>Ga0307377_10006854_pt1 | contig 11854 bp, 7 predicted proteins | sample TR3MG_FD_202535 | JGI IMG/M metagenome (GOLD analysis project Ga0307377, IMG submission 202535) | Soil microbial communities from Risofladan, Vaasa, Finland - TR-3 | ecosystem: Environmental > Terrestrial > Soil > Coastal area > Acid sulfate soil | place: Finland: Risofladan, Vaasa | collected...
ATATCCAGCAGCAGCAGATCAAAATGTTGTTCGCGCAACATCCTGATTGCCTGGGCTCCCGTTTCCGCTTCACCGTTGACTTTACATTCACGGCATTCCTCGATCAGCAGCTTCAGCCCTTTGCGGATCAGCACATGGTCGTCGACCACGAGGATGCTAGCCATGCTGTTGTGCAGATTTGCATGAGGCGCTTTCTGCACCGAGTTGGATGAATACGGCAATTTTTACCCCCCTTTTTGGGTTGCTGGCGAGTTTAGCGGCACCGCCGAGATGCGCGACGCGTTCATGGATGCCGCCAAGAATGAATGTTCCTCTTGAAACCTGCGGGAAAACAGGCGTGATTGCCTGATTATGACTAGGGAATTTTCTGATAGCCGTTACGAAACCAGGCTGACTGCACAAGCAGCCGTTCTTACGGCCAGGCAGGTTTGCTGCTGCCCGCTAGGGTTCGATGACTTGGTGACGAATGGCCAGCCGGGTGAGTTCGGCAACATTGTCGAACCCCAGTTTAGCCATGATATTGGTGCGGTGCGTGCCCACGGTCTTGGGACTGAGGTGCAAAATCTCGGCGATGCGTATTACCGCTTCGCCTTCCGCCAGCAAACGGAACACTTCAAACTCCCGCACCGACAGACAGTTCAATGGTGAATCGCCATGTTGCTTCACCAGTGCCATTTTAAGGGCAATTTCCGGCTCGACAAAATGGCCTCCCATCGCCACCTTGCGCGTCGCCTGGATCAGGATGAAATTTTCGACGCCTTTGCTGATGTAACCTTTGGCACCAAGATCAAGGGCGCGCCGGGGAAATGCCACGTCATCGTACATGCTCAGCACGAGCACTTTGGCATCCGGATATTTGGCCAGCAACCGCCTGAGCAAACCCACGCCGCCTTCGCCGGGCATGGACATATCCAGCAGCATGACATCCGGCTTGAACTGATGGTAGTCGATGTAGCCCTGTTCGCCGGTCGACGATTCGCAGACGATCTCGAATTCGCCGCTGTTTTCGAGCAGCATGCGGACACCCTTGCGCAAAATCTGATGATCGTCGCACAACTGGACACGAATCATGGGTTTCCCTTCGAGAACGGACTCGGTTAATTCCGGCATTTGTCGGCGGCAAGTCCACTATATTCAGACAAGCCCGGGAATACAATCCATTTCGGCATTAACCTATCCCCGACATCTCATAATCCTAATAAATCTCCTTGATTTATAGTATTTCCTGATCTGGATCAACCTGAAAAAGGATACGGATTTGGGTTCCCGCCCCGGGGACACTGTTCAGATCGAACAACCCGCCAAATGCAAATACGCGCTCGCGCATGCCGACCAGGCCAATGCCGTGCACCGTGGTGGCCGGATCAAAGCCGCGACCATCATCCGCGATATCGAGTTTCAACCCGTGACGGCCTGTTGACAATTCAACGCTTGCCGTGGAGGCAGCGGCATGGCGGGCCACGTTGGTCAGCCCCTCCTGGACGATGCGGAACAGTTGCACTTGTATATCATTCGGCAACTCATCCACGGCTCCGGTAATTTTCAAATTGCAGGCAATGGCACCGCTATTTTCCCAGCTTTCGCACAAATTCTCCAAGGCGCCCTTGAGGCCCAGTTCGTTCACATAGCCCGGCCGCAAATCGCGCAACTGATTGCGAATCGTCTTCAGCAATCCGGTGGAGATGTGGTTGACTTCGTTGGCCGATTGCAAGACCCGATCCAGATCCTGCAGATGGCTATAGTGCGTGATGGATGATGCATAGGCCTTGATGGCGGTCAGCGACTGGCCGATATTGTCATGCAGGGTAAGAGCGATGGCCTGCCGTTCCTGTTCCTGTATATCGATCAAACGCCGTGACAATTCACGCACCTCATTGAACAGGTGCTTGCGTTCCTCCTCAAGCCGCTTTTGCGCGGTGATGTCGCGCATCGTGGCGACAACTCGGTCGGGCGTTGTCATTCCTGCTTTGAAGATGGGCTGGACATTGATCGAAATCCAAGTCAAATCACCGTTGGGCTTGTGAATTCCCATGATGACATCAGATTGCGGCAACCCACTTTTCAGCGTCATCACGACCGGATGTGTTTCACCGGGAAACGGTGATCCATCCTCATGAATCGAGAACCAGCTAGGGTCAAGCGAGGTTTTGCCACGTAATTGGTCCGAGGTCAGTCCTAATATACGTTCCGCACTCTCATTGAACGCAACGATTGCAGAGTTCTCGTCCTGCAACGTTACGCCTTCTGCCATTGTCGAAATCAGTAAGCCATATTGTTCTTCACTCTCTTGAAAAGCAATTGCTGCCTGCCTGAGCTCGGTGATGTCATATACCGTCCCGATCAATTGAGTACAGTTTCCGCACGTGTCAAACATGGCAGAGACACTGACCATACCAATTTTTTTGCCCACCGGGTATTCGGTGACTTCTTCCCAACTGACAGGCCGCCTGCTTTGAATTGCTTCCCGGTATTTTCCGAGCACGAGCGTGAGCGACGGCTCAGGAATAATGTCCTGGACAAGTCTGCCGGCAATCCGATTCAACGGGATGCCCGTTGCTTCTATGAATCTGCGGTTGACCGAGATAAAGCGAAACTGGTCATTCGGCTCCACGCCAATCGCAAAAATGATTTCCTGGACATTGTCATAAATCAGGGTGAGCTGATTCTCACGGTCTTCCAGTTCCTGCTCGATCAGTTTGCGCTTGTCCATATTCTCGAAGTAGTCCAGCGCATAACTGATATCGGCTGCCATTTCAACCAGGAGGTCCCGCATCGGCTGATCAAAAGCATTTGTGTAGCCGCTATATAAACCGAAAGCGCCGATCACGGCACCATTGCGGTACAACGGCAGCGAGGCGGAAGCCCCCCAGTCGTATTTCGCGGCACGCTCATGCCAGGGCGTCGCAATCGGGTCATGTTGAAAGTCATTGATCCAGAACGGCTGCTTTTCACGGACAGAACGGCAGGTCGGGCCGCCTGCGGTCGGGGAGTTTGGATCGAGCGAGATTCCGATATCATCCAGATACTCGGTTCCGTTGCCGAACGAAGCCACCGGCCTGACGCATTTCCCGATTTCGTCCACCATGCCGATCCAGGCCATTTGCATGCCACCGAAATTGACCGCGTTGCGGCAGATGATGGGGAACAACTCCGCCTCGCTTTTGCTGCGCATGATCGCCTGGTTGCATTCGCTGAGCGCAACATAAATCTGGGTCAATCGCTGTACTTTGGTCTCGGCCTGCTTGCGTTCGGTGATGTCCTCCAGTGTTGCCAGGATGTATTCGACGGATCGATCCGGCCTGCGTTGGCAGGACGCGGTCAGGTGTGCGTAGACGATATCGCCATTTTTATGAAAGTACCTTTTGTCCATCGAGTAATGTTCGATTTCTCCCGATACCAGCCGCCTGAAGAGTGCCATATTGGCCTCAATATCGTCCGGATGGGTCATCTCTGCCCACGTCATCCCGGTCAATTCTTCCTTGGTGTATCCGAACATCTCGCAGAAGCGCGGGTTCACGTTCAGCCAACTTTGCTCTGGCGAGGTGATGGCCATGCCGGTCTGGCCCAGCTCAAAAAAGTTGCGGAAACGCTGCTCGCTCTGGCGCAGGCCGCGAAGGGTTGCAGACAGTTCGCGGGTACGGGCACGCACGCGCCGGCGCAGAGCCCTGTTCCACCCGGCGAGTACAGCCAACATCAAGGCTACAACAAGCAGCACATAGCCACCATAACGCAGCGTCTTCGACCTTTGGATCTGGGCAAATGTCTGGCCCAGCCAGCGGGTCTCGATGGCGGCACGCTCGGCAGGGCTAATGAGTGCGAATCCGGCCTCGACCAGTCGCTTCAGATCGGTCCGCCCCTTGGCCACGGCCCAGTGGAATTGACCGGTATAAAGCGGCGGCGAATAGCGGAACTGGTCAGCCGCACCATCGCGTTCGAATAAATAGAACGCGGGCGGCTTGTCGATGCAAAGCAGGCGAATTTGATGTTTGACCGCGGCCTGTACTACGGCATCGTAGCTCGGGTAGTACCTGAGCATGTTTATGTCATGCCCCTTAAGGTAGTCAACGCAACTATCGCCGTCCTTGACGCCGACGGTAAAACCCTTCAGCGAGGCGGCATCGGTGATGCCGCTGATTCGCTTGTCGAAGAAGATCGGCACCTCGATCTTTGCGTAGGGGCGGGAGAAATCGTAAATCTTCTGGCGTGCGGGGGTTTCAAAGATCGTGTCGATCACATCCGCGTGTCCGCTCTCCATCGTGGCGCGCGCCTTGTCCCACTGCATCGGCTGGAAATCCACCGCGATGCCCGTGCGCTGTTGCCACAGCGTCCAGAGATCCTTCAATATTCCCTGCATCCGACCATCGGGGCCGCGAAAAATATAAGGCGGGTAATCGTCGTCGAGCACCACACGGATCGATTTCGGTTCCGGCGCAGCCTGGCCGGAGCTGCTTGCGGCAGTGACCACCAGCAGCGCAAGCAAGCGAAGCAGCGCGACACGACAGGACTTCGAGTTCATGATTGTGGGAACGTGCATGCTCAATACTGTGCATTGATGGATTCTGAATAATCATGCTTCAACAGTACATCGGAATCACACCGGTAGCAATGCCCGGAACGAAACCTGGCCAGGCAGCAGTGCGCGCGCAGCAACTTGCCGTCCGGAATGCAACCAAGTGATGTGCGGCTACAGATTGAAAGCCGTGAATATTTACTGGCCCAATTTGACCATGAATGTGATTCCGATCAGATTGGCGTTGAGCGATGGCGACTTGCCGACATTGAAGTGCTGGATACCCAGCCGAAAGATATTGTTGCTGGTCTGATATTCCACGCCTGCACCATAGGTCAAACCGGTTGCGAACACACCCCCGGATGAATAGATTGCATCCGGGCCGGCCTTGGCATACAGATTGATGCCGCTATTGCCCAACGGCACAAAGCTGGCCAGGGAAAAATCCGCTTCACCGCTCGCGGCGTATTTGCCGACTCTCCCTATCATGCTGCTTTGCACTTCCCAGCCATAGTATTCGTTGGGCCTGGCCGAGATCATCCCGGAGAAACCGGCTGACATATGGTTTACGCCGTCCGTGCTGGACTTCACCGCACCCAGCGAATAGCCGGCGTAGTCTTCCAGCGCAACCGCGTTCATCGTCATGCCAAGGCTGCAACAAGCCAGTATTAACCGCAGTAAATTTTTCATGATTGCCTTCTTAACGATACAAACGAATGGACAGAGCCGGGTTGCGAACATCGCGGAGCTTGATTATATCCATGGCCTTGGCAATCGAAACCGTAATATTTTTGCCAAGGCCGCTTCAGCCAGCGCTGTCGAACCCGACCGGGATTATCGCGGTTGCGGCCCCTGTGTCACCCGCACCATCTCCTTGGGCCGGACCCATTTGACGAACGCGGATTGGACATCGCCGGCGTTCAGGCGGATATATTGCCGCGCCGCAATCGTCGGTTCATCGAGCGGCAGATCGAGATCCCAGCGTCCGATCAGCCCGCGCGCGATGCTGCCGGTACTCCCCTCTGCCAGCGATATCTGGCGCAGCAGCATCGCCTTGGATCGCTGCAATTCGTCAGCCGTAACCGGGGATTTTTGCATATCCTCCAGTTCGCGGACGATGCTGGCGTGCACCCTGGATACGTTTTTCGGATCGCAGGCATATTCGACGAAATACAGGCCGCGGCTCTTGCCGAATTCGAACGACGAATCCACGGAATAGACCAATCCGGCGTTCTTGCGCAGGTCGCGGCTGAGACGGGTTGAGTAGAACCCGCCGCCCAGCACGTTGTTGCCCAGTCGCAGCGCATAAACATCGGGACTCGAGCGGGTAACACCGACGGTTTCGCCCAGCGTCACTTCGTCCTGGATGCGGCTTGAGTCCGGTACGGTGGTCGTGCTCGGCTGGTTCGGCGGTACTGGCGGGAGCACCGTGTCGGGTTTGGGACCGGCCGCGCGCCAGGCGCCGAAGTACTTCTCAATGACCGTCCTGGCCGTATCGGGGGTAACGTCGCCGACCACCACAATGACGGTCAGGTCGGGACGAAAGGCAAGGCGATAGTAGTCGCGCACCTGATCGAGCGTGAGCTTCGAGACGGTGGCCGGTACCGCATCGCGCAGGGTAGGATCACCCTTGGGGAACAGCGCCATGCGTAATGCCCTTCCGGAAAGGTAATCCGGGCTTTGCAGCCGCCCGGCGACCGTATCGGTGACCTGCTGCCTGACGATCTTGAACGCCGCATTCGGCAGTGCCGGATCCAGCTCGTTGTCGGCCAGCAACTCGACGCCGCGCCCGAAATTTTCCTTCAGCACGCTTAATTGAAAGTCCGTTCCTGCCTGCTCGCTGGCGCCGATCTGATCGAGGGCGCGCTGAAATGCCACGCGGTCGAGATGTTGGCTGCCGTAGGAGAAAAGTTGACCGAGCACCGATGGCAAGCCTTCCTGTCCCTTGGGAACTTCGAGTTCGGCCCGGTTCCGGATATGGCCCGAGACGGTCACGGTGTTGCTGACATTTTCCGGTTGCACGATCAGGGTGATGCCGTTGGGCAACTGGCTGACCGTCGGATGTACCGAGGAAGGCGGTACGCTCAACCGTTCCAGCGCTGCACTGGCCCAGCCGGGCAGCGGTGTCGGCTTGGCCTGGCCGAGCGCGATGCTTTCCTGCCCGCCGAAGCCGCTGGCCGAGACGGGTTTGCCGGATCCCCGCGGTGTCAGCACCGCGACGATGGCATGGTCGAGATCGAGATAGCGTCGCGCCACCCGGTTCACGTCCGCCGGAGTGACCTTTTCGATGCGCGCGAGATCCTCTTCCGGGGAATTCAGGCCGTCCACCGCGACGGCTTCAGCCCAGACCGATGCCAAGCCCTGGATGGAGTTCTTTTCGAATTCCGCGGCACTGCGTTCCTGCAACTTGGCGGCCGCAACCAGGTCGGCCGGCACGCCGTTTTTGGCGATTCCGGCAAGTATGGCACGCACTTCGCGTTCCAGCTTCGCCGCATCTCCGCCGGAAGGAAACGTCACTTCGGCCATGGCGATTCCGGCCTTGGGCAGCGGATCGAAGGAAAATCCCGCAGACAGCGCCTTGCCCTGGGGGACCAGGTCATATAGCGCACCCCGTTCGCTGCTCAGCACATCGGAAAGAACTTCAAGCGCCGGGTAGTCCGGGCTGTCCATGCCCGGCATGCGGATCGCGATCGCTTCCATGCCGAAGGGCAGGTCGCTGTTGAGCGTGAATGACTCGGGCTTGACCGGCGAAAAGTGCAAGGGCACGCGCGCCGGCAAAGTCCTGGCGGGGATGCTGCCAAACAGTTTACGGATCTTGGCCAGTGTTGCGGCCGGATCGAGATCGCCCGCGACCACCAGAATCGCATTGTTGGGCGCGTACCATTTGTCGTGGAACGACTTCAGCATCGCGGCCGTGGTCTTGTCGAACGAGGGCTTGGTGCCCAGGCCGTCATGCGCGTAGCTGGTTCCGGCGAACATTGCGGCGCGCAGCCTGGTAAACAGAATGTATTCCGGATTGGACAAATCCTGCGCCACCTCCTGCTCGATGGCACCGCGCTCCTGGTCCCAGTCCTTCTGGTTATCCAGCACGCCGCGCATGCGCAGCGACTCCACGTGCAGGGCGACGTCAAGATCCTCGGAGGGCACCGTATAGTAGTACTGCGTGACCGTCTGGCCGGTTTGCGCATTGAAGCTTCCGCCCATCAGGCTGCCGATGTTGGCCAGCTGGTCGGCGGACAGGCCGGGACTGCCGCGAAACATCATGTGTTCCTGGGCATGGGCCGTGCCGGGGAATCCCGGCGGGGTTTCGTCGGCGCCGACCTGGTAGCTGATCGAGGTCGACACGACCGGAGCCAGCGTGTTGCGGACCAGAATAACGCGCAGCCCGTTAGCCAGGGTCGCGCGAACCACATCGCCCGAACCCGGCGAGGCGGCCGCCAACGCATCCGGGACAGCCCATCCCATGAACAGGCTGCAAAGCAAAACGAAGGCCATTCGACGGATGCCCCGTGTAATGGCCGTGTGGTGGATGGTGTTATGCATGACTGTTTCCATATCCCTCTTCTCTATCTTCTCTATAGCTTTTGAATTGACAATTTAACAGCCACCCGTCAACAGCTTGATGACAGCCTGGGGAGCCGCTCGTATTTGACCCGTTATGTATTCGACTAGCGCAACAACCCGCCAGCTTGGTTGCTTTTATCACTGCGTAGTTCAATCAATTCTTCACAGGCTGTCTTGCCGCGGTCGATTTCCCCACCGGAAACCGGCAAGCACCGCTTTTCTTCATTAGCCCGAATGTTAGCCCATAACCATCAAGTCGTTGCTGTAAATCAGGCGCCGGTCAACGGGCATATTCGTCAGATTCCGCCAGTTCGTTAGCGGACAGCAGCTGTGCCAGCTCATTCAGGATGGGAAATCAACCCGGGCCCGGCAATCAATACATGCGGTGCCGGAACAGCCATCCGGCGATGCTGAGCGCGACCACGCCGATCAGTGCCATCGGCCAGAGCTGCGGGATCAGCAGGTGGAATGGCGTGCCTTCCAGGAACACACCGCGCAGCACCACCAGAAAATAGCGCAGCGGATCGAGCAGCGTGATGTCCTGCACCAGTTGCGGCATGTTGCGGATCGGCGTGGCGAAACCGGACAGGATGATCGCCGGCACCATGAAGATGAACGCGCCCAGCAAACCCTGCTGCTGGGTGGCCGCGAACGAAGAGATCATCAATCCCACCCCGACGCCCGACAGCAGGAACAGCACGATCCCGGTATACAGCGTAAACAGGCTGCCGAGCAGCGGCACCTTGAACCAGAATACCGCAGCCAACACGATCACGCTGGCTTCCGCAAGGCCTATGATGAAACCGGGCAGGGTTTTCCCGACCAGGATTTCCGCGGGGCGCAGCGGCGTGACCAGCAGCTGGTCGAAGGTACCCTGCTCGCGTTCGCGCGCAACGGAAAGTGCGGTGACCAGCATCGTGACCAGCAGTGTCAGTATCCCGACGATACCGGGCACGAAGAACCAGCGGCTCTCCAGATTCGGGTTGAACCATGCGCGGGTCTCGATGTGTGCCGGCGGTTGGTTGCCACCGTGATCTGCGGCCCAATCCAGGTTGAAGCGGTCGACGATGACGCCCGTGTCGTTGATCGCCAGCATCGCGGTATTCGAATTGCGGCCATCGACGATCACCTGCAACCCGGCCGGCCGTCCGCTGAGCAGGTCCGCGCTGAAATGCGGGCCGACATGCACCACCATCAATACTTTTTTGTCATCGACGAGGGGTGCGATCTCGCTCTCGTGCGTGATTTGCGCCACCCGGCTGAAACTGGGCGAGCCTTCGATGTCGGCCAGCAACTGGCGTGAAGCCGCGCCGCTGTCTTCGTTGTATACCGCGAATGGCACGTTCTTCAGGTCAAAAGTAGCGGCGTAGCCGAACACCATCAACTGGATCAGCGGCGGGCCGATCAGCACGATGCGGCTGCGCTTGTCCTTCAACAGCGCGAGAAATTCCTTGATTACCAGAGCGAGGATGCGAGCAATCATTATGCAATTTCTCGTAGGAACGGGCCATGCCCGCGAAACTTCTGGTCGCGGGCATGGCCCGTTCCTACGGGTGCCCAGCCAAAATCTTTTCGGACATCCGTGAAATATTTTTCGCGTTCGCTATGCATCGGCATCACTCCAATCGCTTGCGCGAATTGCGCCAGGTCAGGCCGAGAAATACCGAAGCGAGAATAACCAGCCCGAGCACGTTCGGCAAAATGACACTCCACACATTTCCGGCGAGAAACACCGTCTGCAAAATCGCGACGTAATAGCGCGCGGCAATCAGGTGGGTGATGGCCTGCACCACGCCGGGCATGCTGCCGATATCAAAGATAAAACCGGAGAGTATGAAGGCGGGCAGAAAGGTGATAATTATGGCCAGCATTCCGGCGACAAACTGGCTGCGCGCCACGGTGGAGATCAGCAGCCCCATGCCCAGCGCCGTAATCAGGAACAGCGCGGACGCTGCAAACAGCACCCACAATGAACCGCGCAGCGGCACCTGGAACAGGAACAGCGCCATACCCACGGCCAGCACCAGCCCGCCCATGCCGAGAATGAAATAGGGGATCAGTTTGCCGAGGATCACTTCGCGCATCGACAGCGGCGTAACCAGCAGTGCCTCCATCGTGCCGCGCTCCCATTCCCGCGCCATCACCATCGCCGTCAACAGCGCGCCGATCAGCGTCATGATGATGGCGACCAGGCCGGGCACCAGAAAATTCCGGCTGCGCATCTCGCTGTTGAACCACACGCGCTGCTCCATCTGTACCGGCACATCCAGTTGCACTCCGCGCTGCTGTGCGTAGTGCTCCAGCCACTTGCCCCACGCGCCCTGCACATAGCCGAAAATGATGCGCGCCGTGTTCGCATCCACACCGTTGACGATCAACTGGATAGGCGCACCATCGGCCAGGCCCAGTTGCCGCGCAAAATCCTGGCGCAACACCACGATGGCGCTGACCCGGCCGGCCATCATCGCCTGCTCGGCATCGCGCGTGTTCGGGTACACCACCGGTTCAAAATAAAGCGACTGGTGGAACACGGCAGCGAAGTCAGCCGTTTCCGCGCCGGGTTGTTCCACCACCAGCGCGACCGGGATATGCTCGGAATCGAGCGACACCCCGTAACCGAACAGCAGCAACAGGAATACCGGCATCAGGAAAGCGATCGCGATGCTGCTGGGGTCGCGCATGATCTGCAGGAACTCCTTGCGGATCAGGCCGCGCAGCCTCATCCGGCTTGAGCCCTGCGGCATGCTTCCGGCGCGGCTGTGTTCGCTCATGCTGTCGCTCCCTGCCGCTGGTGCGCCTGGATCAATGCAACAAATGCATCTTCCATGGTCGGCTCGGGTATCCGGCCGGCTTGCGTCTGGCCGGCGCGCGCCTGCTCCTTGATACTGCCCGGCGTGCCCATGGTCAGGATCTCGCCCGCCGCCATGATGGCAAGCCGGTCGCAGTATTCCGCCTCTTCCATGAAGTGGGTGGTGACCATGATGGTCACGCCCTGACTGGCCAGCAGATTGATGCGCGACCAGAATTCGCGCCGTGCCAGCGGATCGACGCCGGAAGTGGGCTCGTCCAGAAACAGAATCTCCGGCTCGTGCATCAGCGCGCAGGCCAGCGCCAGGCGCTGCTTGTAACCGAGCGAAAGATCACCGCTGGTGAACTCGGCGATGTCCCGCAACTCGAATTCGTCCAGTGCCCAGTTGATGCGGCTCGCTCCCCGCTTGCCGGACAATCCGTACACGCTGCCAAAGAAGCGCAGGTTCTCCGCCACGCTGAGATTGCCATACAGGGAAAACTTCTGCGACATGTAGCCGATGCGGGCGCGCGCAGCGGCAGCGGCATGGCGCAGATCGGCCCCGGCCACGCGCAATGTGCCCCCGCTGGGCGGCAACAATCCGCACAGCATGCGGAAGGTGGTGGACTTCCCCGCGCCGTTCGCGCCCAGCAAGCCGAACACTTCGCCCTTGGCCACCGAGAAGGTGACGTTGTTCACCGCATAGAAATTCCCGAAACGGCGCTGCAGATCGTGGACTTCGATGACCGGCTTGCCTGTTTCAAATCTTTTTCCCTTGCCACTTTCGGCAGCGAAGGACGAATCGTCCCGGTCCGCCGCGGACGCGCGGGGAACTTCCGCATTGCCGGTTTTCGCCTTGAGCAAATCGACGAAGCGGTCCTCGAAGCGCGGCGCGACCGCCTGAACCACGATGCCGCCCACGCCGGGCAACAGAATCAGCGGATCGGGAGGCGCCATATCCTGCATCACCACGCGGATGTGATCGCCCTGGA
>Ga0307377_10006857_pt1 | contig 11853 bp, 14 predicted proteins | sample TR3MG_FD_202535 | JGI IMG/M metagenome (GOLD analysis project Ga0307377, IMG submission 202535) | Soil microbial communities from Risofladan, Vaasa, Finland - TR-3 | ecosystem: Environmental > Terrestrial > Soil > Coastal area > Acid sulfate soil | place: Finland: Risofladan, Vaasa | collected...
ACCGACGGTTTGGCGCTGCCACCGCTGGCGCAGCCAGCAAGCAGGGCCAGCGCCGCCGCAAGCGGCGCCAGACGCAGGGAACGAACAGCAGCACGCAACGACATCACCGGCTTCACCTGCTTAAAACGCCCACGATAGCCTGCGCAGCGCGCCGACTCAAATGAACCCGCTTCGTGGCGGCATCACGGCGCGGCCGGGATGGCTACAATCGACCGACGCCAACGGAAGCACGCCATGACCGCGATCCTGATCGACCGCAACCGCAGCGCCAGCCCGGATCCACGTGACGGCAGCCGCCGGGTCACGATCGAGCCGGTCGGAACGCCGATGGTGCGCACGCCCGGCATCGTCAGCGACAAGCGCTGAGCGGAGCATCGCCGTCATGCCGAAAATCGAACTGATCGATACCCGCTTGCCGCTGTCGCGGCAGCTGCCGGGCGCCCTGCGCTACCCGCTGCGCGCCAGTGCGCTGCCGGGCCTGGTGACATTCACGCTCGCTCATTATCTGGCGCTGCTGCCGGTCGCCGGCTTGTTTCTGGAGCTGCTGATCTGGGCAGCCACCTACATGTACGCGCTCGAATGCCTGCGGCATACTGCCGACGGCTTCGCCATGCCGCCGGAATTCGCCGAGCCCGGCCATGGTGGCTGGGCGCTGGTGGCGATCCTGCTGTGGTCCACCGTGCTGACCCTCCTGGTCAAGCTCAACCTCGGCGGCGGCACCTGGCTCATCACCGCGCTGATGGCGGTCAGCCTGCCTGCCATCGCGATGTCGCTGGCGCTCGATGGCAGCGTGTGGCACGCGTTGAACCCGCTCACCTGGGTGCAGGTGATGTCGCGCTTCGGTTCGCGTTACCTCCTGCTGATCGGCGTGCAGGTGCTGATCGCACTGATCCTTGGCATGGCGCAGATCGCTTTCCAGTCGACGCTGCCCAGGGCTGTCTCGATGCCGCTGTTCTACTTCGTGGCCACCTACGCCACGATCTTCAACTTTCATCTGATGGGCCTGCTGATCCACCTGCGCCATGAGCACATCGGCCTGCAGCCCGAAGCGCACCGACTGGCGCAAGACATCCATCAGGATGCCGACCAGCAACTGCTCGACCGGGTGGAAGAACTGGCCACCGACGATCCGCCGGCCGCGCTCGACCTGCTGGTGCCGCGCCTGCGCGACAGCGCCGCACCGGCCAGCCTGCATCTGGCCTATCGCCGGCTGCTGCAGCGGCAGGGCCGCACCGATGCCCTGCTGATCCACGGGCAGATCTGGATGGCGGCACTGATCGCCCAGGGCGAATCGCGCCGCGCCCTGGGCGTGCTGCAGGAGTGCAGCGGGCTCGATGCCGACTTCATCCCCGACGATCCGCGCACCTGCGGCGAACTGGCCAACCTGGCAGCGCGCCTGGGCATCAACCGGATCACGCTGAAACTCTGCCGCGGCTACCTCGCCCACTGGCCGCGCGATGGGGACGCCCCGCACTTTGGCCTGCTGGCCGCGCGCCTGCTCAGCGAGCACACCGATCAGCATGCCCAAGCCCTGCAATTGCTGGAGCAACTGGCCGCCGACTGGCCCGACCATCCGCTGCGTGCGGACATCGATACCCAGCGGCAACGCTTGGTGGATCTGCTGTGAGTCGCTGGCGCCCGCCCTCGCCCAGCTCCACCGCGATCATCACCCGCGAAGGTTTCGAGCAGTTGAAGGCCGAACTCGACCATCTGTGGCACACCGTGCGACCGGAAGTGGTCAAGGCCATCACGGCCGCCGCCGCCGAAGGCGACCGCTCGGAAAACGCCGAATACATCTACCGCAAGAAACAGCTCGCCGAGATCGACCGCCGCGCGCGCTACCTGACCAAGCGCATCCCCTCGCTGCAGGTCGCCGATGGCGCCCCCAGCGATCGCGAGCTGGTGTTCTTCGGCGCCCGCATCGAGCTGGAGAACGTCGATACCGGCGAGATCGTGCATTACCGCATCGTCGGCCCCGACGAGACCGATGCGAAACAGGGCTGGATCAGCATCGACTCGCCGATCGCGCGGGCAGCGCTGAAGAAACGCGTGGACGACGAGTTCGCCGCCGAGCTGCCGGGCGGGCCGGCGCGGTTCGTGGTGATAGCGGTGGATTACGGGTAGGCATGCACCGAATCCCGATCGCCCGGAACTCAAACCGATCCGGATACGTCGAACGAGCCTCCGCGTGCCATGCCGGCTTTCACCTGGGTGGAACTTTGCTCAGGGCTGCGCTTGCGCGCGGTCCGCTGAAGCGATGGGCACGACACGCAGAAAATCCCCCGCGGTTACCCGGATGGGGTCGTCGGTATCCTTGCCGCGCAGCGAATAGATGCCCCAGGCAACCCCGGCGTCCAGCATCAGGATCGCGCCGCGCCGCACCCGCACCACCAGCCAAAGCATCGCACACCCGAGATCAACCGAATGGCGGCGAAGCTTGCGGCATCGATGCCGGTATGTTTGAGCGCTGCACGACAAAGCAGGGAATTACCCGCAAAGGCAACCATGGCCAGCGACGCCAGGGCGATCGTTCGCGTATATGACATGAAAAATCCTGATCAGCGCCGGGTCCTGGTAACCGTTCGCGGAGCGTAGCGAAATCCAGGAGCGAACGGGCGGAAGCGTTTCACGAGACCCCAACCGCCAAGTTCCGACGGGCATGGAGGCGGTCGAGTTCGGGGTTCGCGGGAATCTCGAACAACCTGGTTTGGCACTCGTAGGAGCGCACCCTGTGCGCGAACCGCCTCGCCACCGCATCGCACCGTGTTTTCGCGCACAGGGTGCGCTCCTACGCAAACCATCGAGATGCTGCGTGATGCTGCCCGGGCACTGGGCTATCGGGTGAACGTTGAATTGGCTGCCGTGTGGCGCCAAAGCTGATTCCATTGCCGCCGCTCACCTCATCGGGACTGTCTCAGCGCGACCACGATTCGTGCCCGTAGACGATGCGCCAACCCTGCAGCAGTTTTCGCCAAACATAGGTCACGACGAAGGTTCCCGTGCTGCTCTTGCCATCCGGCGCCGTGCGGCGCGAGTTGATTACTTCCGTTCCATATCTTTCGGCGCGGAGCGAATGCAAGTGGCCGCCTGCCACGTTATCGCGCCGCGTGCATGCGCTTGATGCGGACCGTGCTGCCGCCCACATAGGTGACCACGAAGGTCGAGCCTTCGTGCGTCTGCGACTGCACCCGTATCGGGTCGGCTTTTTCGGCCGCCGCAAGTTCCGACCGGTGATAGGCCGCGAGCACGCCTTCGGGAATCAGGGTCAGCGGCGGGCTGATGCGCTCGAAATCGTTGAAACGGGCGCCACATTGGTCGCAGTCGCCGCCGGAAAGATAAGGGAGCCGCTTCAGCCAGATGAAGTATTTGTTCTCGTGCCTGATCCAGATCCGGTTGTCGCTGCCCTGCACCCACGTCGCCGCGCCGCCGGCATTCCACACACGCACGATGCTGGCCCGGCTGCAATCGGCCGTGGCGCATTCCTGCAACACCAGGTATTCGTCCTCCGCCAGACGAATGGGCTGGACACTGAGGATGTCGTCCTGAACCAGCGCCTGCGCGGGGAAAACCACGAACGGCATGCGCGGGTCGACCTTGAAGTCGCCCGAAATCACATAGCCGCCATGCTGCGAGGTATACGGCGCGGTCACAGACACCGCTGGCAGGTTCACCTGCGCCGATGCAGGGAGGCTCAGGAGACTTGCATACAGCGCAATCGCCATGTACCCGGTCAACGATCTTTTCAACTCAACTCCTGTCGATCTCGAGTTCTGTTGCGCCGAGCCTTCGTCCAGACCCAAAGGCTTGACGGGAAGTAAATTACGGAAATTGTCAGGCGGCAATATCCACATATTCAACGTGACTTGATAGTGGCGGTACCGACATGCCGCACTCGCGCAGCCCCTCCAGGTGGAAGGCGATGGCCTCACGAATTTGCTCCTCGACTTCCTCAATGGTGTTGCCGGTCGCAACACAACCGGGAAGGTCAGGCACATAGGCCTAGCAGTTTTCTGCGGCCTGCTCAATAACAACGGCGTAGCGCATGGTGATTACCTCTTGGGACCAGCTTGCCTGAAGATGCTGTTCAGCGTCCCTGGCGCCAGGTCATCGCTTGGCTTGCCGGGAACAGTGACCCGGCCGATCTTGAGCGGGTGCTTGTACTAGCGGTGGCTCCCGCGTGTGGCTGCAAGGAACCAGCCATCATCTTGCAGTAGCCGCAGGATTTCACTGATTTTCATGCCACAAGCATACTGTGGGGCCGAGTTGCCGCCAGCGCCTGAGTCAAACGGCGGCATAACCGCCCGCTTGGAGAAGTCAGACGGTTGCGACGCAGTGTGCCGGGCAAGCTGTTGGCACGGACAAGCGCGGAACGTTGAGCAACCGCCGCCGACAAAATACCCGATATGGAAGGCCGAAGGCTTGATTTAACTACCTCGGTCCCGTTAAGTCCTCACCGCACGGCTCAGGCCCTGACGAAATACGGAACGGCCATCAGCGCGGCGCCAATGCCCACCAACACGAACGTGTTCGAGATGAAATAGGGAAACACCATCAGTGCCAAGCCGCATGCCAGCGGCACGGGCTTTTGCTGCTTCTTGCCGTACACAAAGAACCCGAACCCGATGGACCCGAACAACAGCCCCCAGAATAGCGATGCCATAGTCAATGCCGTTCCCGTTGCACCGTGAGGATCGAGCCACATCCTGCATAAGTTCTACTGTGGCAGAAGCGCCCCGACGGCCACCGAGATGCGCTCGTCAACTTGAAGCACCCGGACATCAGCGTAGAGGAAATATGCGGCATATTCAGGGATGTCTCGGTCACTATCAATACCACCACGCGCCGGAACGACTGCGCCTAGCCATTTCGGCAACTCTGGTCACCTCTGGCGAGCAGGTATCTTGATTCTTCGCGTGGGTGCCTAGCAGTCGCACGCATATGCGTCCGAAGCGAAGCTCGCCCATACCCGGATGCTATTTTCTGCGCATATACATCAGTAGCGCGGCGATGATGATAACCGACGCCGCGACGATCAGAATCCACCCGATCCCCATACCAAACGGCGAAAGCCGGGATCCAGTGACTCGGCAACCCCTTGAAGGCACAGGATTCCGGCTTTCGCCGGAATGACGGGCAGAAGCTTGTTCAGACGTTTCCACGCTCACCTCAGCAAAGCCACGCCTCCGGATACTCCCGCCCCGCCCGCTTCGGCTGATAACACGCCGTCGTGCGATGAAACGCCTCATCGGCATTGCCCGCATGCCAGCCGGGAATACCCGACAACGGCAATGGCCGCAGTTCCAGGGGATCGTTCAACAGCTGGCCTGCAGCGATCGCTTCGGCGCAGATCGTGCGGACCTGGGCGATCTCGACTTCGGGTGCCGACTGGAACACCAGTGCCTTGCCGACCAGCAGTTTGTCCGGGTTCAAGGCCAGCTCCAGCAGGGCGTGCCCGAACACATCGACCCGGATCGCGCCGTCGAGCCACGCCTGCCGTTGCCGCCAGAACAGGCCGTGCCAGTCGTGCGCATCCCATGGCGCCAGCAATGCCGGATCGCGCAGCAGCACGATCACGCCGCCTTCGTCGAACTGGGTCAGTGCGTCTTGCGGACGCGAGCGTTGCTTGGGGCCCATGCGGGCGATTTCGGCCATCTGGCGTCGGTTCAGTGCCTGCTTGAGCACAGAATGGCGCAGCCAGACCAGGGCGTTGAGCAGGTCGTGCCAGCTGCCTTCGCGGGTGGCGATGTCGCCGCGCTCGGCGATGCGCTGCTCGTAGTGCAGGCCGTCGGCGAGCAAGGCCGGGGTCTGCGCCACGAAGCGGTGTTTCGCGTTTGCCGGCAGGCAGTGGTTGAGTTGCCCGATGGACGGCCAGGCGCCTTCGAGCAGCGCGGCGTAGTCGTGCCAGGCCGCCAGCGGCAACCGCCCGAACACCGCCGGATCGACTGCCTCGCGCGACGGCGCCCGGTAGCGCATGGCTTCAGCCGGCGAGGCGCGCGTGCAGGTCGTGTTCGTCGGCGCTTTCCACCACCACGTCGACGAACTGGCCCGGCTTGAGCTTCTGGCCGTCGGCCGGATTTCGCCAGGAAATATGTACGCTGCCGTCGATCTCCGGCGCGTCGGCGGCAGAGCGCGCCACGGCGCCGTCGGCGCCGGCCTCGTCGATCAGCACGGTGATGGTTCGACCGATCTTGCGCTGCAGTTTGGCGGCGGAGATTTCCGCCTGCACCGCCATGAACTGTTCGAGGCGATCCTCCTTCAGTTCCTCGGACACCGGAGCGGGCAGCTCGTTGGCCTTGGCGCCATTCACCGGCGAATACGCGAACGCGCCGACGCGGTCGAGTTCGGCCTCGCGCAGGAAGTCGAGCAGTTCCTCGAACTCGGCGTCGGTCTCGCCGGGAAAGCCCACGATGAAGGTGCTGCGGATGGTCAGCTCGGGCACCAGCTTGCGCCAGCTGTGGATGCGCTCCAGTGTCTTGTCGATATTGCCGGGGCGCTTCATCAGTTTCAGGATGCGCGGGCTGGCATGCTGGAACGGGATGTCCAGGTACGGCAGCAGCTTGCCGGCCGCCATCAGCGGCATCAGCTCGTCCACGTGCGGGTACGGGTAGACGTAATGCAGGCGCGCCCACGCGTCGAGCTCGGACAGGCCTTCGCACAGTTCGGTCATGCGCGTGCGATACGTCCTGTCGCGCCATTGGCGCTCGGCGTATTTCAGGTCCACACCGTAGGCGCTGGTGTCCTGCGAGATCACCAGCAGCTCCTTGACGCCACCCTTGACCAGCCGCTCGGCTTCCAGCAGCACCTCGTCGACCGGACGCGACACCAGGTTGCCGCGCATCGAGGGGATGATGCAGAAGCTGCAGCGATGATTGCAGCCTTCGGAGATCTTCAGGTACGCATAGTGCTTCGGCGTCAGCTTCACACCCGTATCCGGCACGATGTCGATGAACTTGTTGCGCTTCGGCGGCAGCGCGGTGTGCACCGCGGTCATCACACTGGCGTAGTCCTGCGGGCCGCTGATCGACAGCACGTCCGGATACGCCTCGCGGATCAGCCCTTCGCGCTTGCCCAGGCAGCCGGTAACGATCACCTTGCCGTTCTCGTGCAGCGCCTCGCCGATCGCGTCCAGCGACTCCTGCACCGCCGCGTCGATGAAGCCGCAGGTGTTCACCACCACCGCATCGGCGGCTCCGTAGCTGGGCACGATCTCGTAGCCCTCGACCTTGAGCTGGGTGAGGATGCGCTCCGAATCGACCAGCGCCTTGGGGCAGCCGAGGCTGACGAAACCGATCTTGTGCGCTGCCTGGGGCATGGGTCTGGGTTACCGTGAAAACGTATGTGGAAACAGCCGATTATACGGGATGCGGCGTGCCTGTCCGGGTCAAGCTCTGGATTCCCGCCACCGCGGGAATGACAATGATGGGCACGGATTTCAAGAACGGAGCAATCGACATGAACCCTGGGGTCGGACGCCGCACGGCGGTAGCGCTGCTGCTTGCGGTCACGCTGGGCATGTTCTCCATGGCGCGGGCGGATAATCCGGCACCCTCCTCCGGGACGGAAACGGTGAAAACGTCGTTCCCGTTCGACACGCTGGTGTCGCGCCTGAAAAAGACGATCGCCGCCAACCAGATGGGTCTGGTGGCGCAGGCGAGCGCGAGCCAGGGCGCTGCCGGCCGCGGCGTCAAGATCCCGGGCAACACGGTGCTCATGGTGTTCCGCAACGACTATGCCGTGCGCATGCTGGCAGCGAGCGTGCCCGCCGGGATCGAAGCGCCGCTGCGCCTGTACGTCACGGAAAATGCCGACGGCACGGCGAGCATCACCTATCGCCGCCCGAGCGCGGTATTCGCTCCCTACGGCAGCGTCAGGCTGGACGCCATGGCCAGGGAGCTCGACCCGGTCTTCGCGACGATCGTGAGCGACGCCGCCCGCCAGCGGCAGTGAGTTGCTCATCCCCCATACTGCCAGGAATCACCCCTTCCCCTCAGGAGTCCCGTCATGGGCCAGCACATCAACATCCCCACCAGCGGCACGCAGTGCATCGGCGCGTATCTGGCCCGGCCGCAAGGCCAGCCGAAGGGCGGCATTGTGGTGATCCAGGAGATCTTCGGCGTCAACGCGCACATGCGCAGCGTCACCGATCGCTTCGCCGAGTACGGCTACACCGCGATCGCACCGGCGTTCTTCGACCATCTGGAAACCGGGGTGGAACTGGATTACGACGAGGCCGGCTTCGCCAAGGGGCGCCAGCTGGTCGGCGAACTCGGGCTGGAGCGTGCGCTGGAAGACGTCGCCAGCGCTGCCGAGGCGATTGCATCATCCGGCCGGATCGGCACGGTCGGCTATTGCTGGGGCGGCACCGTGGCGCTGCTGGCGGCATTGCGGCTGGGTTTGCCGTCGGTGAGCTACTACGGCGCACGCAACCTGCTGTTCCTGCACGAGAAGCCGAAGGCGCCGGTGATGTTCCACTTCGGCGAAAAGGATCAGCACATCACGCCCGAGATCGTCGCAAAACACCGCGAGCTGCTGCCGCAGATGGAAACCTTCACCTACCCGGCCGACCACGGCTTCAACCGCGATGTCGGCGCCAGTTACCACGAACCCAGCGCGAAGCTGGCGCTTGAGCGCACGCTGGCCTTCCTCGACAAGCACCTGGCCGGCGCGTGAGCCACGACGCTTTCGCGCTCGACCCGCGGTTGGCCGCCGACACCGTCCCGGTCATCGGCCTGCCGCTGTGCGATGTGCGGCTGATGAACGACGCGCGCTATGCGTGGCTGATCCTGGTGCCGCGCCGTGCCGGCCTGGTCGAGGTCGCCGACCTGCACAACGATGAACAGATGACGTTTTGGCAGGAAGTGAACCGCGCCGGCAAGGCGCTGCGCGCGGTGGCGCCGTGCGACAAGCTCAATCTCGGTGCGCTGGGCAATATCGTGCGCCAGCTGCATGTGCACGTGGTCGCCCGCTGCGAACGCGATACTGCCTGGCCGGGGCCGGTGTGGGGCCACGGCCGCGCGCAACCGTATGCCGAGGCCAGCCTGCGCGCGCGGCAGGATGCGCTGCGCCGCGTGCTGGCCGACACCGCGGCATAAATCGATCATGGCGCACGACATCGGGTTCGAAGCGCTCGCCGAAGACGCCTTGCTGCTGCGTTTCGGCGAGCGCATCGACATCGAACTGAATGCCCGCGTGCAGGCCGCCGCCGCGCGCCTGCGCCAGCGCCTGCCGCAACTGGAATGCGTGCCCGCGTATGCCAGCCTGCTGCTGCGCTTCGACCCGTCGAGCTGGGCCGAACACGACGGCGACGAGCCGCATCGGTGCCTGCAGGACGCGGTGAACGCGGTGCTTGGCGAAAGCGACACGATCGCCGCGACCCCACGCGAGCGGGTCATTCCGGTGTGCTACGGCGGCGAGTACGGGCCGGACCTGGCTGACGTCGCCGCCCACTGCGGGCTGGCCGCGGATGCGCTGATCACCCGCCACACCGCGGCCGAATATCGCGTGGCGATGCTCGGCTTTGCGCCGGGCTTTCCCTATCTGCTCGGGCTCGATCCGCAACTGGCGGTGCCGCGCCGCCGCGATCCGCGCCAGCGCGTGCCGGCCGGCAGCGTGGCGATCGGCGGCAGCCAGACCGGCATTTATCCCGAGGTGCTGCCGGGCGGCTGGCAGCTGATCGGGCGCACGCCGCTGCGCCTGTTCGACGCAATGGCCCGCCCGCCGTCGCTGCTGGCGGCCGGCGATCGCGTGCGCTTCCAGGCGATCGACGAAGATAGTTTTCGCCAGCTCGCCGCGGCCGACCCGCGATGAGCGTCAGCGTGCTCAAACCGGGACTGCTCAGCAGCCTGCAGGATGCCGGACGCCCCGGCCATGCCGCACTTGGCGTGGGCCGCGCCGGTGCAATGGACGGGCCGGCCTGGCAGCTGGCCAATGCGCTGGTCGGCAACAGCCGCGGCGAGGCCGCCATCGAGTGCACGCTGGTCGGCCCCAGCCTGCGTTTCGAGCAGGCCGCCGTGATCGCGCTGACCGGCGCGGCGATAACTGCCCATGTCGGCGACCAACCGATCCCCATGTGGACCACCTGCCGGCTGCCGGCCGGCAGCGTGCTGCGGCTGGGCGGCATGACCCATGGCAGCCGCGCCTATCTGGCGGTGCGCGGCGGTTTCGACGTGGCGCCGGTGCTGGGCAGCCGCAGCAGCGACCTGCACGCGCGGCTCGGGCACCTGCATGGCCGCGCACTGCGCGCGGGCGATGTATTGCCGATCGGAGCCGCCGAATCGCTGCGCAGCCTGGCGCTCGGCGGTACAGTGCAGCCGTTGCCGTGGAGCATCAATCCGCAACCATGGTTCGATGTCAGCGGGCGTCCGCTGGCGCTGCTGCGCGGCAGCCACGGGCATCTGCTGGATCAGGCGTCGCAGCAGTTGCTGCACGACGCGACGTTCATCCTGAGCAAGGACAGCAACCGCACGGCCAGCCGTCTGGATGGCCATACGCTGCACCTGCGCGAATCGCTGGAACTGATCTCCGAAGCGACGCTGCCGGGTACCCTGCAGCTGCCGCCGTCGGGCCAGCCGATCGCCCTGCTGGCCGAGGCGCCGGTGACCGGCGGCTATCCGCGGATCGGCCAGATCGCCACGGTGGATCTGCCGCATCTGGCGCAACGCCGCCCGGGCGATGCCGTATGCTTTCGCTGCAGCACACTCGGCGAGGCGCTGACGCGGCTGGCCGCACGCCAGCAGCGACTGGGCCGCCTGATCAACGCGATCGCACAGCGACTGGAGCATGCCTGAATGAAGCAGCCCAAATGAAACATCCCGCATGAACCGCATCGATCTCAATTGCGATCTCGGCGAATCCTTCGGCGCCTGGCGCATGGGCGAGGATGCCGCGTTGCTGGCGCTGGTCAGTTCGGCCAACATCGCCTGCGGCTTCCACGCCGGCGATCCGGACATCATGCGCCGGACGGCGGCGCTGGCGGTCGCGCACGGCGTGGCGATCGGCGCGCATGTCGCGCTGCCCGACCTGCAGGGTTTCGGCCGCCGCGAAATGGCGGTGACGCCCGCCGAGGTTCATGCGCTGACGCTGTACCAGATCGGCGCGCTGCATGCTTTCGCCCACGCCGCCGGCACCCGGCTGGCGCATGTCAAACCGCATGGCGCGCTGTACAACATGGCCGCTCGCGATGCCGCACTGGCGCAGGCGATCGCCCACGCCGTGCGCGATTTCGATCCGCAGCTGCGGCTGTTCGCGCTGGCCGGCTCGGCCTTGCTCGACGCCGGCCGGTCGCTCGGCCTGGCGGTGGCGGCCGAGGCGTTCGCCGACCGCCGCTACCGCAGCGACGGCTCGCTGCAGCCGCGTGGCGAGACGGGAGCGGTGATCGAGGATGTCGAACCGGCCACGGCGCAGGCGCTCGGCATCGCCCGCGATGGATCCGTGCAAACCGTCGACGGCGGCAGCCTGCGCTTGCAGGCCGACACCCTCTGCCTGCATGGCGACGGCGCCCACGCCGTGCCGTTTGCCCGTGCCGTGCGCGATGTGCTGAGCACCGCGGGCCTGCGCATCGCCGCGCCGGGCGCGGCGTGATGCCCCACTCCCCCATTCCATCGAGGTGTGCATGAACTACTGGCCCCTGCTCGGCGTCGCGGTGATCGTGGTCGGCTTCGTGCTGCGCTTCAATCCGGTCCTGGTGGTGGTGACGGCGGCGCTGAGCAGCGGCCTGCTGGCCGGGCTGTCGGTCCCGGCGCTGCTGGCGCTGCTCGGCAACAGCTTCGTCTCCAGCCGCATGCTGCTGATCTTCGTGCTGACCCTGCCGGCGATCGGCCTGCTGGAGCGCGCCGGCCTGCGCGAACACGCGCA
>Ga0307377_10006860_pt1 | contig 11851 bp, 17 predicted proteins | sample TR3MG_FD_202535 | JGI IMG/M metagenome (GOLD analysis project Ga0307377, IMG submission 202535) | Soil microbial communities from Risofladan, Vaasa, Finland - TR-3 | ecosystem: Environmental > Terrestrial > Soil > Coastal area > Acid sulfate soil | place: Finland: Risofladan, Vaasa | collected...
TACTCGATGACCAGCGGAAATTGGCGAAGCCGTGGGATCCACGATCTCACCGTCAGGTGTGGTCAGCCACCAGTGAGAACGCTGTCCCCAGTGCATCACCAAGACGTGCCCAGGAACAGCCGTCAGCTCGGGAAAGGCTTTGGCCATGGCAACACAAGCCTCGCGGCACTTGCCAAGCAAAAGGCCGTTGCGCTCGTCCGCGTAGGCTTTGATCCACGTTGTGTAACGGTTGTCGGCATCAGGCGTCACGATCAAAGTCCTCGGGATAGGTGTCGTCGCCTTCGGGTTGAGAGAACGCAAGGCTTAAGCGCGAAGGCTCTGGTGGCAAAGCGGCTATTTGCTCGGGCGTTAAGACAGCCTCAAGGCACAAAAAGCACCATGCGCCAGCAACAGCATCGCGACCTTGCAAAACAGGCCACACGGGGCGCCAGTCGTTTCCACACTGCGTGCATAGGGTTCGCCGTCGCGTGCTGGACCACGGGCCTTTCGGCGATGGCTGCACTGTGAACGGTGCGGGTTGGGTACGGTTCAAAAAAGTAGCGTGGTACAGCTCCCAGGCTACACCTCGCGGGGCCCTGGACACGGTGCCCAAGTGTCCATCGGCGCGGCTTTTGGAATAGTGGTTTTTGATCGCTTGATCGCTTGGCCACTCGGCGGCCGGGTTTCGGTTGCGCCAACCACGCCCATCGGTGTTTGCCCGTTCAATGATTTTCTTCGCGTCCATCGGGTTGTCTCCGTTCGTTGCTTTGCCCCCAAAGGGGCAAAAGGTTACAGGGGCTTTTTGGTGAGGGACGGGGAGTCGAACCCCGGCACTGGAATTTTGCCTATCCCGCCCAGCCGCCAGAACAGCGGGCTATCCCCCAGAATCCGCGTCGTCGTGCGGAACGTACCGGGTGACCTTGGCTTGCACGCCCTCGTTGTGCAAGTGGAAACTCTTAAGCATGGCCGCGGCTCGGCTTTGGTAGGGGGATCCCTTGCTTGTCACGCACCACGAACCGTCTTCGAGCACCTCGACCATGTAAAGCCCCCGCCCTGGGCCGCTGAACACGGTTTCGGTGTGTGGACCTTCGTGGCCTCGCGGAAGCTCGCAACGTTGGTGGTATTCCGCATTGCCGGCATCGCAGCGGTAGCGTTCCGCACGGGCCGCTTGCCACTCTGGCCTGGAGCGAATCAGCAATGCGTGGCCCATGTAGAAAAACATGGTGGCGGCGCCAATGGCCCAACCGGCGGCAAACAGCTCGATGCTCATAGGTCTTCCGCTTCCGCTTCCGCGTCCTCGCGTTCCGCTTCCGCTTCCGCTTGTTTCGCGTGATCCGCTTCCTCGCGCTCTGCTCGTTTCGCGTAATTCGCTTCTGCTTTCGCTTCCGCTCGCACGCGTTCCTCTAAATACGCCTGGCGTGCAAACCGCACCACGCGTTCCGCTTGTTCCACTTCCGCTCGTTCTACTTCCGCTCGTTCTACTTCCGCTTCTGCTTTCGCTTCCGCTCGCATGCGTTCCGCTTCCGCGCGTTCCGCTTCCGCGCGTTCCGCTCGTTTCACTCGGCGCCTTTGCGTTTTGACCGCCTGGTTTTCCGAGAAGGAGGCATATGTCAAGCCGCACTGAAGGCAGGCCCCTTGTGCGAACTGCTTGTGTTTGCACAAGGTCTTGCAGCGGACGCACACGATATGGGTGAACCACAAATCGCCTTCGCGATGCACGGAGCGCCCCCAGGCGTGGATTCCGTGTTCAGCGACGCAAGCCTTTGCGTCTAGCTTCCGTTGTTTGCGCTTGGCTTTGCGCCAGGCTTTGGCATCGACGTGGGTTTCGGCTTGGGCTTTGACGAAAACGTACTTCCACGCTGGTGTTCGTTGTCGGTTGGGTGCCGCATCTGCGGCGCCTTGTGCGAGCTGTTCCGCAAACGTCGGTGTTTCCACCGCTTGTTGCCTGTGTGCTTTGAGCAAGGCGTTTGCTCTATCTAGATCGCCGATCTTTACGGCATCCTGGACATCGCTTTGCAGCTCGTCCGCTTTGGTGGGTTCTTTGCGGAGTTTGTGGCACGCCTTGTAAAGGCTGTGCCTGTGGTGTTGGTGCAACCGCAACAAGGCGTGCGCTTTTGCGAAGAAACCTTTGTCTATGGCTTCTTCCATGTCCGTCAGTGTAGCTGGTGACAGTATGGTGTTTGCGGCGAGCAGGTCTAGGGCAAGTGTGTATGCCCTTCGCAAAAGCTCCGCAGTATGGGGCTGGGATACGGAAGCGATGCCCATGGTTTCGCGCAGGGCCTCGCGGTCTTCCCCTTCGGCGTTTTTGGGCTTTATGTTCCGCAGGATTGTGGGGCCGGGCTCTCCGCCCAGGTTCACGGTGTTGTGTTCTTTTTGCTTGTGTTTCCGCATAAGCGTACTGGCTTCCGCTTGGCCGCCGTGTTGCTTGCAGTACCCTATGTCGATTCCGCATGTCGGAACGGGGCACTGGATCCAGGACCCTACCTGTTCCGCGCAACCGTTTGCGGAACACTCGATCATAAATTTTGGTGTCTTCATTTTGATTCCGCTTCTGCGACAAATGCGTTTCCGCAAGAGAGGCACAAATGTTGTGGCGGTGAGGCCATCAGAACGGGTCCGTCGTGCCAGGGTTGATCGCACGTTGGGCACGCCAAAACGTTGTTTTTTATCAACGCCTTCTTGTAGGGGCTTCGCGTAAGGTTTGCGGACGTGATTTTCGGGGTCCAACCGTCCATGTCTGCATCGAGCACAGCAAGGACTGTCGCCCTCTTGTTTGGGCACCAAGGCAGGTAGTGGCGCATCGCGTTTTCCATTCCGCAAACCATGTTCCGCTCAGTCGTCACCTTGGGCCCTTTGGCCTGTTGGCGCGTCCTCCAGATCGATTCCGCAGTCCCGTGCTTGCTTTAGGCCCTTGCCCTCGATCTGGCGTACACGCTCGCGGGTCACGCCCAGGACACGGCCGACCGTTTCGAGCGTGTGCCCTCCGTTGTCCGCCAGGTCGAGCACGCAGCTCTCGTCGGCCGGCATCTCGTCGGGTTCGCGGGCTTGGCCCAAAAATTTGATCTTGCCGGTGCGGGTGACTTCCAGAAGTAGGTTGTATTTGCAGGTCGCAAAGGGGCAGGGCCTTGGGATCGCGGCACAGTTGCCGCGTGTCTTGACGTGGCCCAGGTGTGGCACGTCGCGTGTGTCGCCGAAAACTTCGGCATTTTTGCGGCGGCGCTTTTGCAATGGAGCGGGCTTTGCGATTCGCAATCGGATCCGAGTCATGCGCCTTGTTCCCGTGTGTGGTCGAGCCAGAAAGTTGCGACGTTTGCAACTCTGTTTTAGCCGTCATTTTGAGTCCCCGCCCCCCACGTTGCGATACAAAGGGCGTCGGTGCGGCCGTCGATCAACTTGCCGCGTGGGGTGCGTAGCTGTCCCGCGATCGACGGGTACAATTGGCACGCGACTTGGTAGCCCGCCGCCTTGTCGGATCCGAAACCTTTCCAGATCACCTTTTTCCACTCTTGGGGGCGCACGGTGCGATAGGGGAAGCCCATCCCGACAAGAAGGCCCTCCCAAAGCGCGATCCCGCGGCTCTGGGCCCAAGTGGCGGTCACGTTTTGACCGGGCATTGGGTTGACTGTCTCAAACACAAAAACAGGCTCATGTTCCCCGCATAAACCGCTTATTTCCAGCAAAAGCTCGCGCATCTGCGGCAGGTCGTATTCGGTGCGCTTTTTCGCGTTTCCCGATTTCGTTTTTGTCTTTAGGTGTCGCGTGTAAACGGGCATGTCCCAGACGCGCAAAACCGGGCCGACAAGGGCGATGCCGCCCTCGAATCCCGGATCAATTCCCACCGTGTGAATGCTCATGCTTCGCCGCCGTTGTCTCTGTTTTTGCAGGGGTGATCCCCAGCTCATATGGCCACATGGGCCCCCCCACTTTTTCCAACATCTGGGCCGCAATGTCCAGGGGTATTTGCAGCACGTCCCGCAAGGCATCGCGGTACGGATCTCGGCGTTCAGCCTCGCGGAATTGCGCCGCGTGGTGCATCGAGGCGCCGGGCCTCACACGGCCGAAACGCGCGGTGTGAACGTGCCAGGTGAGCCACACGCGCCAGGTGTGGGCCCCTCCTGGCCAATGGGGTTCTTCGGCGGTCACCGGCTGGCACCGATGACCCAGAACGTCCCGCACGTTTCAAGATCGCGACCATTGGTGGCACGGGTGATCTCGCGGGCCTCCTCGGGTGTGTAGTCCGTCAGTCCCGCGGCAACAACGCCAGGAAACCACGGGCCCGACCCTGGCTCAACCAGTCGTGGAAAGCCTCCAGGTGCGCCGCACGGGCCTGTTGCGCGTCGGCCTCCGGCAGATTCTCGGCGCGTTCGACGGCCGCTTGTAGCCCCCGATCGGTCCGCTCCAAGATTGTCGCGATTTTCCGCCAGCTCATGCCCAGCGCATGTAGGGCCCGCGCCGCTGTCAAAAGATCCTCGCTGTACGCTGTCGCTCCCGTAACTCGACCCATTTTGATCTCCCTTGTCCGTGTTTTGTCCGCCAAATGTCCGTGCATTGTCCATCGCCATACCCTCCGTTTGTTCGACCTGCTTTGTCATAATTCAAGGCTGACCGACTTAATTCGCGGCCGCAAGCATTATTTCGCGGGCGTCTTCAGAATGCCTTTTCCGCTGCATGTCGGGCAAACGGTCACACTTGGGGCCAACGCCCACCGTGCCGCACGGCCGCTGCCCAGGGCCACGACAAGGCCCGCATCGCGCATCCTGGTCAACAGAGCTGGCACTTGCACGTCGTTGCCGGCTGTAGACCACCCAAGGGCTTTGCGCAGCTCCATGCGGCTCTTAGGGCCCGTGGTCAGGGCCTCTAGGACGCGCGCTTGGTTTTTGATCGAATAGCTCAACGGGTGTCCGCCAGGTGCTTTTTGGCGGTGGACACCAAAATCAGCTCCGCTTGCGGCGAGGCCGATCGCGCTCGGGTCATCTGTCCGCGCAGATCTTCGGGCAACCGTTCCCAGCACGCCGGGCAGAAACGATCCAGCGGACCTGCAACCGCCTCGCTGCAATGGTTCGCCGCGCATTTTTGATTGATCATCGCTTCCCGCTCCTTCGCTTCCGCCGTTTGTTCGTGCAACTCGGTCTGTTTCATTCCCCGAATCACCCGCTTGGCCACCACGCCTTCCGCAGTCAGCTCAACAAAGCCCTCGCGATCGTGTTTTCGGATCAACAAGCCTTGTTGGCGCAACAGGGCCAATTCGTGTTTGATCTGCCAAGCCTCGACACCCTCAAGGCGTTTGTGGATGTCTACGGGATCCACGGCCCCGCCGGGCTGCATGACCCTCAGCACGTTGATCCCCAGCGCAGTCAATGCCGGCGGCGATCGTCGGTGGAACGTTGGGGGCTTCATTCGTCGCGACACAACAGCACCACCGTAAGGCAATGAAACTCGGCGCCACTTGATTGCAAAACGCGCGCCTCTAAAACGCGCCCTTCGTAAGAGCGGATCCAGTTTGTGATGACCGTGCCCAGTTGCTCACGATCGCGGGCTCTCGTAGCCGTGAACACTTGGACACGGTTCATTTAGGCGATCCTTCGCGGCATAACCAGCGCCAAATACCCTGGGGCCACAACCTGTAGGGCACGCAATGGATCGTCCATACGCAAAGAGATCTCCCCGCCTTCGCAAGCGTGCTGCACAGCCGCTTGCAGGTAATCGAGATCGATCCCAATGGGATCGAGATTGAATCCTTTTTCAACCTCGCGCACTTCCACGCTGTCCGAATACTCAAACAACGATTGTTCAGACGTTAAATCTGTTTTGAACGAAAGGGCCCCACCCGACACACGCAAAATGGCCGCCTTTGCGCTCACCCGCGCACGCTTAATAGCCGCCTGCAACTCGTCCTTGGTGGCCGTAATTGAAGGGACGTGAGCTGGGAAAAGCTGTTCGATGTCTGGGAACTGGCCTTCGATCAACTTGAGCGATCGATACCGCGTGCCTGCTTCGTTAAGGCTCACGTACAAGCGTCGATCATCGGCCGCCAGATAGCGCGGACCTACACCGATGCCTTTCAACTCGCGCGCCATCACCAGCACATCGCGGCCCAGCATCTCGTGGAAATTGCCGCAATCAATGCGCACAGCGACACTTCCATTGGTGGACTCGATGCCTTTTGCGCCCAAGTGCAAGGCTTGAAACGTCGGACGCGTAACGTCCGTGGAACACGCCCACGCCGCACGTTGAACATCACAAAGGGAATCAGTAACAGACCACTTGAGTTGTGGATCGGGCCTGTGAAAAGACGGCTCACCCGACAACATCAGCGGCAACTTGGCCGTGGCCTGGGAACCGCTCGAAACCGTCATTTCTGTTTTGCTCACCTTGAATTTCGGATTCGACGGCAAAGCCTTCAAAACTTTTTGCAGCAAGGTCGCCGAAACCGAGCAATTCAGGTCCAGGCCATCCAGCATCGCCAGCATGCCGCCATATTCGTTTTGCGCGTAAACCACGCCGTCCTCAAAATGTACGCCTTCCCAGTGCATCCCGTGCGTTTTGCCGGCCGGCGCAGCGAACTGCGCAACCTGCTGGATGATCTCAACGTTTGTTAGTTCGTCTTCTGCTTCGCTCATTGTTTGTCTCCTTCAAACCGCTTCAAACCCGGAACATTTTCGTTTTCGCCACCAAGCACCACCACGTTCCACAATTGTTCGTCCACCAAAGCAACCTGGCCGGTTGGCTCAAGCACACGAACCAAGGTGGGCTCGGCCTTCAGCATCGTAAACGCCTGGATACGCCAGCCCTCACCGCGCAATTCATTCCAATAAAACGAAAGGGCCTGATCAACAGTCACCTCGTCATGTCCCCCAATACGCTTTGCGAGATCAACGATCGTCGAAAGCCTAAAAGAAATATGGTGTAACACTTCCATCTTCAACCTCTCATGTTTGAACAACGGAGGGCCAAAGCCGTCCGCAAATCGTCTTCGCTTGTCCAAACAGGCGAAAGACCTTCGACCACAGACTTCATCGGGTGCTTGCAGCGTGGATCAACGCCTACCAACAAACGATCGCCAGCAACGCCCAAAGCGTAACCAAGATGCACCCATTCTTCGAGATAAGGCACGTCGAACCCATCACCGATCCAAAACGCAATGGCGTCCGCAGCTTCGACAAGCAAGGACCACGCGTCCATGGTCAAAGGTTGTTTCGGTGTCATGACGATAGACCCGGACGACCCAACTTGCTTATCGAGTTTTAACGCCATGGCGTGTTGCCAGCGGCCGCCATGGCGACCACCGTGCAACAGGATCAACGATCCTTGTTTGTGACCATGATCGCCCAATGGGGGCATGTCGGGATACTCAACGATCATTTCTTACGCTTTGCTTTTTGAATGGCGGCGTTTTTGATACGGGCTCGGCGAATCATCACACCGTCCCGAAACTCACGACCTGCGGGCGTCAAGCGCACCAGCAAATAATCATCACGTCGGCGCACGTCGATCCACCCATTGCGTTCCAACGCCTTGATAGACGAGCCATGGGCAAAGTCTTTTCGCACAAAGATCCAACCGGGCTCTATCAGCTCCAAGATCTGATATTGGGGCTCCGTGACCGTGTGGTCTTTGTAGCGAATTAACCTCACCGCGATCGACCATCACACAGCGTCTAACCGCGCTTGTGATGCCTTCACAAATTTAGGATCCAGCTCAACCATCGTGGAAGGCATCCCTAGTTTGCGAGCGCAAACGCCCGTGGTACCAGCGCCCGAAAATGGATCGAACACATGAAACGGCGCCTCAGCGTGAATCTTGAGCAAAGCCTCAATCAGCCACGTAGGCTTTTGTGTCGGGTGCACGCGGTCAGTAGCCGATCCTGGCATTGATGGACCGCTAAACACGTTCTTGTGATCGGCGCCCACGTTTGCCACTTCACGGTTGAAAAACGCTTTAGCCCCAGGCTTGACCAACCAAACGATCGCTTCACACGCAAAGGGATAGATCGGACGGTGCGACGGAGCTGGGTTTGTCTTTACCCAAATCAAGCTCTGGCGGTATTCAAGCCCGCACGCAATGGCCACGCGTTGATAATCACCCACAGCTTCCAATGGGGAAAATGCGAGCAAGCTGCCGCCGGGCTTCAACAAAGGCGCCGCTTTGGCAACCCACTCCACATCCAGCACGTCCCATTCATGATCTTCAGCATTCATGCTGGCGCGGGCCGTGTGATTGATCTCGGTGCGGCCCTTCTCGTAAGGCGGATCTGTCAAGATCAACTCGTACAAGTTGGAACCCGTCATAAAGTCCAAACAATTGCCCTGGTGAAGGACTGCCGGCACGCGATCATTGCTCGCGCCCTTGTCTGGGATCGGCATTTGCTGCTTTTCTTTCGCAGACGCTTCCAGGTTTTGTATTTTCCGTTCTTGGCGTGCATCACGCATGACCTTTTGGATCAGCCGGTTTTTCTCACCAGCCGAGGCTTCCGCAATTTCGCGCTTCTTTTCCACGGGCAAAGCGGCCACAGCGATCAAATCGTAAACGTGGCGCTCAGACACGTCGAGAGCCTTTGAGGCAACCGTTGTGAAACGCGGAACACTCGGCACGTCGGACTTCTTGGTGGCACGGCCGTGCTTGGTTTGCGGGTAAGCACGTTCATACAGCTCTTTGCTGCGCAAAAGGGCTTCCGCTTCTTCGAGCACGTCAAAGGACTTGCGCTTGGTGGTGGCGTGAATTTCGCGAACAAGTTTATGGTGTTGCCATTGCAAAACGTCGGAAGGCTTGCGAATCCGCATCACTTCCGCACGCACGAACACATTCAGCTTTTGACAAGCACGCAAACGACGCTCGCCGTCCTCAAGCACCAAAGGCCCATCGGGCATTTGCACAACCTCGATCGGATTGATCTGTCCTTCCGTGCGAATGGACTCAGCAAGATCGTCGATGTCGCCCATATCCGAGCGAATACGCCGATCGACCTTGATGCTGTTTGGATCAATCTCTTGTGTCGCGTATTGCTCAAGATCGAAAGGCTTCACGTCCATCAAATCAAAGATGGACTGCATCCCTTGCTTGGCGCGGGGCTTGATCTTGATCACCTTTGCGGGCTGTTTTGTAGCAACAGGCTCCGCAGCATCAAGCGCGTCAGCCGTCTTCACCCTCGGTGCCTTCTTCGCCGCCTTCTTGGCTGCCTTTGTTTTTCGAGCGGGCTTCTTCGTTGTCTTCTTCGCCATTACTTTGTCCTTGATTCATGCGTTTTTCGAGCACCATTTTTCCAATGGCTCGGTATTCGTCGGGAGTAAACGTTGCGCCAGATTCCACCAAATCCGCCGCCAATTCAGGCTCAATCATGGCCAGCACAGCATCGCGCTTGTCGTCGGCCAGTTTGTCCAACCGGGTAAACGCTGTGATCATGCCTTCAAGGTTTCCGGGCTTCACTTGGAACACCTTGCGGCCGTTCAAAACCCTGGGCATCACAGCTCCCAAAACTTCGGTGCGCAGCTTTGTGATCTCGGCAAGGTCTTGCACGCGATCGTTGACAGCCCGATATTTCGCGTGCTTCAAAAGCTCTTGCGTGACTTCTTCCCAGTATTTATCACGCCGACGAACCCACGAACCTTTCGAGGCGCGGCCCATAAACACCGAGAGCGAGCACGAACCGTCGCACATCTCGCCCCACCAGTATTCAAGCGGACGACGCGCACGATCGGTGATAAACGCGACCTCGGCTTTTCGCAGCCCCTCCTCGCGCACCCACGCTTGCACCAAAACGATGCTGTTACTCTCGGACAACGGAGATCTCCGGGTCAACGTCAGACCGGCGACGCGTGAAACAACCAAGGCGTTCAGCGACCAAACGCCGAAACTCAAGACTGGCACCCTTGGTCACACGCGCGACGTAAACCTTTACAGCCTCGTCATAGTTGCTCGACGTTTGCGCAGACGGCAAAACCCAAGACTGGGGCGGATCTACAACGGCATTCAAACCCAAGCCCGCGGCCGTTCGATTCACACTCAGCCGTAAATACTTGGACTCCAACCGCAAAGCCCGCGCGATGGCGGTGTGGCACTCAGCAACGGCGCCCGCAATCACAGCCTCGAAGCCTGTCAGCACGCAACCGCCTGGTGGCAACGGAATGCCGATCTCCGCACGAACGCGCCTGTTTTCCTCAAGAGCGGCCCAGCCGTCTTTCAGGTGTTGCGGAATACCGTGCTCACCGAAAAACTCGTCCGCAACTTTCTGGGTTATCAGATCGGTTGCCGACTTTTCCGCCGGATCAAGCGACCGGGCCACCGCGGCCGCACGCAACAAATCATCCTTTTTCATTGGAAGGCTCGGCTTTGGCGACCATTGGATCTTGCGTCCATTGCATAATGTCCCCCGCGCCGGCATCACCCATGAGTTTCGACGCACGCGATGAACTGATTTTTCGCAAACGCACAAGTTGTGTGGTGTTCGTCAAAACGATCACGGGCTTGCGGAAATTGGCCTCAATCATCTTTTGAATGGCCTTGCCTTGTTCATGCGTAACGGAAGGCGGAACCAGCACCACAGCGACCTCGTTATCAGGCGGCACCCATCCCAGCGTCAGCACCGATTCGCCGTTGATCTCCATGGTGGTCTTGGCCTCGCCATCAAACAAAGCGGTCATCTGATACCAGCTTTCGCGCTCAGCTTTGACAACCTTGGGCCGTGGACGCTTTGGCAAGCGGCGGCCTTGCACAACCGCGCGGGCCTTCACTTGCCAACCTCGATCGTGGTCAAGCCATTGCTTTTTTGCACAGTCAATTCAGCATCGAACGATGCCCGAAACTCGGGGTCATGCGTAATGATCAATGTTGTCTCCTTTTCTTGCCGAAGCTCGCCCAAAACGGCCCGCAAACCCTCGCGCCCTTGAGCGTCCAAATGGCGGTCCACCTCGTCCATGGCCAAAAACGAATAGGCTTTCGCCGCACGCCTGGCCATCAGCCTTGATAACCCAAGATCCACAGCCAATGCAACCCTGCGTTTTTCCCCGCCGGACCAAACACGGTAGGGGCGTGTGGTGGTGGTGCCGTCAGGGTTCCACCTGTGAATCTGCACGTCCAGCTCGTCCCGCAGATTTTTGCCCACCTGTTTTTGCGTGGTCACGTCGATCCAAATCACGCCGCCGGCCATAATTTTAAGCCAGCGGTTCGCCTCGCTCGCAAGCTCATCCACGATCGCGTCAAACAGCCACGTCCGAAACCGCGGAAGCTCCTTTTCCCACCACAAACACACGTCCACCTTGCGGGCCATTGATTTTTGCTCGGCCTCAGCATCAGACACAGACGCCGCGGACGTTGCGACACGGGCCTGCCACGTCGCCACTGCGGCCGCGTGAGGATTGACGGCGGCCAGGACAGACACGGCCCGCTCGTCCGCTGTCTTCCACGCCACACGGGCACCGTGCAACGAAGCCTCAAGTGTGGCGCGCTGCTGCATAGCATTCTGGTATCCGCGCAGAGCCAGGGCATATCCCGCCTGCGATTGGCGCTGGGCCTCCTGGACCTGCCGAAACGCCTCCTGGGCTTGGCGCTGCTGGGCATGGGCGGCCTCCTGCGCGGCCCGCTGCTGCGTTTTCGCGGCCTCATGGGCATCCTGGGCCTCGGCAGACGCCTTAAGCGCCTCCTGGTGGCGCTGGTTGAGCGCCGCCACGGCCTGCCGCGCCCTCTCGATGCCGGCGGCGGCATCCCGCAAACACGCGTCGCGGTGTTGGGGGGCGATAGACTGCCGGCACGTTGGGCACTCGGCACCAGACGTGTTGAGCTGGATGGACGCGGCCTGGGCCTCGGCCTGCCTTTGGGCCCCCTGGTGCGCCGCCAGCTCGCTGCAAATGCCCGCCTCGGCGGCCCGAACATCCGATAA
>Ga0307377_10006863_pt1 | contig 11845 bp, 10 predicted proteins | sample TR3MG_FD_202535 | JGI IMG/M metagenome (GOLD analysis project Ga0307377, IMG submission 202535) | Soil microbial communities from Risofladan, Vaasa, Finland - TR-3 | ecosystem: Environmental > Terrestrial > Soil > Coastal area > Acid sulfate soil | place: Finland: Risofladan, Vaasa | collected...
GATGGGACGACCACTTTGTGGCCCCATCTCTCGCGATTGGCTAGCCGGGAATGTCTCGGCTCGGCTGTGGACTGCCCTTGCGGTCCCGATGGGCGCCGGGCAAGCTGCGACCGGCAGAAACCGACCCATTTGAGCCGGTCGCAAACGGCTGCTTTCGGGATCGCCAGTTGATGTATGACGGGGAAGTTCGCGTTCGACTTCCTCAAAGGTGAATATGGCTCACAGGTCACCTTGCTATCATCGACATGCCGCCACGCCGATGGAGTGGCCGTGATTTTGGGGTGCAGCCAGAGGGCGCGTTATGCAACGGATGCAAGGTTTGGGGATCGCTGCGCTATCGCTGGCGTTGACCATGCCGGCTGCGGCTGAAACCGCGAGCCAGGTGTTCCAGCAGGTATCGCCCAGCATCGTGGTGGTCGTCGCGTACGATGCCGCCGGCAAACCGGCCGAACTGGGTAGCGGCGTGATTTTGCCGAACCGTACCGTGGCGACCAATTGCCACGTGCTGAAGGACGGTACGCAATATCGTGTGCGCTACGGCGACAAAGTTTACCCGGCGCGGTTAGACAAGAGCGACTGGGATCGCGACGTTTGTTCGCTCAGCGTGCCCGACCTGCCCGCGCCACCGGTAGTGCTGGGCAACACGAAAACCTTGCAAGTCGGTGCGCCGGTGTACGCGATCGGCGCGCCCGAAGGGCTGCAACTCACGCTGTCGGAGGGCATCGTCTCCAGCTTGCGCCCGGTTGGCGGTGGTAGTTACATCCAGACCACGGCTGCGATCTCGCCTGGCTCCAGCGGCGGCGGTTTGTTCGACGATCAGGGACACTTGCTCGGCCTGACCAGCTTTTTCATGTCGCAAGGCCAGCAACTCAACTTTGCGCTGCCAGTCGAGTGGATCGAGTCGCTGCCGCAACGGTCAACGCAACGCATTGCGCCCAGGACCAGCGAGGTCGATTGGCTCAACCAGGCGGCGGCGCTGGAGAAGGAAAAGGATTGGGGCGACCTGCTGCGGCTGTCCGAGGAATGGCTAAGGGCTAGGCCGGAAAGTGCGCTGGCGTGGGCAATCTTAGGCGAATCCTACGACGGAACAGGACAGCATTCGCAGGCCATCGCCGCACTTCGCCATGCCTCGCAGATCAATCCACAGGATGCAGAAAGCTGGTTCGACCTGGGCGTCGCCTACAACCATGCAGGGCAGCGTTCGCAATCCATCGACGCGTACCGTCAAGCCTTGCGGGTCAATCCGCAGAATGTGGACGCTTGGAGCAACTTGGGTGGCGCCTATGACGACGCAGGCGAGCATTCGCACGCCCTCGACGCGTACCACCAAGCTTTGCAGATTAAACCGCAGGATGCGAAGGTTTGGCACGACTTAGGTGTTGTCTACACACACGCAGGGCAATATTCGCAAGCCGTCGACACGTTCCGCCAAGCTTTGCAGATCAATCCGCAGGTTGCAGAAGTTTGGGATAGCCTGGGAGTTGCCTATGCCGACGAGGGGCAGTATTCGCAGGCCATTGACGCGCATCGTCGGGCTCTACAAATCAAGCCGCAGGATGCGGATATTTGGTACAACTTGGGCACCGCTTACGGCCAAGCAGGGCAACTCTCCCAATCCGTCAGCGCGCTTCGCCAAGCGCTGCAGTTCAATCCGCGGTTTGCGGAAGCATGGGCCAATTTGGGCGTCACCTACGCAAAAACATCGCATTTTCCGCAAGCCATCGACGCGCTTCGCCAAGCTTTGCGGATCAACCCGCAGGATGCCAATACTTGGTACCTTTTGGGGGTTATCTACAACGCGGCGGGCCAGAACGCACAGGCGATTGCCGTATATCAGCACCTGAAAACGCTCTCGCCGGAACTTGCCCAGAAGTTGTTCGACGTGATCGTACCGAAGTGAAGGTGGGGTCCGGGCTGTCAACACGCTCGAGCTGCGTCGGTCGATAGGTGCATGCGGGGGGAGAAGAAGATGTCGAACGATGACGGCGAGGTCTTCACCAGTGCGGGGGCCGACTGGCACAATCGGGCCTTGCTCGGGTATGACAATGAGGTGCCTTGGCATGCTTACGTATGTGGTTACAAGGAAGCTGCCGACAGGCTGACCAGTGGCATAGATGCCGGTCAACACGGCCAAGATATGCTCGTGTTTCCGATCCTGTTTCTGTATAGGCATTACTTGGAATTAAGCATCAAGTCGCAGATTAGGGAGTGCCAGTTGCTGCTAGACATCAAGCGTCCCCCACATCCGAAATCTGACGAGCAGCGCATCCTTGCTAGCCAAGGGCATGACTTAGTCGGGCTATGGAAATACCTTCAGCAACTGGTACCCCACATTTACCCTACTTTGCCTGATTCGGCCGCTTCCGATATTGATCGGGTCGTCTCAGCGTTCACGATGCTTGATCCTCGCGGCGACGAAGCGCGTTATCCCTTGACTATGGCCGGGCAGAGGACGCTTCCCGAAATGCACGAGGTCAATCTTCGCCGGCTCGCCGAGGATGTCTCACTAGCTGACGTGGCCTTTACTCAGATCGGTGGCGGCATCGATTGGGAGATCGACCAACGTCAGCTTGCAGCAGAGATCAATGCGGAGATTGACGTCGAGCGCCATGCTTGGGAGCTTGACTATCTTGGGTTGTGAATCCAAACGGCGCAGCCAATTTTCGCTTGTGGGGGTCGTGTGCTCTTACCCGTGCTACCTTCCGAGACTAGGGCTACCAACCCTTGCGGTAAGGCGGCAGGAATTCAAGTCATCGAGCCGCCGTGGTACGTGACCCGCATGCTTGGTGGAGTTGGAGGAGAGGCACCGCGAGGTGCCTCCTATCCCGATTGGCTCTCAGGGAGTGGCGAAAGATGCATTGCTTACGATGTGGCTCCGACCTGCCTGACGGCGCGAATTTCTGCGCTTGGTTCGGTCATCGAAGTCCACCTGGCTCTTCTAGCTCAGCCACCTAACTCCGCGCCACCAGCTGCTGGCTGGGGCCGCGGATTTCGTAGAGCGGCAGGTTAGCTCCGACTCGCACCATGAGGTTCCAAAATGAAAGCAAATGTTGCAGTTCTAATCGGTAGTATTTTATCCATAGTCGCTATTACCGCGCTCGCTACGGACTTGAAGAAAGGGACGTCGGTTGCTCGGCGTGGCGACTATTTAATATCAAGTGCCACACTCAGGCCTTTGGCGGCACGTGGCAGCGCAAACGCGCAATACAACCTAGGATTGACGTACTACGAAGGTCGCGGCGTATCGAAAAATTATTCGCAAGCTTTAGCGTGGTTTAGAAAGGCTGCCATGCAGGGAGATATGGTCGCGCAATTCAATCTTGGAGTTATGTACGAATATGACCAGGGTGCACTCAAGGATTACGCTCAAGCTTTAAAGTGGTATCAAAAGGCAGCCGCACAAGGCTATGTCAACGCAGAAAATAATCTAGGTGCTATGTTTCGTGATGGCCTAGGCGTCCAGAAGAATTACAGTCAAGCCACTGATTGGTATCAGAGAGCGGTCGCACAAGGGGATGCAAAAGCACAGTACAACCTTGGGGTAATGTATGAAAAAGGCTGGGGCGTGCAGCAAAATTACGCCTTGGCGTTTGCATTATTTAGCAAGTCCGCTGCCCACGGGGATGCAGGGGGGGAATTCAATCTCGGTGTCATGTATGATCGCGGGCTTGGTGTGCCACAGGACTATATTCAAGCCTCCGCTTGGTATCAAAAGGCGGCCGCTCAGGACTATGCGTGGGCGCAAAGCAACCTCGGCTTGTTGTACGTAGCCGGTCATGGTGTACTCAAGGATTATAACCAAGCCATGGTTTGGTTTCGTAAGGCTTCTGAGCAAGGAGATGCTGTTGCACAAGATAGTCTCGGGGTGGGTTACTACAACGGTCAAGGTGTACCTCAAGACGTAATTGCTGCCTTTGCACTCATTAAGCTTGCCGAATCGAAAGATCGATCGTACAGCAGCCAACTTTCAACGATACGCGGCGCGATGACCTCCACTCAAATCGGGGCCGGTTTGGCACTTTCCCTCAAGATGAAGAGCGATGGTGTTCTCGAAGCGCTAGCTGAAAATAAGCGGTGATACTGTCAGATCCCGGGCTGGTCGGCGACATCGGTCAAGTTGTCCGGCGAGCCTGGTCAACTGCGATGGCAATGACTGGTGAACAACCTGGCAATCTGCAATGGTCGCTCGGCCCCCGCTAAACTCAGTCCTCTCTTTCAGGAGCGGCGTATGGCCCACAATGGTCCTATTGACTTGGCCTTCGTCCATCGCGTCATCGACTCCGCTCTGCCCGAAGATCAGGAGCTCGAATACAAACGTGATCGACCCAAACGAATCACGGATCCGGAACTGATCAAGAAGGTCAAAACCGACCCGTTCGAGGAATTTACCAAAGACGTGTCGGCCATGGCCAACGCGGGCGGTGGTGTGGTGCTTTACGGGGTGGCGGAAGACCCCGTAACCCGAAAGCCGGTACTCACTCCAATCGGCGACGAACCCTACGATCACGTGCACGTCCAGTTGCAAGGCGTCTTGGATAGCCTGATTGAGCCTCGCTTGATGGGCGTGCGGTTTTACGAAGTCCCCGTGGGTGTGGGCTACGTCTTGGGGCTGGTGGTGCCTGGCAGCTTCGCCGGCCCCCACTGGAATGGTAAACCGGGGCGGCGGCGATTCAGTATTCGGCGAGGTGCGCAGGTGAGTGAATACACGTATCAAGAACTACGGGCAGCCTTCGACCGCAATGCCTCCGCTGCAACCCGTGCACGCTCGTGGATCACACTACGCCTGGCTGGCATCAAGAAGGGCAAGACATGGCGACCGTTAACGCCGGGCCCCATCACCGTGGTGCACGTGGTGCCACTTGTGAGCTACTACCAAGAAAGCGCTCCGGTTGACCTCAACCAAACTAGCCAACTGGGCCCGAAATTACCCAGGCCCTGGCAGAGTGATTATTCCGACAGCCTCAATTTCGATGGCTACATGATTTATCGCACGGGCGACGACGACGACGAACTCTTCGCTTACACCCAGCTCTTTCGAGATGGCTCCATCGAGGTGGTCATGTCCGCCGGTCCCTCCCAGCGCACCGACACGTCAGGAGAGGCCGTGGGCCCCGGCCCGATTGCCTGGGCCGTGCATGATTCGATACTCCAAGCAGCGCCGACCCTTCAGGCTTTGGGCAAAGACGGCCCATTGCTGATCGGCGCGGCGGTGGTAGGCGCGTCGGGCCATTACATGGCCACGCGCGGTCGCCCTGATCAACGCCATGTGTCAGATCGGGATGACTTAATCGTGCCGGTGGCCTACGTCGAACACCCCGATGAAGAGGGTGAATTGAACCGCGTCGCACGCACGGCACTGGACATGATCTGGCAGGGCTTTGGATTTCGATCGTGCCCGTTTTACGACCAGAACGGCAACTATCGGGAGAATTTGTAGCGGGGTTCTACCCGGTGAACGCGGACACTTCCAAGAAGACCGATGATCGGCAGCACGTCGTGGCAAGTAAATCTCCAACGTCTGTTATCGAGCAACCCGACTCAGGTTGCGACCGGCAGCTCCTGGCCGACGGCGGCCCGACAGCGGCCGCGCAAGCTACGAAGAACTCACTGTAGCCGCGCTCAACCCGAACGCAGACATGGTGCATCCAGTGAAAGCGAGGGGATGTCGCATCAAAGATAGCCTACCGGGGATCAAAGGCCTGAGCCCCGCCGCTTGCTACCCTTACCCAGACTTCCTACCCACACCCCTTGCCATCCAGGCAATAGCTCAATTTCAACCACATCGTGCGACCATTGAGGAGATAGAACGACTCACTGCCGAATTCGCTCGACGTCACCGGCGGCCGGCGATTGGTCAGGTTGGTACCTTCAAGGGATACGCCGTAGCGATCGAAACGGTAGCCCACGGTCGTGGCGAGGGTCGCATAGCCGCCAACAGGCGCGGTGTTCTGTTCGTCCAGGTACCGTCGGCCGACAAAGTTACCGACGAGCGTGGTGTAAAACCCGGCTTTCGGCGTGTAGAGAATCCCTGCCGATGCCAGGATGCGCGGTGCCAGTGTCAACGCCCTTCCGGCGACATCGACGTAGTTACCGGTGTTGGGATCGGCGAACAAGTAATGTGTGAAATGCGCATCGTGGTACGCGAGGCTACCCACTAGTGACAGACTGGGGGTGACTTGCAAGTGCGCTTCGAGCTCAGCACCGCTCAACCGCTCCCCTGCTGCGTTGACCAGGACTCCAGCATTGGTGGGGACGACAAGGTTCTTGAAGTTCTGCAAAAACACTTCCGCCTGCCAGTTCAATCGTCCGTCGATGGCGACTCCCTTGAGACCGGCTTCGTAGCTTTGCGCGGTCTCGGGTAGCAGCACGGCGGGCTGGTAGTCCGGTCCGAAGTCGAGCGCCGAAGGCTTGAAGGCATTACGGTAATCGGCATAGAGCACCGCTTCATCAGATCCGCTCTGCCAGAAGCGGTAGCTAGCACCCAGCGTTTCCGTTGGCTTGATGACATCCCTTCGGTCGGATTCGGAAACGAGTGGGTTGGCGTCGACCAGGTCGGATGAGAACTTGTGCTCGTAAGTCTCGTTCAGGCGCAGGCCTGCCACGACATTCCATTGACTATCCGGATTCCAGTCGATCTGCGCGTATTGCCCAAGGAAAATGCGGCGATCGTTGACCATGCCAATTTCGTTGACGGGTACCGTCGCCGTAGGCGGGGGTAGGACAGATCCGTCCAGCGGCACCGTATAGGCACTGTTGCCGTTCTGGGTGGTCTGGGTGCCGTGCCCGTATAGCGCATCGGCACCGACCATGACGGTGACACTGTCGCCGATAGGATGAGTCAGGTGAGTGTCGAAGTAATCGTCATCGATTCGGCGATTCTGTTTCTGGGTATCGGCGGCGCCGCTCAGATCGGGGTGCAGAAACGCGCGGATGTCGGTGATGTTGGAATGGGTGACCGAGATGAGGGTGCTCCACTCCCCCCATCCCACGCTGCGGGAATAGCCGAGCGCCAGGTGGTATTGGTCCTGATCGATCCTTGCGTCCGCGGGATTGAAATTGGCATCGATGGGCGTCGCGGGGGTGAGCGTCGTACCGACTCGAATGACGGGGCTGGGTGGCACGTCCCGGACGATCGATACATTGGCATCAATGGTCAGCGTGCTGTCATCGAGGCTCAGCGCGCCCCGGTACAAGGCCTGTCGGTTCGAAACGGATTCTCGGTGGTCGGAGAATCCGAGATTCTGTCCGTCGACCGCGAGTGACTGCTTGTAGTTACCCACCTGTGGCAGCACGAGGGCTGCCGATCCGCTCCACGATCCATGATTTCCATAGGCGATATTGACTTCATTGGAGGCCTGGCCCGCCGGATAGTGGAGCGCCTGCACGATCCCCACGAAAGAGGTCGCGCCAAACATGACCGGTGCAGCTCCCTTGACGACTTCGATGCGCTGCACGTCGTTCAAGTCGAAGGTGGTGATCATGGGGTTGAAAGCACCACCCCAGGGCACGCCATCAACAACCAACAGGAAAGCATCGAATTCGTGCAGGCCCCAGAATGCAGGCACGGCGCTCGATGGTCCGGCGTCGCCGCCCGCCGGCGCCTCGACACCCGGAACCAGGTCCAGTGCGGTGGCCATGTTCGACGCGCCGCGGCGGCTCAATTCGTCGCCTTGGACGACGGTGATCATCGCGGGCGTCTGATCGACCGGCTTGGCTACCTTCGACGTGGTGACCTCGACCACCGGCAGCGTTTGAACGGAATCTTTGGCATGGGCCATGGCACTGAGACCCATCAGCACCGCGACGGCAAGTGGGCGAAATTGCATGGTGAAATCTTCCCCTAACAAATTGCTATTCCTCTCCAGAAGCTGGATCGGGGCATTGGCCTAAGCGCATTTCGAATGGCGTGAGTATATTGGCGCTCGCCTTGTCTAGCGCCCTTGGACGTCAAGCCCGCCACGATGCGGACGCAAGCGTGGAGTCACTTGCCCGTGACCGAGTAGCTCTTTATCCACTGAGGCGTCGATCATTCAGCCCTCAGGGGAACGCTTTGATGGCTTGCTGTCACCCATCCCGCGAAGGACAATGAGGGATGGCAGTTTTCCGCAAGAGAACTCATTCGAGATTTGTCGCATGGCTGGCGCTTGCTGCCATGTGGCTCACAGTCGTCATGCCTGTGATCTCGCGCAGCATGCCCAACATGCCCGACGGCGTGGGGGTAATGGGGGCGATGGATCACGGCTGTCGGGGCAGCTCGCACGAATCTAGCAAACAACATCACCCGTCCACGGCGCCTGATCCATCGTCCACGCTCGACAAGTGCGGCTACTGCGGTCTGTTTTGCCATAGTCCTATGGTGGCGGGTACATCCCTACCACCCCTGCCGCCGCTGGCGTTCCCGGCAGCGACGCTGCTTTCCCCCGCTGTACCCTCCGGTCCGACGCCGCATCTCCTGAGTGCGCCGCCGCGTGGACCACCGTCACTGGGCTGACCATGCTTGTGCTTAACGAACGGGCCTGCCTCGCTGGTAGCGGGCAACTCTTCGTCTTGGCTACATCTCAAGCACCGTATACCAGCCGAACTCCCACGCCTCACATCCGCCACCAGCCGCCATGGCTTGCTGGGCCTGCGGGTGTGCTGTTTTGACGCGGCCTGTTTGCGCTGCACGGCGGCCGCATCACTAATCCAGGATTCTCCATGACTATTTCGCATCGATTCAAAGCCATCGCGGCGCTTCCGCTGGCCTTGCTGCTTTCTGCTCTACCCATCGCGGCTCATGCATGCGCGACATGCGGGTGCTCGCTCAGCACCGACGCCGCCACCGGCTACTCCTCGCAATCTGGCTGGCGCTTGAATCTGGACTACACCTATATCGACCAGAATCAGTTACGCAGCGGAGGGAGCACGGCCACTCCGGAGCAGGTGGTCAATCAGCCATCCAACCCGTCACTGGGAGGCGGTGAGATTGAACGTGACACCACCAATCAATACATGAATCTCTCAGTGGCTTACCGCTTCAACGCAGACTGGGGCGTGAGCCTGCTGCTGCCGTATGTAAAGCGTGACCACTCCACCTATGGCGGTCAGGTACAGCCTTACACCCCAGCGGAAAGCGCGCCGGACCAGCTCAGCCAGGCATCCCTCTCCAGCTTGGGCGACATGAAGCTGCTGGGCAGCTACCAGGGCTTCCTGCCCACGCACAACCTTGGGGTGCAATTTGGACTCAAACTGCCAACCGGCAACTATGGCGGCCAAACCGCAACTGGCGCCTTTGTTGGTTCGCCCGTCTTGTTCAAGAACGGCCCGGGCGCCGGCCAGGCCCTGGATACGAGCCTGCAGGCGGGCACCGGGAGCACCGACTTGATCGTGGGCGCCTATTACTATCAGCCGATCAGCCAGGATTTCGATGGCTTCGTCAACGGCCAATTCCAGTCGGCCGTCGCCGAAAAGCTCAGCGCGGCGGGCGCCAATTACCGGCCTGGCAACCTAGCCAGCATGAGCATTGGCCTGCGCTACGAGGCACACGCCGACTGGGTGCCACAGCTGCAACTCAACCTGCAGCACAAGAGTGCTGATCAGGGCGCGCTAGCAACATCGCCCGACAGTGCTGGCACCGTGGCTTACCTCAGCCCGGGCATTAGCGCCAGCCTTAGCAAAAACTTGCAGCTCTATGCATTCGTGCAGGTGCCGGTGTACAGCCACCTGGCCGGCTACCAGCTATTCCCGCGCTGGACCGGCACGGTCGGTATCAGCATGGGCCTGTGACCACTCGCTCTCACCGGATGGACTTGCCATGACTGCAGAAACAGACACCGGAACGCCTGCTCGCCACGCCACCCTCGCAGGGTTCCGGCGTCTTGCGAGGGCGCTGATGCGACTCGGCCTGATGAGCCTGCTGCTGGCGCTGTGGCAGGTACCGGCGCACGCCAACGATCTGATCGTGGGCCAGCCGGCGCCGCCGATCACCCTGACCACGCTGGACGGCCAAAAGATCGCCACGCGCGACCTGCACGGCAAGGTGGTCATCGTCACGTTCTGGGCCACCTGGTGCGCGCCCTGCCGAGAGGAATTGCCGTTGCTTTCGCGGTATGCGCAACAGCACGCCAAAGAGGGACTGGTGGTACTCGGATTCAGTCTCGACACACCCGATGACCTGAGCAAGGTGCGCGCGGTGTCGCGCACTCTCGCCTTTCCGGTGGGGCTGCTCGGCGATCCTCACGTGCCAGGCTATGGCCGCATATGGCATCTGCCCGTGAGCTTCACCATCGACCGTGAGGGGCGGCTGATCGACGATGGATGGAAGGACAGGCAGCCTGCATGGACACAGGCACGTTTAGAACGAGTCGTTACACCCCAGTTGGGCCTGGCTCGCCGGCCTGAACTGCCTCTGGTCCCTCACGGCAATGGCTGCTTTGAGGCATGCATTTGTATCTGGCGACCGGCCGGTTTTGGCCGATTCTGTTGAAAAACTCCGTCTTAACGAATGGACGTCCAAATTCTCGATCACGACGGCCGTGACAATTCGATTCTGTACAAATTTGCGCGAACGGTCTGACAGAACGCGATTGTCGCGGTTGATTTTTCACGCATCAGACGAGTTCAAATTTTCGAAGCGAGTTTTTCAACAGAATCGGCCGGTCAGCGACCTTTGGTTGGAGCGCGCCGACTGGCCGCGAGCTGCCTTTGCGGGATCGATGAGAGCCGTGCAAGCTGCGCATCCACACCTGAGCCGCTTCACGGTGTGATTTTCGCCTGATTTCGCGCCGCCCCAAGGCGCTCAGGCTGTTCTTGATTCAGGTCGGACAGCCTTCGAGTGGTCCACTTTTTGATGCCCGTTCCGGCTCGGCTTCCGGTGCAAATCCGCCGCGTTGCCACCACTCCGGGGAGGCATCCGTCTCGGCACTTGCAATACTTAGATATCTGTCTAATTATCTACACAACGAAACTGTCCGGTGCCCGTGTGAAGCAGCAAGAGGTGTTCAAGGCGATGGCCGATCCCACGCGACGCGCGATCCTCAAGCGCCTGCAGGGTGGCGCGCTGACCGCCGGCGAGATCGGTGAGGCGTTCGACATCACCTCGGCTTCGCTGTCGCATCATTTCGCTGTGCTCAAGCACGCCGACTTGGTGCGCACCGAGCGGCGCGGCCAGTTCATCGTCTATTCGCTCAACAGCACCGTGTTCGAGGATCTGGCGCGCATGTTGATGGATATTTTTCCTGGCAAATCGATATCGAGGGACAAGCGATGAGGATCAATCGCAGTTGGATGGTGTCGTTGGCGTTTTTCCTGGTTGCCGTGATCGGGGCGACGTGGCTGTACCCGCGGCTGCCGGTCGAGGTGCCGACGCATTGGGATTTCAATGGCCATGTCAACGGATACATGTCCCGATTCTGGGGCGCTGCGTTTCCGGCGCTGATGATCCTGGCGCTTGTGTCGCTGACGTGGGTGCTGCCGGCGATTTCGCCGCGACGTTTCGAGATTCGCCCGTTCGCCCAAATATACGTGCTGCTGATGCTGGCCGTGCAGGGCCTAGTGCTGGTGCTGGGCCTGGCCACGCTGCTGGCGGCCGCCGGGTACGCCATCCCCATGCCCAAGCTGGTCATGCTGGGTACCGGTGCGTTGTTCATGATCCTGGGCAACTACATGGGCAAGCTGCGCAAGAACTTCTTCGTCGGCATCCGCTCACCCTGGACGCTGGCCAGTGACGCGGTGTGGGAACGTACCCATCGCGTGGCCGGTTGGTTGTTCATGCTCGCCGGGCTGCTGGTCGTCGTGCTGACCCTTGCCGGCGCTCCGCCGTGGCTGACGCTCGCGCTGCTCGTCGCGGCCGGACTGATTCCCTATG
>Ga0307377_10006864_pt1 | contig 11844 bp, 10 predicted proteins | sample TR3MG_FD_202535 | JGI IMG/M metagenome (GOLD analysis project Ga0307377, IMG submission 202535) | Soil microbial communities from Risofladan, Vaasa, Finland - TR-3 | ecosystem: Environmental > Terrestrial > Soil > Coastal area > Acid sulfate soil | place: Finland: Risofladan, Vaasa | collected...
TAGACGAGGTCGGCGGCGTCGAGCGGGTCGAGGTCCAAGTCGAAATATCGAGCGCTCTCCTTACCGGCGACGTCAGCCATCTGCTCAAAGTCCAGAACCAGATCCGCCAGTCCCTCCAGACCGATCTAGGCCTGGTTGCAGATCTCAAGCTCGTCGAATCGAGGACCATAGGCCCGGTGGACCGCCCTTCTCAGCGCATCGTCGACCGGCGCCGGGCGGAAGGAGGTGACCGCAATACGACAGAATAGGCGTTTGAGCGAAGGCAGACCGCCTTCGTCAGGGAGTGATAACTTACAGGGAGGTGATGTGAGAACGCTATGAGGACCCACTGGTTGATGTGCACAGTCGTTCTGGCGTTCGTCCTGGCCGCCGTCGGCCTGGCGATCGCCGACGAGGCCGCAGGGCCGCCCGCCGTCGAGGTGCATGGCTGGAGCCTGACTCGTTACTACTTCGACACAACCGTGTACGGAACAAGGGATGGTGCCGGACTGGTGTCGGACGAGGAAGAGGAAAGCCACCTCGAATGGGAGCGGTTCTCCCTCAGCGCCAAGGCCCGCCTGGCGGATGGAAAGCAGGCTTACGCCGAAGTCTACATCCATCCGTGGCTCGCCAACGACGACCCGTCGTTCCTCTACTTGGAGAGCCTCTACCTGGACATCCCCGCCGATCCGTCGACCACGGTGCGTATCGGCAAGGGCCGCAGTGTCGCCTTCGGCATCGTTCCGGCGTACGGAAATCGCAAGACCTCTAACTACGGACCTCTCGCAGAGACCTTCACGATGGACCGCGCGCTCGGAATCCAGGTGATGCACAAGCAGGGCGCGAACACGCTCGACGTCGGGCTATTCGAGTCGCAGCGCCCCGGCGCCCGGCTGATAGGCATGGCCGCCGACGCGCAGCTCGATCGCGGGGCAGCCGTGCTCGTCACGACCACCCCGCATCTCGCCGAGCGCGACACCCCCGCTGACCGCTCCGGCGAGCTCGAACTGAGCGCTCGCTACGGCCGCCAGATGGGCGACCTGAACCTCGGCCTCTCCGGCCGCGGCGGCGCCATCGACGACGCCGACGCCGCCTTCCTCGCCGGCAAGTTCGCGACCTACAACGGGACCAACAAGACCCGGCTCTACTCCGGATTCGACGCCACCTACAACAAGATGCCGTGGTATGTCACCGGCGAGTACTACGGCGGCACGCTGGGCGGAATCCGCCACAGCGGCTACGCCCTCCTCCTCGGCATCGAGCCGACCAAGGAGTGCACGGGCATCTGGCGGGAGTTGAGCGGCGCCTGCAAGGGGATCTTCGTCCGGTACACGGACCTCGACGTCGACGTCGATCCCATGGTCACTAACCCCTACACTTGGGACACCCAGCAGTGGGCTGTCTCCTACGTGCTCCCGCTCAAGGGCATCGGCCTCGACGTTCCCTACTTCAAGTGGCTACAGTTCGAGTACGAGCAGAACAAGGAGGACGTACCCGAGGGAGCCGACGAGAACCCGAACGACGTGTTCTTCGTCGAGCTGTTCGGCGCGTTCTAGCAAACGGCACACACTGGCCCCACCCGCAAGCCTGCGGCGCCGGGGCCACAGGAAGAACAGACCGGAGCGGCCTGGGCCGCTCCGGTTCTTTCTGTCCCCCGGCTCCTCCGCCACCGTAACCCGCCCGGATCGCAGAAAGACGGGGTCGGGACCCTTCTACTGCTGTTCGCCCATCGAAGTTACGATGGGCGAACAGCTTTCTCCAGGTCCTGCCTGTGTTTCCCATAAGTTTCGCTCTTACTTCTCTGGGCGAAACTCATTAGATGAGCCCCCGTCCGCTTGTCGTGCAGACCAGCTTGCCGTGCTTGACACCCCGCGTGCTGATGAGCTGGTCCGCTATCTCTTGGACCGCCTTCGCCCTGCCCTTGACCACAATCACTTCGAGGCAGTTGTGCTCGTCCAGGTGCACGTGCGTGCTGCACGACACCGCCCCGTGGAACTTGTGCTGCAGCTCCGTCAGAACGTGCGTCAGCTCCCGCGTCCCGTGATCGTAGACAACCGTAATCGTCCCCACCACGATTCCCTCATCACCCTCCCATTCGCCCGCCACCAGATACTCACGCATGATATCGCGGATCGCCTCAGAACGGTTTCTGTAGCCCTTCGCTCTGATGCGCCTATCGAATGCCTCCACCAATCCCTGGGGAATCGATACACCGAAGCGCGCTACTGGCATGTAACACCTCTCGCCAAATCGTAGTACCGCCAACTGGCCTTGTCAAGGCTGATCGCGATCGGGTGCTGAGGAGCGAGGAACCCCACTGGGCAAAAAAGAGAGGCCCCCGCGCCTAGAGGGGGGAATCGACGCGAGGACCCCGTCTGCGGGTTACGCAGACATACTTTTATACCACGCCACGCCCTGAACGAAACCTGCACTTTGTCCTCGCGGCGACAGAAGGCCCCACAGCCCACCCCGTCGAAACTGCCAAGGGTTCGTCCTTGTGCCGGCCAGCCACGCTCTGCCGTCACGCCTCGCCGGCCGCTTCGATATGCGACCCATAACGGAGGAAACCACATGTCGGCGAGCCCGACCGCGGCCGGTTACCTGGACATCCTCGTCAAATCCGCCCTGGGCGGCCTGCTTATCGCCCTCCTGCTGTCTCTCGCCCGGCTGAGGCAATACGTCATCACCGGCCTGCTCGTCTCCATCCCCGCCGTATCGCTCTATACCTGGTGGTGGATCGGCCGGGAGCACGGCGCCGAGACGCTCCGGACCTCCGTGCGCGCGGCCATGTGGAGCGCCATCCCTTGGGTCATCTACCTCGGCGTCGTCTATCTGCTCGCCGGGCGCGTCCCACTGTGGCTCGCACTCAGCGCCGGTGTCCTCGCCTGGCTGATCATTGCAGCAGCCTTCGCCTTCGCCCTGCAAACCCGCCCCTGAAGCCTGCTTCGGACGATGGCTGACGGCGCCGGCGAGCCGCGACCAGCCCCGTCGCGCCGGCGATGGGCTGTGCTATAATGACCCCGCGCCGGAGTGGCGGAACTGGCAGACGCACGGGACTTAAAATCCCGGGGGCCGAAAGGCCCGTGTGGGTTCAACCCCCACCTCCGGCACCACCCGCTGAACGCCTCGCCGCGCCAATACGACAGGGAGTATGTAGACTTGGGAGAGCCGACAACCGTAAGGGGAACTTGCCAGACAGCCGAAGTATGCTAGAATGGTTGGGAAGAAGAGAACCGGGGATTCCACTGAGAGCGATGTCCGGCCCCGGCGCTCAACTCATCAGGAAAGCGCCCACTCAGCACGATTCACCGGGGCCGGACGCCACTTCTAGAGTACCCAGTTACCAGCACAAATACAACCTCTGTTCCGCTATGTGAACGCTCCTACTTCTGTTTCCCCCGGCCGGCGTGTTCCCGTGCAGTGCGCGCGACGCCGAGAACGTGCGAGACCGCCCGCGCGCCTACCTGAAGTTGTTTCGCCCACGTCTCGATTCGCTGCTCGGAAAGCTCAGAGACAAGCGGAACGACCGCCAGAGACCCTATCACCTCGCCGTTCCAGTCCCGCACCGGCACGGCAACACCGCCGATGTCGGGAAGAGCTTCCCCCCTGCTCACTGCGTACCCAGACTCACGTACTCTCCTGAGTTCCTCCGCAAGCTGCGCCGGCGAGGTGATCGTATACTCCGTCGAGGCTGGGAGACCTCCTCGCACATAGGCGGCGAAGTCCGACTCGGACTGGGCCGCCAGCAGGCACTTCCCCGCAGCAACTGTATGAAGCATGGGGAACACCGTCGGCTCGGGGTGGACGGCAAGCGAGCGACGGGGCAGCGCGTGTGCCGAGAGCACGGCTTTCGTTCTCCCCGCGTCGGAATGCACGAGGTAGACGGTGGCGCCTGCCGAGCGCGCGACTCGCTCCAGCAGAAGGGACAAGAGCTTATCCACCGAGGCGGTCCGCTGCAGAATCGGAGTCAGGCGCAGCCAAAGGATGGGATCTATCTGATAGCGACCGGTCGCCGGGTTCTTGCGCACCATCTGCTCGGATGCCAGCGACTGCAGGAGCCTGTATGTCGTGATCCTGCTCAGGCCGCGTCGACGCGCCAGTTCCGCCACCGACTCGCCCTCGCGCAGGTCCCACAGCGTCGCCATCAGCCGGAACGCACGGCCGACAGACCGTGTGAGATCACGATTCGCAGAACTGGAACCGGCGGTTTCCCCATCGTTCTCCGCAGGCGGCGTGGGCGCCTCCGGCTCCGCCTCCTCCATATAGCCTCGAAACGACTCGTAGCTCAACAAGGAGGAGATCCTCTCCGCAGCATTGCGCAGGACCGGCAAGCGTGTCCTCAGGTAGCCTTCGTCGAACTCGGCCCCCACGCAGGCCAGCGACAGCCCGCCGATCGCTTCTCCATCCTGGGTCTGCAGGGGCACCGCAACAGCCGTAGAGACGACGGGGGCTTCCCTTCGGTTCAGCGCGTAGCCCTGTCGTCGCACCGCCGCCAGTTCCTCCCGCAGGCGACTGGCGAACCCCGCCCTATCCGAAGCGCCCCCCTCGAGCTCCGCAGCGATGTACTCCTGCAGCTCCTCCTCAGACACGTACGCCAGGTAGCATTTTCCTCCCGCAGTCTCGTGCAGTGGAATCGCTTCTCCATGGCGCGGGTCGATGTGGACCGGCACGGACGGCAGCCCGTAGACAGGCACCTCGATCCGGCGCCGGTTCTCATCGGGCATGACGATGACCGTGGTTGCTCTCTCGGCCCGAGCCGTCTGGTCCAGGATGCCCTGTATATCCGATATCAAGGCAAGGGCGGGCCGGATGAACGGGCTCACATGAAACCAGAAAGTGGTGTCCGCCATGTAGGCGCCAGTGTCTTCGTCGTGTGAAACCATTCCCAAGGCGACGAGGGTGCGCAGCAGACGCAGGGCCGTCGTCTTATGGAGTCCCTGCTCGCGGCAGATCTCCGCAAGCCCCTTGCCCTGGGGCGAGCGGTGTACGGCACGCAACACTCGCAGGGCTCGCACGACGGACTTGAGGGCGGGCCCTCTGGGAGCTGCTTCCTTCGTATCTGCTGTGGGAGTTCTTCTGGCCAAGCTCGATAACACTCGGGGGCTATTGCTGCGCCTTGGGACTTCCTTTCGGGGAAAGGCGGAGGCGAACCTGCCGCTCAGCCCGCGCCGAGCGGTCTCCGCCGGGCGCGCTCGGCTTAGCCCACCGAATCCCCCGTTCGGGAGCTACAACCGAGACAGCGACCGCTCCAGCAGCCGCTGGTGTCCCTCCTCATCCCGCCGCATATCCTCGAAAGCCTTCTTCAGCTTCGGATCGTCTGTCGCTTCGATCGCCCGGGTCCACAGTGCGATCGCCTCCCGCTCCCCCTCCACGTGCGCCTCCAGAATCTCCTTCACCCCGTGTCGCGGCTTGAGCTGCGGCAGATCCGCATTCGGTTCCCCGCCCAGCGCGTAGATCATCTGTGCCGACTTCTCCGCATGCTCCAGCTCCACATCCGCAATCAGCTTGAGCTGTCGCTTCAGCTCCTCATCCTCCACCTGAGCCATGTGCTGCGGCAGGAGCCACAGCGCCCCATACTCGGCGCCCAGCGCCGCATTCAAAGCCTTGAGCAGCTGTTCTCGCTTCTCCTCAGCCACGCGTCGCCTCCTTCTCCCCCTGCCCCATCTTACCCCACCACCGGCCGCTCTCCTGTCCCGCTCGAAGTCCACGTATCCCTGCCCCGCCGTCCACCAGACACAGGAGTTCCATCCCACTCGGTCGAAATACAACACCTATGGCTCTGGTTCCCTCCCGAGCGGCTCCGATAGGCCTCTATCACGAAGCTCGAACCGGGGACCGTGTCCTGGACGCAAGTCCCATAGGAAATTCGAAGTGTGAGGCAATCATGACCACCTTCAGGCGAACCGCTCTGTTCGTAGGACTCCTCGTCGCAGGTTCCCTCCTCGCCGGTTGTCCCGGCATGCCCGGTATGCCGGGAGGCTCCCAATCCCAGCAGAACATGCCCCCGGGAGTGCTCCCACCTCCGGGCCTCGAAAGCGGTGGCGCCAGAACCCTCATGGGCACGACCATCACCGCTCCCGACAACGCCTACCTCCTCGTATCCCTCGACCGCGTGGGCTCCGAGCCGTCCGTGCCCCCCGAGTGGCAGACCTGTCGCCGCGTCACCCCGCTCGAAAGATGTCTCCTGCTCGAAGGGATCAACTACGACGGCCGCGCGGAGGGTGCCCCGAAGGATGTGAACCAGCTCGTCCCCTACGAGCAGCTGCGGCGCTTCGAGTGGAAGTACGAGGCCCGGCCCGTGCCCCCGGCAGGGGAAGGCGCCGAGGGCGAGCAGCCCTCGCCTAAAGAGAAGAAGGGCTCCGAAGAGAAGAAGGGCTCCGAATAGGGGCCTGTCCCACGCAAAGCAAGCGGCGCGCTCGCCAGAGCGCGCCGCTTTTCCATTAGCCAGCGGAGGGAGCAGCTCGCGGACCCGCTACTCCGGATAGAGCCGCTTGATTTCCTGCTCCACGACAGTGACGGCGTCCGCCGAGTTATACGAGGCCCGGGGCGAGTTCGGCCGGTGCCACAAGGCCACCTTCCGCTCCCCCTCCGGCCCCGCCAGCGTGAACTCATAGCGGTTGTTCACGAGGACCGTGGCGCAGCTCAGACCCTCTCGCTGCATCTCCGCGCGGCCGGCCGGGTTCCCCATGTCGAAGAGCTGCACGCGGACTCGCTCCGCCTCCCGTCCCGCCAGCGCCTTGAGCAGGTTCGCCGTCTCGATGTGGCAGTCGGTCTGCAGCGGCGCGCACATCTTTACGAGAATCTTCGCCTTCGGTGAGCCGAGATCGGCCGTTGCGCCTTCGCCGGGGCGGATCAGCTCGGCCCTCCCGAGCACCTTCGGAGTCTTCTCCGCCACCCAGCGGAGTGCTTTCCTTTTGGCGGCGGCCTGCGCCGATATCTTCGCCCGAATCTGATAGCCCACTCCCGGCGCCTTCGCCCGCGGCGAGGCGGGCGCAGGGTATTCGAGCGCGACGACCTGCCCCACCTTCGGCTGCCGTCCGCTGATGACCTCATCGATCCGAAGCGTGCCCGACCACCGGGCGACGTCGCCCGCGTCGTACATCTTCTCAGACGTCAGCAGCACCCCCACGACCTCGGCCCGATACATTCTCTGGGCCGAGCTTGCAGCTTTCACCGCTACGTCAGCACCGTTCACCCCGAGACCAAGGATGCAGCAGGCGAACGCGCTTGCGACTACGGCCAATGATCTCATCTCTTACACCCTCCTCGTGGAAGCCATCGTAGCACTCACTATCACGGCGATCAACGCGTCCAACACCCCGTCGCCCTCCGGCACACCCATCGAGTCCGCCCAGCCCTGTGTGCTATAATCCCCTCGCCCTATGCACATACAGCACGACAGCCCCGGCTCCCTCGTCTCGCTGCGCGACCTGACCTTCACCTACCGCGATGCCCCCGCGCCCGCGCTCGCAAACCTATCCCTCGACCTCCACGCGGGCGACCTCCTCGTCGTCATGGGAGCCGGAGGCGCCGGAAAATCCACCCTCTGTCGCTGCCTCAACGGCATCATCCCTCACTTCCTGAAAGGCACGCTGGACGGCACGGCGCTGGTGGTCGGGCGCGACACCCGCCATATGCCCGTATCCGAATGCGCCCGCCACGTCGGCCTCGTCTTCCAGGACTTCGAATCCCAGCTCTTCGCCACCAACGTCGAACTCGAAACCGCCTTCGGCGCCGAGAACATCGGCCTCCCGCGGGAGGAGATCGCCACACGCGTTAGACACCTGCTCCACCTGGTTGGCCTCTCCCATCTCACACGCCGCGCCCCCGCCTCTCTCTCCGGCGGCGAGAAGCAGCGCCTCGCCATCGCCGCCTCCCTCGCCCCCAGCCCCGCGGTTCTCGTCCTCGACGAGGCCACCAGCGACCTCGATCCCGTCGGCAAGATGAGCGTCTTCCAGCTCGCCCGCGAGCTGGCCGACGATCCCGCCGGTCGCGCCGTCATCTTCGCCCACCACGACGCCGAGGAGGCCGTGCATGCCACCCACGTCCTCCTTCTCTCCCGGGGGAAGCCCCTCGCCTTCGGCTCACCCGGCCAGGTCCTCGCCGACGTGGACCTGCTCTCCGGCAACGGCGTCGCTCCGCTCGCCGTCACTGCCGCCTTCGCCGCGCTCGGCCTCGACGGCAGACCCCTCGACGAAGAAGATGCCGTCGAGCATCTCCTCAAACGGGGCATGCGAATCAGCGGTGAAGCCGTCTCCCGATGGTCGGAGCGCAACGCCTCGCGTGCCTCCACCTATGGCGAGCCCGTCATCGAGGCGCGCGGGGTCACGTACGCCTACACCGAAGGCGCGCCGGCCCTACGCCGCATCGACCTCTCGATCCGCCGCGGCGAATACATCGCCATACTCGGCCAGAACGGCTCCGGCAAGACCACGTTGGTGAAGCACTTCAACGGCCTGCTTCGCCCGTCCGAAGGGGAGGTGCTCATTGCGGGCGAGCCCGCGGGCGGCCAATGGCTCCGCGCGCTCGCCGCCCGCGTCGGCTACGTCTTCCAGAACCCGGACAGCCAGATCTTCGCGGCGACGGTCTTCGACGAGGTCGCCTTCGGCCCGCGCAACTTCGGCCTGACCGACGACGACGTCCGCACCCGAGTGCGCGAGTCTCTCGACGCCGTCGGCTTCACCGGCCGCGAGGCCGAAGACCCCTTCTCCCTCACGAAGGGGGAGCGCCAGCGGGTCGCCGTCGCTTCCGTCCTCGCGGGCCGCCCCGACGTCCTCATCTTCGACGAGCCCACCACCGGCCTCGACGACCGCGAGTCCCGCGCCATGATGGCCCTCATCGACGACCTCAACCGGCGCGGCCACACCATCGTGCTCGTGACCCATGCCATGTGGCTGGCGGCCGAGTACGCCCATCGCGTCATCGTCATGCAGGAAGGAAGGATACTCCTCGACGCCCCCACCCGATCGGCCTTCAGCCGGGACGACCTCCTCCGCCGCGCCGCCATCATCCCCCCTCAGATCGTCCGCTTCTCCCGCCGCCTCGGGGGAACCGCCCTCACCCTTGCCGAGCTCGTAGAGGCCCTGCGCCCGAGCTAATCGGCCCCGCCCGCCTCGGCCGCCGCCGTGGCCCGCGCCGCCTCTCGCTCCCTCTCCGCCAGCCGCTCCAGCAGCCCGCCCTGCTCGACATACCCCCGAATCCCGTTCACGATCCCCCGTGCCGCCCGCTCGCGAGTCTCCTCCATCGCCAGCGCCGCCTCGTCCACCGGATGGCTCAGATACCCCACCTCGACCAGCACCGACGGCATCTCCGTGTACGAGAGCACGATGATCGACTTCGGGTGCCGTATCACTCCCCCGTCCGGAAGCCCCACGGCCTTCACCAGCTCCCGCTGCATGACGCGGCCGAAGGCGAAGCTGTCGGCCTTCCGGTAGTACGTCTCCGTCCCCCGGTGCTCCATCGGATTGCTGCGGCGCGCGTTGGCATGGATCGACACGAAGAGGTCCGCCCCCATCTCGTTGGCGATCTTACACCGCGTCAGCAGCTCCGCCCGCTGCTCCTCTCGATTGCCGCGCCTCCACGGGCGGACGGGGTTGTCGTCCACGCGCGTCAGGCGAGCATCCACTCCCATCGCCTTCAGGTGGCCGTAGACGCGGCGCGCGATGTCCAGGTTGAGCGGCTTCTCCTGCAAGCCGGATCGACCGATCGCCCCGGTGTCGTGCCCTCCATGCCCCGCGTCGATCACCACCTTCAGCTCCGCCAGCTCGAACCGGCCCAGCAGGATCCGAACCTCTCCCTCCTCCACCACCACCCCGTGTCCCGTCGGCCTCTTCAGGGCGATGACCACCCGCTCCGTCCCCGGCCGCCCCGGCGCCGGCTCGATGGATACCGACTCCACCACTGGATCGACGACCTCCGGCATCGGCCCCCGTATCTGGTTCTGGGCGTTGGCGATATCGACGCCGATAACCATCGGGTCGTACATGTTCACCGAGGTGCAGTAGGCCGTCCCGAACACCGCCAGCTTCACCGCCGCCACCCGCGATGACGTCCGCTCGAACTTCACACCGGTCACGATCACCGGCGAAACGTCCGGCGGCACCTCTCTCGCCTCCGGCAGCGGGAAGTCGATCTCCAGCCTGCACTTGTCCTCGCTCTCCCGAATGCGGCACTGACGCCGCTCCGTCATCTCCACGACGACGCGCGTCACCTCCCCCGCGGGCTCCGGTGCGAGGCTGTTCTGGTGAATCCGCGCGCTCTTCAGATAGCTTCCCTCGATCCCGAAGGCGGACGGAATCTGGGCCAGGTCCATGTCGAGCAGATCGACGAAGAACCGCGGGGGGTCGCTCAGCTCTCCGATCCGGTACGTTATCGGCGCCTCCGCCCCCACCGTCAGCCGGTACCGGTCTCGCAGTATCTTCAGATCGAACTTCCGCACCCAGGGATAGATGGACACAGTCCGGGATGGCTCGTCCCACCGCACCGCGCACCCCAGCAGCGACCCCACCGCCCGCGCCGGCAGAAGCATCCGACCCGTCACCTGCCGCGGCGGGCCAGGCATCTCCCGCAGCACTCCGTCCCGCGTCCCCTCCGGCCGCTTCCGGTAGACCATGACCTCGTGCCCGCTCGCCGTCGCCATCCGCACGGCTTCCGCCGTCACCTCGTGGGAGGCCCCGAGATACTCGAGGCCATCGAGCAGCGGCACGTACACCTCCTCGCCGACCACCTCGAACCTGACCGGCGATCTCACGCGGTGACCCCTCACCACCAAGGTGTCCCCCCATGCCGCCGAAATGCAGCCCAGCGCCAGCAGCGCCCATACTGTGATTCTCGCGGCGATCCTCACCTGCATACCAAGACCCCGATTGACGCCAGGAAACGCGAGTATAGCATCGCCCTCGCCGCCCTCGCAACGAGCACGGGCTTCGTCGTTCTTGTCCTTACCACGTCCCACCCGCGCCACCCAACACGCAAGGCGAGCCCCCTACGTGCGGCAAAGCTCCGGAACCATCTACCCGGCTCGCGGGTCTAATACCTGAACGCTTGGAAAAGGGGGATGACCTGACATGAAACGCTCCGCTGTCTCGTTCTTCGCAGTCCTCTGCCTTGCGGCGCTGGGCCTCTCCGCCCTCGCCGATCCCGGCAAGCCCGCGCCCGTTCAGACACGCCTCAAGCGCGTCGCCCTCTTCAAGAACGGCCTTGGCTTCTTCGTCCGTGAAGGGACCCTTACCGAAGACCACCGCGCCGCCCTCGTCGGCCCCTTCGCGGCCCCCTCGCATGGCACCTTCTGGGTCACCGCGCCGAGTCGATCGGGATTCCTCGGCGCCGTCGCCCGGAAGGCCACCGGAACGGAAGAGATCCCCGCCAGAGACCTCGTCGAGCTCCTGCGCGGCAACGTCGGCCGCCCCGTCGCCATCTGGCTCAGCGACGACCCCGAGTCCACTCTCGCGGGCAAGCTCATCGCCTTCGCCCCGAACCGCCCCCAGTGGCGGCCCGAACCGTACGCAATCGGCGGCGGGCAGCCCTCCGACCTCATGCCGCCGCCCGGCCCCGGCAACTTCGCCCTCATCGAAACCGATGACGGCATCGTCGCCATCAACCCCTACCGCATCGCCCGCATCGACTTCCCCGAGGGCAAGCCCTCCACGGCCTTTTCGCGGTCTGTGGAACGAGTCGAGCTGGAGGCCTCCTTCTCCAGTCCCAGCGCGGGCGACTGGCTCTCCGTCAGCTACCTCGCGCGGGGCCTCACCTGGGCCCCCAGCTACCTCATCGACATAACAGAGCCGAAGCAGGCCCGCCTCACGGCCAAGGCGCTCATAATCAATGAAGCCGAAGATCTCGCCAAGACGCCCGTCGACCTCATCA
>Ga0307377_10006867_pt1 | contig 11840 bp, 13 predicted proteins | sample TR3MG_FD_202535 | JGI IMG/M metagenome (GOLD analysis project Ga0307377, IMG submission 202535) | Soil microbial communities from Risofladan, Vaasa, Finland - TR-3 | ecosystem: Environmental > Terrestrial > Soil > Coastal area > Acid sulfate soil | place: Finland: Risofladan, Vaasa | collected...
TATGGGATAATTAGTAAAGCATACTGGAAATAATTTAAGGATTTTGGAGCTAATTTTGGAGGAAACGAAAAAACCCCGAGCCTTGGAATCCAGTGATTCCGGACATCGGGAGTTTTCGAAATTATTCGTTCATGTTAAGGGGGGAATATATTGAAAAATAGTAAAAATTCACGACATGCTCCTGCCTTTATTATGTTGTTTCTATCCCGTGGGTCCAATTACGGAGCGGCTTTATTAAGCGCCATGGAGGAAGATCTTCCATATTTTATGGGGGATAGTGCTATGGTGTATCGCACGCTGCATGATCTGGAAGCTGAGGGTTCGGTAGAAACGAAATGGCTTACACCAGAGAATGGACCACCCAAAAAATATTATACGCTAACGGATAAAGGACGGCAGCGTCTGTTGGAGTATGAACAAGATATTATCAAGAGACGAGAAAATTTTAATTACTTTTTAAAAAGTTTAGACACTATAAAAAATATATAATTTTAGTTAAAAAGAATAAAGAAAAAAATCAAAAAAATGCTGAAAGGTGACTTGCTCATGGTAGCTAAAGAAGAAATAGAAGCACCGGTTTTGACCGAGCGGCAAAAAAGAATTAAAACAGGTGTTTTCACACTAGCGCATATCTTTAATGATTCTTATCCTAATACTTACCCAGTGCTTCTTCCCCTTCTCATGTCGCAGATGGGTTTTGGTATAGCAGCAGCTGGTCTAATCAGTGCGTTTAGCGCTTTATCCACTCAACTTTTACAGCCAGTGATGGGTTTTTGGGCCGATCGCTCAGGGGGAAAGAAATTTGTGGTTGGCGGCTTGGCCATAGGTAGTATTGTGATTCCTTTAGGACTTGGGTTCACGCCTTCTTATGCTCTGCTTTTGCTGGCTCTCTTGGTTGGAGGTTTGGGTAATGCCGCGTTTCATCCACATGCAGCCGCTTTAGTCGGAGAGATGACTGGCAAACGTAAAGGCTTTGGCATGAGTTTGTTCATTGTCGGTGGTAATCTCGGCCGCGCCCTCGCTCCTATAATGGCTAGCGCCGCAGTTCTTTGGAGTGGAGGACGGCACGGACTTATATTATTGGCAATACCCGGATTAATCATGGCCCTTGTTATGAATTGGACAATGTCGCCCCCTCCGGCACCTAAACCAAGAGAAGAAAAAATCTTAACCCCTGAGTTTATTTTAGGATTGCGTCATGCTCGTCCCCTTTTAGGGGTGGTTGGATTACGGTCCATGGCCACCATGTCAACTCTTACGTTAGTGCCGATTTTGGGGAAATCATTGGGACATTCCATGACAACCTACGCCACTCTTCTAACTGTGCTCTTTATAGCAGGTAGTATCGGTAATGTTGCCGGTGGAGCTTTGTCAGATATTTTCGGTCCTAAGCCCGTCTTGATAGGTTCGGCTGTATTAGCAAGTGGTTTTCTGTTTGCTTTTGTTGAAAGCCATAGTATACTCATGGCCTATATTTTCATTGCTTTATTGGGATTAACGCTATATTCCTCAACCCCTGTAACCATGGTATTTTCCCAAGCCCTTTTTCCAAAGAATAAAGGAATGGCCTCTGGCTTCGCCATGGGAATTGGCGGAACTATCGGTTCTTTAGGTGTAGCAATTATAGGTTTAATTGCGGACCTGTACTCTCCGACGGTAGGATTAGTTACAGTGTCTTTGATACTTTTATTAAGCGTTCCTCTGGTTGTTATACTTAAAAATGATCCTTGATAGTTTTCTTGCTCAAATGTTGTTAAATGTTTCAAATTCTCAGGCATGTCAATAGGCAAACAAATTGACATGCTGTTTTTCTTTTGTTTATGCGCTTTTTAGGCAATTACTGTTTAAATTGGCATGAGAATTGGCGCAACTACTCAAGATCGTGAGTGGGAAATTACAATTAACCGATCGTATTGATTTAATACTTAGAAAATTAAGACTTTGCGCTATTAGGCACTAACTACTTAAATCAGTGCTATACTATATAGAAAGAGACTAAAAAAGAAAGATTAGATCGCGATTAATATGACGTACTGCGGTCCTCACTGTGGGGCGATTTCATGAAGCGGACGTGTGGAGAGCCTTTACTTTGTTACTAATATATCATAACGTTAATAAATCCATTAACAACGTGAAAACAGTTGTGCGTTTAACGGGATTGCACTTTACGTCGAAGGCGACAGAGGAACATCTGGCCGGGCCTCTGGTTTTTATGCCTCTCTTGTACTACACATATAGAGAACAGTTCAATTAAATTATGAAGAAATTGGAGGGATATAATATGTTAGAAAGAGAAGAACATTATGAAATTAGTCAACTATACAGCGAAGAAATTAATTTAGTTATGGGAGTGTCTTATGGTAGTGCAGGCATAATACCATGCCATAGAGGTTGTGATAATAGTTGCATTAGCGATTCAGGTGACGTTCTATGCGGAGGGTATATAGGACATACAGAAGTGACAGTGACAGTAACAGGTACTAAATTATATATAGTTAGATGTCAAAATGCAGTGGAATGCAACTATTAAAGGCACGCATTTTTACATCGGACGCCATTAATGCAGAGACCTTTTAGACAGGGATTCTGAACGTAGTCTGGAAACTCATTTAAATGGACCAAGGCAATTTTGCCAGTTGTAATTGGGTCATCAAGAAACAACATTATTGTAGTGTCAGTGACCAGCCGAGTAGTAGCATTTCAGATTTAACCAAATCCAATGGTTGCCGGGTAGAAGTGGGCGATTACTCCCCCACAACCCCCACAGACCCGGACGTGCGGATTTCCCGCATCCGGCTCCTCTTATTATGGTTTCGCTAAATGTTGGAGTGCACTATTCTTGGCAATATTCGATATCCATCGCCTTGTCATAGCTAATGCGGAAGTATTTACCCAACTCTATAAGCCTACGTGGTCAAGTGGCCTCCGCCAGCGCGCTCAACTGTATCTACCAGGTTTGATCTATTAAGAATAATACAGCCGGGAAACTATGATGTTTCCCAGCTGTATTTATGTTGACGCGGCTTATTCTGGCTACTACTTTTGCAATTCTTTCAAAAGTGATTCGAATTCTTTAATATAAAACCCAGAAATTCTTTCGGCAATTTCCACCGCCATCTCTTCCTTATACATGTGGGAAGTCATATTTCTGTCATTTAACATCAGTAGCCAGTTTTTTTCATTAATAATAAGCTTTTGAGCATATGCCTCTTTAATCACTGCTTTTGGTGAATTAATATCTATAATACCAGTATCTTCAAGGTACACCTTAGTGGTTTTCCAGGCAAGCTCATAGGTGAACTCAAATCTCTGAATAACCCCATCACGCACCACATCGCTAACACCTTGCTTTTTAAACTCTTTATCTGCATCTTTAAGCCTTTGAAGTGCATTATTAAAACTACTGAGTTTAGCTTCCAACTTCCTCATATAAGATTACACCGTCCCTCTTAATACTTTCCATCAGTTCATCTGTGAAGTTTTCTTGGACAAATATGATATCAATTTTTTTGAGGGTCTCAATTTCATCAACTTGATCACGAAGACGAGCTTTATCTAAAGTAGACAAATGGTTTTCAAAAATTGCTATATCATAGTCACTGACAGGTGAATAATCCCCTCTTGCACGTGAACCAAATAGAACAATCTTATCAACTTTGTATTGAAGAGAAATCTCTTTAATTTGTTCTAGAACACTATCCATTTTTCACGACTCCAGTTCGCAGATATTTCGTAATGCTTCACACCAGCACTAAGATACCTCCAATTATTGGTATTCTTAGAATAACACGCAGGACTGTTATTTGTCCATGCTCATTACTAATTCATTAGCAATGTTTGGGCTATCCAGTCGCATGATACTTTCTTCAGCACTACCAAAACTCAAAAGATTGATACTCCCATACCACACGATTCGTTGGTCAGTTTGACGGTGTTTGTTTCCCAGGGCTTTTGTGGTTCTTCTTGATCATCTTTTTTCAAAACTCCAAGTTCGTTTCCAGTACATAGTTTTGATATGAGACTTTCGACGTCATCTTCAGAGAGCTTTCGTAGGGTGGTCATGAATTCCCATTGATCATTATACGGTTCAAAATTGGCATCGATGAAAACGCTGTTATTATTAATCCTTGCTGCTTTTTGCAAGGGCAACGCAATCAAGTTCCCCAAGCCGCCCTTCGGCATAGTGTCCTGATTAGGGAAAAACTTGTCATAAGATTCAAAGGTAATCTCATGCCTTATATTCATCGCGTAGGTAAGTAGCGCGCTTCCGAGTTTTCTTGCCAACGTTGCGGCTATTGGGCCTTCAAAAAAAATCCAAGCATGAGCTCCATTTCCTGACCGTGAGCGTTCAATCGCTATCGGAAGATCAAATTCCGAACATACCTCCCTAAGCTGTGAAATATCCTTCTGCCACTCTCCATCATCAAAGTCAATCGCTAAAAAGTAGCAGGTTTCATCAAAGCACAGAGGATATATTCCCGCAACTAGATTGCCACGCCCTCGTAAATGATCGTCAATAGTCCTTTCATCCAAACGGGCATAGGCCTTATTGGAGCAAGCGGTGCATTTTCCCTTTGGTTTTCTGCATAACCCAGATTTCCATTCATTTAAACAGCACGGTATATATCCATCCGTTCCCTTATTTTTATTTTCCCACCGTTTAGCATAAACATCATCCCGGCCTTTAAAGAGTGACATATATAACTCGATTTTGTCCTTGGGGTCTGACGTACCGCTTATGTTTAATTGCAAAGTTTCCCCTTCTGACACATGTTCGGATACTTCTAAAAGTGCATTAGGTGTCGGAAATAAACTATCCACAAAAGCATTATCAGAGCGTCCATCAGGAATAGCCCGATGTTCTGAAACACCAAGTTTAGTATTTAAATTTGTTATTTCTTCTTTTAGACTGCCATTTTCGAGCAACAACGCTTGATACTTTTCAAGCAGTTCATCAAAGGTCATAATGCCACCCTTTTTATTACCAAAGCTTTCTCCTTAACCCTTGCGGTTCAGGTTCCAATCTGTTTTAACCCTTTTTCTATAATATGCCCTAAGTAAGGACCTATAATCTTGTTGTCAGTACACTGGCCAGCCTCTGCTGGCCTAGGTCTCCTTCTTTGTCCACTCAAGTATGAGCATCGTCAGTCAACCTCGTTACCTTTGCATCATCTTTAAGCCATTTTAAGTCGCTATAAGATCCTTCCAATGAATCGCGGATTCCCCAACACTCACAGTTCTTTGTGTCTGCAATTGCTCTCAAGCGGTCTTTGTATCTATCATATAACTCAGGCGTCTTTTCTTTATTTATCCTCTGGATAATTCTATCATACGTGTCCGTGAGATAGTCCCCCATATCCTCGAAGATATCACCACTTTCATGAATGGATTGAACAGCTGTTTCGGCAAAGAACACCATTAATTCCAGTGGCCCTGCTGTTTCTTTGACAATCTTGTTAAAGTCAGAAATAACTTCTCTGACTTTAGCCACCCTCACTTTTGGGTCCCCTCTATCCGGGTAAAATTCCTTACGGACTTTCGCCTTGCATTCTTCGGCCAATTCGAGAACAGCGTTCTCACCTAGTAGTTTAACCGAAACAAAAGCTTGCGCATTTTTGTTTGCTTTTAGTGTCTCTACTAAAAGCACAATAAGTTCCTCCCGAGAGATGTCTTTTAGCCTTTGTTTCAGCTCAGTTATTGTTAAGATTTTTGTTGGACTTTTGCTCATCCGTTCTATACACCTCCAGACACTAAAGACTAAAGATTCAAGACATTACATCACTTTACTTTCTCAAGCAGAACAGGTAAACCATTTAATCTATTGAGATTAAAAAGGCAATAAACCTGTCCACTGCCCCGGGGCCCAATCGCCACTATTCCCACCTACGCCGTCCTTCGTCGGTTATGCCGGCTCTTAACATTGGGTCTGACCTCAACAAAATGATAGCTCTTTTGACAAGTCCTCCGAAATCGTCACCATGGTAAGTCATCAAAACCTGTTTGCAGCTCCATGTCTTCTCCCCCTTCCTCCTCCTCCTCCTCTTCCTCTTCAGAATGCGCCGGAGCAAAATATTCCCGAAAACCCCAATAAAGCTCTTCTACCTTATCTGGCAGATAAACATGGGTTCCACTCGTCTTCTGTATTGTGCCATTCGAATAATCAACCTCGACATGCCACGTGATAGTTTCTGATGCTTCATCCTGAACTTCTTCTTTTTCGTTACCTTTAAAGCATTCTTCAAAGTAGTCTAATTCGTCACAATAATTTAGATCATCATCTAAAAATTCAAAGCTGTCATTATACTGGCAGTAATCTTGCTCCCATTCCGAAATTTCCAGGGAATGTACTATCCATTTCAGGAATTTAGTCATATCTATATTAAATACAAATTTTTCCTGTCTACTTACGGGAGAGCTACCACTGGAAAACTCCGTTTGAACAATATTATTGCTCATTTTATCTGCTTCGAACAGACAATTGGCATTTTGTACATCGCGCCGCTCGTCAAAAGCCTTCGCATGTATCCTGAAACTCAACTTGTTGATATGAAGCTGCTTCTTCTTGTTATTTCGCTCCGCGTGTGGATACAAATGCTTATATATCTCCTGAGCGGCTGTTTTAACTTCTTCACGTTGATCATGGAGTCTGTTTTCAAGCCAGCTCTTTTCTGCCAGGCTAAGCTTTCTGAATGGCGTATTATTGATCCTGTTCAAGGTCATATCTGCAGCTTGCTCAGTTGGAGATTTTTTACCGCATCTTTTGCATATGTGATTTGCATGTCCCTTACCCGAAAAGCTCTCATTCGATCTATATTCATAACAAATCTTACAGTAATGACCGCTTTTGCGCTTTTTCTTTGCCATTTCTCTCTCCAATACCACTAGCATTTCGCCTCTACAAGGGCCTATACTCGGCCACCAAATGTTATAATTTATTTCAAGCAGGCTAGCCCATGATCAAATTAAACTATAACATAATTATGGTGCCAAGATCACTCAGTTAGTTTGAAAATAATTTCTAACGACTCTGATTGAATAAACAAGCCTTTCACTCATAATTCCAATCTATTAATCGATAAATCTGCAAATGACCTGCAAATGAAATCACGCCCAGAATGGTACGTATTTATAGTATCTCTGATTTGTATCAGATTCTACAACTAGATTGATTCCACTCACACATCTCTTTAAGATATTTATTTACACTCTAGATAACTCATCCCTAAAAGCTGGTCTATTTGCATATTTGTTGAAAAGCTTCTGTCTGATTTCCAATGCCCGTTCTTTCCCACCAGCTTTTATTAGATTTCGAATAATAGCACATACCCCCTGATAATCTTTCCTGTTACCTGCTCTTGTAGCACTCTGCTCAATATATTGCAGAAACACCGTGTAAAGCTCTTCCTTGAATTCAGGAATAAGATGCTTGTAATAACCCTCTACCGATGATGGGTTCCCTTTAACATACTCCAGTAATTTTTGCTTTTTCCCTTCTTCTATGAGAATACGGGTGTAAACATCCTGATAAGTTTTCTTCTGGTTTTCCAATAGAATAATGATCCTGGGGTAAACAGATGACCACTCATTTGTAGCATAGGTGGTTTTCAATTCCTTGTAATAATCAAAGCTTCCGCCCAAAATAAAATCCATTGCGATTCCACGCTGTTCATCCATCTTCCCGGAAAGTTGAAATGCTTTGTACCGGTATTTCTTCCACTGTTCTACCAGTCCACGCAGACTTTTATCCTGGTCCTCTCCATCAAGTGTAAGCTTTATTACATACTCATAATCCTTATTGTTCATGGCGCTTTCTATGGCCATTTGCCTGAAGTTGGAGTATTGAAGGTTTTTTTTAATAAAATCCTGTGCCTTTTTCTGCCCGTCATGTTTTTGAACTAAATGATATCGGATTAGATTTACTCTTTCGGCTAAGTAATTAACACTCCATGAATCGCCTTCTTCATTTACCATCATCGTGACTAAATGGTTTTCCAATTTGCTTCGCAAATCCGAAGTGTCTGCTAGAGCCGAACAGCTTTCCAGGAGGTCTATTCTCCAATCAGTCCAACCTTCGTATCGTCTATGGGATGCTTCTTCGATCAGCTTATTAAAAATGGTTTCTTTATGAATTGGTTTAAGTTCTTCATACACAATAATTTCATCAATAAAAGAAAGGCTCTCTTCAATTGCTCCACCGATTACACCGTCAGAATCATCAGCGCTTTGAAGTAAATCCATCATTTCATGTATTACGCAAAGGACAAGATGAAAAGCATGCACAGTTTTAGTCTGTTCAAAAACAAAACGGGCCTTTTCCAGCACCAGATCAGCACCCTTGACAGCATCACCGGCATCTCTGTAAGATACAAATCCATGTCTGTCGGAATTGTTCCTTATAAAGGTACGGATAAGCACAATCGACTTCGATAGTTCATCCTCATCATTTCCATCATTAAAATCCAGTTCAATACGCTGCTTGATTTCTTCGTATTCAGATGCGATATCTAGCAGAAATTCTACTAGTTCATCTTTGGTTCTGTCAGAAAGTATTTTTTCGATATCAAGAGCTTTTCGTTTTTTAGGAACTGGGGATTTAAGCACGGATTCTGAGTCCTTACTATTTTGGGAAATATGGTTATTTTCATTGGATATCTTGTTTTTCATATCCCGTAAAGCAAGAAATACTGCCACCTGATGCTTGCAATATTCTCCCATGTCATAGGGACAATTGCATTCGGTATCTATGATGTTCGCCTGATCATCAAGTTCAACCTCCACCGTATAGAGCTCAGTGCCTTCAACCTCTGCCTCAAATACATTATTCTCAGTTTCTTCAACTGACGTTACATAATCATTTTCATAGTAGTCATAGCCCCTCGCTAGTATTATTTTCTCAATATAATTTTCAAAGTTGCTAAGATCCATTTTCACCATCCTCATACTAACTTCTCTGTTCTGGGTTTTATCGTTTCAAGTATCGTTAGATTGTGTGATCGTAGAATTTATGCAACCGCCGTTGCACAAACCCTTCATCAAAATATTGTTCCTTCTTTCATCAGATAATCATACACTTTAAGTTTCTCAAATCTGTTAAATAAAAGATCTTGGAAATCTGCATTGTAGAGATGAATAATCACATTTGTGTCAAGAGACGCATCCATTAATCCATCCCCCTAAGCAAATCTTCAAAGCTTTCATCATCATTAATTTCTTCGGAAGGGTCTGCAAAATCATCTGCATTTAAATCAACAAAGTCTAACGCGGTTTCTAAACTTTTCCTAGGAATTAACTTATCATAATAATTTGAGATGACCCATTCGAGATATTCAGCGGGTATTTTCTTTGCTTCCGAGGATTTGCGCAAATCCGAATTACCCTTGATAGCATTCAATAGTTTTGTAGCCGTTTTCTCTATCTTTTCTAATTTTAAATTCTCTAAAATAGTATTATCTAAGATGCCTAGTGCTTTCAAGCGAATAAGCGTCATATCATAGCTTACATTAAACGTTGTTTGAATCCTGGCTATGTCTAACCCATTCCAAATCTTGATATTCTTATCATTAAGTTCTAGTCTCATAAATTTAATGATTTTCTCTGTCGGCATCAATAAACATGCAGCAAAATAATTAGCCTCAATTTCATCTTCATCTCTATCGTTGAAATCATCATCTCGGATCATTGTTTTACCTTGGTCGGATAAGTGCAATCGTTGATGCCCCATTTCATGAGCAACTGAAAAAACCTCCCGTGATAAGATCTGCGATGAATTTGAAAAGATTATTCTTTCTGTATCCTTAATTAAAGCGAATCCTAAAAACGATTCAGCGCCAATAGGGTATCGAATCACTCGATACCCCGCTTTTCCAGCCGCTTCAAAAATATTTTGGAATCCATAATCCGTTACATTACATTCATCTCTTACATATTCAGCTGCTCTTTCTATCACAAGTTGCCTGCTTTTATTCACTGACATCAACCTGCCTCACGCTCTGGTATAGCTTTCGATGAGCATAAAATGTATCAATCATCTTGTTAATATATTCGAATTCATCTTCTTGAATTGAATCGTTATTCGCTCTAAACATGGGTTGCTCTTGAGAAATATTGTTGACAGACGAAGTTATGTCTTCAACTTTAATCCCTAAAACTTGGGCAACGGTCATAAGGCTAGCATATGAAATATCGATTAAACCTTTCTCAAGCCTAGCATATTTTTGCCTTGAACACTTAATTTTTTCTGCAATCTGTTCCTGAGTGAAGCCTTTGGACTCTCTCAAACTTCGGATTCTTACTCCTAAAATTGCATTCATGAATATACTCCTCCCTCATACTTATTTTTGAACTCTATCCTACTCAAAACTAAAGAATTGTTATATTACTATAACATCTATACCTATTATTTCTGTATCTATATCCAAATTATACACTGTTATGTTATATTTTTAAACCATATTCTTAAAATTTGTTCTAAGAATATGGTTCCATTGGTAGTCTAGCAGTTGCCAAACAACAGTGAAATTATTGAATCGAAACATTTTTTTTATTATTAGCAAGAAAAATTGTACCAGTTGCTATCTGTAACCCCAACGTAAAATTTCAATTGAACTCCTCCCGTAGCAAGTTAACACAAAAAGTCTTAGACGTCCTCTGTTTACTATCCCTGACTTCAATGAGCTATTGGTTTTGTGTTCTTTTAAATATTGTGCTGTAGTCTGCTTTGTAGATATGCTTGAAGGTTTTCATCACGACAGAATATATAGCAACCTTTCATACCACGGGTAATCAGGATTTTATAGATGTTCTTTACCAAAAAAGTCAGTTCTTCTGGCTTTTGTTTTAACCCTTTTTTACCAGTTTTATCATAATAATCGCCATAAGAGGCATAAATCTGCATGGTATCCGGATTATATCTTAAATCATTTCCTACAATAACCCCGACATAGTCAAATTCCAACCCTTGAGATGTATGTACACAACCTATTTGATTCACTTTTTCAGCGTCTAAGGCCCATGAATACTGATTGCTTCTGCTGTTCCACGGCATGCTGAATCCATATTCAGTCAGTTCAACGTCCTTTACTTCCGCATTCGGGTTCCCTTCCGCTTCGGATGTCCATGGCCATGCAAAACCAGCCAGCATTCGTGCTTTGAAACCTGCTTCATTTTTTGCTTTTACTTTTTCTAAAACCTTCTGCGGGGTGTCCAAAATCATGAAATCGAAGGCATCACCATCCCAGCCGTCAAAATTAGCCGTATCTTCAATACCGAGATTATGATCCAACCAGTTTAAAAAACCTTCCGCACCTGCACATCTAAATTGTGCCTCTAGTTTTATTTCCACCACTTGAGAACCATACTTTGCTGCAGCTTCCTTGATGGTACCCACCGTTCCGACATCCTCTGGACGGATTCGTTGGTTATCATCTATAAAAAAAACATTAACTTTGGAAGCCTTTACAATATCCTCTACCTGACTTTCACCTTTATACTGATATGCTCCTTTTTTCTTAAGACGATGTGCTTCATCGACGACAAATACGTCAAATTCATCCTCCAACGCATTATAAAATGATCCAGAGCCTGAAAACAAAACTCCTAAACGTTTCTTACTGTGCTTCCTATTATTGGATAGCATTTCCACCATTGCAGCCCTGAAAGATGCATTCGGTGCAACGAATTTCAGGTTCTTTCCCTGTTTTAGTAGTTTAACAAACAATGTCGTCAATCTAAACATCAAATAATTTACAATGCCGATTTCTTATTCATAAAGAACCGTTTCTTCCTAGGTATTTTACGTTCAAATTGCCTGTCTGGGCGTATAGGTGTTCGATTTTTGGCGA
>Ga0307377_10006871_pt1 | contig 11839 bp, 4 predicted proteins | sample TR3MG_FD_202535 | JGI IMG/M metagenome (GOLD analysis project Ga0307377, IMG submission 202535) | Soil microbial communities from Risofladan, Vaasa, Finland - TR-3 | ecosystem: Environmental > Terrestrial > Soil > Coastal area > Acid sulfate soil | place: Finland: Risofladan, Vaasa | collected...
TCAAGCTGGTTACGATCTCACCCCTGGAGATGCCGAAGTTACAAGCGTTACCTACAATGGGGTTGCTCTTACCAGGGGTGCAGGATCGGGTGGTGCAGGGACGACCGTACAAGCCTCGGTTTGGTTTCTTCTTGACCCAATTGACGGCACCTTTGACGGTGCTCCACACAGTGTTATGGTCTATTGCGATGGAACCCCATCAAGCATATATCAAATTAGTTGTGGATCTATCAGTCTAAAGGGTGTCGGTGGACTTGATGAGGCAAAAGGGGAGAGTGACTCTGGGGCAACTCCCAGCATTTCGTTGGCGTGTTCAGAGGGTGCGTGGCTTGTCGATACCTTAGGCAATGAAGTTGGTGCAATCTCAGGACATGGGGCTGACCAGATTGAGTATTTTACCTGTTATTCAAGCTACACCGAAGGTACATATAAGGGACCAGTAAGTGCTGGTGATGTTACGATGGAGCATACTGGCCCATCAACAACGTGGCACCATGCCGCCATCGCATTTTATCCTTTGCTAACCGTAGAGGAGATTGTTACTCTTGATGCTGGGGAAGGTTGGATTCATGGAACTGTAATTGCTAAGGGGATGCTGTTCTGTACGACTAGAACAGCGCCAGCCAGATTGATCCGGTTTAATGATCCAACAAATGACTTGACGGATCGGGATGATTATATCTTCCCAAATGATGGGGATCACAATAACGGCGAAAGTATTATTTATTCTTCATCTAAAGATAAGTTATATGTTGTTTTTAATGAAAGTACTAAAGTTATTGTTTCAGAAGTTGATCCTGATGGTGCATTGTCTCATACAGATGTAATAGATGACGCAGTTAACGGTACTGTTGGTGGATCTTGTCCTTTAGCTACCGATGAATCTTATTTATATATTCTATCAAATCAGAGTCCATCTGTTTTATATAAGTATGATATGAGTGATTGGAGCTTTGATTCCAAACACACGATGTCCCGTAACACAGGACATGCGATGGGATACGATGGAACGTATCTGTTTTGTACAGGGCATCCGTCTCCTGGGTGGATAGCGAAGGTTGACCCCTCCAATTTATCGGAAGTTGCAATGGTACAGTTCGATACTGGAGAGAATACTCCTACAGATGATCTGGCAATTGCGGGGGATTATGTCTGGATCGGGTTTGAGAATGCGCTTGGGCACGTGGCAAAGGTAGCTAAATCCGATTTGAGTGACCTGAACGTTACTACGTATGCTGGGTTTTCCACATATTCAATGTGCTATCATGGGGCATATATATGGACAGCAAGTATTGGTTCCCCCTCCTACCTATTCAGAATTGATCCTGATACAAATGAAGTATACACGTTTGGTTTCGAAGAGGTACTAAACGTAGTTAATGAGATTGTAGGTTTAGAAAACTATTTGTTCTTGACCACTTGGGCCTCTCCAGCAAAGGTGGTACGACTGGAGTTAGGCGCACTAATGGGCCAAAGTTCTAGTAGTTCTAGTAGTTCTAGTAGTTCTAGTAGTTCTAGATCTTCTTCTTCTTCTTCTTGTTATTCTTCTTCTTCTTCTTCTTCACAGAATACTTCTCTACTACTCACAGTACGTTTTGGTAACAATACTATACCTACCATTACTATGGACTACCCTGGAACACAAGATACTACTATGTTCGGAGGTGCTTTAGAGACTGATAAGAACCACGGTATATCTACGCAGTTCTATACTGGATACTTCAGTGCCGCTGTTGGAGTCTTACGTTCGCTAATAGCCTTCGATTTCAAGTCTTTCAATACTGATTACCCAAATGCCACTATTACTGCGGTGCGGTTGGTTATGTCTGCGAAAGCTTGTACTGCTAATGGTTACACTTATACCTATGCAGCATTACAGCCTTGGGGAGTAGGAATTGGAGACTGGGAAGTAAATGAGGGTACAAAGAGCTATACAGCAGCAGATGTTGGGGAACCTACATGGAATAGTTACCAGCATCCTACAGCATGGAACTCTCCTGGGGCTTATGCGGAACTAAGTGGAGCGGATGGGGATGACGCAAAAGATTATGGAGGGGTATACGATAAAGGCTATACGTGGCTTGGTAGAGCATATTTTACTACTGGGGCAAGTGTAAAGGTAACCGATTTTAATGCTACTGGGATAGCTGTAGTCTCAACACAAATTAAGAACGCCGATACTCGTTATGGTTTCGTGCTCACAAGAGGCGTAACAGAGGCTACAGAACTCACTACCTTCTACTCCAGTGAAGAGTTGGTAGTTACAGATGCCTGTCCATACCTAGAAATAGATTTCTTTGAAGGTGAAAGTAGTTCTAGTAGTTCTAGTTCAAGATCTAGTTCTTCAAGTTCTAGTAAGTCAAACAGTTCTAGTTCGTCTTCTGGAGTGCTCTCCACAGGGACAATAACTTTAGACACAACCAGTGGAAATCAGTGCTTCAGTTCTGATGCTGACGGCGTTGTCTCTTGGTCGCATACAGTAGCCGCTGATGCGAACTGCTTGGTAGTGGGACATAGTGGTTACGATGTTTTTGCCGGAGACGCACACACGGTCAGTGTTACCTACAATGGGGTTTCTTTAACGAAGGGTGCTGAAGGTGGTAGTACGGGAACAACATATCAATCTGATGTTTGGTATCTCATTGATCCCGTGGCAGGTACATTCGATGGAGATCCGCACAATGTTGTGCTTACAGTTACAGGGACAGATGTACTAAAAGTAAGTTGTGGATCTATTAGTTTAAAGGGTGTTGGTGGTCTGGACGAGGCAAAAGGGGAGAGTGACTTTGGGGGGACTACAAGCATCACTCTTGCATGTTCTGAGGGTGCATGGATTGTAGATTCTGTAATCAATATTGCTGGTGCAATTTCAGGGCACGGGGCTGATCAAACAGAATATTTTACCTGTGGTACAAATCTTTACGAGGGAACATATAAGGGTCCGGTGAGTGCTGGTGATGTTACAATGACTCATACTGGCGCAACCTCTACGTGGAGACAAGCTGCCGCTGCGTTTTACCCTACTGGTGAATCTAGCTCTAGTAGCTCTAGTAGTTCTTCTTTTTCTAGTTATAGTTCTTCTTCTAGTTCTAGTTTTTCTTCTAGTTCTAGTTCGTCTTCCGGTGTTGCTGCTGTTGGAGATTGCCCAGACTACGACGGATACGTAACAGAGCAAGGAGAGTCGGGGGCAAGCAATGCTACAATTAGCGTAGGTATCGGATCAACCACGTTATTCTATGCCACGAAATTTACTGCTGCCGATACTTATGATTGTACCAGAGCGACTGTGTATCTGGAGCGGGTTGGAACGCCTGGTTTCGATATACGGGTGAGTATACGGAACCATGATGATATTAATGATGAGCCAGAGGATGTAAACGGAAGTGAATCCGCTTGGTTAGAGGCTAATACTTTAACAGCGGCAGAAACGGAGGTTGCTTTTGATTTATCAGCTACGCTTACAAACGAAGAAATATACTGGGTTGTTGTAGAAGCTAATGGTTATAATGGTACAGATCATTGTGTTAAGTGGCATCGTACCGTTTCGACTGTAAATAGTGTTAGGTATGACGCTACGGGTATTGCTCCCTGGAGTATCAGTGGGGCAAGTTCTGGGGGTAAGTATTGCCTCTACTCTGCCGGAGACTCTAGCTCTAGTAGCTCTTCTTCTAGATCCAGCTTCTCATCTTCATCAAGTAAGTCAAGTTCATCTTCATCTTCTGGTGAAATATGGTGTGCTTGTGGTGATACTGCTCATGCTCCACATACTCTTCCAGATGCTATAGCGCACGGGAGCAACGCAGCGCCACCACACTCCTCTGATGGTACGCACATGATCTACGTGCGCTATGTCCTCCCAGCAACCTCTGGGGACATTATTGTTAGGTATGACATCTATGATATGGATTATGTTGATGAGGTTGAAATTCTCTGTAATGGTGTATTGATAGGCAATAATGTCACAACGACCCCTAATGAAACTTGGGGCAATGACCGTTCTATAGTAATCCCAGACGCCGACGTCAGTGACGTAACTGACAACTGTCTCTCCTTCGAGAACAGGTTCAACCGTGATGAGGCCAAAACCTATCTCTGGGCAGTCCGTAATGTCAGCTACGAAGAAAGTTCTAGTTCTAGCTCACGAAGTTCTAGTTCTAGCTCACGAAGTTCTAGTTCTTACAGTTTAAGTTCAAGTTCTAGCTCACTATCCTCTCGTTCTTACAGTTCAAGTTCAAGTTCTAGAAGCTCAAGTTTTTCTAGTTCTAGTTCAAGTTCTAGAAGCTCAAGTTTTTCTAGTTCTAGTTCTAGTAGTTCAAGTTCTGCAAGTTCAAATTCAAGTTCTAGTTCAAGTAGTAGAAGTAGTAGTTCATCAAGTGTTTCGGCAGGGATAGGGGAAGTTGTTTGGGGGCATGATAGTGCGACAGAACCTAATATACGAAATTGGACACTTTGGAGTGGTACAGGTGATGTAACATTAACAGGAGATTCTGAGATCTTAACTTTAAAGTGGAAAGATGAAATGGTTTCAGAAACTTGGAATTTAGGAGTAACTACCGCAGTAATAATGTATGATCGTTATTTGACTGGTAGTGGTGACCCACCTGTAGTACAATACAAAACCGCAAATACTAAAATAAATTGCAAAGCAGTAAGTAGTTGGACAACTTATAATGGTGTGAGTTTTCCTTGTTTAGGTTGGGTTACTATTAGAGTAGCTAATGAGTAACATATAGTAATTAAATGTCAAAATAAAGGAGTCAGCTTTATGTCAAAGGGCTGGGTCCAGCCTGGATTGGTGAATAAATAATGGCAATAATATTAGACGCAACAGGTGGGAATCAGTGCTTTAACGAAGACCTCAATGGTATTGTTTCCTGGTCGCATACTGTTGCCTCTGACGCTAACTGTTTAGTAGTTAGTCAAGCTGGGTACGATAGTGTTGCAGGAGATGCTGAGGTTACTGGCGTTACCTACAACTCGGTAGCTCTCACAAAGGGGGCAGGAGTAGGTGGTTCTGGGACGACCGTACAAGCCTCTGTCTGGTATCTAATTGATCCGGTTGGGGGCACTTTCGACGGAGACCCGCATGATGTAGTAGTCACTTGTGATGGAACCCCAACAAGTATTTACCGAATCTGTTGCGGATCTATCAGCCTAAAAGGTGTCGGTGGTCTGGATGAGGCAAAAGGGGAGAGCGACTACGGGGACACCCCAAGCATCTCCCTGGCGTGTTCAGAGGGTGCTTGGCTGGTAGACGCTGCTGGTTCTGGGGCTAGTGCAATTTCTGGCCACGGGACCGACCAGACAGAACATTTTACTTGCTCTAGCGAGTATTACGAAGGCACATACAAAGGTCCGGTAAGTGCTGGTGATGTTACGATGGAGCATACTGGTGGGACAACAACATGGAGACATGCGGCGGCTGCATTCTATCCTGATAGTGAGTCTTCCTCCAGTTCGTCAAGGTCATCTAGTTCAAATTCTAGTTCAAGTAGTTCTAGCTCAATTTCTTTGTCTTCGAGTTCTAGTTCTTCTACAAGTAGTTCTAGTTCTAGTAATTCTAGTTCTAGTTCATCGTATAGTTCAAGTTCTAGCAGTTCTAGTTCTAGTTTAAGTTCTAGTTCTCTTAGTTCAAGTTCTCTTAGTTCAAGTTCAAGTTCTCTTAGTTCAAGTTCTTCTAGTATACTGCCAGGGACCGTTTGTTGGGGGCATGATACGGGAGTTGTACAAGATTCTTCGGAAAATTTTGTAGGAAATTGGACAGGAACAGCTACAATTTTTTTATCAGGAGATGTGGAAAAAATAGTATTTACAGAAGGGCAGAATAGTGTGTCTAAAACTTGGTATCTAGGAGCGATTAGAGTTGCAATATTTGTTAATCATTACGGTCTTGGTACAGGAACTCCTACAATAGAATACCAAACGGGTGCAACAAAAACAGTGTGTGAGGCAGCGGGGTGGACGGAATATACAGGTGGTAATTTCTCAAGTTTAGGTTGGGTAAGAATTAGGTTATCAAATTAAGGAGTTTCAAATGTTGTGTATATTTAGAGCAGGGGATCGATGTGACATCTTAAAAGATAATTATGAATACAGTTTACGTGATGGAGCCTTCCTACGTATTTGTGACGATGATGGTTTTGGAGGCAGTAGTTATGGTTATAATTTAATAGCTTTCCGTGTATCTACAGATTATAATAAGTTTATTCAAAACAATTCAAATATGCTGCTACTTCAAGAATACATGATGCCAAAAGTGCAAGGGAAGTTACCACAAGACTCTGGGTATATTTCTCCTGAAAGTCTTTCAACTCAGTTCTCTAAATTCAAAACTAGAAGAAGAGATTGGTTCGTTGATTTTGAGTGGTTACGGAAACAAGGTTATATAACGCAAAAACAGTATGATTCTATATATAAATTTAGTGAAAAGACCCCCATTATTGACTTAGGATCAGTTGATTTTACAACCATATTGAAAAATGAAGAAGCAACGCCAAGATTAAAGCCATATATAAAAAATAATGCTTGGGCTAGTGGAACAAAAGTAGTAGCATCTGGTGGGACTAGGGATTATGATATGTGGGAAGACGCATTTGATGCTATGGATGATCCTATGACAGGAGACGCTATTGTCGAAAGTGGTTTAAATGAAGTTATTAATACAGTAGCTTGGTCGGGACCAGTTTTAGATACGAATCTGGCTGGTTATACATTTACAATGAGAGCAGGGGCAGGAACAGGACATACTGGTACATTTAATGGGCACACTATCCGATCTTTAACTGGGTATAATGTAGGGATTTCAGTAAATGAAACTTTAGCTGGTGGAGTTGATAATGTAATAGTTCAAGATCTTTGTTTTGATGTGAGGTTACAGTCCAGTTATGGGGTTTACTTGTATGATGGGGGTGATGCTGGACATATTATAATAGAAAGGTGTATTGCAAAAGGTGATAACTGCATAGGAACGAACTGCGCTACCACGGGATTTCATCAGGGTTATAGTGCAGTTAATGTAGTATTTAGAAACAATATTGCTTATAAGTTTATAAAAACTGCTTTAGGGCATGGGTTTTATATTTATAATGAATGGGGGACACCTAGTACACAATTGTATAATAATACAGCATGTAAAAACAGATATGGATTTAGGCTATCACATCCAGCACGTACAACTGGAACTATTATTTTAAAGAATAATTTATCACAAGGGTCACTAACATCAGATTACATTACTGGATCTGCAATTGACACCCATGACAAAAATGTAAGTGAGGATGCTACTTCTCCAGATGCAAGTTACCAGAGTCTTAATTGTCATGATGGCAACTCCTGTTTCAATGATTATGATAATGACGATTTTAGTCTTGTTGAAACTGGAGATGAGATAACTACTTTGGCTTTAGCAGACGATTTATCAGCTATAGGATCTCCTGAACAATTTTCAGATGATTGTATAGGAACTACGAGGTAGATAATGGCGTGGTATATTGGGGCGTTTGAACTTACAATTGTAGTTGAAGATGTTGTATTAGACTCTTCAAGTTCAAGTAGCTCAAGTAGTTTTAGTTCTTCATCTAGTAGTTTTAGTTCTTCATCTAGAAGCTCTAGTTCTAATTCTAGTTCAAGTTCTAGGGTGTCTATTATAGTTGAATTCATATCTTATGAGCGCACCACCGCAAGCATCGATGGGAATATAGCTGTAACTGTTCCAACAGACTGTACATTCATTATCGGCGCAATAAGTGGTTATGATGCAACTGACAATTGGTTTGGTAGTAATCCATTATCTCTTGCCGCTGTTAATTTTACTACTGTAGCAAAAGAGGATGTGAACCAATATAGCCAACACCTATGGTTTGGTTGGATTACTCCTGCGGCTACAGGGAGCCAGACCCTTGCCTGGAGTGTTCATGGTGGTGCTACCGTATCTTCCGGCATGAACATAGCAGTTGTGTATTTTAAAGGTGTTGATACAAGTGACCCGATATTGGATTGGGATGAAAGTGCAGAAGGGGCTGGTGGTGGTAGAGATGTAATCGGAATGGACACTGTACCTGGTTGTATGATGGTGCTTGCTGCTGATGGTGACCTTAATGTGGCTGCACCAGTTGTTTCTGATAACGACCAAACAACCATTTTCACTTCGACTTTGTATCGTAGTGATTATCTGGTGATGGCTTATGAGGCAGAAGAAGGGGATGCTTACACCACAGGTGGTAATTATGAAAAGGTAATAGCTGTTGTTCTCAAAGCTGAAGAGGGAAGCTCTTCTTCAAGTTCCAGTTCTTCAAGCTCCAGTTTTTCTAGTTCCAGTTCTTCAAGCTCCAGTTTTTCTAGTTCCAGTTCTTCAAGTTCTAGTTCTTCAAGTTCTAAATCTTCAAGTTCTTCGAGTTCTAAAAGCTCAAGTTCTTTAAGTTCCAAATCTTCAAGTTCTTCCAATTCTTCAAGTTCTTCAAGTTCCAGTTCTTCTAATTCCAAATCTTCAAGTTCTTCAAGTTCTTCAAGTTCTTCAAGTTCCAGTTCTGCTAGTTCCAAATCTTCAAGTTCTTCAAGTTCTTCAAGTTCTTCAAGTTCCAGTTCTGCTAGTTCCAAATCTTCTAGTTCCCAATCTTCTAGTTCAATAAGTTCTAGTTCAATAAGTTTTAGTTTTAGTAGTTCTAGTTTTAGTAGCTCCAGTACATCATACATTATAAGATTTACGGATACAGGAGCAGTTGTATGGACGGATACTGAACATGTAATTTGGGAAGACAGAGTTTTTGAGGGTTCCAGTTCTAGTTCCAACAGTTCTAGTTCCAATAGTTCTAGTTCTAGTTCTAATAGTTCTAGTTCCAATAGTTCTAGTTCTAGTTCTAATTCTAGTAGTTCTAATTCTAGCAGTTCTAGTTCTAGCAGTTCTAATTCTAGCAGTTCCAGTTCTAGCAGTTCTAATTCTAACAGTTCCAGTTCTAGTTCTAGCAGTTCTAATTCTAGCAGTTCTAGTTCTAGTAGTTCCAGTTCCAGTAATTCCAGTTCCAGCAGTTCCAACTCTAGTTCTAGCAGTTCTAGCTCCAGTAGTTCTAGTTCCAGTAGTTCTAGTTCTAGTTCCAACAGTTCTAGTTCTAGTTCTAGTTCTAGTAGTTATAGTTCTAGCTCTAGCAGTTCTAGTTCTAGTTTTAGCAGTTCTAGTTCTAGTAGTTCTAGTTACTCCTCCAGTTCGAGTTCCAGATCTTCTAGTTCTAGTAGCTCAAGTACTGGACTGATTGTGACATATATAAGTTACGAACTCAATACTGCAACTATTGATGGGAATGTAGCTGTCACGGTTCCTGCTGACTGCACATTCATTGTTGCTGCAATTAGTGGGTTTGGTTGGACTCTAGGTTGGATTGGTAGCAACCCACTATCTCTTGCTACGGTAGACTTTACCACAGTAGCAAAGGAAGATGCTTACGAATCTTCCGAGCATTTATGGCTTGGATGGATTGCCCCGGCAGCTACAGGTAGCCAAACCCTTGCATGGAGTTTTAATAGTGGTGTTGCCGTAGATTATGGTGTAAATATAGCAGTTGTGTATTTCAAAGGTGTAGATACAAGTGATCCGATACTTGATTGGGATGAGAGTGCGGAAGGATCTGGTGGTGGTAGAGATATAATCGGAATGGATACTGAGTCCGGTTGTATGATGGTACTTGCGGCTAACACATACGTCACTGATACTTTGGATGTAGATGATAATGGACAGACAGTAATATTCGAGTCAGCTATATATCGCTCAGATGGTTTGGCAATGGCTTATGAGGTAGAAGAAGGTGACGTATATACTACAGGGGGTAGTTACGAGAAAGTCATTGCTGTTGTTCTCAAGGCAGGGGAGGATTTAAGTTCAAGTTCTTCTAGTTCTTCAAAGAGTTCCAGTTCTTTCAGTTCTAGTTCTTCCAGTTCAAGTAGTTCTAACTCTTCAAGTTCTTGTTCTTCTAGCAATTCTAGTTCAAGCTCTACAAGTTCAAGTTCGAGTACTTCTAGTTCTTCTAGTAGTTCTAGTTCAAGCTCTACAAGTTATTCTAGTTCAAGATCAAGTTCTAGTAGCTCTTCAAGTAGTAGAAGCAGTAGTTCGTCTAGCTTCTCAGCGGGGCAGGGTGAGGTTGTTTGGGGTCATGACAACGCAACAGAACCTAATATACGAGATTGGGCACTTTGGAGTGGTACGGGTGAAGTGACACTAACAGGAGATCCTGAAATTTTGACTTTAGAGTTTGGAGAATCAATGGTTTCAGAAACTTGGGAGCTAGGAATAATGACCGCAGTAATAGAGTATGATCATTATTTAACTGGTAGTGGTGACTCACCTTCGATAGAATACAAAACCGCAGACACAAAAGAAAATTGTGAAGCTGTAAGTAGTTGGATAACTTATAATAGTATAAGTTTCTCTTGTTTAGGTTGGGTTATTATTAGATTATCTAATGGTTCTAGTTCTTTAAGTAGTTCAAGTAGTAGTAATTCAAGTAGTAGTAACTCTAGTAAATGTAGTTCTTCAAGCATTTCAAGTTTAAGTTCTAGTTCAAGATCTAGTTCTAGTTCTAGAAGTTCTAGCTCAAGTTCTTCAAGTAGTTCAAGTTCTAGAAGTTCTAGTTCAAGTTCGAGATCAAGTTCTAGTAGTTCTAAAAGTTCTGGAGTTTTTGGAGTGGAATGGAAAGATGGTCTTGGAATCCAATGGAAAGATACACCAGATATAGCTTGGTATCCATCTAGTTCCAGTTCTAGAAGTTCTAGTTCTTCAAGTAGCTCTAGTAAATCGAGTTCTTCAAGTAGTTCAAGTTCTAGTAACTCTAGTTCTTCAAGTTCTAGTTCGTCATCCAGTTCAAGTTCTAGAAGTTCGAGTTCTAGTTCGTCATCTAGTTCCAGTTCTAGTTCTAGAAGCTCTAGTTCAAGTTCTTCATCTTCATCATCAAGCTCTAGAAGCTCCAGTTCTAGTTCAAGTAGTAGTAACTCTAGTAAATCTAGTTCTAGTACATCTAGTTCTTCAAGCAGTTCTAGTTCTAGAAGTTCTAGTTCTAGTTCTTCATCATCAAGCTCTAGAAGCTCCAGTTCTAGTTCAAGTAGTAGTAACTCTAGTAAATCTAGTTCTAGTACATCTAGTTCTTCAAGCAGTTCTAGTTCTAGAAGTTCTAGTTCTAGTTCGTCATCCAGTTCAAGTTCTAGAAGTTCGAGTTCTAGTTCGTCATCCAGTTCAAGTTCTAGTTCTAGAAGTTCGAGTTCTTCAAGCTCATCTAGTTCAAGTTCTAGTTCATTAAGTAGTTCAAGTTCAAGTTCATTAAGTAGTTCAAGTTCAAGTTCATTAAGTAGTTCAAGTTCAAGTTCATTAAGTAGTTCAAGTTCGAGTTCATTAAGTAGTTCTAGTTCGAGTTCATTAAGTAGTTCAAGTTCAAGTTCATTAAGTAGTTCAAGTTCAAGTTCATTAAGTAGTTCAAGTTCTAGTTCATTAAGTAGTTCTAGTTCAAGTTCTAGATCTTCAAGTTCCAGTTCTTCATCTTCATCATCAAGCTCTAGAAGCTCCAGTTCTAGTTCAAGTAGTAGTAACTCTAGTAAATCTAGTTCTAGTACATCTAGTTCTTCATCAAGTTCTAGTTCTTCATCTAGAAGTTCAAGTTCAAGTTCTTCATCTAGTTCGAGTTCTAGTAGTCGAAGCTCAAGTTCCAGTTCTTCTAGTTCTTCTTCTAGAAGCTCAAGTTCTAGTAACTCAAGTAGTTCGAGTAGAAGTAGTAGTTCATCGTCTGAGGCGGGTGGTCCTGTTGTTTGGGGGCACCATACTACACCACCACCTGATGTCTCACAGGATCGAAATTTTACAGGT
>Ga0307377_10006872_pt1 | contig 11838 bp, 11 predicted proteins | sample TR3MG_FD_202535 | JGI IMG/M metagenome (GOLD analysis project Ga0307377, IMG submission 202535) | Soil microbial communities from Risofladan, Vaasa, Finland - TR-3 | ecosystem: Environmental > Terrestrial > Soil > Coastal area > Acid sulfate soil | place: Finland: Risofladan, Vaasa | collected...
ATAAGTTCGGAGCTGACTACATCTATTCGGTAGGTGAGCAGGCTCCCGCGATGCCCAATGCAATCTACCTGAAACTTGACGCTAAGGTCGAAGAGGCCAGAACTGTCAAGGTTCCATTGATCAAAGAGCTGTCAGAAGATCCTCAAATTGGGTCAAATGCGAACCAGGTAGGCAACGAGGAGGACTGGATCACTAAGTTCTTCACGATGCAGTACACCGATATTTCACATGCCACTACCAATCAGCAGTATGGTATTCTGGCTCGTGATAAGGCACCCTACAAGGTGTTTGAGTATCGTAATCCTGGATTGGGCAAGTATTTCAAACAGTATTTCGGGAAGATGCGCAGACAGGCTCTTATCGAAGGTTTTTCAGAGAATCTGGACGAAGCACCGCATTTTCTCGCAGACATGTGGAGCCCGAACTGGTATATCGCTGGACTTGCTAACACAGCACAGCCCACATATGAAGTCGACTATACCAATCATACGGCTCGCATTGTACAGGCTATCCAGGCAGCAGGTATTGGTCAAAATGCCTCTGGTACGCTGGTTTTCCTACAGAGACTTGAGGAATATGCCCGTACAGAGATGTTTATTGTTCCTCTGGACTTTGAAGATGGCAGCACTGGGTATGTGCTGACACTTCCAACTCCGACCGCTCGCTGGTATAAGAATCCTACCAATGGACTGCCTACGCTTGGTGCTCTGTATACGGATGCCACCAAATTCAGCCCCGAAGTACGGCTGCAGTATCCAGGACTTATTGGTCAGGTTGGTTCAATCAGGATCGTTGAAGATCCGCGTTATGCCACACTCACAGTCGGTGGATCAGTATCTACATCGGCAGGTGGCGGGCTGACAGGTGGAACGCTTACACCTCAGTATCGTGGAATGGGTAGAGCTGATGATGGTTCGTCCGATCCTCGCGACAAGACTGCGAACGCAAGGCTTGTTGGCCATCTTCTTGGTAAGGGTGCTTTGATGGAGTGGATGCCGGAGCCCTTCCACTGGGAATGGGAATACGAGCAGTATGATAAGTATTACGGTTCAGGGATCTTTATGGGTTGTGGTATCAGACAGCCTATTTATAATCTCGGGACAGAGACTGACGCCAGCGCACAGCAGGACAGCTCGATAGTAGTTGTTTTTGCACAGCCACCGGCAACAAGTCTGTAGTAGTTCTTTTTTGGGGAGGGGCTACGGCTCCTCCTCTACTTTTTGTAAACTAAATGTCAACAATGACAACAAACCAGGAGAGTACAAAGTGGCTATACGAATCAAAGGCGCAAAGCGCAACATACCTGAAGCAGAATATTTCGCAGCAGTCGAGGGCATTACAGACCCCTACGGAGAGCCGTTTCAGTTGATATATCTGGACTGGAACAAGCGATACAGGGTACAATCCGGAAGAGCCAAGACCAAGGGTTTTCAGGATACCATGATCGTTATCACACAGACAGCGTTGAGAATTGAATACCACGATGGCGGCAATGTGCAATGGCAGAGGCACAAGCTAACCAAGCAGATTTACGGCATTCTGGCAAAAACAGACTACAATATGAAGGTGCTGGCATCGATGCACTACGACAATATGTGGACGATCAGAGATCCCAAGATACGCGCAGAAGTGGCTCAGATGGCAAAAGAACTGGACGCGAGGCTAGCTACACAGATGTTGCAGCACGTGGACGATCTGGGCAATCCCAAACTTGGGGACAATGGCAAACCCATTGTTGAGTCCAGACTGGCTTATGAGAAGCGCAGGCGTGCAAGTTTAACTAAACAGTTAGTGGGAGCCGACGAGTTGCCAGCAACACTTCCAATAGCCCTGCCTCCCAAACCGGAAGATGTGGCGGGAGAAATCGCTTTGGATCACCTGAATGACAGACTGACTAAGAATTTAACTCAGACCGAGATCGGCAACAGGCAGCCCGAGATACAGGATCTTGTGCAAACCTACTCTGAAGACGAGCTGAAGTTTATGAATATATCATCCTTGAGGAAGATGGCTAAGGACAAATTTGGCATTGAAAATGCCTTTTCAAAGGGTGACGACAAGATATCGAAGAAGGACTTGATTGCTCAGGTCCTGAGTATTCAGGAGCAGAACCTACTCGAGCTGGCAGAATCACAGACAGAACTTACAGAAGAGGAAGTTGTCAATGCCTAGTCTAGCGGTCAATGTCACGATGATGAAGAGGGCCAACTCAAATTATAGCCGGGAAGAGATTCTGGCGGCTATCAATGAGATGGTAGAAATTGTCTATGATCAGGACATGGAACAGGTTATCAAGATCGATTCCGCGACCGGATTGCCTCCATTCATAGTGACAAGTGCTGGAGTATATGAATATGACTGTCCGTCTGATTGTAGGCGGACAGCTCGCATCTTCACTGAAACGATCAGCGGCTATTCTACATCAGCCCGAAGGTCGCCGTGGGGGGAATATGTTTATCAGGGCAAATCATACTACAGGGTGCCGATACGGTCCTATGACGCAGATGTACAGGACACATTGGCCAAGGTTGTATTTGAAACCGATCCAGGCGCCACTACCGAAGTCTATTATCACCAGTATTATACTAAGCACGTAGAGCTGACGGATGAGTCTCAGTCTATTCTATTGCCGTCAAAAGTGCATTATCTAGTTCGTAGAGGAGCATTGGCGCTTTTGGCAGGTGAAGACTACGGTGAGAGCGGCCACGGAATCAATATGGTGGATGACGTCGCGAGACGCATACGAAACACTATGAACAGCGGAGCACAGGCCAGAAGCGGAATGACACACTGGCAACCGGAACAACGCAATTACGAAGACTGTTCGGGAGAATGTTAGGTGAGCAATAAGCAACAACGAGATCCGAAGACACGCAGACAGGCCGAATCCGTAAGGAAAGTCAGTCAATCTGCATTCAACGGCCAGTTGCGAGGCGAACCATTACCGGATATTGGGTCGTCCAATACGTTCAAATCAGTCAATATCGACAATCACGGCAATCGCTGGCAGGGCAGAGTCGGGACTAATCTGTATTCATCATCTAAGCCCGCTGGAACCACATATGCCAAGTTTGACCACATCAAAGCGGGATTGATTATCTGGTTGATCGGAGCAACTGCCTACGTATCTGATAAGGCTATGACGACATTCACAGAGGTTCTTGATTTGTCACAGACCGCAATTGCCGCCGGTGATGCCCAAATTGAACCCGACGACGAGCACGCTATCCTTGCAACAACATCAGGGATCTTCCGAATTGTCCTTAATGACAGCAATGGCTACTATATGTATCCAGTCAACACAGCCAGGCCAACCGATGTCCTGGCTAACATTGCGGCGACAGATACGCTTGTGTACGGATACAACTATGTTATAGCGTATTCACGCATCAATTCGGGCGACAGATGGTATGTGGATGGAACCGGAGCGCTATATAGTCGCACACACCCGGACGCCATTCTGGAACTGGAGACAGGAACAGCTAAAGAAGTAACTGAGGAGAATTTCTATTCGGAATTATACTTTGAAGAAAAAGCGGGCGATGCTAACCATGTATTGAATTCACTTGCGGTTCCGCTTACTACAGAGCATTTCACCCACTATTCTATCTACAGAACTAAGAATATCGGCGAGGATTCAGGTGGAGGGGTTAATAATCAGGATCAGGTTTATTTTGTCTGGGTGGACGATGCTCCTGTCATAAATGTATTCCGAGCCACGACCGATGCCGCCGGAGTTTTGACAACCACAATAGGGTATCTGCATGAGATGGACTGGGGCAGCACTGATGTTAGGGATGAGGACGCCAATCTATATGATATAGCACAAGTTGGAGCAGATTATGTGCTCTATGACGCAGGGACAACCAATCCACCAGCGGCCGACACGTACAATCTTAGTATAGGCGCTGGAAATACAGTAATTTGTCGGCAGACCGGTACAGTTATTACAAGAATAAGTGGTACCAGGGACTTTACGGCAGACGATGTTGGCACAACAATTTACTGGGCAGATGGTGGAATCAGTCGCATTGAAGCCTTTGTGGCAGCGGACGAAGTTACGGCACAATGGGCCATAGGTCATGTTCCGCAACCAATCGGCATCAATCCAACCACCAGACTATACAACGATCTGGTGCTTGACGATGGTCAGGCCGTAGGCGAGGTTGGACTCAAGGAACGCATACTATCAACAGAGGACTATTACATACCACTTCTAGGATTTGATGGTTTGCCAGATGCCAATATAGGCTTGAGATCAGAATCATGGTATATATCAGCAACCAGAGACGAGACAAAATACTATTATTCCTCAATAGGCAACAAACGGTATGCTCTGGGCCAATATAAGCCAGACAAACAATATGGAACCACGAAGCGACCTATCAGGGATGTAATCAGCTTCCCCAATTTGGCCGCATTTCTGCTTGTTGACGGCACGTTCACGGCTGCACTCAACACATCCCTTGAAGTTGGGAATGCTGCTGTAGGTGAAAGCATACGGAAGATACAGCCACTAGCCGAAGTTGACGCCAGCATAGGTGTCCATCACTGGAAATCAGTGGCTAAAGAGAACGCGAATCTGATTATGGCTCTCACACAGGAACCCGCAATACGGGAGTTCAACGGTTATTCTTGGAGCACCCGGAACTATGCTGTCACACCAGACGGTAAGCGGGCGGTTCAGGACTATATTGAGGCTATTGATCCCAGTTACGATGTGATTGCCACGTACAATATCCGCACAGGATACGTACTGTGGTGCTGGTTATGGATAAGTGCTACATCTACGGAACCAGAGGACGATATAGTTATAGACACACCCGGAAGCGCAGTATCGGGTGATGATATTTGGGTGGATACTCCGGGGGATGCGGTTACAGGCGACGATGTAATTGTAGACACACCCGGAATAACATAAGGAGCAGATGGTGTCATTAACCAAACAAGTGCTTACGCTGTCAAGAACCAGAGCAGAACTGGCCACATTGGCTGGCACATACGAAATACAGCCCACTGAGAAGCAATTTTGTTCCTCCACAAAACGGTATATGTATCGTGATCTAGACAATGCTTTTCACGACATCCTTGATCTTGACCCGACACTAACCACAACCGCAGGTGATGTGCTCTATGTCGGAGCAGACACATATAGAATGGCGCGATCCGATGGTATCCAATACACGGATGCCAACCAGTCACTTGCACTGACTGGAGATTATGGATACATAATTAGTTACGGGCAGTATTGCGAAACAGATCGGGTTCTAAATCTGGATGTCGCAAATTCACTGACACTCTGGGCTTCCCAGGATTGGGCCGCTGGCGATAGTCTGGGAAGTGATATGCACAGACGCAGGAGAAAGTATACTCTGGGAACCACAACGGTACCAGTGGCCTTTGCCAATACAGATGTGGGTGTAATTCTATACAACAACGACGATTGGGTAACTGGCCCGGCAGGGAATGTCCAGACAAATAAGGTTGAACTCATTACAGAAGCAAACGGAGTCCAGCTTGATTGTTTCTGGAAGTGGAGCGCTCAGACCACGGCAGGTACTGGAATAGCTGATCTGGCCGAACTCGGATTGCAGAACGGCTGGATTACCACGGATATCAATCATTATAACAGGCGCACGGACAGTGCGGCATCTTGGTCATACTGGCAGAACATCACCACTGGCGACGCCTCCGGATTACTAGTTGGAATCAATGCCAACGAAGATGGTCGCATTGAGAATTTAGAAGCTGGAAAAGACATTGATATTGTAACAAGTGGCGGTACAGTACAGAGTGATAGTGCCATTGCTCTTGTAGACGATGTAGATGCTCCGGTGGATTATGTAAAATTTACTAGAACCGCTGACGGTGGTCTGACTATCACGACACTAGACGCGGCTGGTGCTGATGCTGATATTACGCTGAGTCCTGATGGAAATACACTCATTTCTTCTGGCAATTTAGGTCTTGGTACACCCGATCCGGACTATCAACTACACGCTACGGCTCCGTCTTATTTTGCTTCCACTGTTGGCATAGGCATTACTCCTGTGGCGTCAGGAACGCAGTTATACGTTGGAGATAATTCGCTTGAGACCGATAGTTCATACGAAGCTATTCATGGCACCGTTGCAAAAACGGGTGGCGTAAGTGACGCGAGTGATGATTACTATGCAGGACGCTTTCAATTTCAGCTTGACCAGGCCGCCGGTGTTATTGGTGAGGCTTTTGGGTTATACGGTAAGTCATATATCACAGACGGAACAGCTGACAATACCTATGGAGTATATGGGGACGCTGAGATTGCCGGAGGGAGTGCCGAGTCTGGCGATTTATATGGTGGTTTTTTTAGCGCCGTTCTCGCTGGTGGCACAGTTTCTGGAGATATTGTAGGAATATACGGATATGTGGATGACGCCGTAGGTGCTGTAGGCGATGTATGCCAGCTTAAACTTGAAGAAGCTGGTGGTACTGCTGATTACGGCATCCATCAATCCATGACTGGAGCCGGACCCAATTTAGTTCTGGCTTACGGTGCGGCCAACCACGCAGATTTCTATACTGATGCGTCCGGCAATCTGAAGATAGATATGGTGGGAACTGGAGCAGACGTAGGAACTGCGCTCACTATATTGTCCAACTACAGCGATGACAGTCCTGGCTCTGCAACCGCGGTGGCTTATGATGCGCTAATAATCAATGGGGTGTCAGATGCTGATGTAACAAACGGTTTCGGCGTCAATCTAGTATTTCAACTTGAAAATACCAGTGCTGGTCACGGAAATAGTGATGCTGCTCAAATAACAGCCCTATGGCATGATGAATCATACGCCCTCTCCACCATGCTTTTTGCAACACATAATTCAGGTTTTAATACGGTGCTGGCTCTAGGGTATGATTTGAACTCCACTTTTGCTGGCGACATAGTTCTGGCCGATGATGTTATTACGCCTGTTGATTATACTACTCTTGAGCGCACCGCAGACGGTGGCTTGACAATCACGACAGTTGATGCAGATGGTGCTGATGCTGATATATTACTACAGCCCGATGGGTATGTAGGGATCAACGATGCTTCACCTTCGACACAGCTCACAGTCACAGAAACAGTTGCAGATACACTCGTGGCAAATTTAAAATATTCTGCTACTTCGTCAAGCACGATCGGCCTTGCACTACAAAATACTGACAACACAGCAAGTGCTCGCGGTGGAATACGAATGTTGCTGGTAGATAGCGGTGATGCTGCCGCACAGGCCGGTTATATCGCAATCGAAAAAACTGCCGCATGGACTAACGGTGTCGATGCAACTAAAACCACTGCGCTCGTTTTTAATCTTAAAAACGGAGCTACAAATCCAAGTGTCAATGAAATTTTGCGATTGGATTCTGCGGGCACTTCTACATTTAGTGGTAACGTAGCTATCGGCGCAAATTATATAGGCTACGATGGAACTGCTTCTGAGGGAATTTCTATTGATACTAGCGGAACTGTCTCATTTTCTTCTGATCATTATCTACAAAAAGCGGACAGCACTGCAATATACACGTACTGGCAGAATACAGACGCCACAACAGGTTTACAGATCGGGATTGACGCAAGCGAAAACGCGATAATAACAAATAACGAATCTGGAACATCCTTGACCGCTACCGTGACAGCCGCGGATATGACACTGACAACGGCAACATCCGGTGTTGTCAACCTGAACCCGGCTGATGCGCTACAGATCAATGGTTCGGCTGGACATACCGGACATTTCGATGATGGGGCCAACTTCCGCGTGACTATCACGAAGGGCATAATAACAGGAATTGCAGCCTCTTCCGGAGCGGGGTACGCCTAAAATGAAAGTGCTACAAACACTTGCTATCGGCCAAAAGGTTCCGTCTGAGCTTCAGGTCATGATGGATCACAACAAAGAGCTGTGTAAAAAACCCGGTATCGAATACGAGATCATTGAGTTTGAGGGTGGGGAACAGCCCGCAGAAGCAAGCGAATTGTTTAGAGTTAAGGTGTTAGAAAAAATGCATGATGTTTTAATTTTGGATTGGGATGTCAAGCTGAAGAAAATCCCGAAACTGTTAGACCAAATATCTTGTGCATTTACCAATGGCAATCCATACAACGCAATCCTCGCAAACGGCAGCAATACCAGATTTTTCCGTGCGTGGCGAAAGTATATTGAAACACATTCAGGGTTGAAATACGGAGGCTGCAACAGGTTTTTGCAGATAAATGCGGATAAAATAACGGAATTTCCAAGTGACTGCTATAGTCACGGATTTTATACACTTACAAACATTCAAAAGGAGAGACAAAATGTCACAAACGACAGATAAGCCGCAGGAAAGAAAAACAACCCCAATGGGGATGTTGCTTGAACTCGGGGAGCGCATGGATGTCGCCAGGGGAGCAGCAAGAGAATCAGATGCTATGACTGCGACAATTATTGAAAGTTACCGCATGGGAATTAAAAGTCTCATAGCGGATCTGAACGATGCCCGAAAGCGGATTACTGAACTGGAAGCGGAATTGCACGATTTAAGACCAAAGGAACCAGATGGCGAAGGTACTGCAGAGAAAGACGCTTAGACTCGCAGTCGATCCCACACAGGGTCGTGGCTGGAGCGAATATAGCGGTGACGACTGGGTAAGCCCCAGTTTTCACGGCATACTCACTTTGGTTGACGACAATAATGTGCGTCGGCAGGTTATTGAGGACCGCAACGATGACAGTTTCTGGGAGTTCGGAACCTGGAATACTATTGTTGAAACCGGTCCTGTTTATGTCGACAAGGCTACGGTTGAAGATTCAGAGATTGTGACCGAGCAATGGTTTGGAGAAGTCGTCACAGATGCCTCCAATCTGGAGAATCAATTCGAGCACATGGTATCCCATCTTCAGGTCAGACCTCAGAATCCATACAACAAAGGCGATTCAGAGTACGATAGCGAAGGATATCGAGCTTCGCAGGCATATTCTCTTCTGGTTTACACCGAAGGTGCCCTTGCCAAAGAACTGTCTACAGCCGGAGAAATCCCGCAGGACGGCGATATAGTTTTCAGCGGATACCACATCAAGGGCAGGCGCATGATGTTTGTGGCCAAATCAGCGGCCTCAGAGTTTCACGGAAGCGCAATCAGTCATGATTTAGTGATTAAGCCAAAGCAAGGAACTACTGGCGAGCGCACAATGGCCAGAAATACCGCAGAACTGGCTCTTGTGGGCAAATATTACTACATCGGCAGGAGCACTTCATTACTATATGAGCGAGTTTCACGCACAACAATACCAGGCACAGCAACAGCAGAAGACGGTCCGGACGGCAGAACAGATTCGGGATTCGTCATAACGGCTCCGCTTGCATTGACGAATACACCGTTCACGGGCGCATACACGTTCGTAGTATGGTCTAAGGCATTGCCGGTCGTGACGGGCCTCCCTGTAGCTCTCACAGCACATGGTGTCCCACATGACGGATGGCAGATGTATTATGCACAGGAAGCAGCCAATACCTTACCTGCTCTGACTTTGAGTGCGGGAAGCTACTTTGAAGTTTTTATAGTCCAAAGTGTTCTGAGTGAAGACACCCTAAGTGCTTTGCATGAAGACGTTATTTATAACGAAGGGAACGGCTTGTTGCCGACTTTTTAAGATGGAACACGGAATATACAATCTCGAAACTCTGACACAAGCAACCTTCTTGGATTCATGCAGGCGCAATCTGCTTATGCTGATCCGGGGCGTGAATGAGAACGCCGACAGACTAGAGCGCATTGAAACCAATCTTGGAACTGAAGTTGTTACAACTTTGGCCGAGACTGTCAGAGATAACGATGTTGAGAACGGTGAGCGACACCTGATGATGGGATTTGAATAATGAGCATAGGACGCAATGCAGTACGAATGGAGATGCCAGCAGCCTTGGGCGAACTATACGCTGTTCCTACAGCCAAGCGTTTTGAGATCAGGTCCATTACAGCCGTTAATCGCGACGATTCGGTATCTGCAGAGTGGTATGTGTATCTGGTTGAAGACGGAGACACCGCCGATAACAGCAATGTTCTGATTCCCGGTACAACTCAATGGAAAATTCCGGCGGGTCGCAACATAGATTATGAAACGTGGAAGGTTTTGGGCTCAAAGGCAACAATTCAGGGCTACAGTCCGGGATCGGTTACCATTCATATTGACGGGGCATTGGTGGACGCATGAGCGCAAGAATAAGCCCTCCGATGAACGATCTGGATGAATACGGAATAGCTCCGGGCGGGCAGGATGCTCTTGTTGTGAGTGCTCCCGCATTGCAGGAAAGTATGGATACTATGCTGGAAATCTTAAAATGTATTTTGGCACATATAGAAGTAATAACAGACGAAGAAATCGAGGAGTGTGACCTATGATCCAGAGAGACCCGAGTACCAGTAAAGCAGCAGAAGTGACATCAGAAGGCAGGCTGAAAACAAGAAGTGTGACACAAACCATAGAGAGTCACACCAACCAGTCCGAAGAAGAGGCTTACAATGCTATTTTTGCGGTTAATCCGGATGGAGCCGATGACTGTATTTTCTACCTCAAGAATAACTCTGAAGAAGATATCAAGATTGAAGGCATTTGGTGGCAGACGAGCGCTGCAGAAGAGGTGTATTACAAGCTCGGAGAATCCGGAACTGCAGTCAAGACGAATGGAGCCGACATTACTCCTGCAAACATGAATTCCGGTAGCGGCCAGGTTGCAGATTGCGATTGTTACAGCAACATCGCAGATGGGGCCGTTGATATTACTGGCCTCACAGGCGGCAGAGTTGCTCAGAAACTATGGCTGACATCGGCAGAATCGGAATACTTCAATATGGAGCAGGACATATATGTTCAGAAAAACCAGATATTTTCTATCTACTGTGTTGGTGGTGACACTTTCCTGAGAGGAACTGTGGTGTTTGCATTCCACAACGATGAATAATGATACCGCATTCAATAGCAGATTCCGGTACTAAAGTTCAGGCCAGTGTCCAGAAGATAGATAAGGACAACAGCCTGGTAGTTGCCACACAACCGCTCAAGACCTATGAGCCCGTAACCATATTTGCCCGAAACGACATCTATGGTATCGAAATGAACCATGATGGCTCATACGGCGGTACTCCGGTTCTTATTCATAACGGAACCGACAGTGCGGCGTGGACGATGAGCGAACCCGTGGGAACGAAATGGGTTGCAGATAGCACAGATCAGCCATATCAGGGATCAAAAAGTCTGAAGTGCGATAATCCCAAGGTCAATGATGTCATGCAGGTCATAAACAATGTGGGGCCGGGAACAGATATTGACATGAGTGGCTACGTGGCGCTTACAATGTGGATTTATGTCGCCTCGGACTGGGCTCTGGGCGACAGTTTCTCGCTATATGCCTTTGTTGACGGCGCACTTGTGGGAAACGCTGTTCTTCTCGAAGATTATTTTGATTACACAAATTATGATGTATACCAATTGATTGTAATTCCGCTTACAGACTTAGGGATTGAAGCCAGTTTGGTTGACGCATTCCGGATTGAAAACGCTGCCAGAACCGGAGCAAAGAGCCCATTGTTCTATATCGACAACTGGTATTTGCAGGAAACAGGCACACCTATTGTATATGAGATCAAGCCCAGACCTGGGACATGGCTGTATATCGATTCTATCATGACTACTTTTGTCGACATATATACGGAAGATGCCGGAGCAGTTACGATGCCGTCGTTGTCCTACTGGAAGATACTGGCTATGACACCGGACTCCGGGTATTTGTATGAAAGATATTCTGCAGAATCTGACAAACCTATTGTGTCTC
>Ga0307377_10006875_pt1 | contig 11835 bp, 13 predicted proteins | sample TR3MG_FD_202535 | JGI IMG/M metagenome (GOLD analysis project Ga0307377, IMG submission 202535) | Soil microbial communities from Risofladan, Vaasa, Finland - TR-3 | ecosystem: Environmental > Terrestrial > Soil > Coastal area > Acid sulfate soil | place: Finland: Risofladan, Vaasa | collected...
ATCGATCCGAAACTCGGCCGCGCCGTTCCCTGCGGGATTTACGACATCGCCGACAACAAGGGCTGGGTCAGTGTGGGCACGGATCACGACACGGCCAGCTTCGCCGTCGAGGCCATCCGCCGCTGGTGGACGGCCATGGGGCGCCAGCGCTATCCCAAGGCCAGTCGGCTGCTGATCAGCGCCGATGGCGGCGGCAGCAACGGCTATCGCGTACGTCTATGGAAGATCGAACTGCAAGCGCTGGCCGATGAATTGCGCATCCCCATCACGGTATGCCATCTGCCGCCGGGAACCAGCAAGTGGAATAAGATCGAGCATCGCCTGTTTTCCTTCATCACCCTCAACTGGCGGGGCAAGCCGCTGCGCAGTTTCAAAACCATCGTGCAACTGATTGCCGCCACAACGACAGCGCAGGGACTGACTGTGCGCGCAGAACTGGACGAGAGGAAATATCCCAAGGGCGTGAAGGTATCCGATGCGCAACTGGCCACTGTGTGGCTCACCCGCCATGCCTTCCATGGTGACTGGAATTACACCATCACACCACACTGACGTAGTTATTTATGCACAAAGCCTTAGGTTCAAGATTTGCACCAAATGAGCAGCGGTCCTTCGGTGGCAGCTGGCCTTGGCGAACGCAATCCAGGAAGAAAAGCCGGAGAAATCAGAACGGGCGATTGTCCATAAACTCGGGCTCCTGGTTGTCAGCCTGAGCAGGAATGTCCGGAGCTGGGCGACGAATAGCAGCCAATCCACATTTGTTTCCGGTGAGCTGACCAAGTGATGGCTGCGAGTCAGTCCGGTGAAAACGGCGCATCAGGAGGCGCCAGGACGCGCTGCGGAGAAGCCGGTGAGGCTTGGACATCACCCGTATCGATCGGCAATCCCGCCATTTGTGTCTCCTTGAATTGTGTTGAGTGGATCGAGAAACCGACGCGGACCGCAGTGCCCTCGTTCGAAATGCGCGACGTTTCTGCCGGAGCCGATAGCTCCCAGCACATGAGGAAGCTCAAGCACATTTGGCTGTGCTGGCAGACTTTTGGGGCCTATCCCCGCATGCGCAGGGGAACCGGACGGTAATGTTCGAGAGCGCGGTACCACCAGGGTCTAACCCCGCACACGCGGAGGAACCTTGGTGGCGTCGAAGCGCGTCTGGAAGCTGTAGGGTCTATCCCCGCACATGCGGGGGAACCTCTCCATCTCAACTCGCTCCACGTATGCGATTTAGCAAAATTCTGACTCTCCTTTCCTGGCCAATGATGGCGCTTTCGCTGTCCAGATAGAAATTACACTCAGCCTTGTTTTTTGCGCCGGGTGATGATTGCCTAGACCATCTGAGCCGGGCGAAGAAGCAACATGCCGTAGCCATAAGCCTTACGCCGTCCGACTCCATTCGTAACGGCATTGGAAAAAGCGGTGGCATCCTTTATGACGAATTCGCCCCGGAGTATCGCATCTGGTCCTTCCGGTGAACTGCCCTCACGTGCGACGCGGACACGTGCGAAGCGCGATAAACGGGTCCCCGAGCAAAGCTGAACTGAATCTCCAAGACGGTCCGCGAGCCAATCCGTGTAAACCGCCTCCCTTGTTCTGCCCGCCTGGAGCATGCCAGTTCCAGATGTATCTGGACTGGGAAACCGGCGCATCGCTTCAACAAGAAAGGTGTCAATTTCCGCCCCCGTTCTGAATGGCGGGAGATCATCTTTCAGCCGGCTTACGGGTCGGACGCGTGTTTCGAAGGCAAGGCGCCGTCCGACATTCCATTCACTCGGCATCTGTTTGCTTCGAATTCCGCTGACTTCGCTGACAGCCAAGGCATCCGGCAATCCTACCTCGCGAGCGATTTGTTTCAAGCTTTGGGCATCGCATGAACTGTAACCATAGACCTCAAGGTGTTTCCCGTCAGCCGACCAGAATGCACGAAATGGGTGAATGGCCCTTTTGCCGAACAACTCCGTCAGCAGATGGTGTAGCGCACGTCCTTCATCAAAACGTGAAATGACCCTCCGCCTCTTTTTTGTTTTTCCAGGATGTCATGCCATATCTGCGAACCGCCGCCCAGGTTCCAAGAGCGAGGGAAGAAACCGGAAGATGAACCAAATGCAATTCACTCATGCTGTTGCTCCGATCCAATGGAGGGTGCCTTCGACAACTCGTCGTGACCCACCATGCAATCCGGTCCTCCAGTTGCGCAGGTCGGCAATGTCGACAATTCGAAGGACGGAATTGCCGGACACTGGTCCCTCGCCCACTGGCCAACAGCAGCGTAACGGTCCTTTAGCTCCGTCGGCGGCGGGTACCAGGGCGAGTGCTTCGTAAGCTGTCGGCGCAGATTCATCCCGGTGGAGGACAGGCGCAGCTGGCAAGCAGGTTTTTCTACCCAGAAAGATTGGGCGCTTGGGCCGCATGAGAGCTGCCGCCAGCGAATCAAGGCTGAGTCCGGGCTCGAGATCACATGCCTCCAAATTGCCAGCGACAAGTCTGAGCGCTATCGTCACGGCTGCATCTGCAAAGTAATCTCGCTTGCGTCTGTAGGGTGACTCGCAGGTTTTCTCGCCGCTGCCGCGTGTCTCCGGTTTAATTCCAGTTGTCCATCCCTTATCATCCGCGCTCAACTTTACATTCTGAATGTCAGTAAGTGCGCTCGCTGGATCCTCACGATCGATCCTCGAAGCAAACACGAGATGATCCTGAAGTGCCTGGTGGTTGCGCCAGTCCATGCGATCCCAACCGAGCGCATTGGCGATCATTCCCGTAAGCATTGATGCCGCAGGGAAGTCGCGTGTGACGCCGATATGGTCGATGGCGACACCGCCGAAGGAGACGAGTGGCGCCTCAAGCCGCAGGATTAACCAGCGATGTGGCCGCATCATTTCGACACCCTCACCTGGTTGGCGGCCCAGGCGGCGAGGTTCTTCATTGAGAGATGCCGGCTTAGTGGCAACGAAGATTGAGAAAGTGACAGGTGCCTCCGCTTTTCTCCTGTTTCATAGACCCGGTCCAGCGCACGGAGGTGTTCCTTCAAAGTTGAGATTGCCTGCTCAAAGTCCGGTTCGACCGGCTTACGGAATGCCGCGGCAAGACTCCGAGGTTGCCGGTCCCCGGATTCAACTAGCATCAGAGCCGAACGGCTGAATGGGGCCGTCGAACCAATCTTCGCGCCCGGGGAAACTTCGGCGATCAGGTACAGCAAATTGTTGACAACCTCTGCCGCCAAGGTCCGGTCCCGGTTGCAGTTGGCAACCAATCCGGGCATGTCAACGACGACGTAACCGTAGTAGATTCCCGATGTCAGCTCCGTATTTCCCAAGTGATCTGCACCTGCGGATTGATCATTCGCGAGGTCATCCGCCGCTATGAAGAAATCGACCTCGGTCTCTGCTGCGTGAACAGTGAAGGAATGGGCTACATATATAGGTGCTTCGATATTCGCCTTAAGGTCGGAGGTGACCATGCGCCCGAAGAGCGCGGCGACGAGGCCGCCGGGAAGCGCCTCGGAAGCGCGCAGAGCTTCAATGTTCTGCTTGTATTGTGCCGCCCAGGATTTTACTGTCACCTCAGCATCCTCTGCATTCGCTGCGTTTCCTGCAATCGACTCAGCCTTTTGCCTCAACCAATCCAACTCAGGCCGTCCGAAAAGTAGGGTCTGGTGCACGCGATCGCTCGATTCTCCGTAGATCACGTGGTCAAATCCATTCTCAATGACGTCAAGAATGTCGTCGGGAAAATTGGCCCGAAGTGGTCCGATCACCTCATGCTTCACGAGAGCGCGGGACCGTTTCGAATCCACAAAGCCCGCGAGTTTCTGAAGAGCATGTTTTTCCCGAACAGGTGTTTTGATACCCGCGACAGGGCTGCCGTCTGGATAGCGCCAATGCCATTTGAGACATTGAGAAGAAATCCGAGTTCTGAGCACGCCACCATAAGGTAGACATTTGGCTTGGCCCGTGTCGTCTCGATTCAGCAAAACTCCGGGATAGGAATGCAACGTATGAATCTGCAAGAAGCATGAGTCAGTCATGAATGTTTCCCCTCGTTCCTGTAGGACTTTTTTAGGGCGTGCAGACGCGTAAAGTAGAAGCGTGCCAGATCATGGATTGGCCTGGGGTCTGAAGGATGGAGCAGCAGGTTTGCAAAATCTTTGCACTGGATGCCGACTTCGGGGCTCCGTGTCCGTGCCAGGATCCTCGCTATGGTTTCGAGCGCGGTTCCGCGGTCGTTGGTCGGAAGTGACACAAAGCGGGCAAGCCGCGCTTCGGAATAGACCGGTCTCATGTCGCTTGTAGGCTGCGCCGACCACCGCGGGTTGCCGCCATCGCACAATACTTCGCCGAGGCGACGCTGTGGATCCTGCAATTGAACCGTTGGGCTTCGCACTCCTTTGGGGGTAAGTATTGCGAGAATGCGAACCAGCTGGATCCATGCAGGCAACTGCTGTGGAAGGTCGGGAATGCCTACCTCCGCGACAAGCCACCAGAAAACTGTACAGCCTGGCCCACTGGGTTCCATCCGGCGGAGCTCCGCGAGCGGCCCCGGAGCGAATTCAAGGAGCTTCACCGCTAACCGATCAACGACTAGTTGGACACGGTCCCGCGCCTCTTCTGGTTCCGAGAAATATTGCTTGGCAGATTCCTTGGAGGCGAACTGAATGAGCTCACCCTTGAGCAGCGTCCAAGCCTGAACCTCGGCCTTTGGGCGAATAACATGCCTGCATGGCATGGACCCCTTGGCGCCCTCGAAAACGCTGATTGCCGCCTGGAGGAGTTCGCCGTGAAATTGGTCAGTTGCAGCGGCGATTCTGTCCTGTCCGAGACTTGGGGCTTCAAAACACGCCCACAGATGTCTAAAGAAGAACTCGTCGACCTTTCGTTCTAGTTGCTCCTTGGCGGGTTGAGCAGACTTCCGGCATTTAACTTTACGCCGGGGACTGACAGTTTCGAGATCTCCACCGGCCACCAGCGTGGCGAGCGCACGCTCCAAAACGTCGATTATCTTTTTGCTGTCCTTCATCAAGCGCTGGCTCTCGCGATCGAGTTGCTCGCGCTGAATCTTCTGGGTCGTGGCCCATGTGATCTTGCCTCCCGTTGGAAGAATCCTGGACTTGAATCCCCAAGTCTTGCCTTGACCCGTCACAAGCGCCTCTGCCACCAGCGCCAGGCCTTCGCCGCCCGACTCGGAAGTCGCCGGCTTGGCCAGTAAAGGCAATTCCCACTTCCCGCTGATTAGCAGGTCGTAAAGAACTTTGTATGTGAAGCCCTCCTCCTCCAATTTGAAGGCGCCTCGACCAAGATTGGACACCGGCATCCAAGGGTCACCAACAGCACCTCTGTGCTCGCCAGTGTCGATCCGTGCTTGCTCGGAACCGCCGTATTCCGCCGTGAGCTTGCCTCTCTCATCAAGCCTCAAACGAACCCGTCGGCACACCTCAACAAACCAGATATCGAGCGATTTCAGGAGAAGTTGTTCGCCTACGGGCCAGTCCTCGATCCAGATCAAGCCGATGCCGTTCTCGGCCATGTAAGAATGCGAGTGCTGATATTTGTGAAGCTCATCGCTTCGCGTGGTTAGCAACAACTCAACGTCCCGCTTGAACCACCGACCCAGGCGCTTTCTAATGTCGGCTGGGTTACTGGTATTGACTGGAACCAGAGCCAGCATGATGCGCGAACAGGGATTGTTCAGGCGAGCCACTCAATAACTTGAACCGCCACCATAATTGGCAGTCGTCTGAAGCGAGACGAGCGAGAAAATCCAGTCTTCGGCTTCAGCCTGCCAGGCAATCTGCTGCTTTACAGAGTGATTTCGCGAAGTGATGAGGACGTCGAGAACATCCGGCGTCGTTGCCGTTTTACTGAGCTTCTTTCCAACAGGAACCGGCGGCTGCAGAAATGCCGGCTTGCTCCTGTCCGGCACGCATAGACACCAGGGTTCGTCCGCCGAGAACTCCGGCAACGTCAGCCCACGAAGCAGATCGCGCCAATCATCTTCGCTCTCCGGTGGATGAATCATGCCCGCATGATGGAGCGCCAATGCGGCCAGTTGCACGAGGAACATGTGCCATGCCGGCTGCTGGTGCCGGCGGAGTGCAGGAAAGCTGTCCACTTGATCCCGTGATAGCAGGGCCAGCAAGCCAGGAAGGCTGACGGCACCGTGTGGTTCGGTTCGGATCCAAGGCTCCGTAAGGAGATTAATGCCGACTTGAACGGCAGATGCGCCTTGGTGTGCGACGAGGTTGCATTGACTTGCTGATCGGCCCATTTTCCCTTGAGCGCTTTCGAAGTTTGAGGCCTAAACCAGACGGGCCAATCTGACGTTTACTCGGCGGCAAATTCCGAGCGAAATGTTGTATGCACCTCAATCTATCGGCACGAATCGCAGAATGTTTAGCGCGGTGCGATCTGAATTGATCTGACGTTGCGAACGTGATCGCGCTTGGTTCATCGCCGCGAACCAATTAGGCGTGAGGACGGCACCTGACGACATTCGATAGCAGCCGCATCATTGAAGATCGAGTGCATCGAACGGATGTACTTCAGCTGCGCCTTTGCTCTGTATCGTAGCGCCACTACTTCGGCTATCGGGAAGATGCGATTTTAGACGTGCTTAGGAATGCCGAATCACCAACTGAAACCAACTACGAGAACAGCCGATAGAAGGGGAGGGTTGTTGCCGACCATCAGTTTGGGGGCAGTCGTCGTGCTCCGGGTTGGACTGTGGGGCCTGAGCAGACCAAAGGAGATACGCGAATGTCGAGAAGGTCCGAATTTCACTTCCACAAAAATTTCCAGGGAGAAAGCGCGGCCACCAGCCGAGCTGTTTCTCTTCGTCGCATCATTCGTACACAATTTGCTCTTCGCGGGACCACACCGACGCAAATCGATGCGGACCTTAGCTCGAAGTGGTCCGAAGAGACGATGAAAGTTCTTGAGGAAGGCGGCGCTTCCGGGGTCGCGCTCCAGCGCCAGATTCAACTCTTCGCTTCGGTGACTCTACTTGAACTAAAAGTCGGCAAGAAGCCAAGGCCCGAGCAATTGGCGCCATTTCTGGAGAACACCTTGGGCTTGGAAGGCGCTCGCGCGCTCACTCGTGAAGATTGGAGTGCGCTCAATGAAGCAAGGGGGAAAATGAGCGTATTAATTGACGATCCGAAATGGTCTGTGGTACATGGAGGGCACATTGCGATGAGTTGTCTCACTCTCTTGTCCCTCTATGACATCTCTCTGCTCAACATGACTTATTCGGGTTAATTCCACAAGCTTCCAAGGTGTCAGTCAAGTTATCAAACTGGGGTACAGATGGCGCTCTCTGGGAATTCGAGATTTGATGCTTTCGCAATTTTGATCAGGGTGGTCCTGGCGAGGGGCACCACCTCGCCAGAGGTACTGGCGAGGTTTGCTGAACGTTCTGAGCCCGAAATTTTGGCCGCAGTCATCGCCAATCCTAAAGCGCCCGCCGACGTCGTGGGACATTTGATCGAGGAAGCCGACTGCGTTATCACCAAGTTGGCACTTTCCGAAGCGAGTTTGCCGCTTCAGATCGCTATGAGATTTGCAGAGCACCGGGACTGGTTTGTTCGAGCCGCCGCAGCGCGATCTTTGAGTGCTCCTGTCCCACTTTTAAATGCCCTCGCCGGGGACTCGGTTGTTGATGTACAAATTGAAGTTGCCCAGAATCCCACCACACCTCCTGCCCTACTGATCGATCTTGCCCAGGAACTAATAAATGCAATACGGGAAACCGTTGCTTTGAATCCAAATGCGCCCATCGAAGCGCTTCGGTACCTCATTGCCGATCGGGAATTGACAGTACGATTGGCTGTCGCCAGACGTAGCCAACTTACAGCCGATCTTTCGGAAGCGCTAAGCAGGGATGAGCACGAGCTTGTCCGCTGCGAACTAGCTAATAATGAAACTCTGAGTGAATTAGAACTCGACCGCCTTTCGCTCGACACTTCCGATCGGGTGCGTTGTATAGTTGCATGTCGCAGGCTCGCCTCCACCGAATGGGTAGCGAAGATGCCGCAAGAAGCAGTCGAAAAGGCCACGCGGGCGGCCGCCTACCAACCGAAAACGACTGCGGAGATCCTGAAGGGTTTAACGTTTAAAGTCTTGGATCGCGATGAGTAGTTGCCGCGAGCCGTGGGAGAAAACCCCGATGAGAATGCTCGTTCACGCAAGAGGTGCCAATAATTCGAAGGTAAAGACGCGCCATACGGCGCTAGGACGCGCTGCCGCGGGGCCGGGTAGGCTTATGTATCACCCGCAATAGCATGCAAACCTGCATTCTCGATCCCGCCAACGCCTAAATAGATGGCTTGGGCGCCGCCTGAATCCGGCACCCGGGGCCGCGTTACACACTGATTCCAAATGACTAAACTTCTGGAGCTGGGGCAGAATCCCCGCATGGCTCTGGTGCAAATAGCCATTGCGGCCGAGTGTTGGCGGTAAAGTGATGTTGTGTTTTACGCGGCGAGCACGGCATTCCAGATCGCGGGCACAGCTTGGCCTCTGATCCTCAGTCGACTTAAGGCAAATTGATTTTTGTGAATACGGTGGAGTAGTTCCACGCCTGCGATCGTAATAACGGCAGACTCGAAGTTCTTGAAGCCGAGCATAGGTCGGGTTCTGGACTTGATGCCGCGATGATCCTGTTCGATCAGATTGTTCAGATATTTTGAAGAGCGCAGCTTCGTGTCTTTGGGCAACAGACCGTCAGTACGCATTTCGCGAATAGCGCGATGCGAAGCCGCATAGCCGTCGAGGGTGATCGTCCGTGGCGGCTGCCCTTCGTGCCTGATTGCTTTCTTGAAGAAGGCCTTGGCCGCGGATACGTCGCGTGTCCTACTGAGCTTGAAGTCGATCGTCTGTCCACTCTTGTCTACTGCTCGATAGAGGTAGGTCCATTGGCCACGCACTTTGATATAAGTCTCATCAACTCGCCAGGAGCGACCAGCGGGGCGACCAAAGCGATTCCAGCGTTTGATGAACTCCGGTGCATACCGCTGCACCCAACGCAGGATGGTGGTATGAGCTAGGTGCAACCCGCGCTCAGACATCATCTCGACCAAATCGCGGAAGCTGAGCTTGTAACGCAGGTACCAGCGCACGCAAAGGATGATCACCTCGCGGTCGAAGTGCCGCCCTCGAAACAACTCCTCAATGCTATTCAGTTCGCCCACCGTTGGTCCTCAATTCTCCAAAGACCAATGTACCCGACCGGTCGCGGCCATTTGCACCGGAGCCCGCAAGGGGTTCGGGTATGTGCTGATGAGTATGGGCGTGTCGAGTCCGACGCCCAAAAAGCCGGCGCCAAGGCACGAGAAAAGGCCGCAATCCGATTTGAAGCCGAGGCCCTGAAATGCCTGCGGCAGTCGGCATGACGTCTTCGCTCTTGCCGGGCAGCAATCGTACATATAGCTCCCTTTGGGGGAAGGGTATGTAGGGTGCAGTCTGGCATGGGACGGAACCCTTGATACTATTTGACTGAATTGACTCGCTTATTAAATGGATGTTTCATTGTGACGACGAATACAGGTCGTTGTGACAAACGAGAATTTTTCTTGACCTTAGTCAAAATTGGTTCATTATGTTCGCATAAGTCAAACCAGAAATCATTGAGCGCAGTTTCTTCCGAGTTACGAGAATGAAACACCCGCTCTGGGTCCCAAACATTTCCTCGGGCTGCCTAACCTTCAAAATCGATCGCAAAAGCACTTAGAAGCTGCCGCGCTATTTCCGCGTAGAAATTGATGAAGGCCGCGTCTAGGTCACAGTGGTACTCATCCATTTACACGCAGGATTCTGACCATCCCGTGAAGGCGGTGTCGTGTGCGCAAGTTCATAGCATTCCATCTGTTCGTCGTTATTCTCTCGGTAAATTTCTTCTGTGCAGCCAGTGCGGAATCGCAAAAAAAGGGCACGTCAATCGTCCTGCCCGTGTCAAAGATGATGGATACATCCATGATGCAGACTCCCTTTGTCGCTCCTATCTTCGCGGAAGATGGTGAATTTACCAGTACTCTGGTCCTCGCCAACGGAACCGCGGTGCCGACTTACGCGGATGTTACGTTGCGGGCGCTCGATGGTAAGACCGTGGCTACGCAGACAATCCAATTCGGGCCCCACAGCCAGCAGCAGGTCAGCATTCGCACTCTGCGCGAGGCGGGCAGCGTGCCGAACATTACCATCGGCAGTGTTGTTGTTTCTCAAACGCCCTCTCCGAGCGGAATGACGGTTCTTGGCGCTATTTCTATCACGCAACGCGCCCCCGGTTCTTCGCGTTACATCGACCAGATTTTGGCAAAGCCAGGTTACATCGATCAGGAACTGGCGATGCCCACCGATGAGAGCTCTTCCACGCTGCGTAGCGTCGCCGACGGGAGCGACGGTTCTCCTCTTGTGGCGATCACAAGTCTCAGTCAGACGGTGCAACACGTCACCGCCGCTTGCCTCAGTGCCGATCATGTCGCGCCTTCGACGATCACACTAGCGCCAGGGCAGACTGTCCTAATACCCGTTTGCGACCCCGACGTGAAGCGCGACGCGGACCTCCACTGGTACGCGGAAAACTTACCGCACGGTTCCAACCGGCCTGCCGGCATCGAGTTGACCAGCGACGGCACGTCTGGCTCGTTTGCTGCTTACGGCTTGGCGCCACACGACTCGCAGGAGGGCAGATACTTTAGTTCAGTCCCTTTCGTTGACCCGAAGATGCTCATGTCGGCAACGGTTGTTTACACGGGTGTTCCTGTGGGATCCTCGACACTGCTGCCTGCTGGGATATTTACGCCCGTTTTGTCATTAGCCAATTTTTCTCCGAGTCCCCGGCAGGTGGCCGTCAAATACGCGCTCACCCGCGATGGAGTAGCTACTCTGAGCACTATTGCCAAAGTAACCCTGGCCCCGTTGTCCAGTCAGGAAATCACCCTGAGTGGATTGAACGGCGATCCCCTTCTGCGGGATTCGTTTTTTGTGGTGAGCGATGGCATCCCCGGCGGGGTAGGCACCAAGCTCGTATCGAAGAGTTCTGGACAGCTCCGTGAGGTCGAACTTCTCGCCAAAGACTTCGACGATTCAGAGAACGGCGGCAATCATCCATGGACGGTCGAAGATGGTACGACATCCACACTTCGTGAGCGCTATCCGAACCCCATCTTGTAGAGCGCTGTTTTCAATGGCAAGCTCTATTCATGGGCACAGCGAGAGAGCAGCGAAGAGCGGCCTGGCGCGAGTTGGTTAGCGAGCAGGCACGAAGCGGACATGGTGTTACGGCATTTTGTCGTGAGCGTGGAATCCGCACGGCAAGCTTTTATGACTGGAAGAAGCGGCTTGGAGTAGACGATGAAATCAAGGCCAGGGTCCCCAGGGATAGATCTTCTTCCTTGGAACAAAAGACAACTGGAGAGCCGCCGGTCAGGTTTTTGGAATTGAAGTTGGCGGCCGCTGCCGAGCCGATCCAGTCCTCCCTCACCCATTGCTCGATAATCGAAGTGCGATTGCCGCATGGGCGCAGCTTGATGGTAGCGCCTGACTTCGATGCAATGCATCTGCAGCGGCTACTTGCAGTGCTGGACTCAGCTGTCCTTGTGGACAAGTCGTTGCCTGCCGGGTGGCAGGCCGCATCATGATCGGCCTGCCAAGTCTTCGCGCGCTGGACACGGCGCAGAGTATGCGCATCTGGCTTGCGGCCGAGGCTACCGATATGCGGCGGGGGGTGTGACATGAAGCTGATTCAACGATTGTTCAACGTGGATTCATCATGAAGTGAACCTGCGGTTCCGTCCGCAGTAGCCTATCGGCACCGGCGTGATTGGCAACGATCAGGTCGGAAGCTGTC
>Ga0307377_10006876_pt1 | contig 11831 bp, 7 predicted proteins | sample TR3MG_FD_202535 | JGI IMG/M metagenome (GOLD analysis project Ga0307377, IMG submission 202535) | Soil microbial communities from Risofladan, Vaasa, Finland - TR-3 | ecosystem: Environmental > Terrestrial > Soil > Coastal area > Acid sulfate soil | place: Finland: Risofladan, Vaasa | collected...
CCGCGAAGCCGTTCGCGCGAATGTGGCTTGACGGCACAGAGTACGCCGCGACGACTGCCAGTGCCGTGGACGACGGGGTATCGCTGCGGTTCGGCGAGTCGGGCGTGCGGGCGGTGGTGCGGGTGACGGCCCGGCCGCATTACTTCATCGCGGAAGTCGTGCGGGTCGAGGGAAAGCCAGACGAGCTGGTGTTCGCGGACGTGCGGCTGAGACCGGCGGCGGCCGAGAAGGCCGGGTTTGCGGGGTGCGCGCTGGCGCTGAATTTGCAGACGAACGTGCTGGAGCTGCCGCAGTCAAACACGCGGCTGCGGGCGATCTGCTACCCGCGGTTCGGATTCGTCGGGGCGAAGGCGGCGATCATCGGCTGCCCGCGCGAGCAGCTCCGCACGGTGATGCAGGAGGTGGTGACGGATGCGCCGGACCTGCCAAAATCGCCGATGGGCGGCCCGTGGGCGCTCGACGAGCCGAAGACACGCGGGTCGTACCTGTTCAACTTCCGCGACTGCACCGAACAGACGGTGGACCAGTGGATCGACCTTGCTCGCAAGCTGGGCTTCACGCAGGTCGACTTCCACGGGGGGCAGTCGTTCCGATTCGGCGATTGCGAGCCGGACCGGAAGATGTATCCGAACGGCCGCCGCAGCCTGAAGGCGGTGGTCGACAAGTTGCACGATGCCGGCATTTCGGCGGGATTTCACTTCTATTCGTTTCTGCTGGACAAGGCGAGCAGGTGGGTGACGCCGGTGCCGGACAAGCAGCTGGGGACGGACGCGGCGTTCACGCTGGCGGGGCCGCTGGACGCGGCGGCGGACGTGGTGCCGGTGGCGGAGTCGACGGAAAACATGTCCGCGGTCACCGGGTTCTTCGTTCGCAACAGCAACACGGTGTGGATCGATGACGAGCTGATCACGTACACGGGGGTGTCGAAGGAGCCGCCATACTCGTTCACCGGCTGCACGCGGGGCGCATGGGGCACGAAAGCCGCCGCGCACGCCGCCGCCGCACCGGTGCGGCACCTGCGGGAGGTGTTTGGGCTGTTCGCGCCGGACGGCGATTCCTGCGACCGCAGCGGTCGCCCGCTGCTGACGGAAGTGGCGGACCGCATCGCCGCGACGTTCAACGAGTGCGGGTTCGACATGATGTACCTGGATGCGCTGGACAGCGAGGACGTGCTCGGCGGCTGGGAGAACGGCTGGCACTACGGGTCGAAGTTCGTGTTCGAGTTGTGGAAGCGCCTGAAGAAGCCCGCGTTGATGGAGATGAGCACGTTTCACCATCACCTGTGGTGCGTGCGGTCGCGAATGGGCGCGTGGGATCATCCGACGCGCGGGCACAAGCGGTTCATCGACAATCACGTGGAGGCCAACAGGCTGAACGACAGGATGTTTCTGCCGAGCGAGCTGGGATGGTGGGCGATCCTGCAGTGGAGCGGTCACGACCGCGAGCCGACGTATCCCGACGACGTCGCGTACCTGTGCTGCAAGTGCATCGGAACGGATACGGGCTTCGCGCTGATGGGGATCGAGCCGTCGACGCTGGCGGGCAATCCGGGGATGGCGCGGCTGGCGGAGGTGATCCGGCGGCACGAGACGCTGCGGCTGGCCGGCGCGGTGTCCGATGCGGTGAAGGCCGAGCTTGCCAAGCCGAACCGGGAGTTCGAGCTGGTCGATGCGGGCGGGCAGCCGCGGTTCAGGCCGGTCCACCGCTTCAAGCGCACGGTCGACATGAATGCGAAAGAAACCTGGGAGTGGACCGTGCGGAACGAATTCGCCCCGCAGCCGCTGCGGATGCGAATCCAGGGGCTGAGGGCGGCCGACGTCGGCAAGGAGAGCAGCACGATTCCGCTCGCCGATTTCCAGCGGCCACAGGAGTTCGAGCCGGTCGCCAATGCTCCGGGCGTGGATGCCAGCTTCCAGGCTGCATCCAGCCGCAGGGACGTGGGCTTCACGGCGTGCTACTACACGGCGATGAACAAGGACGCCAAGGCGACCGCTGCGTGGTCGGTGATACGCAAGAAGTTCGATCCGCCGATCGACCTGTCGAAGCACCAGGCGATCAGCATCTACGTGTATGGCGACGGGCAGGGGGAAGTTCTGAATGTGCAGCTTCGCAGCCCGATCGCGATCAGTACGGCCATCGCCGACCATTACATTCCGATCACGTTCACGGGGTGGCGGCGGTTCGTGCTGATCGAGCCGGAGGCGGAGCTGTACCAGGCGTTCCAGTGGCCGGAGCCGGAGATGCCGTGGGACTCGCCGGTGAAGGCTCGCGAGGTGGCGGATGCCGGCCAGCACTGGAATTATGGCCGGTACGAAGTCTTCCGCGAGACGATCGATTACGGGAAGGTGGACACACTGAGCCTGATGCTCAACAACATCGCGCGCGGGAGCCGGGCGACGTGCTACATCGGGAAGATCGAGGCGATTCCGCTTCTTGACGCGAAGATCATGACGCCATCCATCGCGGTGAACAAGACGAGGGTCGTCTTCCCGGTGGACGTCGAGCCCGGCCAGTACCTGGAGTTTGAAGGCGGCGGCGAGGCGATCGTGTACGACCGCACAGGCGGCGAGATCGCCCGGGTGAAGCCGAAGGGCCAGATCCCCCGGATGATCACGGGGGAGAATCAGCTATCATTTGTGTGTGCCGTGGATCTGGAAGTTATGCCGCGGGCGCGCGTGATGGTGTCGGTGGCAGGGGAGCTGATCTGATATCTTGTTCATTGTTCGCTGTTCCCTGTTCCCTGTTCCCTGTTCCTTGTTCTTCCTCTTTTTCCTCTTCCTCTTTCCGGCTCGGCGGCAAGGATCAAGAAAGAGGAGAGAAGAAAGAACAAGGAACAAGGAACAATGAACAATGAACAGGGAACAGAATGATGGGGGACAGAATGATGAAGATTCCGGTTCACGATATCATTCTGTCATTTCATCATTTTGTCTCCTTCTCGGCGGCAAGGATCAAGAAAGAGGAGAGAAGAAAGAACAAGGAACAATGAACAATGAACAATGAACAGGGATTGCGGATGTAAGATGAACCAACCAAGGAGTTCGTGATGAAGGCAATCGTGGTGATGTTCGATTCGCTCAACCGCCGCATGCTGGAGCCGTACGGGTGTGAGTGGGTTCACACGCCGAATTTCAAGCGGCTGGCGGAGCGGACGGTGACTTTTGATCGGAGCTTCGTGGGCAGCATGCCATGCATGCCGGCGCGGCGCGAGCTGCATACCGGCCGCTACAACTTCCTCCACCGGAGCTGGGGGCCGATGGAGCCGTTCGACGATTCAATGCCCGAAATCCTCAGGAAGAACAACATCTACACGCACCTGGTGACGGATCACTACCACTACTGGGAAGACGGCGGGCTGACCTACCACCAGCGGTACAATTCGTTCGAGATTTCGCGCGGGCAGGAAGGCGACCTGTGGAAGGGCGACCTCACCGTGCCGCTGAACACCAACAGCCTCAACGCCAAGCGCGTGGGCGGGCACTGGGGCCGGCAGGACTGGGTGAACCGCAAGTACATGGCAAACGAAGAAGACCACTGCCAGGCGCGGACGTTCGGGATGGGCATGGAATTCATGCGCACCAACGCGGGCAAGGACAACTGGTTCCTCCAGATCGAGACGTTCGACCCGCACGAGCCGTACTTCAGTTACAAGAAGTACCACGACATGTATCCGCACAAGTACGACGGCCTGCACTGGGACTGGCCGAAGTACGGCCGCGTTGACGAGTCGCCCGAAGCAATCCAGCACATGCGCTGCATGAGCGCGGCACTGCACACCATGTGCGACGAATACCTGGGCAAGGTGCTCGACCTGATGGACGAGCTGGAGCTGTGGAAGGACACGATGCTGATCGTGAATACCGACCACGGCTTCCTGCTGGGCGAGCACGACTGGTGGGCGAAGTGCGTGCAGCCGTACTACAACGAGGTGGCCCTCACTCCCCTGTTCGTCTGGGACCCGCGCAGCCGGCGTGCGAACGTCCGCTGCCCGAAGCTGGTGCAGACGATCGACCTGCCGGCGACGCTGCTGGAGTACTTCAACGTGGCGCTCCCGCCCGACATGCAGGGCCGGCCGCTGCGGGATGCGGTGGCGAGCAATGCCGCCGTCCGTGAGGCGGGGCTGTTCGGGATGCACGGCGGCCACGTCAACGTCACCGATGGCCGCTACGTCTACATGCGGGCGCCGGAGGATCCGTCCAACGAGCCGCTGTTCAACTACACGCTGATGCCCACGCACATGCGGAACTTCTTCAGTAACGAGGAGTTGAAGACGGCGGAGCTTGCCGAGCCGTTCGCGTTCACCAAGGGCCTGAAGACGCTGCGGGTGAAGGGGCGGTCGTGGGTCAACCCGCACCAGTTCGGCACGATGCTGTTCGATCTCGACAGCGACTTCAACCAGGAGCGGCCGATCAAGGATGCCACCGCGGAGAAGCTGATGATCGACCACCTGGTGCGAATGATGCGGGAGAACGATGCCCCGGCGGAGCAGTTCCAGCGGCTGAGCCTGCGGCGATAGGGCCGGCCACCGATCATATCTTCGCAACACATATGCATGCCTTCGGTAAATGGGTGGCACGTGATATAAAGCATCTATTTGCTTAGAAGGCCCAAAAACGGCCCGTACACGCGAGACGGATGCGTTTGGCCTGGAATACTCATGCGGCATGAAACTCGCTGTACGGGCTTCTACGGGCCTTCTGGATCCCCGCTGGAATACCGACCCTCGGGCGGTCCACGGAGCACACATGAGCAGTCATCCGAACATCGTATTCTATTTTTCCGATCAACAACGTTGGGATACTTGCGGCTGCTACGGCCAGAAGCTGAACGTGACGCCGAACCTCGACCGGATGGCGGCCGAGGGCGTGCGGTTCGAGCGAGCGTTCACCTGCCAGCCGGTGTGCGGGCCGGCGAGGGCGTGCATCCAGACCGGGAAGTGGGCCACGGAGACGGGCTGTTTCCGGAATCACCGCGCCCTGCCGCAGGACGAGAAAACCATCGCCCATTGGTGTTCGAAGGCGGGCTACGATCTCGCTTACGTCGGCAAGTGGCACCTGGCGTCACAGGACGGCCAGGACTTCCGCACCATCGCCGTCCCCCGTGAGCACCGCGGCGGATGGAACGGCTACTGGATGGCGTCCGACGTGCTGGAATTCACCTCGCACGGCTACGACGGCTACGTGCACGACAGCGATAACCGCAAGGTGGAATTCAAAGGCTACCGCGTGGATTGCATCACCGATTTCGCGCTCGATTGGCTGCGCACGCGCGGCGACGCCCGCCCGTTCTTCCTGTTCATCTCCTACATCGAGCCGCATCACCAGAACGATCACAACCGCTACGAAGGCCCGAACGGCTCGCAGGAGAAGTTCAAGGACTACGAGGTCCCCGGCGACCTCGCGGGCACGGCGGGCGACTGGCGGCCGAACTATCCCGACTACCTGGGCTGCTGCAACAGCCTCGACCACAACCTGGGCCGCATCAGGGCGGAGCTTGACCGCCAGGGCATCGCCGGCAATACCGTAGTGTTTTACACGAGCGACCACGGCTCGCACTTCCGTACGCGCAACAGCGAGTACAAGCGGGCATGCCACGACGGCTGCCTGCGCATCCCGATGATCGCGAGCGGGCCGGGCTTCACGGGCGGCAGGGTGGTCAGCGAACTGGTCAGCCTGATCGACGTGCCCCCCACGCTGCTGGCGGCGGCGGGGATCACGCCCCCTCCGACTATGCGCGGCCGCCCGCTGCAGGAGCTTGCCGCCGGGCGCCTGCGACTCGCCGCGAGTCGCCGCGATTGGCCCCGGGAAGTCTTCTACCAGATCAGCGAAAGCCAGATCGGCCGCGGCATCCGCACCGAAAAATGGAAGTACTCCGTCAGCGTGCCTGGCCCCCACCGGAGCGGCAGCAAACAGCCCGCCGGCGACGTCTACCACGAGGAATACCTGTACGATCTCGAAAACGACCCGCACGAGCGGTGGAATCTCGTGGGCGATCCGGCGTTCGCGAGCGTGCGGGCCGAGCTGGCGGAGACGCTGAAGAGGAGGATGAGCGAGGCAGGGGAAGGCGCGCCAGAAATACGGCCGGCAGCGAATGCGTGAGGATACTGATGTTTCGTTCAACAATCGGCGAAGTCGTTGGCTGGTCGCTTCTGTGGCTGGCCGTTTGCAGTGCAAAGGTTCAGGCAATGGAAAACGCATCAGTGGACTGCTGGCGGGTAGCCGAGCTTGATTTTACCACCGTGCAGGAGTACCCCAATCCCTACAGGGATGTATCCCTCACCGCGCGCTTCGAGGGGCCCGGCGGCCGGACGATCACTCGGCCTGGGTTCTGGTTCGACGGCAACCGGTGGAAGATCCGATTCGCGCCGACCGCCGTGGGAACGTGGACGTGGCGCACGGCCTGCTCGAACGCGCACGACCCCGGCCTCCACGGCCGAACGGGGACCATCGACTGCCGGCCATACGGCGGAGACCTCCCCGTCTACCGCCGCGGGTTCATCCGCATCAGCGGCGACCGCCGCCATTTCGTCTACGCCGACGGCACGCCATTCTTTTGGCTGGGCGACACGCACTGGATGATGGCCGACACCGAGCAGATCGATCGCTGCAACCACCCCGATCACGCCGGCCGCCCGTGCCCGCACGGCGGGCAATTCCAGCACATCGTCGCCGATCGCCTCGCCAAGCGGTTCACGGTCTACCAGACGTATCCGAATGTGAGCGCACAGCACTGGTGGGCGGAGAAATATGACCGCATCGACGTGGGGCGGCTCAACCGCGAGTTCGATTTCGAGATCGACTATCTGGCGGCTCGCGGGTTCGTGATCGCGATGGGCCTGGGCCACCTGACCGCGCCCAACCACGTGCCCGAGACCGACCTGAAGCGCTGGGCGCGATACATCGTCGCCCGGTACGGCGCGTACCCCGTCGTGTGGATCACCGGGCAGGAGATCAACGCACCCCAGGTGGACGTTGAAATCTGGAAACGCGTGGCCGCGGAGATCGACCGTGCCGATGGCTACAGTCACCCGCACTCCGGTCACCAGTGGGTGATCGATTCGAAGACGCGGCCGCTGGGTAACGAGCCTTGGCACGACTGGTTTGCCCTGCAGGGCGGGCACGGCGGCAACAAACCCCAGCCCAAATCGTTCTACAAGGACTACTGGGATTTCACGCCCATCAAGCCGGTCCTGGAGACGGAGGCGAACTACGAGTTGGTCCAGTGCGGCGGCAAGGCCGACCAGGATGGCGTCCGGTTCCATGCATACAAGGCCATCGGGTGCGGGAGCTGCGGCTACACCTACGGCGGGGCCGGTATCTGGGCCTGCCGGTGGAGCCGCGATGACACGCGCTGGCTCGACTACAACCGCGAGGCATGGTTCGACGGCCTCGACCTCCCCGGCTCGCGCCAGATGAAACTCCTCCGGAAGTTCTACGAGGGGCTGCCGTGGTGGAAGCTCGTGCCCCGGTGGGACGACCCTGCCTGGGCGGCGTGGGAAAATCCCGAGCAATCCGTCCTCAGCAGCGACGGCAACAGTACCTACGTCGTCTACTTCTATGCGGCCGGCACCGCCACGGGCACGCTGAAGAGCATGGACGCCAAGGTCGCCTACACGGCGCGGTGGTTCGATCCGCGGACCGGGAAGTACCGCCTGGCATCGGACTCGATCAAGCCGATGAATGGTGATTGGGCTGTGCCGGAGAAGCCGGACGCAAAGGATTGGCTGCTGGTGGTGAACAAGAAGTAGATGATGGAGCGCATTGCGCGAAGATGTTCTCCCTGTGCATGTCACACTTCCGGTTCAACGGGGACTACCTGTATGATCGCGAGTCGCGCCTGCATGTGCACCGCGGCGGACGCGATGATCGGGTTCATCTGGGCACTTGCAGATGAGCGGAAACAAGAACCTGTCCGAACTGATAGCAGAGGCGCAAGCGGGATCCGACCGGGCCATCGAGGATGTCCTGCAGCAGGCCGCTCGCTTGGCGTTTGCACGGTTCCTGCGAACCTTGGGCTCCGCCGAACCGGCGGAAGACCTGACGCAGGACGTGCTGGTAGCCGTGCTGAAGGGCTTGTCCGGGCTGCGCGATCCGAATGCATTCCTGCCGTGGCTGCGGGCGATTGTAGACGGAACGGCCGCCGACTATTTCGGCCGTAATCAGAAACGGATGCTGTGCCACGAATCAATTGTCGACAGGCCCGCGCTGCCGGATGCCCACGCGCTGCCGGAGCGGCTCGAGGAGCATCGCCGGCTCCGAAAGGGCCTCGCCGCACTCGAACCGCGCAACCGCCTCGCCATCGAGCTGTTCTACTTCCGTGACCTCACCTGCAAGCAAGTCGCCGAGTTCCTCGCCATCTCCCACGATGCCGCACGGGCGGCGATCAGCCGCTCGCGCAGGGAACTCAAGAGGAGGCTATCGGAAGTGTCCATTCCACAGCAGGCAAAGGGCAAGACGTACACGTATGTTGTTGAAGTGCGGAGCAGCGAGGAATGCACGTTCCGCGGCGGACCATTCCAGCAAGATGTGCACGCGCAGGAGCTATATATGGCCCTGTACCCTGGAGGCGACGTCGCAGCCGCCGCGCGGAACGCCAAGGTTCCGCCCGAGTCGGTTCACGGGAAGGTGGAGTTCCTGCAGGAGATGCGGCTGATCGTCCCGCACGATTCCGCCTGGCGATGTACGATGCCGGTGGTCAACGCGGCCGATGCGGAGTTGATGCGGCCGTGGGCGGAGCCGATTGTGAACGCGCTCGTCGCGGGGCTTGGGCCGCTGCGCGAGCAGTTGGCCCGGCTTTCACAGCTCGTCTCGGGGGAGCTGGCGCAGCAGACCGTGATGGCGGTCGGCCTGCTCGCCGAGGCTGCGCGCCGGCCGTTCGATGCCGTCCGCGAGCAATCACGGGCTTCAGCTCCCGAACGCGGACGCTTCGGCAGGTTTTGCACGGCAGCCTTCACGTTCCAGCCCGTGCAGCAGGCGCTCTGCGGCATTCACATGGGAGAATGGGACGGTGCTCGCTGCTACTTCCTGTGGCCCACGCAGACCCGGCGCGGCGGGATCGAGCAGCTTGTCCGGGATTTCCAGTCTCCGCCCGGCAAGGCGCCGATCGAAGACGCCCTCGTCGATCGGCTCGCACGCCACGGTCTCGAACCCCTGACAGCACAGGTACGGAGCCTGATCTGTGACGAGCTTGTGATTCCGCATGACAGGAGGGCGGAGTTCTGGCAGCGCCTCGATGAACTGCACGCTGTTGCCGTGAGGGACGGCGAAATGCGGATCGCCCTGCCACGCATCCCGATGGCGGAGTGGAGCGCCTTCACCCGCGAGATTCGCGAGCGTGTGGCCGACGCAGCCGATGACCTCCGCAAGCGCGCCGCCGTTTCCTCCTTTGCGGATTGCTTCTTCGCCGATGCCGTCTTCGCGTTTTTCATTCTGCTCCAATGGATGGCCACTGAGGAGATCAGCCGGAGACATTGGGTGCAGTTGCCGGGCGAGGCTGATTTCTCCTGGGGAACGCTCGTCGTGGCGTAGCAGAACCATTCCTCTTTCGCGATTCCCGTTGATTTACATAAACTTACACCCGGCGGCGCGTTCACGGATGGCTATTTCGCTTGACTTTCCCGTGCGCCTCTGGTAATTTTGGATAATTGGTGTATTGGGCATGGATGCCTGGCCGCCACCAGGAGGCCGGTTCTGAAGCAGCATTCTCGAAAGTGGACGCGGATCGGTTGGCAGGGCCTGACCATCCCCGTGCCGGCGGACTGGCACCTCGGGTGCGTGCAGGGTACTCGGGCCAAGGGATATCTTCGCATCGATGATGACGAGCACGCACGGGCCGAAATCCGCTGGGAGAAAACGGCCGGCAAGCCCGAGCCGTTCGGAAAGCTGGCCGACAGGATGCTGAGCCAGCTCGAGAAGCAGGGGAGGAAGAAGGGGCAATACACGATCAAGCGGGACATCCGGCTCGCCTCTCCGGCCGGCAGGGAATCCACCTGCTACGAGATGAAGGGGCGGGAGCTGTCCCTCGGGTGCCTGCTGCGCTGCGAGAAGTGCGGGCGCATCGTGATAGGCAGGCTGACCGGCGGCTCGCGCGACGAGCTGCGGGGCATTGCCGTCCGGCTGTTCGACGGCCTCGCCGATCATCCCGAGGATGATGGGCTTGATCACTGGGACGTCTACGATCTCCGGTTCGCGCTGTCGCCCGAGTACGAGCTGCAGCAGACGAAGATGCGGACCGGCTCGCTCGAAATGCTGTTCACCACGCGCAAGAAGACGGTGGACATTCGCCGCGTCAGTCTGGCGAGCATCGTGCTGAAGGAACGGTCGCTGAAGAATTTCTTCGTGAACTACTGCTACGGCGACCTGAAGACCTTCGACTACCAGGCCGAGGAGATTCCGGTGAAGGACCACCCGCAGGGCGTGGGCCTGTTTGGCAGGCAGACGCTGAAGGCGCGGGTGCTGTCGCACAACATTGCCCGGAAGTTCGTGCACGCCTACTCGTGGCTGTGCGAAGACAGGATCTACATCGTGCGCATGGTGACGCCGCTGGAGGAGGATCCGGAGTTTTTTGAGCTGGCGGAGAAGGTGGAATGCCACAGGAAAGAACAAGACGAACGTCGAACGATGAACGATGAACGATGAACGTCGAAGGAAGAGGAATCTCGGAAGGCGGCCTGGGGGGAGACGAAAGGAAGCCGAAACCATTGAAGATATCAGTGTCCACTGCGTCCACTATTTCCACTATGTCCACTTGGTCCACTTGGTCCACTAAAATCTGAAAGGGCCGGCAAACCGGCCGCCTGAGCACCTGATATATGTTTCTCAGCAGCAAGCGCAATAAGCCACTCACTCGCGAGCAATCGCTCCGATGCGTGCCGGTGAGGAATGAGCACGTGGAGGAGACGCGATCGGACTCGGGGGAGGTGACGCTCTACCTTCCGCGGCGGGAGGTGTGGTGGGTGAACGCGCTGGCGAAGATATTCTATATCCCGAAGAAGGGCCGCGGGATAGTGCTCGACGAGCTGGGCACGAGCGTGTGGGACATGATCGACGGCCGGACAAACGTGAAGCAGGTGATCGAGCGATTCGCGGGCACCTACCGGCTCAGCAAGCGCGAAGCCGAGCTGTCAATCGTAGCGCACTTGAGAAACCTCGCGAAACGGGGCTTGATCGGCATCGCGGTGGTCGATGCTGCCGCCTCCGGCAAACGCTCCGCTCGCAAGAAACGCAAATCCAGGAGCCACGGAAAACAGCCGCAATCGACCCGCGGCGCCAGGTGAGCCTTCAATGGCCGAGCAAATCTTCGATCGAGACGTGTCGCAGAAGATCGGCAAACAGATCGTGCTGCCCTTGAGCCGGGCCATCGAGATCAGCATCAAGAGCCTGAAGATCCGGTTCTGGCGGTCCATCATCACCGTGAGCAGCATCATCCTGGCCATCGCGTTCCTGGCGTACATCCTGGCGAACACGACGATGGTGCGGGCGCTGAAGCAGGGCCCGGAGGATGATCTGCAGTCGCTGATGCACAGGCAGCAGGAGCTGCAAAACTCGCCGAGCGGCAACGCGGCGGATGAGTTGGCGTCGCTGAAGCAACAGATCGCTCAGAAGAAGCAGATTCGCGACAAGTTGCGCGTGGCACTGCAGGCCGAAGGCGGATCGGACGAGACCGAAGCGGCCGACGCGGTGGGTGCGCCGCAGGGTACCTCGGCCGTCGGCTCGTTCTTCTCCGAGATGAAAGCGACCGACTACTGGCTGATCTCGCTGGCACTGCTGGTGTGCTTCGTGGGGATCGTGAACGCGATGCTGATGTCGGTGACGGAGCGTTTTCGGGAGATC
>Ga0307377_10006879_pt1 | contig 11825 bp, 16 predicted proteins | sample TR3MG_FD_202535 | JGI IMG/M metagenome (GOLD analysis project Ga0307377, IMG submission 202535) | Soil microbial communities from Risofladan, Vaasa, Finland - TR-3 | ecosystem: Environmental > Terrestrial > Soil > Coastal area > Acid sulfate soil | place: Finland: Risofladan, Vaasa | collected...
CAAGGAAGTAAACGCACAACCTCATAGGATTAACAAGCTTGTATCTTATAAGTGCAGGTGTTGTCATAAATACCACATTGGTAGAAATGGCAAGACTATAACTGATAAGTATAGGAATAAGCTCGCTACAGAGCAGTATGAGCCAACTCCAGAAGAAATTGAGGAGATAAAAAGGAGAGTAAGAGCTTCTGACATTGAGTATGCTGATTTTAAGGTTGTTGGAAAAATTGACTTAAGTAAAATACCAAAAAAGTAAAATGGAAGTTACATTTAGACAATACCAAGGATTAGCTGGAGAGCTTGATATTTTGCTCATATGCGAATCAAACTCAGGACACTCTGTAAGTAGGTTATACAGACACACTGGTATATTTGCCAATTGGAACCTAAAAAGAGCAAGAAGAAAGTTAATGAGAAAAATGGAATTACTTACTGGTTCTCCAGTTGTAATAAAAATTAAATAAAAACACATGAATTCGAAAGCATTAGAATTATACCTATACATGGGTAGTACAGAGCCAGTCATTAAATGGCTGGAAAGTGAAAAAGTTCAAACACAGGCTCAGGCACTTGAGAGATTAAGACCTCTTGTACAAAGCAATATTATGGGTGTGATGTCTTTAGGGGCGGGAAGTCTCGCTGGAACAGCTGGAGCAGTAAAAAAGATTGTAGCCCATTTTCCAGAGTCAATTCCAATGGATACCGAGATTAAGTATTCACAAGCAGACTTGAAAAAAGCGTTTGACGATGGAAAGCTTTATGGAGATGGTGAGCTCGAACTAAACACTGTAGGAAGGGAAACTGCTTTTGAAGTGTGGTTTGAGGATGTGTTTGAAAAATAAACAGAAAACATGGAATCACTTATTGGTTTAAAAGAAAGAAGAAAAGAAAAGTTCTACACTATTACTGAGCTTGAAAAGCTTAATACAAAAAGGCTTTTGGCGTTCTATAAAAAGGAAAGATTAAAGTATTTTAGATTTTCTGGAGGAATATATTGTGAGTGTTGTGGGCAGCCTTATTCTGATGTTTATCCTGATGATAAATATTATACTGAGGAACAACCAAGAATTGTTTCAGAGTGGAAGTTTTATGTTGATGAAATCAAAAATCTACTTAATAGTAGAGAAAATGTAGATTAAAAAATTATGGCAAAGTTAAAAATAACAGGTAAAGACCTTATGGAGTTCGGATTCGAACCAGGAAAGGTGATGGGAGTTGCTCTTAGAATTGTAGCAAAAGCTTACAAGCATAGCGACCTTGATACTGTGCGTGATATTTTAAGAGGAGTTCTTGCAGCTCCAGAAGATTTCGTTGAAGACGAAGTACTTGGCCCAATCGCTGAATTATTGATTCCAGCTGAAGAAGAGGAAGTAAAAGAAATTCCACTTAATGAAACTGGAGTGCCATATACTGTTTATGGTGGAGATAACATTGAACAAGGAGCGCATGACCAAATAAGTCTTGCTGCAAGATTGCCAGTGTCAGTTGCTGGAGCTCTTATGCCAGATGCTCACCAAGGGTACGGACTTCCAATTGGAGGCGTGCTTGCTACGGATAATGCTATTATTCCTTTTGCTGTTGGTGTTGACATCGGTTGTAGAATGTGTTTGACCATATATGATAAAGGCGCTTCTTACATTGATGGAAATAGAGGAAAGCTTGAAAATGTCCTTAAGACCGAATCATTCTTTGGAATGGGGGTTGAACATGATGGAACAATCAAAGAACACGAATTTCTTGACAGAAGCGAGTTCAATGAAATTCCAAACATCAAAGCTCTTAAAGATAGAGCTTGGAAACAATTGGGTACTTCAGGTGGTGGAAACCACTTCGTTGACTTTGGTATAGTTAGGATTACTGACCCAACTAATGACTTCGGTCTTGAGGTTGGAGAATATGTTGGTGTATTAACTCACTCAGGTTCAAGAGGGTTTGGTGCCACTCTTGCCAATAAGTATACTGAGATTGCTATGGAAAAAACACCACTTCCAAAAGCGGCTCAACATCTTGCTTGGCTTGACATGGACTCAGAAGAAGGTATGGAGTATTGGATTGCTATGAATATGGCTGGTGATTATGCGCAAGCTTGTCACGATGAAATTCATAGAAGAATTACCAAAGCTTTAAACCTGAATCCAGTTGCTAAGGTGGAAAACCACCACAACTTTGCTTGGAAGGAAATCATTGATGGTAAGGAGGTTATTGTTCACCGTAAGGGAGCAACTCCAGCTGGAAAAGGTGTCCTTGGGATAATCCCAGGTTCCATGGTTTCTCCAGGATTCATTGTTAGAGGTAGAGGTGTTGTTGAGTCAATATCTTCAGCTTCTCACGGTGCTGGTAGAGCTATGTCAAGAAAGGTAGCAAGAAACTCGTTCACTCAAAGCTCGGTATCCAAGTTATTGAAAGATAACAAGGTGTCACTTGTTGGGGGAGGACTTGATGAAGCTCCTTATGCTTATAAAGACATTGAGAAAGTGATGGAGGCTCAGAATAACTTAATTGATATTCTTGGTACATTCACACCTCAAGTTGTTAGAATGGCTGACGATGACCCTTCAAAAAGGAAATACTAAATAGTTAAAGAAGCAGGGTTAAACCTGCTTTTTTTGTGCTATTTATATTCATGGGTAAAGATGTAAGAAAAATCATTAGCGAGGTATTGAATGAAATCGACTGGGAGGACACGTTTGGCGATGTTAAACAGAGTTGTGTTTCACCTAAGGATGTTGTTGACTATCTTAATAGAGTTAGAGCCAATGCTCCTCTAAAAACAAATGACAGAGAAAAGTTCAAAGCTGATAAGCCATTTGTTCATGCTAAGTCATCTTTTTTCGACCCGAAGAAAGAAGAAGTAGACATTGACCATTTCATTAAAAAGATGACCCAGCCACCCTTCAATGTAATCAATACAAACGAGAAGATTTTAAAATCAGGTGGGCCTCATGAATATGTTTATAAAACTGGTATCCCTGCATTTAGAGGGATTGCTTACGATGAAAGCACTGGGAAGTTCCACTACATAAATACTTGTCCTGGAGCAGGAAGTTGTGCTATAATATGCTACGCTTTGAAGGGTAGATATATTCAATATCCAGCATCATACGATTCAATGACCAGAAGACTTAACTACCTTCTTAATCACCCTGAAGAGTATGAAATGCAAATGTACAATGAACTTAAAGCTAAGGCTGAAGAGCATAAAGCGCTTGCTGGTTATAAAGCGAGAGTAATATTGAGATGGAATGATTCTGGAGATTTTTTCACAAAGAGATATACAGAACTTGCAGAGAACGTAATGTCTAAGTTGAAGGCTGAAGGTTACAATGTGGACAGTTATGCTTACACAAAAGTGGCTGACGTTTCAAACGATGCTGCATTTGATACAACATTCTCTTCTGGAGCAAACAAGAGACAAAGTTCTAAAGTCGGGAAAGATAAAAAATCTTCTATGGTTGTTCCTAAAGAATTATTCAAGGATTTAGATTTCATGAAAGTAGATGATGAAAAGACGCTTAAAGCAAGGATTTCTAAATTCTTTAATCTTGACCCTAAGGAGGTTATTTCTTATGACGACCTTATGCAAACACCTAAAGATGGTCCAGCTAAGTGGAATGTGATTGTTACCCCTAATGATGGGGACGATGCTGCATTTAGAGGTGACGTTAAAAATATTCTATTGACACAACACTAAGATGGACGTTAGACTGGAAATAAGAAGAGTCCTTCAAGAAGTTATGTTCAGAGAATATGATGAGGATGAGGAATATGAGGATTATGATGATACTGAGTATTATGATGATGAATCTCCAGAGCAATATTATACTACAACTATTTCAGATGACATAAAAAGACACAGCCACAAGTATGTGGGTCAAAACATTATTTGGTATGGAGACCCAGAACAAATGATTGTAGTAAGAAAAGACCAAGTTGAAGGTATGTGGGGAAATATTTATGACCCTGATAAAAAAAGGTATCTTGCAAAACTTTTAAGAGACTATCCAGAAAAGATAGAGTTTGAATGCTCTTATGGAACTGGTTCTATTGTAGACATTAGGGACATACAAGAAGAGCAAAACGCTGTAGCTGAAGATAGATTTGAATCTGATTACGATGGTAAAGATAGAGCGTCATCCACTGGAAGTGAAGAGTTAGATTATTATGTTGGTCATGAAATTGAAGACATGGATTTTGCAGGAGCAATTAGTTCAGAAGTAAATGAGTTTTTCGAAAACCACAAGCTTGATGTTCTGTGGGGAAAACATACTCCAGAACAACTTAAAGAAGGTCTTGCAGCGTTGAATCCAGATGAAGATGAGATAGAGGCTTTTGCGGAGTTCATACAATTTGAGATAGCTCTAAAATCAGCAAAAGACAATGGAGATGGCGACTTCGGAAAGTTCATAGTTCAACTTAGAGATGGTCATCACAGAGTTATGGGAGCCATTGATGCTGGAGAAGATTATGTGTGTCTAAACTTAGAAAAAGACGATATTATAACATTTAAAGGACATTACCATAAGGTGTAATGGAAGAAATCAGAAAAATAGTAAGAGAAGTAATTTCAAACCCATTAAATGAGTTTGAATTATATATTGATGAGGTTTTTAATTCTATTAAAGAATCTGATGAGTCATCTCCTACGTTTGAGTGGGATATAGCGAAAGAAAAAATTGATAGGTCTAAATTAGGTATAAACACAGCTAAAGAGGCTTATGTTTATTTGAATAGATTTATAGACAAAGTAAAAAACCTTCCAAGAAATATAAGAGAGAAGTTAATTAGGTATGTAGCTATTTCTTTTGTTGGAATTTTAGGAATAAGTGCTATATCTGATATTATTCCAAGCGATATGCCAGGAGTAAGCAGGGAAATATCTAACTCACATAATTATACTGCATCAGCATATGGGGTAAAGCAGGATGTGGCTCCAGAAGTTGCTCCAGAAACAGTTAGCGTGGAGACACCAACAGAAGTATCTAAGGCTCTTGTTGATTTTCTTAAATATGAAGAGGGTTCTATAAAAGATAAGGGTGAGCCTGTTTTAAAAGCCTACAACATAGGGGATGGCATGATTACTATTGGGTGGGGACACGCAGAGGCAGTCGGAAATTCTAATTTTAGAAAAGGTGATGTAATATCATATGAAAAGGCAGAAGAGTTATTGGCTCAAGATATTGAAAATGCTAAAGCAGGCTTGGATAGACTTTTAGGTAGATGGGATGAAGAAGGTGTTGAGTATGATATTGACCAAGGCATGTATGATGCAATGGTTTCTATGATATTTAATATGGGGATTGGTAATTTTTTGAAATCTGACTTCATTCAACTCGTTAAACAAGGTAAATATAATCAAGCGGCTGACAAGATACTTACAACAAATGTATCATATCCAGGACACATACCAAGAAGAGAAAAGGAGAAGGAAATATTCTCTGGAGACCAAGAAGTCGTTCAACTTGCTATGAATGAAGTTCGAAAAATAGTAAGAGAAGTTTTAAGAGAGTCGGTCCTAAGAGAAATAATAGAAGATTCATTTGAAGCGTTTCATGGTAGTCCAGGTGAAATTTCTAAATTTACAGATGATTTTGTTGGAGGAGAAAAAGCTAATGATGCACAGGGAGCTGGAATATATTTTGCAAGCACCCAAGATGATGCTGCTCACTATGGAGACCACATATACAAAGTCAATATAAAAGGGAGATTTCTTGATAGAAACGCACCAATTGATAATGTTGACCCAGAAGAACTTGTGACGCTTATTAAAATGAAAGAGGATTGGGAGATGAATGCGCAGGATTATTCTGAAGACCCAGAGGCTGGTGCTTATGAAGCAGCCAGTATGGCAATCCAATACAATCATGATGAAGCTGAAGCTTTTCAGCAGATAGAAGCAGACTTTTATAGATATGACTCGGTTAATTATGTTAGAAACATGGTTAAGCTTGGTTACGATGGAATAATTGTAGATGCTCCATCAGACGTTCCTGGAGATAAGCACATTATAGTATTCAATCCGAGCGCTATAACATTCATTGAGAAGGTAAAATAATATTTTTGACAAGATGGCAGACCTAAAATTTTGAATTTTAGGTTTTTTTTGTTATTATGTCATATAAAACGATGCGGCACAGCATTTGACTACATATAATCAAGTTTAACAATAAAAAAGTTTGATTATGTTAATTAGTTGCGAAAGTGAAAAGTCACTGCCAGGAATATTTCCTGAGTTTATTGGAGTCAGTAATATGAATAAAGGTCTTCCAGGGGTTTTCCCAGGATTTATTAAGACCAATCATATGAACAAGGGATTTCCAATGTGATTTTTTTGCTTGTTTATTTTTGAGGGCGAATTCTTTTAGAGTTCGCCCTTTTTTTTTGAAACATTTTTATTATTTTAACGTATAACTAAATTGAACCAATAAATTAATAATGTCTCACACTCAAGCTGACATAAAGAGAATGATAGCCAAAGAAAAGGAAGACCTTCAAGAGATTCTTGATGGTTATAAATTTCTTCCTGAATATCATGATGCAACTGATGAGGTCAAAAGACTTCGACAGGAGCTCACTATTGCTGAGAAGAAACAAATTGAGATAGTTGTCGATTACAAAGAAGAGGTTAAGGATGAAATTGTTTTTAAGAGAGGAGAAATCTCTTATCTGCAAAACATGCTTGATGATATGAAAAACGGTTTGAATGTAGATGATTACAATCAAGAACTTGTTGACATGTTTAGAAAGTTCCATTCAATATACACTACTTCTCAAAATAAAAGACTTCACTGGGTTGATGAATTTGGAAACTTCGCTATATTCAAAACTTTGTCGAGTGAAGGTGTTTCAGTTGCTTGGTATTTGTATGAAATTAAAGAAGACTTCAATGAGTATGAAGTTAAGAAAGATGGCGATTATATTTGGAGAACAGAAGGTGGTCATTGGAGCAAAAAAAGGCATCAAGAAGCTATGTTGGCTATGGAAGGTTTTTTAAACAAAGAATTTTTCTTAAATTTGCTGGAGGAACTTGATTGGAAGATGAAGTCTACTCGTGATAATTATAGACTGGAGTTTAAGGCTCCAGATTATGATGAAGATGCGAAGAGGTATGATGAAAATAATGGGAAAAGGATTTACATTAATTACTTAAAGATACCAACAACGGACGCTGAAGCATTTGCCATGTATCCAGAGTTGAAAAAATATAAATAAAGGCGAGGTTATCGCTCTACCCCACTTGTTGGGATGAGAGGACAAACTCAGGCCATCATTGCTTAGGAGGTGTGGGAGCTGCAAGGCGTTATTGTACCACCGTAAACGAAATTCCGTCCGAGATGAAACTCAAACAGTACTTAGGAAGGTGAGCAATTCCAGTGAGGTACGGGTAGAGGACAATAGACAAATGATAACCCAAGACAGGAACCTGGTTATGAGCCTTTGTTTATATTTTTATTAAATTTGAATTATGAAACTAATAAAAGAAATACGTTCCAAAGAAGGGGAGTTGCACTTCAAGAGGTGGCAGTTGTTAAAGACTCCGTGGTTTTGTATTTACATTCATGGGATATACCACGAGGACGAAGATGACCATCTTCACAATCACCCTTGGAATATCTTTACAATAATATTGTGGGGTTCTTACATGGAAGAACTTCTGATGAAAGATGGAAAAGACAGAAGATATATTTTGAGAACTTTTCTTAACATGGGTTATAGAAACTCTGAAAGATTCCATTGTATTAGAAGTGTAGTTTCCAAGAAAGTTTATACACTGGCTTTTGTTGGAAAAAGAAAAGAACACGAATGGGGTTATAACACAGAAGAAGGTTTTGTGGACCGCATTACATATCGAAAGAACAAAAACAAGAGGAAATAGAACATTCCTCTTTTTTTTTCGTATAAACTAAGTGAACCAATAATTTTTATTATGAAAATCGCAGAAGTATTTTTCCTCCCAAAAGAAGACCCAGCATATGGTATTAATATGTTGCTTGGAAAGATTATAAAGGGGTCTGGATTAAAGCTGACAGATGAAGGTGTTGTTTACGAAGAGAAGTTAAGTGTTGAGAACCATCAATCTAAAGTTGGAGATATTCTAATATTGGATGAAGCTTTTGACCTATTTCAATTTCTTGAGATGGACCCAGACACATTCTATAATGGATGTGAAACGGTTGAGCAAATGTTTGCCTTTGTGGCAACCTCTCCTTATTTGAAGTCAGATGAATTTACAGACCCAGATAAAAAGTTCACACACCCAATATTTGATAATTTCAGACGCTATCTGTGGTATAATAGTATTTTTAGTCCAGGTAAGAATATTACGTTTGAATACATAGACTCATTTGTTGAATTTGACTTTTTTGAAGCTCTTGAAGCTTTGAAGCAAAAAGAAAGAAACAAAAAAGAGATTGTCACAAAGTTCAATGGAAGAGTTATTCTTGACATGCATCCAGCATTCGACAAACAACTTATTAGCAAAGCTATTAACGATTTCAAGGTTTCATTTGGAACGGTTGAGTCTTACAGAGATTTCATCCTTGGCAACACTCAAGATGATGTGATGAAGAAATTTGATGAAATAGTACAATTTTAAAGATATGAAAGTAGTTACACTTATACCAGGAGATGGAATTGGACCAGAGATTGTCCAGTCGGTAAGAAAAATATTTAGAGCAGCAGGAGTTGACATCGAGTGGGAAGAAATTAATGCTGGTCAGACTGCATACGATGAGTGTGGAGAGCTTTTGCCACAAGTGCTACTCGATTCTATCAAGAAGAACAAAGTAGCTCTTAAAGCGCCTCTGACGACTCCAGTTGGAAAAGGATTTAGAAGTGTGAATGTTCAACTTCGAAAGGAACTTGACCTTTATGCTAATGTCCGACCAATCAAGACAATCGAGGGAATATTGATTCCGCTAAGCAGTGCGGCAAAGATTGATATGGTCATTGTTCGAGAGAATACTGAAGGTCTCTACGCTGGTGTTGAACACATGGTAGGTGATGATGCTGCTGAGACGATTCGAGTTATTACCAGAAAAGCAAGTGAGAGAATTGGTATGTTTGCTGGTTATTTAGCTTGCAAAAGAAATACAGAAGAAAACAAAGGTAGAGTTACAGTTGTTCATAAGGCTAATATTATGAAGCTTACCGATGGCTTGTTCTTAGATTCTGCAAATTCGGAGTTGAAAAAATTTGAGTGGACACTTAATATGAACAGGTTTGAGCTTGATGATAGAATCATTGACAACATGTGCATGCAACTCATTCAGCGCCCAGAAACATTTGATGTAATTGTTGCACCCAACTTCCATGGAGATATTATCTCTGACTTGTGTGCTGCTCTTGTTGGTGGTCTTGGTGTTGCTCCAGGAGCAAACATCGGAGATGACTGCGCTGTCTATGAAGCGATTCATGGAACAGCTCCAGACATTGCTGGACAAGGAAAAGCAAATCCAACATCCTTGTTGATGTCTGCATGCATGATGCTTCGAGACCCCAATCTTGGGATGAATGATAAGGCTGACCAAATTGAAGCCGCTATGTTCAAGACAATTAAGGAAGGTCACTTTGTGACTGGAGATATTATTAAAGAGGATGGAATACGAGGAACTGGAACGACTGGTTCATATACTGATGCTATAATCGCAAATCTATAATGCCAAAGGGATTAATATCAAATATGAGTTTTTCAAGCAGGTCGCTTGATAACGAGATGAAGCTTTTAAAAATAAAAGGAGCATTTCAATGCGATGAAACCAGAGCTGAAGAAATTTTGAAAGTCATAAATGATAAAGGCACTATAGAATCTGAACGCTCAGTTAGTGGAGAGCTTATGCGATTTGGAATTTATTCTGACTTTGAATCTTTTGAAGATATTGAAAGAAAGAAACAAAGAGCCATTGAAAACGAAGAGATGAAAAAACGATTCGAAATTCAAAAGAATTTAGCGAATAGTTGGTTTGAATCTTTAAGTGAAGAAGAAAAGGAGTATGTACAAATTTTATCTCATAGTAGATTTTATTCAGGACCAGTAGGATGAGTAGCAAAAAGCAAATAAGAAAAAAGTTTAGGTACGACACATTTGACAGAGATGAACATTGCTGCAAGTGGTGTGGTGCTGGCCCTCATTATGAGAGTGCCAACTCGCTTCTTGATGCTCATCACATTACAGATAGAAATGAGATGCCAGGTGGTGGTTATGTGATGGAAAATGGAATAACACTTTGCAAAGTTGACAAAGAAGGGGATGAAGCTGACAGTTGTCACATGAAAGCTGAACTGTTTCATATAAGTGGTGGTGAAGAGTGGACTGAAGGAATGCATCCAGATGACCTTTATAAGTTAATTGGAAGCTCTAAGGAGTTAGCAATAAAAGCTGCAGAAAAATTAAAGTAATGAAAGACATTCAAATAAGAATTAACCTTAAAGACAAGGAGACTGGAAAGTTGACATCAACATATCCTCCAATTGCTGCAGAAGCAAATGGTCTTAATAGATGGCCGATTGATGATAATTGGGAAATACTATCTGTAGAAAGAAATTCTGAATTAAAGATTACAGATATTTTAGGACACGAATGGGAAGCTTATGAAGGAGATGTCATAACTGTAATGGGAAGTGTCTCAAAGGATTGTGAGATTATTTTTGAAAAAGGAATGTTTGGAATTGAAGTTGACCAAAAAAATTGGATTCATGATTTTGTATACACTTTTGAATCTGGAGTTTTCATTAACTCTCAAATAAGAGAATATTATCAAGGACAATTTGCTTTGATAAAAGTTTTTGAAAAAGATGATAAATTTTTCATACCTTTGTCGCACTTAAATATTGGCGGAACTATAAACGGAGTAGATGCCATAATAATAAACAATAAAAACAAATAAAAATGTACACAACAATTATCTTTTTACTTTTATGCCTTATTGAGGGCGTAATCTTTTACTTGAAATGGGACCAGGCTCAAGAATACAAAGAAATTACCCATGACGTTGCGGTTGCAACTGGAATTGAAAACAACAGAAAATACAAGGCTGCTGTTAGATTTATGACAAAAATCTCTGGGCTTGGAACAATTATCATGTTCGTAATTGGAGCTCTTTTGTTGTTCGTTAATTTAATCATCGCCTTAATATTGGGTGGAATCTTAGCATTTATATTTTAATATGGCAGCAAAGGAGACAAGTGTTGAAATGTCAGCACCAGACAATAGACCAGATTCAAAAACACTGCTTGGTCACATTAAAGGGTTGTTAACGGGTGTATGGAACTACATTCACCACTTCTTCCACATCAAGGATGATGTTGATATTAAAGGGACTTTAATTGAGATTAAAAAAGGTCTTGACTTCGGTGGAGCAAGAGCTTGGATTTTAATGGCAGCCATATTTATGGCATCTGTTGGTCTTAACATGGGTCACATGGCCATTGCAGTTATTATTGGTGCAATGCTTGTAGCTCCTCTTATGGCTCCTATTTTAGGAACTGGAGTATCTTTGGGTACGAATGACTGGAAGATGCTTAAGAAGTCAACTGTGAGCCTTACGCAAGCTGTTGTGATTAGTTTGGTTGGGTCAATGGCTTGGTTTATTATTTCGCCAATTAACTCACCAAGTGATGCATTAACCGTAAGGACAATTCCTACTATTTTTGATGTCATTGTGGCTGTTGCTGGTGGTGTTGCTTGTATTATTAGCTTCTCCTTAAAGGACAAAGGTCTTGCTGGAACGGTAATACCTGGAGTTGCTGTTGGTACATCTCTTATGCCACCTCTTGCGACTGCAGGTTATGGAATAGCTCACTGGGATGCAGTTTTCTTTTATGGAGGA
>Ga0307377_10006880_pt1 | contig 11824 bp, 34 predicted proteins | sample TR3MG_FD_202535 | JGI IMG/M metagenome (GOLD analysis project Ga0307377, IMG submission 202535) | Soil microbial communities from Risofladan, Vaasa, Finland - TR-3 | ecosystem: Environmental > Terrestrial > Soil > Coastal area > Acid sulfate soil | place: Finland: Risofladan, Vaasa | collected...
CCTATACGACTGGCCGTACTGATTCGGTTTATTATGTATACCAACCAGCGTCTCGTCGTTCTTCTTCATACGCATTCAGCTTCTCAATGTACCCTGTGAAGACCTCAATGAGATACTCACTGGTGAGCTTCCTATTAGGGTTAAAGCGATGTGCCACTAGCGTCTCTCCGATATCATCTACGACCCTTAGAGTAGGGATGGCGACAGCGAACCCAAGGGAGTTCATAACGTCTTCGTCTCGCATGACTAACTTCATGTCACTCTCCTATCCATTACCACAAGCCCTTGCTTGGCTGGGCTGGTCCAGTAGCAGACCTCGGCATAGCCCCCACCAGCGTAGCCGTCAACGAGGTCGACCTTATACTCTTTGCAGAGGGCATTGAGTCGTTCGGTGAAGGCATCGAGGCCTTTGTTAGCTTCTTCTTTAGAGTCGTATGATTGTCCTGACATATTATTCCTTAATTAGTTTATTGATTATCCAGGTGATTGTGATTGCTGGCCAGAGGAGTGTACCAAGGAAGACTTCACCAAAGTCTGATTTAAAGTAATGGTCAAACCATGTTCGTTTACCATGTCGGTCTTCAATGTGGCAGATCAAGTTAATAACAAGACCAGCAATGATGTAGCAGGCGAATGGTATGAAGTACATTACTTATCTCCTTCGAACTTGGCTTTGAGGCGTTCATACGCTTCCCGTTCGTATTTAGATATGCGGTCTGCATCTGCCTTCTCCCGAACTGCTTCTTCTTCGTCGGTCTCTAATCGTTTAACAAAGATCATAAGCCTGTCGCGATTGTCCGGGTCATAGTTATAATCCATTTCAATTGTAGCCTGGCATCCCTTATAACTGGTACTGATGTCAAGCTGAAGTATTTCGAGTTCCTTAATAGCTTTGTCGATGGTTTGGCCTTCAATGCGGTCTTCTAAGTTGTATGTTTTTACAGTGATGTTTCTTTTCATATTAGTCCTCAATGGTGATTTCTTCAACGCGGGCATAGTCAAAGCCTTCCATGTCTTCCCACGCATCATCGTATTCGTTAGGATTAGCTTTGACGTATTCCTCGTATGCAAGCTGACGATCATTAAGTGAGTTAGCAACTTCTTCTGCTTTAGAACGGGTTGTGAAGAATCGAATCATTTCTTCTTGTGAATAAAAATCGCTTCCTTTAGTGATTAATGCGAATGCTTTCATAATGTTCCTTTGGTTGTTCTTAATTGTTTCTATAATAGTATTATAGCATAGTATTCAGGGAACTTCAACCTACCTTGATAGTGAGATCAAGGGCTTTGCGGATGTCTTCTGGCATATCCAAGACAACGGAGATTAGAGATTGTTGAGGTCTGCGGGTACTTGAACCACCGAACAGCTTGAGGGGATAGTGTGCATCGCGTCCACCCTTATTATAAATCCCAGCTCCAATGACGTCACCGGACTTAGTGTTCTTACGGCGAACGTGATAGCTGAACTTATCATCTTCAATACGATAGTCGGTGTATTCGGATTTCTTAGTTACCTGCACCATACGAGATAAGGAATGATTGACCTTATTCAATTGGTTCTCAAGGGCAACCTTCTCTCTTTGAAGACCAAAGATCTTATCATCGAGTTCATTGATGTCATCAACGAGGATTTTCTTCTGGGCTTCTAAATCTTGCTTGGTCATACTCATTTTGTTCCTTGGGTTACTTAATTGTTTCTATAATAGTATTATAGCATAGGATTCAGGGAACTTCAATCACTAGGTTGCGATGCATTATTGCTGTATTTGATCTTAGCCATTTCAAAACCTTGAGCATAAGCAAACCTAATAGCATCTGATTGTTCTTTTTTGTTCATTTGATGATCTTCTGGAAAATACATATTCTGGAATGTAATTGCTTTCTTTTGGGCTTCAAATTGTTCGGATTTTGCATTTGTATTTGTCATATGTTTTCCTTAGGTTGATTACTTAATTGTTTCTATAATATGATTATATCATAGGATTCAGGGAACTTCAAACTACATCGAGTTCTTCAATTGTGATATCTGATGCGATCTCTCGTCCTGAACTATACAATTTACAAGCCAAAGCCCAATCGTGTTTTGCTGTATCCCAAAACGCATCTTTGGTTTTTTCCATTTTATCTTTATACTTCAAAGCGAATTCCTTAGAAGCATATGCCTTTAAGGTGGTCGAGACAGCTGGCCCGCCGCTGGGCGATTGTATGTGTGCTTTAACTAAATATACTTTCATTTCGTTCCTTGGTTACTTAATTGTTTCTATAATACTATTATAGCATAGGATTCAGGGAACTTCAACGGTTGTTCTTCCAGGTGGCTAACGCCTTGGTGAGTTTCTTTTTCTGTTCGTTTCGAATGTCATTCACCTTTGTCGTTGAATTCTTGAAGTAATTTTGGGATGTCCTCAGCGTTTAATCTCCCTACCGAATCAGTCCGATCACAAACGGGGTCAAGCAACCAGTTCACGAAAGCGTCTGTAACAACCACTCCCTCCACAGTATAGGTATAAAACCCATCTTTGTCGGTGAACCACGATCTTTTGATGACGTGGTATGGTTCACCGCCGATGAGTATGGTATCCCCTCTTTTATATCGACCTCTGTCTATAATTTCAGTTGCCATTACACCAGCTCCTCGCTGGTGTTTATCTGTATTTTGAATAGCTTTAATTAGTGTGTCGCGAGTCATAGTTTCTCCTTAATTGTTTCTATAATAGTATTATAGCATAAGATTCAGGGAACTTCAATCCTTTGTTCGAGGCTTGTGACCACCATAACGAGTGCTTGTGTCATGGATACAGTCAGGGCAAAGTGGTGCACCACAGACAAACTGCCCGCAGTAGTCACAATCCCTCGTTGCCTGCTTACCGCAACTCGAACACCTCTTCTCTTCATGAAGAGGACAGAAGGCACTGTCTTCGCCAGCTTCGTGTTTACACTTCCCCGCCCATCCTTTATCGTATGTACATTTGCTCATGATTATTCCCACCAGGTTACGAGTTCAGCAGATTGCGAATCCCAATACTCAGCAGGCGCATCCTTCCAGCTGGTGTGACGAGGGCTAACACCGTGAGTATCTTTATGAGCCTGATAGTAAAATTCCCAAGCTTCATACTGGAGATAATCCTGAAGCGTTTTGATTTCCGGCGAAAGTTCTTTCAGCCCCTCAATCACGGAATCTGTATCAATAAGAAAGCAGATGGTTTCGGGGTCGATCTTATTCGACTCTTCTAAACGATTGTTACATTCTTGGATGTGCTGGCGGATTTTATTTTCTTCGATTGTGTTCATAATGTTCCCTTGTCTTACTTAATTGTTTCTATAATAGTATTATAGCATAGTATTCAGGGAACCTCAATCGATTTGTAGCAGCTCTATTTGCTTAACGATTACAGCGCCGGCCTTAGACCTTAAATTATATCCATCTGGTTTACAATCGAGATAAGGATTACCATAACCATCTGCCTTATTTTGTTTCACATAATCCAATACCTTTTCACGTGAGGATGCTTGGCAGATTTGTGAGTGAGAAAAATCTGGAATGTATCCATTTCCTGTTTCGTAATATTTGATTCTGAATGTTTGCATTTTATTCCTTGTTACTTAATTGTTTCTATATGGGTCAATCTGGATCACGAGCCTGTATTACTCTATTAGTACCCCAACCTCGGCGAACTACACGGCCGATAGTTTTACTATAACTCAATTCAACTCCGCGACGTAATGCGGTCGCTTCTCTCCGCCGAACAACGCGGCGGTCAATTTGATAATGTTTACGTTTACTGCTCATAATGTTATTATATCATATAATTAAAATCAGATTGAGAAGATGGAATCGAACCATCCTTTGAGCAACCTCATACACCTGTCACTTTCGTGTTTTGGACTCGAACCAAATTGTCACCTGTGTTCATGAACCAGCACCAGCCGGTGGTTTCTCAATCTTTTCTATAATACTATTATACTATATGATTCAGGGAACTTCAAGTAGACAGGGTTTCATATACTTCGTAATCTTCGTAGCGGACACATTCGTTTCCAAAGACATCCTTCCCATCGTACATCGGACCAACCAACCCATCAATGTAAGGGAAGGGTTGAAGACACTCAAGAAGGTGATCGTTCTGGGGTTGAACGGTGTTTTGTTTACCTACGAAGAGAATCAACTCTTCCAATGAATCAAAGCGTTGGGGGTTTTTATCCTTACGATAAATGTTAACGGCTTTGCGGTTGTTCTCAAATGTGATGTTGATGTCAGCGATGTTCATATGGTTCTCCTTAATTGTTTCTATAATAGTATTATAGCATAGAATTCAGGGAACCTCAATTACCGTCATCGCTTTTATGATTATAACTTGGGGTTAGGATTAACGCCCATAAAGCCCAGGGACTTTTAGTGATGTAGACTGCAAAGTATTTCATTAGCGTTGTTCGCAAGAGAGTTCTTTTAAGTTTTTTAATTGTTTACGAAGGGAGATCCTGTCTTTTTCTAACATACGGATGTATTCAATCAAATCGTTAAACTCCATGATGTAATCATCGACTCCATCCATCTCGTTTCCATAACGATCAAGGATTGTGCCTTCGCGAAAATTGTATTCATATTTGTGATTGTTGTTTGGTTCTAACATGGTTCTCCTTAATTGTTTCTATAATACTATTATAGCATAGGATTCTGGGAACTTCAATCCTTAATACTGGTCTGCCCACATCTTCCCGTAAGTCTTTTCGATGGTGTCTTTGATATCCTTCACGACCTCCTCCTGGGTTTTATCCATCATGATCTGGAGCATTTGTTTCTCCTTAAATTGTATTGGAGTCTTACCTTCCATTCCACCATCAAAAAATTGTTTAGCGAGGTAGTTAAGGGCTTTAGTGTATGCTTTCATATTGTTTCCTTTTGTTCTTAATTGTTTCCTGGTCTTACTTAATTGTTTCTATAATACTATTATAGCATAGGATTCTGGGAACTTCAATCCTACATGCAGTGGTAGGTTTCAGTAGCTGGATCGCAGCATCCGCCTTTAAGGTGGGCCTCAATCATTACCACACCAGCTTCTGGGTTCAACATATTATAAGTTTCAACCATATCCCGGTTCGGTACAACTTTGAACCTTACCCACCAATGTGAAGACTTAGCAGTTGAAGCACCACCTCGAAATGGTGCCCAGTGATTGCCCATATCCAACAACTCGAATTTAAGCTGAGGACCAAATTTGCGAGTGATTTCTGATTTGAGTATATCAGCGAAGTCACGTTCGTTCTTTCCATGGGTGTAGAAGTAACCGAGGCGGGCAGTGAACACCTCACCTCGTTTGGATAAGCTGTCAATACCGATTACGTTTTCTCTGATTTGTGTAAGTAGTGATTTCATAATGTTTCCTGGTTGTTCTTAATTGTTTCTATAATACTATTATAGCATAGGATTCTGGGAACTTCAATGTTTCATCTTACCATCCTATTGCTTTAGACGCTGCAGTGTGTCGTTCTGCTCCGCCAGGTTCATCTCTTAGTTGTTGAAGTCGCTTCATAACAAATTCACCAGACTCCCCTTGGAATAATGTGTCACCGATTGGAGCAAACCTGATCTTTGATAAGACTTCTTGGTGTGTCATGTTTTCAATTTTCGTTTGTAGTTCAGGTGTTAATTTCATATCTTACTCAATGTTTCATTGTTGTTCTTAATTGTTTCTATAATATGATTATATCATAGGATTCAGGGAACCTCAAAGCAAATGTTCTTCTTTCAATTCTTTATATATTACCCAAAGAACTACGATTGTAAATATAATTCCTGTAATCATTCTGTATCCTCCCATACCACATCGAAATCACTCCAATCGATTGGTTCGTCGCCGCGTTCAGCACTTGCACTCCAACCACGCGTAGTATTCTCCGTTTCCGCGACTTCCTGCGCTTTTACTTTCTTTTCTGTAATAGGAGTCGCCTCACCATTCAACTTGCGTTTACCGGTGTTAGACACAGTATTCTTTGAGATGTCTTCCAACTTATATTTTTTAAGAAGGTTATCAAACGCTTGCTGATGGCGGAAATCCCATGTACCCATAACGGAACAGCGAATGTAATATTGATTCGTTCCGGACTTCGTGGTGGCAATTGCAACACCATCTGCAAGTATTGCTACGTCTTTTTTCTTACCCTTAACTTCGATTGTCTTCATATTGAACTCCTGGTTGTTCTTAATTGTTTCTATAATACTATTATAGCATAGAATTCCGGGAACTTCAATCCACTTATAATTCAATCAAGTGTTTAGTCATTTCAACAATTTCTTTCGCATCTTCAAGGATACTCATCAATCCGCGAAATTCGTAATCATTGAGTTTTTGTTCTAATTCTTCGAGAGAATCAACACCTTCTTCATTGATAAGTGTATTGAGTTTTTCAACTGATGCTGACAAATCGATTGAAGTGTTTTCGAATAGACAGTAACTCATGCTAGACATAATATTTCCTTTTGTTTCTTAATTGTTTCTATAATACTATTATAGCTTAGGATTATGGGACTTTCACGTATTCGATTCCGGGTTTACCCAAATCCTTAACGAAGCAATATTCCGGGACCTTAATACCATATTCTTCTGCAACTTCATAAATCTCATCGAAACTATAGACAACGATACCATTCTTCAGCGCATTGATATCACCCCAGGCTTCATAGATAAACAGTCTCCAACCCTTAGGGATTTCATCTTCTGGTAAATATTTTGATGGCAATACTTTCATAGGTTCTCCTTAATTGTTTCTATAATATGATTATATCATAGGATTCAGGGAACTTCAATCTACTAAAACATCCTTCCACAATTCTTCAGGGATCTTGTCACCTAAGCAATCTTCATCTAAAGTGAATCGCCACTCTTTCATAGAATCTACTTTTTTCCAAACACCTTTGCTGTGAAAATATCGATCTAGTGTCAACAAGATATTATCTTTTCCAAATCTTTGTAATTTTTCAGCTTCTCTTACAATGACTACATTGCAACTGAAACATGAATTGTTGTAAATATACGCATTACCTTTTAATTCTTTCATAGGTTCTCCTTAATTGTTTCTATAATACTATTATACTACAGGATTCAGGGAACTTCAAACCTTACGATAGATTCTTAAATCGTTTGATTGTGGGTTTACAGCTTTCCATTCCTGGAATTTTTCTTCAACTTTAAAAGATAATTCCATCATTTGCGAACGTGTCGGATAGGAATATCCCATGTCTTTAGTGCCAGGTTTGTTTGGAATTATTAAAAAGCAGAATTTTAATTTATAATCTTCGCCATTTCGAAAAGTATGAGTATAAGTCCGATGATACATATATCCGAGTGATTTTACGAATTCGATTACAGCTTTGTTTTTTTGTTTATTTGTCATAGGTTCTCCTTAATTGTTTCTATAATATGATTATATCATAGGATTCATGGAACCTCAAACATATAAAAAGAAGCCGGGCCTTGGCTGAATTAACAAGGCCCGGAATTAAGCCTTACGGCATCTGGATTGATTCCTGGAAGGACGCTACCCTTAGGTGTCTGTCCTATGTAATGGAATATTGTTGATAAGTCCTTCAAGTCGCTGCACATTCTCGTACTCATTATCAATCATGTAGAGAAGACGGCCATTGTAATAAAACAAGGTGCGGATGAAATATTGAAGGAAGGATAGGAAACCCATCCCGTTTGTGATATATAGGAATTTGTCTGTTCTGTTCATGTTTTCATTATACCTTCTTTTTCTCTGGAAGCAATGGGGAAATTGTAGGTAAGTTTTGTTCTGTAGAGGTCTTCATTGCAGGATAGCAATCAACTGTTCCACCAGATGGTAATTCTAAAGGGGGTGCAGAATCCTTCTTGAGCTGATACCTTACCACTTGGTGAATGTCATAAGAGACCCTTGCAGAGTCTGGAGTCAATGCATTATGAATACCCAGGTTAGAACTATACCCATCCACATTTTGAATAGTGAAGGGTGCCAATCCTTTATGAACATTTAATCTGAAATCTTGCCAATCTCCGTAGTTAAAGTTTTTTATATCTAATGGTAAAAGCTCCAAGGCTTCATTGATTTGCCCAATCTGTACACGGCTGTATAGGTCAGTGGCTGCTTTTATAACTCTGAGCTGGGTTTCAGAGAGAACTAGTTTGTACATATTCTCATGTTTAGGCATTGTCATCAATTAACTCTATGTCATAGATAAAGGTTTCTGTTTCGTAATCATCGATGTCAATACCTACTACAGCATCATCAGCGTTCTCGTGTAAATCGTTTTGAAGTAGATTTTGAATGTAATTACTCATATCAATACCACATTTACCAAGGGCTTCCTTTTCACTGTCAGCCATTACTTCAACAGATATTGCAATGTTTAAATTTACAGGTACTCTATATACTTTCATTTTATTCCTTGTTACTTAATTGTTTCTATAATACTATTATATCATAGGATTCTGGGAACTTCAATCCGATTCTCTAGTCTTCATCTCATCTTCAAGCTTAACCATAAACTCCGCTTGGTCTTTTGGCATCACACCACCATGTTGGAAATCGTTCTTACGTTTCTTTAGATCGTTATAGACCCTAAGCAAGTCTCTATCGCTATAAACGACTGGAGACGCTAGTTCCAATACACTCTCGTTGAAATCCCCATTATCAATAAAATCAATAAGAACATCGAAGTATTGTTGTTTATCTTTATCACGATAAGCCACACGAGACATCTTCGCCCAATTAAGAACCCTTTGAGCGTTCTCATAGCTTGGATGTGACCCAAGAAAGGATGTAACTAATAAAACCTTCTGACGAACGTCTTTATATTCCCTCGCATCAACTCTGACTAACTGCCAATACGCATCAAATTTATTTACTCTACTCATACTTACTTTTTATTGATAGATTTGAGAAGGGAGAGAGTGCGATGGAATTCCTGAAGGTCTTCCCATGTGAACTGATTCTCACCTGAATCATAAGATTCACATTGATATGTAACCTTTGTTAATTCTTCAAAGATATCTTCGATTGCTTTACTGCAGTTTTTATTCAGAGTCTTCTGTTCTTTCTGTTTACTATTACTCATATTACATTTCCTGTTTTGTGTAGAATCCATTCTTAATCATTACTTTAATATAATCGCTTTCTTCTAAATATAATTTTCCATTTTTTTAAGTCTGGTGTTACAACAAACTTTCATCTTTCGTAAAAATCGTGTCTATCTAGGTTAAAGTTATATCCAAAAATTATATCTATGCTTTTATTCCATCCCCACCAATCATAATTTGTTTTGGGATTTGGAACTTTACTTAAAAACTCTTTTTCGGAAATTGCATTCTCTGGATTATGAAAATAAGTTTCTTCGGGGTATGTTAGGTCATCTTGTTCAACAATTTGATAGACTCGCATACCATTATCAGTATCACAGCAAGAACCATTATAAAAATAGTTTTGATTTTCTTGACTTATTTTATATATTTCCTGTTTTGTGTAGAATCCATTCTTAATCATTACTTTAATATAATCGCTTTCTTCTAAATATAATTTTCCATTTTCTAAGTCTTCAAAGACCAAATCATACCTGGTAGAACGCTTTCTATATCCGACGATTTTCCGTTTGGTAAATCCATCACCATAACATTTATAAACAAAGTCAGGTAAATTCAACTTAGCTTTATTGTCTTCTAAATCATCAATATGGTTTTGGTTTATCACAGACATAGCTCTCCTTAATTGTTTCTATAATACTATTATAGCATAAGATTCTGGGAACCTACAGGAAAAAGGACACGTTGTCAAACGCTGCTTGCTCCAGATTATCATACATAGTATAGTTCTTAAAGGTCTTTTTTAAATGGAAGACGAATTGATGATTAGTGGGACCGTGAATATGCTTGTATGACTTACTTAATTCACCTTTAGAGTTAATCTTATGGGCAACCCAACAGGAAATATCCGACCGATATTTTAATACCCATATTTCTTCCTTAATATTATCTACGAGATATTTCATCTCAAGTTTATTCATCGTTCATTTCATCTGCTTCAGAGAGAATTTCGTTATATACTTCCGTAGAGATTTCCATAGAATTTACGAAGTAACTAATAGCTTCTTCTGAGTCAAATCCCTTATCAGCCAATGCGTCAAGAAGGTTCTCAAGGGTATAGGTAGTTCCGGTTTTGTTCATCGTGTTAACTCCTTCTCCACAGCATCAATCGCCCCCTGATAACCCAAACTCTTATGCTTCAAAGCAATGTTTGCTGCGTATTGAAGTTCGTCTCCATCGAAGGGAAGACGTTTACCATCAGGTGTGGGACAACGCATCCAATCATCGATAATTTCATAACACTCGTTGAACTGGGGGTATTCAAAGGCAACCTGCGCTGCATGTTCGGCCAATTCTTTTGCGACTTTTTTATTAAACGTAATCATTTTATTCCTTGGTTGTTCTTAATTGTTTCTATAATACTATTATAGCATAGGATTCAGGGAACCTCAATCTTCCAACTGTTCAAAACTTTTGAAGCCAGTACGAGCATAAAGTATCTGATTTAATGTCTCCATACTGTAACCGTTAATTTGAGTCACCAGATTCAATTCTGCTTCAGTTACAATTCCTTGTTCGATTAACATTTCACTTAATTTATTCAATTCGTTGTTCATTTTATTCCTTGGTTGTTCTTAATTGTTTCTATAATACTATTATAGCATAGGATTCAGGGAACCTCAATAATCTTGTTCGGAATACCCTATAGAATAAACATCATGCATTTCAGAAATATTATAAGGTCTTGGAGTTTCTTCAAAATATGCAAATCCGCCTTGTGCATAGAAACCAGATTGGGTAATTACGATTCTGGAACCATCTGGAAGTTTTGACAAAGATTCTATCAATTCTTCTTTCGATAAAGATGCGCCCATCATTTCCCTGTAACGACATTCCTTTTTATATTCAGGGGATTCAAGGTATTCTTTTCGTTTAGCTTTGGTTTCTTCACTAAGGGCCTGCATATCCTCCCAGGGCATTTCATAGCAAGATTTGCAATTAGTCCTGGTTATTTGATCTTCACTATTACCTTTATCACTAAATTCAAATCCCACCACATCTTTTTCAATTCCGCACACTGAACATGTTCTTTTCATAAGTTCTCCTTAATTGTTTCTATAATATGATTATAGCATAAGATTCAGGGAATCTCAATCACATAGATGACGTGGGTTTACTCATAGCATGAACCCCACTGCCTCGTTTTGGTTAATTTTCATACCTTAATTATAGGTAAAAATTACGGGACTATCACCCAAATTAGAAATAAGTATTGATATGACTACAGAAAAGAAAACAACAACAAAGAAACGGGGTGTTAGAAGACGCAGGCCAGGCTGGGAAAAACAACAAGCTGAGAAAATGCAAATTCTCGAAACTGAGAATCCTCCTGAGAATCCACCTGAGCAGACTGTGAAAGAAGCCATACCACCGAAGGCTTCATTAGTTTCACCGCCGGAATCTACACCTGTGGCACAACCTATCCATCCTATTGGGTCACATAGAGACAATGCTATAGTTATTAACGATGCTGGGGAGATCAATCGAGCACTCTCTATCTTCTTTCAAACACAAAACCCCAATGACATCTTTATAAAAAGGGAAACTGTGACCAAACATAATGGTCACAGTTTCAAGGTTGTTTCCGCAGAAGGACCTAAAGGGAAACATGTTCAGTTGTGGTTTGACGTTACGTCACTTGCTATAGTCCTTTAACACACGGGTCTTGAGTTCTTTAAGGATTCTTTCTTTTTCTTCTTTAGGGAGAAGGA
>Ga0307377_10006881_pt1 | contig 11821 bp, 16 predicted proteins | sample TR3MG_FD_202535 | JGI IMG/M metagenome (GOLD analysis project Ga0307377, IMG submission 202535) | Soil microbial communities from Risofladan, Vaasa, Finland - TR-3 | ecosystem: Environmental > Terrestrial > Soil > Coastal area > Acid sulfate soil | place: Finland: Risofladan, Vaasa | collected...
AACACGATGGCGATGATCACACCCAGCGCGACAGCGACAAGCGTGAGCGCCAGGTAGAGGCGACGCAGGTAGGACCTCGCTCCCTCTCGAATCCAGGAGGCGACTTCCTGAGCTCGCTCGGATCCGGGATCCTGCCGGTTGACCCATCGATAGAACCCGATTGAGACTCCGACGGAAGCGATGCCCGCTAGAATAGACAACAAGACCCACGGTTGAAACACTGGCATACCTTGCTCTCCTTATTGCATCACAAAGCTAGATCAATCTGGTTCTAGTGCCCATAAGGCCCCAATCCAGCAACCGCCTCGGCGGCGAGGCCGGGGCCGGGAGCATTTCATCCTACATTCGACAGTACAACCACATGGAACAGCCGACAGCGGGCTTGTACATCACATGTTGGCGGAGCGCCACCACCGATAGTGCTTCGCCCGCAGTTCCTCCTGCGAGGGCATAGGAAAGTATCGGAGCTGCGCCTCGTTGCCCACGAATACACCGCTCTTTATCGTGCGATACGGAAATGAGGCTGGCTCGACACGGTTGACCATCTTGGCGTGAACAGTCTTGGTCTTTAGGTCAATCAGGCACTGGCGCAAATGACCGATGCTGGAGTAGGGCAGGTCACGCACGTCGCCGCGTTCGGGGTTCGCGGCCAGCTCGCCCAGTCGCAGCTCGACGAAACAGATTGCTGGCAGTGAGAGGAGGCTCATTGGATTCTTGACGATGAGTTCGTAGAACGCACGAGGGCCGACGGAACTGACGATCAAAGGATGCACGGGGGCAATCTCTTGATAAAGATGCAGCCCCACTGCCTCCTCAGGCAGCTCTGCGCTCGATCCCAGGCCCAGCACCCGGCCATCTTGGGTCACAAGATAGAGCTTTTGGATGACGTCCAGGGAGATATGCTCCAAAACCCTGTATACGGAGATATAGATGGAGGCTTTCGGGCTTCCGTCCTCGTGGGGCACACAGCGGCGGATACCCTCTTCGACGCGGAAGTAGTCGTGTCTAAAGCCCGGATCGAGTTCGAAGAAGACGGCCTGTCCACGCGACTTTTTGGACGTCCCGACCGCATAGTAGACTCCAAACTCCTCCGGTGTCAACATTGAAGCGATCAGCGCTTCGGGTATCATCGATAAATACAGATGGACACTCATATACATCTCCTCTCTGTCTGTGATGTGATCCCTGGTCACGACGACCGCACCCTCGCTTGAGAACGCATTATACTACACAAGGATAGTCACACAAGCATGGGTAGCCCCGCGCTCGTGCTCCATATCCAGGTTCAGAATTCCAGGACGGTCCCGGCGGGGCACGGTGCGACCCGATCCCCAAAGGCCTGGGCCAGAGCCACGTAGGCCGCCTGGCCCGTGCAGTGGTTGAGATACAGAGCGGGCGGCCCCAGCCGCTGCAGCACTTGCACCAAGCGGCGCAGGTGTGCCTCGTCGGCGCTGATCAGGTGCGTGCCTCCGACCACCGCCACCGGGTCTCGCCCAAACGCCCGCCGCACGTGCGACAGCGTGTTGAGGAAGCCAGCGTGGCAGCAGCCGCAGACCAGCACGAGCCCCCGCGAGACATCCAGGATCAGCGCCATATCGTCGCGGTAGGGATCCGGGACCCAGATCTCTCCATCGCGCACAAAGTGGTGGGGGCTGCGCCCCTCCGGCTCGGACCGCTCGGTGATCTCACCGGTGGTCCAGACACCGGGTAGGACTTCCTGAGGCGCGTCGTCGAGATGCAAGTCAGCCCGCTGGCGCAGAACCTGCGCATCCAGGGACAGGCCCCTGGCTTTCATCTGCCCACCCCGCCGTGAAAACCGCTCTCGCATCAGATCGGGGTGCGCATAGATGGGCAAGCCAGAGCGCCGCTCCAGCAGGGCAGGCAGCCCGCCGGTGTGGTCGGTGTGGGCATGGCTGAGTACCAGGGCGGCGATACTGTCGAGCCCGACCTCTGCCATCTCCAGGTTATGCAGCAGCACCGCGCCACTGGCGCCAGTGTCGAAAAGGACCCGCCCCTCTGCCAACTCGATCAGGAAGGCCAGGCCATGCTCTCCCCAGAGGGGCGTGTGCGGGTGGACGGCATTATCCACCAGACAAGTTAGCTTCATTTGCAGCACCTCGGAACGACAGCCCAGTGTTGCACGATTAACGACCCACTGCCACCTCTCCCAGCGCCACTCGATCTCCGGCCGGGTTGCCGGCCACGTCCAGAAACGGCACGTTGACTACGTCCGGGTAGGTGTACAGGCCAGCCCAGACCTGGTAGCGCCCCGGCGACAGGTCAGGAGGGACAGGGATGGGGAAGCGGCTCAGCACCAAATCGCCAGCCGCCCAGGAAGCGGTAGAGAATCCAGCCCCGTCGTGCTGGCTGCGCAGCGCCCCATCCTCGTCCACCAGGTGGGCGAAAAAATGATAGCTCGTCCCAGGTGGCGGGGGGGAACGAACCCACCACGCCAGCCAGACTTCCAGCGTTTCGCCGGCTGATGCTGTGCCCGCCATCCCATAGCCCAGGAAGACCGTACCATTGGCGAAGGGAATCGCCTCGGGGAAGCGGATCAGCCCGGCCAGGACGTCCTCCCGCTCCACTCCGTCCCGGTGGAACAGGCGATACGTCCACCCATCCGGCAGGGCGATCACCGGGCCAGGCTGCACGTACGCCATGGCCTCCAGCCGCTCCAGGACCGGCCAGAGATCCCCGGGGCTCCCCTCCACTGGCCCCGCCAGGTAAACGACCTCGGTGCTGTCTGGAACCGGTAGCGCCCAGCGTCCGTCGGCAAAACGGTGCGGATGACCAAAAAGCAACGCTTCGAATACCGATGGCGTCTCGTCCATAGCTGGGCTCACCCCCGCGCTCAGCACGACGATCTCGGACGGGCCGGCCAACCGCCGCGCCTCCTGCGCCGCCGCCCGGGTGTACCTCAAGGGAATCCCGTACCCCCCGGTGGTGGGATGTTGGTCCATGAAGAGGAACAGCCGGGCCATCACGGCGACCTGCCAGCCCCCCCACAGCAGCAATGGCAGAGCGACCAAAGTCGAAGCCGGCAGACGCCGGCCGGCCAGACGCAGCCTGGGCGTGCGAATGCGGACGAGCACGTCCACCAGCAAGATGGAGATGAGCAAGAACTGGACCGGATAGAGCAGGTTAAAGTAGAACGGGTACACGGGCGCGGTCGGCCGGCTCTGCATGGCGATGGGCACGGCGAACCACAGAAGCATGAGCAGGATAGGCCGGCGGCGCTCCTCTGGCCCCCGGATGACCAGGAACAGTCCGTACAGCAGGGCCAGCGCCAGGAGTCCCATCATCAGCCAGTTCAGCGCCCACAGGTTCGGCAGGCCCGCCAGGTACTCCGGGTACAGGCCCCCAGCCATGCCGTGGATCCCTTCGCTGCCCGTGAGAAAGAAGGCATAGCGCAGCGCATCCCAGGAGAAACGCCCCTCCCCGGTCGTGAATCGCAGGAAATCCCGCAGGTCAGGCCAGCCTCGGAGTGCATCGTGGATCACGTAAGGAGAGACGGCCAGCGCAAGCAACGCCAAGCCCACCAGAAGCGGCCAGAGGGACACCTGCTTGCGGTAGAGGAGCATCGAAACCAGCAACACCGGGATGAAGGCCAGTCCTCCCAGGTGCAGGCCGATGAGGGCAGCCAGGCCCACGAAGGCCCCCACCAGTGCCCAGTGCTTTCCCCGCACAAAGGTGGCAAACAGCGCAGCGAAGAAACCCAGCGTGACCAGGGGCAGGTTCTGGCTCCAGATCTTGCGGCCATAGAGGACGGCCCAGGGACTGACGGCGAACAGGAAGGATGCCACCAACCCCACGGCCCGGCCAAAGTAGGCCCGGCCCAACGCATAGCAGGCCAGCACGGCCAGCGCGTTGAGCAGGCCGGTGAAGAGGACGACGGCGACTGGATCCTGCCACACGCGCAGGGGAATCGCCGTCAGGTAGAGCGTGAGCGGCAGGTTGGCCATCCCCCTGGAAGAATCCGCGCCCGCGGCCGGCAGGTCCCCTTCGTAGGCGATGGCCAGGGCCCGGCGGACCACCATCGCTTCGTCCCGCTTGAACGCGGCCAGCGTAGGCCAGCCCATGCGCAGCAGCAGCGCGAGCGCCAGGATGCCCAGGAGCACCCCCCAGGTCGTCCAGTCTCTTTCAGACGGTGCGCGCACTCGATCCACGTTTTCTCCCATTGTGTGGCCGCCATTGTACCCGCTCCACACTTCCTGTCAAGAGCACAAACGGAGCGGTGCCCGGCACGCAGGATGCCGGGCACCGCTCACCCACTCTTTATTCGCGCACCATCTGCGTGCCGCACTGCGGGCACTTTTTCTGGTAACAGGGCACGCCCACCTCGTGTGGCTCCCGATGCCCGCAACTGGGGCAGACGCAGTCGCCGCCGGGACCGGCAGCCTTGGAGCCACCCATCCGGCCCGGCCCGCGACCAGCACCCCGGCCGGCACCTCCCCCACGGCCGCCACCACCTCCACGAGCTCGACCCATCTCACTCACCTCCTCTCATCACTCACGCCAGCACCCGCTCCCCTCACCACAAGGGGGCGTTGCGCAGCGCTCTTCACGGCCACAACAGGTATGTCCTGCCTGCCGAGCCGTCTGCCCGCTCAACACGAACGGGGCAGAGATCAACTTGTCCAGCGAGGTACTGCCACAATGCGGGCAGGTGACGTCAGCGCCAGCCCGCACCATCACCTCAAACGTCGCCCCACAGTCGCGACAGCGATACTCATAGATCGGCATTGATATCCTCCTCACTCACCGGCAAACTGGATGACCATATCCGGTGGGCGCACGAGCGTGTTGACCAAGGTGGCGTGCCTGGCCACTCCGATCAGCCTTCGCCTCACGTCCTCAGGTGGCTCCGGCTCAATGTGAATCGTCACCTCCAACACACCAACGCGGCGCGGTCTCGCTTGTTCCTCGAAATCCATCTCCAGGCTCAAGCGCTCAAATGGGATGCCACGCAGCCGGCACGAGTTCGTCACAAACTCCAAGATGCAAGCGCCCACCGCCGCTGCAAACAACCGCGGCGCGCTCAGCGCGGTGCCAGCCCCTCCATCCTCTGGCGCCGCATCCACGACCACGGCATGGCCCTCTGCCGTAGCCAGGAATCGCAGGCCATCGACGTGTTGCACTGTGAGTCTCATTCCGACCTTCCTCCAGCAGGCTCAGCGCGGGCCGCCTCCCCTTAGCCAGTTATGATCACCTGTCACCCCTGTCAAACAGCACATCGTCACTACAGCAGAGCGGGCCAGAAGACGTCGTAGAGCAGCAACTCCTCGCTCACGTCAAAGATGCGGTGCTTCGTACCCTGGGGGACGCGCACGATCACACCCGACTCAAGCGAAAAGTCCCCGCTGCCCTCCACCCACATCCTGGCCTTGCCCACCAGGGGATAGAGAATGTCGTCAGAGTGATCGTGGACGTGCTCCGGCACCTCCATACCACAGCCAATCCGGACGAGCATGCAGGTCACATCCGTGCCCTGGGTGGCTTGGGAGACCAGCACTTTGATCTCGACACCCTTCGCCGTTGGGTGTGGCTGCCACTCCAGTTCCTCGACGTTGGTGACAGGCTTCACGCTTCGCCCTCCCTCAGTTTCGAACCTCCACCCTGCTTCCGACGCCCGCCGGGATAAAGTCCTCCCCATAAGCCTCCTCAAACAGCCTGCGGGCCACGTCGCCCGAACAATGACAGGGGGCCACTTTCTGCACGCCCAAGCGCCGGAAATCCTCGACGATGTCCGCAATCTTTGGCGCGCCCACGTCGCCCAGATGGAAGCCTCCCACGACGAGGTAGACTTGCTCGCCCGTCAGCTCCTTCGCCCGGCGCACGATGTCGACGATCCCCGGGTGGGCACAACCCGTGATCACGACCAACCCCCGCGACGTCTCGATCGCCAGCGACTGCTCCTTGGTCCCATTCCCAAGTTCTCCGGTCGAGTGGACATGCTCGCAGATCTCGACCGGCCCGTGAACCTCGACAAGTTCAGCCCCCGCTCCCCTCGTCGCATCTTTGATGCTCCCTGGGAAGGACTGGGGCAGGTAGACAGTGACGGCGTGGTTCTCCTGCAGGAAACCGGGCAGCCCGCCGACGTGGTCGCCGTGGACGTGTGAGATGACGACCACGTCCACATCCCCGAGGTCAACCCCCAGCGTGCGCGCATTGGACAGAAGCACACCGCTCTCACCGCCGGTATCGAAAAGGATGGTCTCGTCCAGCCCCTCCACCAGGCAGGAGAAGCCCCAGGCCGTCTGCAGCCGCTCGTCGTGCGCATTGTTGTCGTAGAGGACGGTGATGGTGACGGCGCCGGCGACCTCCGCTGGCGTGGCGGTGGGCGCGGGACGGGTCGCGGTCGGGGCGACGGTGGACGTGGACGGCAGCGTCGGTGCCACCGTCGGCACAAACGTCGACGTTGGCGCGACGGTGGACGTGGACGGCAACGTCGGTGCCGCTGTCGGCACCGACGTCGAGGTTGGCGCGACGGTCGGCGTCGGCAGCAGCGACCCCGGCGATGCACAACTGGCAAACAGCAGGCCAGCCAGCCCTACCAGCAGCCACCTCATCCCCTCCATCGTGACCCTCCTATCCACGTCTCCATCATCCCCCCTCAGTAGAAAAACGCCCGACCTGGAGACATGTCTCAGGTTCCCCCATCAGCCTCTGTGAGCAACCCCAGGAGAATCGTCGCTGCCCGCTCGACCACCAGCGCGCACGAGCCCAGCCCACCTGGCGCGTGGACCGTGTCCCACACCCGGGCACACTGCGTCGCGCCCAGTGCCGCCCGGAAGCGCTCCCTGAAGCGGGTCGCGAGCGCGAGGGCCGGCCGGTCGTCCTCGCTCGGGCTCGTCCGGCCAAGCAGACCACCGACAACCAGCAACCCGCCGCTCAGCGCACCGCACATCTCCTGCTGGCTATCGCCCACACCGCCCGCAAAGCCCGTCGCCATGCGCGCACACTTTGGCTCCAGGTCGCCCAGCACATGCTCGCCCACGACGAGCAGCATGGCCTCAGCTCAATGGTAGCCTTGCCTGACCTGGTCACCGGCCCGGGCAGCCACGCGTTCCAACACATGGTTTTCGATCGCCAACTTGCCCCCTCGTCTCACGCTCTGTGTTCCACGCGCCCGTTGGCGATCGCCTCCCACAGCGTCTTTACCGCCAATTCAGCACAATGGACACTGTCCTCAGGCAAGCCGTCCAGGGCTACGATCAGGTCCTCCGGCCTGATGCCGCTGGCTTCCTCCAGCGACATCCCCTGCACCATACGGGTGAGCATGCTCCCGCAGGCCACACTGGGTCCACAGCCATCGGTCACAAAAGTCGCCTCTTTTACGCTCTCCTTGTCCAACCGCAGGTAGATCTCCATCGTGTCGCCACACCAGCCATGCACGATCCCGTAGGCATCCGGCTCAGCCATACGGCCCATGTTCGTGGGGTTGTGGGCCTCCTCGATGACCTTGGCCGAGTAGAGCGCCTGTTCCTGTTCGATGATCGCTCTCTGCAACTCTGCCACCACTCGGTCAAAGTTCGTTGTCTCTTCTTGATGCTCCAAGTGACCTCCTCTGTCAAAAGCGAATTTCGACCTTTCCCTTCTTGAAACCCTTGAACGACGATAGCATCCCGAGAATCGTGCCCCTCACGATCCTGGAGATAAATGGATTCAAAGGAATCGGCTGCCCATCTACGCTGACCTCCGTGGCCGGATGCAGGGAGACGCAATCCTCCACACTGCGACTTCCGGCGACAATCTCGCGGGCCAGATCGTAGCACCGCTCATGCCCACAGCCTCCACAGTCCAGGTTGGGCAACTTGAAGGCCTTTTGCTCCACCAGGTCAGCGACCCTGCCCACGTCATCCCGATCAAGGAGCGGTATCCTGAGTCTGTCGAAGGAAGGGACATCCAGCTCCCCCACCTGGTCGGCTGGCCCAACGGCACAGATTGCCAGGCCGTCGAAAAGCTCCCCCGACCGCCTGGGGTCGGCGTCGTCTGGCTCCCCCCGCAGGCACACGACCTTGGGGTAGGTCTTTTCCGCCTTGAACCCCTCGACGAGGACGATGTCTGCCTCCAGATACGGGATGATGTCTTCCAGGCTCGACTGTTTCTTCCAAAAGACCCCCGATCCCTGGGGCGAGACGAAACCCACCTGACCGGCCTCTTCTCCCAGTATCGTGGTGTCCTTCCCGGGGAGATCTAGATGGTGGGACAGATGCTTGACCACGGCCACTTTATGGCCCCTTCTGATCAGCTCGCGGGCCAGCTTGCGGGCCAACGTGGTCTTGCCGCTGTTCTTGAATCCGATGATGCCTACGACTCTCGGCAATGCTCTCCTCCGATGGAAAACCTCTACCAGGTTCCTAACTCGCCGTCAATCTGCCCAGGCGGTCCATCACTTCTTCCAACTGTTGCTGCAGCATCTCGGCCTCTTCTCGCAGCCGCCCCACCTCGTCGCGCTCATATTCGCCCCCGGCGGAGACCTCCCCGTGACCGTGCTCGTGACTGTCGCGGCACGGTTCGGCCCCACGCAACTGGCCGCCGAGGTACTGTTCCAGCGCGTGACGCACGGTGCCGGAAGCTCCGGTCACCGCCTGGATGCCGTACTGCTGGAAGAAGCCAATCGCCCGTCCACCCATCCCACCGGTGAGCATGACGTCCACACGCTGCTGGTGGATGAACTGGGGCACCTGGCCGGGCGAGTGCTTGCCGTAGTAAGGATTCACACTGGTACTAACCTGCCTGACTTTTTGGCCCTCGATGTCTACAAAGACATAGTGCGGGCAACGCCCAAAGTGCGGGCTCACCACGCTGTCCAATCCGTTGCTATCGTCCGCCGAAACCGCCACGCGTATCACGGGCTGCATCGCCTACCCCCCTTTCTCCAGCCGGTCGAGTCGATCCAGCACGTCAGCCAACTGTTTGCGCAGATCGCCGGCCATGTCTTTTAGAGCCGCAATCTCCTCTTCCCGAGAAGGGGCAGAAGGCATCGCCGCAGTCTGGGGGGGTGTCTGAGGAGCAGAGCCCCACGCCTGGCTTCCCATACCGCGTCCCATCCCCATCCCGGCGTGCGCCGGGGCGCTCGCCCCGCCTGCGGCCTGCAATTGGCCCGCCTTGAAGGCCTCGACCGCCTGCCGCACTGTCCCACCCCCAAAGAGATAGATGGGGATGCCAGCGGACTGGAGAACGCTGAAGGCATTAGGCCCCATATTGCCGGTCACCGCCGCCTGAGCCCCGCGCTCGACGACGAACTGGGCCGCCTGGATGCCCGCCCCACCGGGAGCACCGACCGCCAGGTTCTCCACAGACTCAAACGCCATCGTCTCCGTGTCCACAAAGACGTACACAGGACAGCGCCCAAAGACTGGGCTGGCTGGCGCGTCCAGGTCCACACCGTCAGCTGAAACAACGATCTTCATTTGCATTCCTCCCGATGAAAGGTATAATCTGATTTGTCCATTGGGCGGAGGCCCTGCAAGGCCCCCACCCGGTTGGGACCCCGGGGCGGGTGCGGATGGCAGACATCCGGCGGAGTATACGGCGACGTCACCCGCCCCGACGCATTCCACTGCCCGGCGCGGTTACGCTTCCTGTTCGAGTTCCGCGATCCGCTGGCTGATACTATCCAGTTGTTGCTGCAGCCACCCAGCCTGCGCCTTGAGATACTCCATCTCCTGCTCCGGGGCCGGCGATGCAGCGTACGGGCCATATGCTGGCGGCGGCGCACCCCAGGCCGGCGGCGCGCCCCAGGCGGGCGCGTATCCGAACCGCGCCCAGCCAGGCAGGCCGGTGGCGTGATACCAGTGCCGCCAACCTCGGCCACGGCCCCAGCCGCCACCCCAGCCCCATCCCACGCCGAGCCCACGCCCGGGGCCCGGATTCGCATAGCCGGGCATGCCATAGCCACCGCAGTAGCCAGCCCTGCGCCCGGTCATCGGTCCCATTCCCATAGGTCCAGTTCCATCTCCTGCTGGCATTTCACTCACCTCCTCTCCATCGCTAAACTCCAAGATGCGAAGTTTGCCTCAAACCTGGCTCCGTTGGATGTCACATTACCACCAGTAGAGCCGTCGGCCCCTTCCTCTGCCTGGGCCACGGCCTCGCCCGCGACCGAACGGACGCCGCACCCACGTCCACGGACGCAGCCAGCAAGCAAAACGCGTCCCGAGCGTGGGCCGGGCCGCCAGCATCCCCGGATGCACAGACGTGCCCTGCAGACCCGCGTACCCATACGGTGCCTGCCCCGACTCAGGAAGCACCAGCGCGCAGTACCCCTCGCCACGCCCGGTCATCGGGCCCTCGCCCCGTGGTCCTGTGCCATCAAAACCTGGCATATCGTTCACCTCCTTCCATACCGGTTTGTGACCCTCTAGAACATCGGTGTGCTCGGCCGGACAGAAGCTCGCTCCGCAATCTTCTCGGCGATGGGGGCGAACACATCCGTCGGATAGCCCTCGATCTCCCCTGCATCACACCGGCGGGCCAGTTCGGGATCGAGTGGCAGCCGGCCGAGCAGCGGCACCCCCAACTGCATCGCCGTCCGCATCGCCTGGCTGGGGCCAAATACCTCGATCTGCTCGCCGCACTTGGGGCAGACAAAGTAACTCATATTCTCCACCAGCCCGACGATGGGCACGTTCAAGTGCCAGGCCATCCGCGCCGCCTTGCGCACCACCATCCCCGCCAGATCCTGCGGCGAGGTCACCAACACCACACCATTGAGAGGGATGGACTGCATCACCGTCAGCGAGGCATCGGAGGTGCCGGGCGGGAGGTCTACGACGAGCACATCCAGGTCACCCCAGACCACGTCCCCCCAGAACTGCTTGATCGCCCCGCCGATGAGCGGGCCGCGCCAGATGACCGCCTCATCCTCGTTCGGCAGCAGCAGATTGATGGACATCACCTTGATACCGGTGGCCGTCTCAGCAGGCAGGATGCCGACCGGCCCCATCGGCGGTGGCTCGTGGAGGCCGAACATATTGGGAATGCTAGGGCCGGTGATATCGGCATCCAGCACACCGACGCGCTCCCCCTGCTGCCGGAAGGCGGTCGCCAGGATCGCCGCGACGGACGACTTCCCCACCCCACCCTTGCCGCTCATCACCGCCAACACGCGCTTGACATGGTTGAGGTGAGCCGCCACCCCAGCCCCCCGCTGCTGTTGCTGCTGCTGCTGGCTGGGCCAGATGCGTTCCTTCTCCTGCGGCGTCATCTCCCGCAACGTCACCTCCACGTCCTGAACGCCATCCAGCGTCAGGACAGCCTGCCGGGCATCGTCCACGATGCGCTCCCTCAGCGGACAGGCCAGAGTGGTCAGCGCCAGTGTGAAGCGCACCTGGCTATCCTCCACCTCCACATCGTGCACCATCCCCAGTTCAACCAGACTCTTGCCCAGTTCAGGGTCATTCACCCCCTTCAGGGCCTCCAGGATTTGCGTTTTGTCAACCATTGCTCTCCCTTAATTATGGTATTCACCCTCGCCTTCCTCCATGTGTTGGCTGTAGACGCCCAAAAGATGATCGATCATGGCCCGCGCAGCCTGCAAATCCTGCACGCTCCAGCCAAGCACTTCATCCCCCAGAGCGGTGAGGCTGTAGACCCGCCGGGGCGGACCCTGTGTCGTTTCCTCGTCCCACGTCGAAGAGACCCAGCCCTGCGACTCCATATCTCGTAGTACGCGGTAGACAACGCTGGGGTTCAAGCCCTCCAGGCCAAACTCCCCCAATCGTTCCATGAGCGTGTAGCCGTGGGCCGGTCCGTGATGCAGTAGCAGGAGCAGCGCCGGTTCCAACATCCGCGCCACCCGCCGGTAACGACCTCG
>Ga0307377_10006884_pt1 | contig 11818 bp, 10 predicted proteins | sample TR3MG_FD_202535 | JGI IMG/M metagenome (GOLD analysis project Ga0307377, IMG submission 202535) | Soil microbial communities from Risofladan, Vaasa, Finland - TR-3 | ecosystem: Environmental > Terrestrial > Soil > Coastal area > Acid sulfate soil | place: Finland: Risofladan, Vaasa | collected...
TCTCTTTCACCTGAACGGGCGAGCCCGTCACACTTCGTTGGATTCGTCGGGCTCTGCACCCGTGAATCGGAGTCCGTCAAGTGTAGCCCAGCGCGGATCAACCGGTGCTTGACAGTCGCAACTGGCCTCGTTGCGGTCGATTCCGCAGTAGGGACATAAGCCCTGACAGTCCTCACGGCACAGCGGGGCCAGCGGTAGGTCGAGCAGGATGGCGTCACGCACCATAGGCGCCAGATCCACAAAATCGCTCTCGACCAGGTATGTCTCCTCGTCACCAGGTCCCCGTTCGTCGACGAATCGCTCGCGGACCGCCACCTCGAGGACCCCGAGCACCGGTGTCGAGCAGCGCCGACAGATCCCGTGCCAAGGTGCGCTGATGAGGCCCTTGGCCCAGAGTCCACCGATGAAACTCTCGAGGCGAAGCGCCACGTGCACCGTCGCTTCGGGAAACACGTCCGTCTCGGCCGGCCCGCGTGGTGCGAACTCGTGGGCGTCGTCAAAGGGAGCGTCAAAGGTGACCTCGATCTGCGAGGGCACGTCGCGCAGCAGTTGGGCGACCGGTACGAGATACTCGGATGACACGGGCGTCAGTGCGCGTCCTGATCGAAGAAGGACGACTCGGAGAACGACGCGGTCTCCTCGTAGGCGGTCTCGGGGACTGCGGCGCCAGCGCCGCGCACCGCGGGTGGCTCCTCTTCGATGAGTGATGTCGGTAGGCCTTGGGTGCTTAGGCGTTCGCGGCCCGAACGGGTGGTTCGCAAGAGGCGCTCGAGCACGATCTCGAAATTGCCCAGTTTGCCATCGATGAAGTCCTCGGACTGGTTGATCATCTGGCGGGCTTGGGTGTGAGCCTCGGCGATGATCTGCTGGGCGGTGAGGCGCGACTGGCGGACGATTTCGGTCTTGTCCACCATGCGCGCGGCTTCTGCGCGGACTTGGTCCATCAGTTGCTGGGCCTTTTGGACCTCGGCCGCCATGAGCTCTTCGCGGTCACGCAGCGCCCAACGGGCCTCTCGAATCTCGCCGGGCAGGCTCCGCAGTGCCTGTTCCAGCAGTCCGATCACCTCGTCACGCGGGATCAACGCAGAATTGGACAGGGGCATCTGCTTGGCACCCGCGACCAACTCGATCAAGTCGCGCAGGTCGGACTCGATGTCGCGCCGAGAGTGTCGCCCCGGTGCGTCGGTGAACTCTTCGGGGTTGTCGTAACCATCGAATACGGTCATTCTTCACCTCCTGGGAAACGGTCACGCAGGCGCGCGGCCACGGGCTCGGGCACGAAGGTCGTCACGTTGCCGCCGTAGCGGGCCACCTCACGCAGGAGCCTTGAGGCAATGAACGAGTGCTTGGAACTCGTCGGGATGAAGAGGGTTTCGACGCCCGACAGCGAGCGGTTCATTTGGGCCATCTGGAGCTCACTCTCGAAGTCCGATACCGCCCGCAGACCCTTGACGATGGCCGTGGCGTTCACGTCCTTAGCGACATTGACGAGCAGGGTGGCGATCGAGACGATACGAACATTGCCCAAGTGGGCGCAGGACTCGGCGATCATCTCGCGACGTTCGTCGAGGTCGAAGAGGGTCTCGGACTTCTGGGGGTTGCGGATCGCCGCGACCACGATCTCGTCGAAGATCAGCGACGCGCGCTCGACCACTTCGAGGTGACCATTGTGGAACGGGTCGAACGAGCCCGGAATCAGTCCAACGGTCACTCGTCTTCCCCCTCACTGGGCTCCAGCATCGTTACGAGCGTAGTGCCGTAACGTTTCGTCTTGGTAACGACCCAGCCCTCCGGCGGATCCATATGACGGTCGTTTTCCACCACCACCCGCTTCGCGGTGACTCCCCGGAGGACTCCCGCTAGGTCGATGGGTCCGTATGGCGGATCGGCCAGCACGAGATCGAGATCCGCTGGCGGCGACCAGACCGGCAGTGCCGCGCGCACATAGACGGCCTCGCCGGGCAGTCCGAGGGGTTCGAGGTTGGCCCGGGCGGCGGCCAAGCACTGCGGGTCACTATCGACGAAGTAGACCTTGGCGGCGCCCCGCGACAGGGCCTCGATGCCCATGGCCCCCGAACCGCAATACAAGTCCGCCACCACGAGTTCGGTCAGTCCCCCTCGGCTCTGGAGCATCGAGAAGATCGCCTCGCGGGCGTAATCGGTGGTCGGGCGCACTGTGGACGGCAACTTCGCCTTTAGCGGGCGCCCCCGAGCCGCTCCACCAATTACTCGCACCCCTTCAGGGTACGCCCTCAGCGCCTCTAGGACATAAACAGGTAGTCAGCCTCGGCGTCATCGACGAAAAGACGTAGTTCGTCGACCATCTCGGGCTCCCCGAGCAGCCCGTCGCGCGCCACCATCCGATTGGCGACCGACTGCGCCGCGATCAGGAGTGCCTCGTCTCGCCGCAGCGACGCGAGGCGCAGGTCGCTGCGGCCCCGTTGGCGTGCACCCAGCAGGGTTCCCTCGCCGCGCAGATCGAGATCGATCTCGGCGAGCGCGAATCCGTCATTCGAGTCGACCATGGCTTGGAGTCGCGCCGCCCCCTCCTCATTCGGCGGCGTTCCGAGCAGGTAGCAGTAGCTCTGGATCGCACTGCGCCCGACGCGACCTCGCAACTGGTGTAATTGAGCCAACCCGAAACGCCAGGCATCCTCGATGACGATGACCGTCGCCTCGGGTACGTCCACGCCGACTTCGATCACCACCGTCGCCACCAAGACGTCGAGTTCGCCCGCCCGGAACTGCGCCATGACTTCGTCCTTCTGTGGTCCGGGCATCTGACCGTGCAGTAGTCCGACCGCCAGTCCACGCAACTCTTCGAGGGCGAGGCGGGTCCGTTCCTCAACCGCGCTGGTCGCCTCCATCCGATCAGAGCCCTCCACCAGCGGGCAGATCACGTAGGCGCGCCGGCCCCGTGCCACCTCGTCACGGACCCGCTGCCAACAACCGCTCACCTGCGCCTCGCTGAGCGACCACTCGGTCGCAATCGCCAGACGGCCCTCGGGCATCTCGTCGAGCACGGACCGGTCGAGGTCCCCGAAGACCACCATGGCCGCCGTGCGCGGAATGGGCGTGGCGGTCATCACCAACAGGTCGGGGTCGGCGGCCTCGTCGGAGTGAGCCCGACCCTTGTCACGCAGCGCAGCTCGCTGTTCCACGCCGAATCGGTGCTGCTCATCGATCACGATGACGCCGAGGGACCGGAACCGGACCTCGTCGTTCAACAGCGAGTGCGTACCGACCACGATGTCGACCGATCCGTCGGCGAGACCGTCCAGCACTCGTTGGCGGTCCTTGGACTTGACCCGTCCAGTGAGCAACTGGATCGACAGTGGGCGAACTCCTCCGAGTACCGCGGAGTCCGAGACGGTCAGGCCGACGAGGTCGCGACGCAACGAGGCGAGGTGCTGTTCGGCCAGGACTTCGGTGGGGGCCATGAGGGCCCCCTGGCGGCCCCCGTCGATCGAGGCGAGCAACGCCGTCAAGGCGACCACCGTCTTGCCGGATCCCACGTCACCTTGCAGGAGGCGGTGCATGGGCAGCGCACCCGCCAGGTCCGTAGCGATTTCACCCAGGACCCGGCGTTGCGCTCCGGTCAACGCGAATCGATGGTTGGCGAGGAACCGTCGTACGAGGCTTGACTCGGGTCCGTTCAGGGAACCCGGGGCCACGTCGAGGTCGTCCTCGTGGATCGGGTGACGGATACCCGAGGCCGACTCCTCGAGGCGTCGGCGGCGAAGCGCGAGAAGGAGTTGGAGCCGTAGGAACTCGTCAAAGATCAGACGCCGACGCGCCGGAGCCACCTCGTCCAGGTCCTGGGGCAGGTGAATGCCCCAGAACGACGCCGTGCGTTCGACCAGTCCCAATTCGCGCCGGACCTCTTCGGGGACCGGATCCAGCAGGGGGCCCGACCGGCGAAGGGCTTCATCGATAAATCCACCGATCTCCCAACTCGTCAGTCCAGCCTTTCCCGACGCGGGATAGATCGGGACGACCCGACCCACGCGCGAGGCGTCTCGTTCCTCACCCGACGCACCCACGATGACGTCGACGACGGGATTGGTCATCTGGCGTTGTCCCCGGTAATCGGTGACCTTGCCGAAGAAGAGTGCCTGCACTCCCACGAGCAGTTGTCGTTCACGCCACGCCTGGTTGAAGAAGACGACCTTGAACGACCCCCCGTCATCCACCACGGTGACCTCGACCATGATCCGCCCCTGGCGGGTGCGCCGGCCCGACACCTTGCTGACCTCGCCGAAGACCGCAGCCTCCTCGCCGACGGTGAGGTCCGAGAGGTCGACGCGCTTGGTGCGGTCGATGTAGCGACGTGGATAGATCGTGATGAGGTCGAAGACGTTCTCGATGTCGAGCGACTTCAGCGCCGTCACGCGTTTCTCGCCGACGTGACGCAACTGAGCCACCGCCACGTCGCCCAACTGGCGTAACCGGCGTGGCGCCGTGTCGCTCACTCGATGCCGAAGTAATAGGGGTAGAGCGGCTGGCCCCCGTGGTGCACCTCGGCGCTCACCGACGGGAACTCTTCGGCCAGGAAATCGGTGATCCGTCGGGTGTTGGCCGGTGACGACCCCTCCCCCTCAATAATCGTGACCAGTTCGTGCTGAGGCAGGATCAGACCGGCCAACAATTCGTTGCTAGCGACGGCGATCGAACCGGCAACGGAGCGAACGCCCTTCGAACTCAGTCCAATCCATTCGCCCTCGTGAACTTCACCCGCGTCGGTTGTCGTGTCGCGAACCGCCTGGGTCACCTCGGCCGCCACCACGTGGCCCGCCGAAATGCTCATCGCTTCGGCGTTCTGCGCCGCGGTGGCAGCGGGGTCGTATTCGAGCAACGCCGCGAAGCCCTCCACGATGGAGTTCGTCGGCACCACTCGTACCACCTGATCGACCAACGAGTCGACCTGTTCGGCGACCGGGCGGATGTTCTTGTTATTGGGCAGGATCACCACTTCAGCCGACCCGGATTCCCGCACCGCAGCGACGAGATCGGCGGTCGACGGGTTCATCGACTGACCGCCACGCACGAGAACCCGCACTCCCAGTGAACGAAAGATTCGCCCGATGCCGTCGCCCACGACGACGGCGACCACCGACGTGGTGGGCGCCGGAGCCAACTCCTCGCCCGCTTGGATGGCGCTTCCCTCGCGAACCCAACGCTCCTCGAACACCTGCTCGGTGAGGTCACTCACCCGGATGTCGCGCGGGCGACCCGCGTCGAGGGCGGCCTCGATGGCCCCCCCGATATCATCGGTATGGATGTGGCAGTTGTAGAGCCCGTCACCGCCAACAATGACGATCGAATCGCCGATGCCCGACCACACCTCGCGAAAGGCGTGCATCTTGGCGTCATCGGAGTCGAGCAGGTACATCACCTCGTAGCGCAGGTCAGCAATGGATGCCTCGTGATCGATCGCCTGTTCCTGGACGTGCACCGAGATCGACTCCAGCGGAGGCGCCAGGGGCAACGGGTCGTCGGCGACGACGTGGCACAGCGCGTCATAGAGCAGCAGTAGTCCGGTGCCCCCCGAGTCGACCACGCCGGCTTGCTTCAGGACCGGCAGTTGCTCGGGGGTGAAGGCGAGCGCTTCGCGAGCCTGGTCGCGCGCCGCGCGCACGAGATTGGCCAACGACTCGGAGTGGGTTCGGGCTCCTTCGGCGGCCGCGCGGGCGATGGAGAGCATCGTTCCCTCGACGATGCGCACGACCGCTTGGCGAGCCAACGCATCGGCGTGCTCGAAGGATTGGGCCAACAGTTGGGGCTCGACGTCGCCGTCGGCGGGAAACTTGGCCACGAGGCCCCGGAGCATCTGCGAGAGGATGACGCCGGAATTGCCCCGTGCGCCCATGAGCGACCCGTGGGCGATCGCGTGACACACCTCGGACATTGGGGCGCCTGGGAACAGTGGGTCCAACTCGGCCACCACGGACTCAATCGTGAGGGTCATATTTGTTCCCGTATCCCCATCGGGTACGGGATAGACGTTCAGACGGTTGATGACTTCCTTGTGGGACCGCAACAACTCGGCAAACGTCGAGATTACGGCGCGCAATTGGGCTGCGGACAGCGAGGTGGGAGCGGTCATCGCTAGCGATGCTACAATGGTCGTTCGGTTAAACCGGCGTCGGCGAAAAGCAGCGGCTGGGAAAAAGGAGAAAGTTCATCATGGCATCAGTCTGCGAAATCTGCGGCAAGAAGCCGTCATTCGGCATGAACGTGTCCCACTCCCACCGCCGCACGAAGCGCCGTTGGAACCCGAACATCCAGCGCGTGCGTGCGCTCGTCGGTGGCACACCCAAGCGGATGAACGTCTGCACCGGTTGTATCCGCTCAGGCAAGGTCACCAAGCCCGTTCGGCGCAGCGCCAACGCCTAGACCCGTCGGCTTCTCAAAGTCGATGCTGCCAGCCCCGTCGGTCGAACGGTGCACCTCGGAACGTCCTAACGGTCACGTCCTTGACGACGTGACCGACTGTTATGGGATTGCCCAGACCGCGGTCGTGGAAGATCATGCGGAGCCGTCCCGGATCATCAGTCACGATAAGTAACTCGTAGTCCTCGCCCCCACTGATTGCCTCCTCTTCCGTTGCACCATTCGCCACCGGCACTTTCGTCAATTCGAACCCAACCCCGGACGCGTCGGCCAGACGGTGCAGGTCGAGGCCGATTCCGTCGCTCAGGTCCATCATGGCGTGGACCCGGGCACCCCGTGCCGCCTCCCCCTCGCGCAGCCGGGGCCACGGACGGCGATGGGCCACCACCAACTCGTCGTTGAGTGGCGCACCCTCACGCCGTCGTCGCAGGCCCGCCGCCGACCGGCCGAGCGGGCCGGTGACCAGGATCTCGTCACCCGGACGGGCGCCACTGCGCAGTACTGCTCCCGCGTCGGGGCACTCCCCAAAGACGGTCACCGCGACGCTCACGTCACGACCTTGGGCCAAGTCACCCCCAACAATGGGACAGCCGGTGATCATCGAAGCGTCGGCAATCCCTCGATGCAACTCCTCGAGATCGGTGCCGGCCGGGGCACTCACCGCCACGACGGCGCCCCGCACCAGCGCGCCCATGGCCGCGAGATCCGAAATCGCCGAAGTCACCGCCTTGAAGCCCAGATCCTCGAGTGGAAAGATTTCACCCGCGAGATGCACGTCCAAAATCGCGACGTCGGTGCTGATCACGGCCTGTCCCACAAAGGGCGCCAGCACCGCGGCGTCGTCACCGATATGCATCTCACCTCTCGGGATGATTCGCTGGCCCACGATTGTGGCGATACGCTCCAATACGTCGTCTTCGCGTCGGAAGTAATCCCTTTTGGGAATGGTTGGGTCAACCGGCGTGGGCATGACGCATTTTTGACATCCGACACTCGCTGAAGTGCGAGGTGCCGCGAACGGAGGAGCAGGACGTGACGTACCCAACCAGCAACCGGAAACTCATCGCATGGGTAGAAGAAGTTGCAGAACTCACTACTCCCGATCGTATCTATTGGTGCGACGGTTCGGCGCAAGAGTACGACGAATTGTGTCAGTTGCTCGTTGACCAGGGAACGTTCACGCGACTGTCGGACGCCAAGCGTCCGAACAGTTACTACGCCACGTCGGACCCAGGTGATGTCGCCCGCGTCGAGGACCGCACGTTCATCTGCTCCGAGAAGGAGATCGACGCGGGTCCGACCAACAACTGGCGCGACCCCGACGAGATGCGCGCCACGCTGGATGGACTCCTTGCGGGGTCGATGAAGGGGCGCACGATGTACGTCGTGCCGTTCTCGATGGGTCCGCTGGGGTCGAACATCTCCCACATCGGCGTCGAACTGACCGACTCGCCTTACGTGGTGGTGTCGATGCGCATCATGACCCGCATGGGCAAGGGCGCGCTCGACGTGCTCGGCGACGAGGGCACCTTCGTGCCGTGTCTGCACTCGGTGGGCGCACCGCTCGTTGACGGTCAGGCCGACGTGAAGTGGCCGTGCAATGCTGACAACAAGTACATCGTGCAATTCCCCGAGACCAGTGAGATCATCTCCTACGGTTCGGGCTACGGCGGCAACGCGCTGCTCGGCAAGAAGTGCTTCGCCCTGCGCATCGCCTCGGTATTGGCTCGAGACAACGGCTGGCTCGCCGAGCACATGCTCATCCTCAAGCTCACGAACCCCGCGGGAGAGTCACGCTTCGTCGCCGGCGCCTTCCCGAGCGCCTGCGGCAAGACCAACCTGGCGATGCTCGTACCCACGCTGCCCGGCTGGAAGGTCGAGACCATCGGTGACGACATCTGCTGGATGAAGCCAGGTCCTGACGGACGGCTCTACGCGATCAACCCCGAAGCCGGGTTCTTCGGCGTGGCACCGGGCACCAACATGGAGACCAATCCCAATGCCATGTACTCGGTCGAGGCGAACACCATCTTCACCAATACCGCGATCACCGCCGACGGCGACATCTGGTGGGAGGGCATGGGTGAACCACCCGCTGGCCTGACCGACTGGAAGGGCCAGCCGTGGACGAAGGAGCTCGGTACTCCCGCCGCGCATCCGAACTCACGGTTCACCGCACCTGCCGAGCAGGACCCCGCCATCGCCCCTGAATGGCAGGACCCGGCCGGTGTGCCGATCGACGCGATCCTCTTCGGTGGCCGCCGTGCCAGCGTGGTCCCCCTGGTCTTCCAGTCGCGTTCGTGGGACCACGGCGTGTTCCTCGGTTCGATCATGGCCTCGGAGACCACCGCAGCCGCGACCGGCGCGGTCGGCAACCTGCGTCGCGACCCCTTCGCCATGTTGCCATTCTGTGGCTACAACATGGCCGACTACTTCGGTCATTGGCTGACGTTCTCCGAGCGCTTCGACGAGGACAAGCTCCCGAAGATCTTCTACGTGAACTGGTTCCGCAAGGGCGCCGACGGCCGCTGGCTGTGGCCAGGCTACGGCGAGAACAGCCGAGTGTTGGAGTGGGTCTTTGAACGCTCCGCGGGACGTGGTGACGCGGTGGAGACCGCCATCGGTTACGTGCCCTCCCACACCGCGATCAATGTCGAGGGACTGAACGTGTCGCACGCCGACATGGACGAGCTCTTGACCGTCCACGCCGACGACTGGCGCGCCGAGGTGCCCAGCATCCGCGAACACTACCGCCAGTTCGCCGATCGCATCCCGGCGAAACTCGTCGCCCTGGTTGACGATCTGGAGAGCCGCCTGCGGTAGTCCACGCCGAAACGGCGGCGTGGAACTCGCTTCTACTCCGCCGTTTCGGCGTCGGCCACGATGAGTCGCGGTCCCGACGGCCAGTCGAAGTAGCGCCACGTCCAGTTGATGAGCACCCGGATCTTGTTGCGAAAGCCGACGAGGTACCAAAGATGGAGGCCCAACCACGCGAGCCAACCCGGGGTGCCCTTGATGACACCACCTCGGGGCAACTTCGCCACGGCGGCGTGACGGCCAATCGTGGCCATAATCCCCTTATTGCGGTAACTGAACGCAATGGTTGGCTGGCCGTCGAGCACCCGCAGGATCTGTGCAGCGCAGTGACGCCCTGATTGGATCGCCACCGGGGCCAGTTGCGGACAGAACTCTGATTCGTTGGCCGGAACGGCCGCGGCGTCACCGACGGCCCACACGTTGGTGCTCTCCAAGAGGCGCAGGTCCGGCGTCACGCGCGCTCGACCGCTCGGACCGGGTGACGCTTGCAGATCGTGGGCCAGCGTGCCACTCGCGGTCACCCCCGCCGCCCAGATGACGGCGGCCGTTTCGATCCGCTCCCCGTCGGAGAAACGGATTGCGTGCTCTTCAACTTCGACGACCGAACGACCGAACTCGATCTCGACGCCCATTCGCTCCAGTTCCCGCTTGGCGTAGCGACTGGCCGATTCGGGGAAAGCGGTTAGCAGGCGTGGCGCGAGGTCGACGAGGAGCACGCGTACCTTGGCGGAGTCGAGGCGCAGGCCGTCGCGCTTGATGGCGATCCGAATCAGTTCCGACAGTGCCCCCGAGGTCTCAACACCGGTGGGCCCACCTCCGACCACCACGAAGTTGAGGCTCACCGGCGTATGTTCGGCACGAACGTCGGCGTGCTCGAGCGAGAGGAGGAGGCGATTGCGCAGCCGACGGGCGTCGGCGAGCGAATACAGGGGCATTGCGTACTTCGACGCCCCCGGAATTCCGAAGAAGGCGGCGGTCGCACCGGTGGCGACGACGAGGTGGTCGAAGGCGACCTCCGCCCCATCGGCGAGAACGACCACGCTACGCGCATGGTCCACTTCGGCGACGGTGGCGTGACGGAAGCGGATGTTGTCAGCTGGCCCGAAGATAGTACGGATCGGATAGGCCACGTCGGCAGGCTCCAGGCCCGCGGTCGCCACCTGATAGAGCAACGGCAAGAACGTGTGAAAATTGTGCTTGTCGATGATGGTGACCCGCACGTTCTTGTCGGCCAGTCCTCGAGCCGTCGCCACTCCGGCGAAGCCACCACCGATGATCACCACGTGGGGCAAGTGATTGAGGTCCCGATAGACGGAACTCGAACTCGTTGACATCGCCATGTTCCATTACAGCACAAACGATTGTTAACGTGTCGTGTCAGTTTCGCGCCATGCGTCGACCCACGCCGTAGACCACGCCGGCGGTCGTCGTCAGTACTGCGAGTACTTGGTCCCCCACGGCGAAACCAAGAGTGATCGCCACCGGAATCACCGCACCGATCACCCAGAGCAATTGCTGGCGCACCGCGAAGCGGGCGAACGTCCGACCCTGCGCACCGGGCGCGACGTGACGCTGAGTGATGGCGTCGAACGTCGGCTGGGCGACGGCAGCGCACAAGCCCAGCCAACCGGCGAGCACGATCTGAGCCACCAGAGTCGGGCGCAATGACGCCAAGGCGGAACCTACGCCAGTGCCCAGCAACGCCAACGTCAGGAGTGTCGTCTCGGTGAGCGCGCTGCGCACTCGGGTCACCAGGGCCAGTCCGAGCAGCGCCCCGAGTCCACTGAGGACCAGGGCGAATGCGAAATATCCCAACCCCGCATGCTGACGGCGCAGCCCGAAGGCCAGCAGGAACGTCGCGAACCCCACGGTGAAGCGCATCAACGCCGCAGCGGACAGGCCCCAGACGACCTCGGAGTCACCCAGCGGGTTCAGTACGTGGCGATCGCGTTCAGCTTGGCTGAGTCCGGAGACCTCGTCACGCAGCGCCTTCGTGGGACGCTGCAAGCGCAGGCTTGCGACCGTCGCGCCCAGATAGACGAAGGTCGCGGCGACGAGGACGCTCGACGCGCTGACCCCCTTTAGCAGGGCGGCACCCAACGCGCCCGCGACTAGCCCGGCGAGCGTACCCAGCAAGGTGAGTTGCGCGTTGAACCCGGCGAAGCCGCGTTCTTGTTCGACCTCTTCGAGGGGCCAACCTGACTGACCTACGCCCGATGAGTGATCTCGCAACTGATCGGTCCGGGCCATCTCGGGGACCAGCGCGCCACGGGTCACCACGTAGAGCTTCGACGAGATCAGCACGAGAAATGCCTCGGGGAACAGCCACAGAGAGTTGAGATGTTGGCTCATGGTCCAACAGAGGACCGCCCGAAGGCCGGCGGAAATAGCCACGAGCACTCGACGCCCGTTGGCGGACCGGTCAATGAGGGGGCCGAGTATCGGCGAGACGACGGCGAAGGGAGCGATGGTGAGCAGCAGGTAGGCGAGGACTTTACCCTTGGCCTCGGTGGGGGTGACGGAGAAGAACAAGGACCCCGCGAGGGACACGGTCACGAACGTGTCGCCGGCCATCATGATGACGTGCACCAGCGCGAGTCGGCCGAAC
>Ga0307377_10006886_pt1 | contig 11817 bp, 17 predicted proteins | sample TR3MG_FD_202535 | JGI IMG/M metagenome (GOLD analysis project Ga0307377, IMG submission 202535) | Soil microbial communities from Risofladan, Vaasa, Finland - TR-3 | ecosystem: Environmental > Terrestrial > Soil > Coastal area > Acid sulfate soil | place: Finland: Risofladan, Vaasa | collected...
TTGGCGGGAGTTTGGCGAAAAGTTTCTTGAATGTCTCTAATGACATATATTCACCATTTGGATTGTTTTTCTTATAACAGAAATCACATACGACACCTACACCTTTACAAGCGGTGGCAATTTCGATGTCAGCTATCTCAGGACCAAACGGAGAATACTCAGGATCTTCCTCTTGAGTTTTTCCCCAACGAGCAAAGAAACCTGTTTTGCGGTCAAATATAAAATTGTAATCTTTTGAGCGGAGATGTGTTCGGTCGCCCTTTGAGCCTATAACTGCTTTGTTCATTTGTAACCCTTTCTTTAGAATGAATCGTTTATACTTTCAAGATACGATCTCATTATATCAATATAATTTGCCATCATGTCTACATCTAACATATTTATTTCTTTACCATCTTCATATTTTCTTTCTACTATACGAAATGATTCATAAATATAATCAAACTCATTTGTCATTTGATAATATTCGTCGGCATCCTCGTCCTCTAAAAATACAATATCGTCGTCGAGTTTTTCTCTCACTTCCACGAAACCACGATTGACATTCATCATTGTATTTGCGTGTAATAGTGCTGCTTCTAAATTTCTCGATTCCATATATTGTTTTCCTTTTCTATAAATATAAAAATCTATTCGAAAAACTTTAGTTTTATTTGTTCTATTTTTTCTTTGTTTTGTCGCCGTTTTAAATCTTGTTCATCCCACATATAACCTACATCATCCCAACCAGGATGATCAGGATCAAGTGCATCCGCACACACTATATTCATGTTATATTTTTTCTTTGGATCGAATATTTTCTTGATCAATTTAAAACTATCAGGATTCAATTCCACAAAATATAATTGTTTCTCTACGATATGTTTGTAACGTTTTTCTTCATTAGGCTCCCACTCAGTGAGTCCGACCATCAATCGTTCGACCACAACACAATGAAAGTTACCAAGTCCGGCAGCAGGATCGAGCCACGTTTTATTTGGATCATTCCATATAATCCAGGGTAATTCGTTTAACATTTCTTCTATTAAAGTGAACGGTGTAAAGACCTCTCCATTTATTTTTATCTTCTCTTTGGTATTATACTTATTATCAAGTATATCTTGTATTTGTTTTCTTATGTTATACATTAAATAAACTCTTTCCAAAAATCCTTACGAAAATATTTAAACATTCTAAAATCTATTTGATAATTACTCCACATAACACTTTTCAAAAAGTTTTTAAACTTTTTAGATTTCAATGCATTTACTATTAAATCACCATCTTTATCATTATCAATTCTTATATAATATGAATGTTGAGTTGTACCATATTCACCATTTTTATCATAAATACAAGAATCCGTTCCACTATCTCCAAAAATTACCTTTTTTTCTCCAAACCCACCTTTATCATTTCTCTTAGAATATACAAATTGTATTCCTTTTTTTGGCGTTGTATTAATCACCGGATATTTATATATTTCATCTTTTTCATATTTAACATTATCTTGTCTATTATCAGTTGAATATGAATAAGTATAAACTAATTCTAATTTTTTATCTTCTTCGGACGCTAATATGTTTTTTAATTCCTTTGATGTCCAATTTGGAATAAAAGAAATATTTTTAATACAAAGTTCTTCATTTTCACCTAATTCATTTTTGTAAATTGTATTTCCTTTATATGTTGTTTTTTGATATACATACCAATCATAACGAGTTCCAACTCCAAACATTTTATATCCATCCAAAAAATTATGTGTTTCGAGATATATCATATTTCCATTAAACAAAATATGTTGTGTTTTTTTTAAATTACTTTTACTTTCCAATGGTTTACGCCAAGCCGATGGATGAACAAAAACCATATAACCATTGTGATTTAAAACATCATATCCTTTTTCTACAAATTTGTACCATAAAAAATTACTTACATTTTTATGCGGTGCTTGATACGGTGGATTTCCAACTATTACATCAAAATTCATATTATCATTTCCTTTTCTATAAATATGATCCACTACTATTTGTATGTGTATATTTAAATGAATCAGAAACATTACAATTTTCCATTTCAAAAAATCTTAATTTTAATTGTTCTATTTTTTCTTTGTTTTGTCGCCGTTTTTTGTCAGCTTCATCCCACATATAACCTACTGTATCCCAACCAGAGTGATCCTTGTCGAGCGCGTCAGCACATACCAAGTTCATCTTATATTTGTTCTTTGGATCAAAGATTTTCTTAATTAATTTAGCACTATCAGGATTTAACTCTATGAAATACAATTGGTTCTCTACAATGTGTTTATAACGTTTGTCCTCATTAGGCTCAAAATCGGAAAGTCCAACCATCAACCGTTCAACGATAACACACTGAAAGTTACCAAGACCAGCCGCGGGATCGAGCCACGTTTTGTTTGAATCAATCCACAATTCTTTAGGTAATTCATCTAACATTTCTTCAATCAATTCAAACGGCGTAAAAACTTCACCCATTTCTTTAATTTTATTATAATTACTATAATTACCATCAAGTATGTCCTGAATATGTTTTCGTTGATTATACATTTTCAATATACTCCATTTCTTCTTTTGTAAAATCAAAAAAATCATAAATTTCTTCATCAGTCCAATCTTTAGAAAAATCTAAATTAGGTAAAGTCATATATGCATAACGTCCATATCTTTTTATTTTGTCAATAAACTTATACATATTTGTGTCAAAAAACTTCTGTATGTTTTCTGCAGTATTCTTATCTTTTGTACGATAAAAAAATGAATATCTCCCAACACCTTTTTCAAATGATATTTCCGAAAATTGTGTACTTTGTCCAGGATTAATAATATGAGAAACAATAAGTTTCATACTATTTTGCCCTTTTTGTCGTTCATCAGCCCACATAGTTTGTCTATTTACATCAGACGAAAGATAAACCGGAAACACATAACCATTCGTTACATCTTTTTCTTTAACAAACGAATTTTGTCCTTTACCATTTTCAGGAATTATTTTTCCATTTTTATATAATTTAGAAAATATTTTATCAACCATAGTATTAAAAATATATTTTTCTCTAATGTCGCCTTTAAAAGTTCTTAAATCTACATTTCTTTCTTCACCATCAAATGTAATCACTTTTGTTTTTTCTATCACTTTACGAACGATATGATATATACAAAAAGAAGAACCAATATCAGGAAAATAAGTTTGTAGGCGTTCATCTAAATTTATATAACTAATGCTGTAATCGTGTGATCTAATTATATCCTTGTATTGACGACTATTATACAACCATGATTTTGGAGAAATATACAAAATACTTCCATTGTGGTTTATAAGTTTTTTCGCAACATCAATAAATTTCCAATAAAATTTCAAATCCTTACCATTTTGATACGGTGGATTCGCTAAAATAACATCAAATCTCATATTTGTTTCCTCTCGTATAAAGTCTTTTATATAAATATTCTTTAATCCAGATATATGTTTCGCTATAGAAACCATCACAGGGTCAGGATCAAAACCATACAAATCATTTTGGATTTCTTCTTTTGTTTGTCCAAGTTGTTGACGAACCATATGTATAACTTTTAGAAATATTCCGTTTTTGCACGCCGGGTCTAATACCTTTTTACCAACTTCAAATGCTTCTTCTGGAAGTATAGAAATCATTTCTTTCACTAATGGAAGTGGAGTATTGATTTTCCCTTTATTTTTTGGATTTACAAAAAGACCATCATTAATATCCCGAATCTTTTCATATGAATCGTTTTCAAATGAAGTATTCTTTATGATAAAATCTAATTTTGTTCGTTGTTTAGTTTCTTTTTTCATCATAACCTTTTTTAATTTCTATACCAATATACTCATAATCCGAATAACAGTCAAGTTTTATTTTATTTATTTTTACTAAACTTAACTAAAATATTCAATACGATTTTAGAAACTTCTATATTATTTATACCAAAATGATTATCAAAAAGTTCCACGGCTTTTTTATGAGTTTTTACAAAAGAAAGAATATCATTAAACTCAATATTATTCGTTGTAATTTCCGATATATCCATATTCTTACTCGCTGTATATATACCAGCAAAATTCATTTGACTTTTATAATAAAAATTTATGATACTTTTTATAATGTCGCCAATCTTTTTCGTATATTCTTTTGATGGTTTCATCCCACCCTCACGAGTTCTTTTCTTATTATCACGTTTCGCACCCTTAGTAATATTAGGGCGTTTTTCAGCGACAGATTGTTTTCCTTGTAAGAAATTCCACAAATCAAGTTCATACTCTTTCATCAAATCGTAAATTTCTTTACGTTCGGCATCAGTACCACCACGATTCCGAATACTATTAACAAGTCTTTCTTCTTCCTCAAAATTCTCAGCAGTAAGTCTTACCATCTTCATATATTTGTCAAATCGCCAAATTTTTATCGTGTCATAAACCATCGTCGCGGCTTCAACAATCGAAATACCACCAGCATCAGCTTGTTTAGCAATTTCTTCGTCAATATAATCTTGTGATGTAAATTCAGTTGATTCAAGAGAAAGATCAATTATATTACCAACCAACTTTTTATTTCCATCAAAACCAAGACCTTGTGTTAAAACTCTTGACATCTTTTGCTTAAACGTATCAAAAGAAGTAGCATCTTGATAAAAAATTCCAAGACTTATTTGAGAAACGCTGAAACTTCTTTGTGCCATGTGTTTGGAAAAAAACGAAATACCTCTCTCAATACCATTCTTTTCATTATCACTTTTGACATTTTTTATCTTGTCTATTGCATATTTTTCTGCTTCTTTATTCGTAGTTCCTTTATAATTTTCATTATCATTTTCACTATGAATTGGCTCAAAAACTTGCACATTAGAAAGCTCAACATCATTGTTCAAAAGATCAAGTAATTCGTCTATTTTATCAATGTTCCCATTAGTAAAAACTTGAGTAGCTTGTGATGTAACAGCTATCCCAGTAATAGCTGAAATGTTCAATGGGCTCGTAACAGGTCCAACTCCATAAAGTTTTTTCCATATATCCAAATGAACATCAGCATATTGACGCGGGTCTTTATTTATTTTACTAAAAGTCGTTCTTATTTCGTCTCCAGCTTCTTTTGTTATACTATCTAACTCCGGAACCATTTTATTATCAACTAATGTTTGGAAAATGTTCAATTCAACCAATTCATCCAAATACGCATATTTGTTTGGATTTTTACGTAAATCTTTCAAAAACGCTATTTCATGTTTATTCTTTTTCGGGTCTAACTTGTTTTCTAAATAAAAATCATTAAAAATAAAGTGAGTTCTTTTAGCAATTAGCATCATTTCAGGATAACTAACTTTTATAGCGTTGATTTGAACCTCTTGATCCAATTTCAACCTATTGATGATTTTTTGATCTCCAGTACCAGACATAAAAATCGTTTCAACTCCCTCAATCTCACTCATATATTTCTTTTGACTATTTTCACTTGTCGCACCAAAATCGGCTTCATCTAATACATTAAATTTTTTGTTGTTTTCTATCGAAGTATAATATTTACGAATTTCTTGTAATTTTTTTCTGTCAACGTCACCACAAAGAGAAAAAGCAATAATCACTTTGAGATTCTTTTTGATAACTTCATCAACGTCAGGAAGTATCTCTACACCATGTTCTGTCAAATCATAAAAACCTATATCCTTAAAACTTGAACAAGCTTTTCTATCATTCTTAAATGATGTAATTGGAGATAACATATATTGGCGTAAAAACATAAAGTTCTTTGGAGAATCATTAAAAAAATGAAGTATCAGCGATGTTTTCATAAACCGTGGGGCTAAATCCCAAATACGAAAATCTATATCTCTATCTTTTGACATCGCCATAACCCACGCTTGATGTACAAAAGGTGACCAGGGTGTTTTTCCGGAAAGAATTTCATACTCAACAACCTTAGAATCCCAATTACTTTGTATAACAATTTGAATCATTCTATCAACTATTTCAACATAATTTTCTTTAGGAAGATAATAAACTTCATGATTCTCGTCATTTCCCTCACGTTCATATGGTACAGTATCAAGGGCAAAATGTACAAAATGGTCTGGTTTTTGTTCTTTACCAAGATATTTGTCGTCTCTAAAAAGAGCTCTTGGAGTTACACGAAAATAACCATGATTATCAACTATGTTCCATGTAGTACAATCTTCAGGTGTCAAAGATGGGTTACTTCTTTTATACTCAGTAAATCTTACTTTCCAATTAGTAGTATAACCTACTTTTACATGGAAACGACCATCTTTATCATAACCAGGAATAGTGTACAATGTAAATTCTAATTTTTTCATTTCTTTCCTTTGTTTTTCTCTCAACTATTATAAAGGTACGCAAATTTAGCATAACAGTCAACTGTTATTTTATTTATTTTTGAAAAGGGATTCTTTAGAATCCCATTCCCGCAAACCAATATTCATTCATGGCGACCAGAAACTCTGTCGTGATTTCGTTCCCGGAAGCATCACCTATCAGCGAATCAACCATACATTCACACATAACAGTTGATTCTACTAATCCACTTGGATACGTAAAGGGATGTGCGAGAGCTCGTTTAGCTCGTTCAGCACACATTTCGGCATCATGGATTTCACCACAACAAAAACACCCAACCTTTTCACTTTTCAGAATTTCTGAAGCGTTGTCGTGACAATGGTTATGAGCTTCGTCCAACATTTTCTTCGTGTACATTTGTGTCTCCTTGTTTGTTGTTTTTAAATCCATACTATAATATACGAAAATTCTGTGAACTTGTCAACTGTTATTTTATTTATTTTTATGATAACGCTGTGATAACTTCTTTCGTAAATGGATTAAGAACTAAGTTGATACATTTACTATTGAAACGAATACTCAATGTCCAAGATTTACGTTCCGATTCTTGTTTGATGATTCTATATTGTTTGAGATCGAGCAGAAACAAAATCGCTTTTAATTCGTGTTGTAACCCTATATTGTGTCGTTCAGCTAATCTTCTAATGGCATGAATCGATAACTTCATTTCTAATACTCCTTAATTTCTATACCTAAATGTACGAAATAAAAAGGAATTTGTCAACTGTTATCTGATATTTTTTCGGCAGGGATGTCATCTGATATTTCTTCGAAATCAATGTCGATCATTTCATCTACAAAATATAAAAGACCATCACGTTTTAGAACGGTATCTGCTTGACGATATTCTTTGAACCATGCAAGCTTTTCTGTGGAAAATCCGGTGTCCGGCGTTTTTAACTTTATTACATATTTCTTGTTTTGAAAATTTAATATCTCTTCCAATGTTTTCTCCCATATAAAACCAGGTGGAGCGTGGAGAGCGCTCCACCGATTTGTTTGTTGTGTGAAGTGAATGTTAATTGATTGTTATTTCTTTAAATTTTTCTTCCTCTCTTTTAGGAAGTATTACATTTAATACTCCGTCTTTGAAATGTGCATCAATGTTTGACTTATCAATTGATTCTCCAAGATGAAATCTACGAGTAAATTTCTTACTTCCTATCTCACGATATAAATATCGTTTTTCCTCTTTTTCTTTTTCTTCTTTTATGTCGCCAGAAATCGTCAAGTAGCCCTTGTCGTATTTGATGCTGATGTTTTCCTTAGAAAAGCCGGGCGTAATGGCGACAAGCTCAATCTTGTCGTCACCATCCACAATGTCAATTTTAACATCGTCCACATGACGAAATAAATCCAATGGGCGTCTGGTGAAAAAATCACTATCATCGAAAATATCCAATAGTGTCGGTATGTCACATGAATCACGGGAAAAATATTTAGTTAAACTGTTGTTCATAGTAAATCTCCTTTCGTTTTGTTAATTTTTAGTTAGATTTACTATAACACTATACAAATATCGTACCAAACTTGTAAGTTGTTGTTTTTATTGATTTGATAAAATAACCATTATTCGTGTATGTCGTTTTGTCACATTATATGACAATCAATGTCTAACCCCCAAAATTTGACTTAGTATGAAGTGATTTAACCTCTTTCATAATATATTTATACATACGGGCAATGTTATAAGCGTCGTCTACTCCACGATGCGGTGAGCCTTCAAATTGTAAGCCGAGAAACTCAAGTGCTCCCTCTACATTTCGTTGTGTATTTTGATTCGTCAATAGTGAAAACCAATACTTGAAATTGGTATGTGTTTTACTAAATGGATACTGTACGCCTTTACGCTCGCATTCCCTTTCAACTTGTGTCCTATCAAAATCACCCCACGATGCCCACTCGTATTTCGCAGTTTTAAACTCGGACATCATCCTCGCTATTGCGTAGTCAAGGGTGAGACCATCTTTAACAATCAACTGTTGAGTGATTCCTGTAAGAGTTGTACAATAATCGGTGATACCACTTAGACCCGATTCCACAGGAATAATCAAGTAACTCTCTTTCTTTTCAATCTCAAGTGTCCTCGTATCAAGTTGTACTATACCTATTTCTATAATTTCCATACAATCACGTTGATTACGACCATCTGGCAATTTACCATCTGGCCAGCATGTACACTCCAAATCACAGAAATTGATTTTTTGTATCTTTTTCGCCATTATTCACTCTCCAACCATTCAGTCATTTTATTGGTTATCCATTGTTTTTTTGAATCCCATTCGCAATGATCAAGAGTTGCTTGTTTTTCTTCGTCGCTATCATAATGTTCATATTCCTTCGCAACTTCTAAAACCGCTATGATTTCCATGTTCGTGTCAACCATTTCATTTTGATAGGCTTCCTCGGCTGCCCTACGTAACGCAATATTGTATTTTTGGTTGTTTTTGAACTGCGTAAATATTGAATCTATTAATTCCTTGCGTGTCTTTTCTGACTCTGACATAATTTACTCCTTTATCTTTTCTTTTACTACTTTGCCACACCAAATACATATATCATAAACATATTCATCGTATAAATTAACTCTACGTAAACTTTCATCACTCGCAAACATATGTGGGTATCCCAATTTAAAATAAGTTGTCTTTTCTTTTTCAGTGTATCGTGGCTCAAACTTATGTTTTTCACCACCATTGTAACATCTTGCCATAATCTACTCCTTTATGATAAATTCATTGAAACTACAAACTTCTCTATCTATTACTTCGTCGCCAACTTTATTGTTGTTCCATTTAGTTTTTACTTTCAACCAATTTTTTTCGTCAATGACAAAAATACCCTCAAAAATACCACTGTTATATCCAAAATCCTCTATCAATTTACATTCAGTTCCCTCTTTAAACCATGTATCTTTTCTCGCTATGTATTCCATAACTTTCTCCCTTGTTTGTGTTTGTCCACCCGGTCGGAATCGAACCGACGTTGACAGGAATTTAGAGTTCCTCGCTAGGCCTCTCAGCTACAGGTAGATAAAAAAGCGGTCGCTAATAGCGACCACCTAATCAATCATTCTGCTAATACATTGTTTTCCAATTGAGCCATAATCGGTAACTTCCTAAACATTCTCCCATTTGTATACACAGCAATCGCTGTAAGTTGGTTATCTAAATCAGGTTCATAGAAAAGTGAGAAAGGTACTTGTTTTTCACTTGACTTCATATAATTGTCAACTTGTAAATCCCCTCTCCACTCTTTTAAGTCGCCTTCATCTTCAACAGCAAGAAAAATAAGATAACCATTTTTCCATTCGTTGTCAGGGTGCTCCATCATAAACTGAGCAACAGCGTGAGCACCCTGCACTGCTTGATACGAAGGATCGAATAATGTTACATTATCGTCCTTTTTATATACATTCCCTAAATCATTACGAGTTAGAATGTACAATCGCTTCATTATCCACCTGCGGTACAGAGGGATATATTTTAAGAAGTTTTCCAACGTATTCTTGATTTGGCTCATTATTCTCTCTTACCTTTCGTTCTACTTGTTCGTATGTTTTACCACGAGATATACAATACGCAATGTGTTCGTGTCTAAACTCATATTTCGCTTTTTGTACTTCTCGCCGTTTGGTATTTGAATCTTTTCTACTTCTTTCAATTTCTTTGAACTCGGATTTGAGTAATCTGATTTGTTGTGCTAACCCTTTTAAATAATACTTTTTCGATTTGATATATTCTTTACGTTCCATTTTAATTCTCCTTAATAACATAGTTTTTGATTGATAACATTAGTTAAGTTATTGTTCATATCTTATGTTATTATGGAGGCTTAAAACTTTTTACCTATGTGAATCCCTACGTAAATTCCATTTGAATACTCCATTCTTTATGTGTCGATTATTTGTAATCGTATCGACACGTTATTCAGTCATGTCGATTCAATCGACACGTATATAAATATACTAATTATTTCTTTTTTGTTTACTTTCCAACCACCTAATAAATATAGCAATTGTCGCAAAAAATAACGCCACTCCAATACTAAATCCTAATGACCCCCATATACCCTTTCCACCAGATACACCAACAATATAAAAGAATAATATAGCCCAATAAAATGTCGCATGTTTCAATATCGCTATATAACTTTGTCCTATCCATTTAGTCATTTTTCCACCTTTCCAATACCTTTACAATTTACACATATTAATTCAGTTTTTACAGGAAGTCCACTAACCATAAGAATCGGGAGCAATCTTACTCCCAATCCATTACATACCGGACATATTTCCTTTTTCTTACTTAACATCAGTCGCCACCGTTTTCTTAGCACGCGGTTTAGTTAAATACTTAATATCAATTATAGAATGTATATGATAACGATTATTACAATCCACATCTTTTGAGGCAGCAAGGTTATAACTAATACGAACCTTTTTGTAATCAGTTTGTTTCGTTCTCAACTTGAATTTTTCAGGAAATTTGTCAGGTTCAATGTGCATATTTCGTACCTTACCATTTATAAAGCCACCATTATATCTATTTGGGATTAGTTCGCCCTCGTCCTCGTGTGTTTCTAAAAATTCTATTGGTGGACAATGGTTGCTGACAGTGGATGTAATCATGTGCCAGGCTACATATATGATTTCACCAACTTTTTTGATGAACCACCATATCGCCATACACACAGCACCAATGATAGAAAAAAATGTACCAAATAAAGTAGCGACAGGTGAGAAAATAGCACCTAATGTTTCCATCCATTTGTCCCAACTCTCTTGACGTTTGGCATTCTTAGCATCTATTTCAGCTCTGTGTTCATTGTAATACTTATCTCGTTCTTTTTGAACGGCGAGATCAGCTTTTATTTTCTCAAGAATTCTCTCGTGTTTTCTAATTTGTCGCTTCGACCTGACGTTACAAGATTTCTTGATTAGAAAATTGAAAGAACCACGGTTGAATAGAAATACACCTACACGATATAACACCCAAAATGTAAAGGCTATACCTAATAAAATGCCGAATCCCCAACCAACTACATATCCTAACATTGCCCAGTTGACGACAACCAATAGACCCCAAATCCATCCGAAAAATGTACCAAACGCTCCGGCTACCCAGGATAAAAGATAAAAGATAAAAGATAATAGAGCCCACGGCGCAGCAAAGATTAAATGAATAACATAACCTATCCACGCTATTGTATTCTCAAGAAATAATAACGATGTGAAAAGTGTTATCATTGTCGCTATTATAGAAATGACTAGCGAAAAACCAAATGGATTTTCATCCTTTAGGGCTTCAAAATGTTCAGGAACTTCTGGATATACAAGTCCTATCACTTTCGTTATACCATAAATGATATAAGAGAAAATGAATAAAGGAAATGTAGCAACCATCAAAAGACTTCCCCAAAACATGAATTGATAAAACGGGCACTTATGAG
>Ga0307377_10006887_pt1 | contig 11817 bp, 13 predicted proteins | sample TR3MG_FD_202535 | JGI IMG/M metagenome (GOLD analysis project Ga0307377, IMG submission 202535) | Soil microbial communities from Risofladan, Vaasa, Finland - TR-3 | ecosystem: Environmental > Terrestrial > Soil > Coastal area > Acid sulfate soil | place: Finland: Risofladan, Vaasa | collected...
GAGGAATCGACAAGTGCTTTTGAGGGTGTTTCCTCGGCCATGTTGAATAATTTCCCATCGAGTAGTTGCAGCTTGTATTCGCTGCGGAGTTCACTGAGGGTCATGGGAGTGTGGGATACGTCCCCCCCGACGGCCCTCATAATATTCATGAAGGTTGATTTACCATTTGAGCCCCCCCCTGTTAAGACAAGGGCCTTTTGAGCCCAGCAAGAATCCCCGGATAAAGCATAGCCCATAAATTCAAGTAGTAGTTGTTGAAGCCCGGCATCGTTTTGCGTGACTCTCCCCAGGAACTTTTTGAATTTAGGTGCTAGGGCCTCGGCTTCAAAGTCATACGGAAGGCAGTATCTAAAGCCAATATCTTTTGAATGGGGGTGAAAGTGTTTAGTCTCGAGGTCCAAGTATCCATTGTTAAAATTGATTTTGCGTTCGACGTTAAAAAATTCTTGATGTTTTACGTTTGTTCTAAGAATTAGACGCAGAAACTCGGCTACCTTGTGATTGTTTGCCATGGGATTTAGGTATTGCTGGGAAAATGATTCGATAAAAATATCGCCCAGGGGTTCATAGAATTTTCCATTCCAAGTATGACATATTCTAGAATCGCCAAGGATTTTGTAGTCAGTTTTTCTTTCAAAGTATAGGCGTAGGTCATCATAGGCGGGGTGATAGATAATGTTACCGCGTTTTGATTCGGACCAATGAAATCCCGTGGAATAGGTAGGAATGTCCCCCACAAATACGCCGTCCGGGTCATATTGGACAAGCGGCTTCACTGGAATTGCAGTTCCTTGGGAAGCGTTGGTATCTTGCGGGTTCGGTGCGAGTAGTATTAAATTTTCAAGAACTAGGTCTTTGCCGCCCTCAACCCATAGGTCGGAGTAGTCTACGTTTTTAGCAAGATCGAGTTGCGCGGGTGCATAAATATGCAAGCCCAATTCATCGGCAATTTTTTTAGCTTGGCGGATTCCCGGGTTATGAGGGTCAGCGTGACCCTTGTCTTTCATATTTTGTTCGGTGCCGCCGTCATGGTCAGCACAAATAATACTGCCCGGGAACTTGGCCGCGACGGATTTCATATTTCCAAGCGTGAAGGCTACAACTACCCTAAATCCCGTGGCCAAGTGTAGCGAGTAACCCGTTGCAAAGCCCTCACAAATAAGCGTCTTATCTTCCCCGGCAATTTCAAAGTAGAGCCCGTCAATGCGACCGAAGTTGAAGAATTGTTTTTCAGCATTATGAAAAATTGATTGGAAGTTCCATAGGATTCCATTTTCATCGCGTAATGGAATGGCCAAAGTTCCGCCGTTTGCATCGGGCTTGATAATTGTCCCGGGGATTCTTTGGGGCAAACATTTAGATTCCAAATAGTTGCTTGTTCCGTTTGACCCGAGGCGTTCCCAGCGGGAAAATAATTCTTGACAGATTTCTTTTGTATTTTCTTGTCGCTCGGATTTTTGCTTTTGGAATTTTTCGGACGTGTCTTTAAGTTCATTTTTTTCCTCGTCAGTTAAGTTTTGGTCTGACAGGAAAGTGAAAGATTTACCGGGGTTTCGCCAATCCCCGAATGAAAATGTAATTTTCCCAGTAGACAATTCCGAGCCGATATACCAACCTTTGTTGCCCAGGGAATCTGAATATTCCTTAAATTCCCCGTCGAGTTGTGTTGGTTGAAAAGTGTAACCATGTTGCTGAATAAATTCAGATAGAATCAATGAGCCCCCCTTTAGTAGCAAAAAGCATCATACACTTTATAGCCCCCGGTTCCGTCAACCTGAAAATTCACAAGCGCGGCGTGACAGGACCTCGGCTTCAATTTGAATTGGAAATTTACCGGGGAAATGCTAAGGTCCGTTTACCTTTAGTAGCAAAACATACCCATCTTAGATTGTGGTACAGGGCCCCAGCAATGGGGCCCATCTTTTACTTGCCAACCTAACATCAATTATGTATCTCTAAGTGGCACTAGGGGTTCCAAAATATGATTGAGCATAGCGACCAAAGAGCGGCGGCTATTGTCCGTTGGATTTTCGGATTCATGAAATTTCAATTTCGTGTTGGCCTGACATTAGATGAAATAGAAAAGTGCATTCAGCAAGAAGTGGACAACGGTAGCTTTTATGAGTTTGTCCGTCGATATGATTTAGAAATCGGGCGCATATTAAAGGAAGAAAGAAATGATAAACAATAGAGGGGGAAGTCGAATGGGAGCATTAGCATTTTTATTGATCGGATTTATTTTGTGCGTTGGGGGTGTCTATATATTTATGAAGTCCGATGATTCAGCATACAACCGAACCAAGAAAGACGTTCAAGAATTTCGCGGGGAAATTAAAGCGGATATTACGAAGCTAGGTAGTTCCATAGAGGCATTGGTTGACTTGTCTAAGTCATTTAAGATTTCATGCGCCAAGAGTTTTGAAGAATTAAAAGACGCCGACAACAAGATGAACAACACAATCGGGGCCCTTGAATTAGAGTTGCAGCGAATCAAGGAAAAACAAAACCGCATTGAGGTTAGGGCCATACCCACAACACACACAATGAAACTAGAAATGTCGGAACCTATTCCCGTGGAAGTTTATAGAAAAATTCAACCAAAGAAAAAATTGTCTGACGACAAAACTCGGCATGAAGTTATTAAGAATGTTAAGAAAAGAATGAAGCAACTGAGCCAATGATTGATAGTCGGTTCGGGTTCAAGGACTACCCGAAAGAAGTCCTTGGGAAATTCAAAGCATACCATTTACGCAATCCCAAGGTGTATGAGGAATTCAAACGCCTAGCCTTTCAAATGAAAAAAACTGGGCGGAAGAAATATAGTGCGGAAATTATAATAAATGTTATGCGTTGGCATCTTGATCTTAAAACAACCGGGGACGTTTTTGAAATAAACAATGATTTCAAACCGCTGTATGCAAGGCTTTTGATTTACCATTTCCCAGAATTTACAAGATTTTTTGAGTTTAGAAAAGTTAGGTCAAAGGGAGTTGGAAGCATAGAGGAACGGGAAAGAAGAAAGATAGGGCCCGAGGCGTTTTATGAACACGTTGGTCCCCGGACCCCATAAGGAATTTTGTTACGTATCAACCTGATAAACTAATCGGAAGTATTCCCGAGGAACTTTAATGGATTCGACTTTATGGGAGCATCAAAGGGAAGGTATAGATAGGGCACTAAAGTCCTATTGTTTTGGGTTTTTCTTTGAGGCGGGAACTGGGAAAACTAGAACCGTGATTGAAGTATTACGTCACAGATATACTGACGCGGGCCGGATTCTTAAAACCATAATTCTTGCACCACAAGTTGTCTGCCCGAATTGGAAAGCGGAGTTTGCTAAGTTTTCAAAAATTCCCCAGGACAAGATTCTATTATTGACGGGGAGTGGGAAAGAGCGTCTCGAGACTGTTAAGAATACGGACGCACAGATTTTAATAATGAATTACCAAACGATGTTAATGGGGCCAGTAGTTGAGGCGTTAAAAGCTTGGGGCCCTGAAACAATGATAGCGGACGAATCTCATAGAATTAAAAACTACAAAGCACAGTCAACCCGAAAAGCAATCGAGTTAAGTTCCCTGGCAAGTTTTAAGTTTATATTAAGTGGGACGCCAATACTACAAAACGCCATGGATATATTTTCGCAGTTTGAATTTTTAGACGGCGGCGCAATGTTGGGAAAAAATTTCTTCACGTTTAGGCGCAGGTATTTCACCGATCAAAACGCCGGGCTTCGGTCAAGATCGGCAGCGGTTACATGGGCCAAGTGGGTTCCGATGAAATCCCGGGAACTCGAACTCACAGAAAAGATTTCCCAGCTAACACTTTCAGTCAAGAAATCTGAATGCCTTGATTTACCGCCATACATAAGACAAAGAATAGAGGTCCCTTTATCCAAGGAACAACAAAAGGCTTATGATGAAATGAAACGTCACATGATAACCTTTGTTAAAGACGAGGCGTGTACTGCCCAAATGGCATTACATAAAGCACTAAGACTACAACAAATAGTGAGTGGGTTTATAGGTAATGACGACGGGGAAGAATACACTTTCAAAGAAGTTCCTCGACTTGATGCGCTCAAAGAATTGCTCGGGGATTTATGTGCAACAAATAAAGTTATTGTCTGGGCTTGTTGGCGAAACAACCAAAAAGCCGTGCGGGGAATTCTCAATGATCTTAAGATCGGATACCGGGAAATTACTGGAAATATCCGGGCGGACGAGCGTGAGCAAGCCTTGGTTGATTTCCGTACAAGGCCCGATGTCCGGGTCATCTTGGGTTCACAGGGAGCGGGCGGAATCGGAATCAATCTTATTGAAGCTAGTCACGCAATTTATTACTCGAGAAGTTTTTCCCTTGAGCATGATATTCAAAGTGAAGCAAGAAACTATAGAGGCGGTTCGGGAATACACGACAAGATCACTAGAATTGATCTTGTCGCACCAAAGTCAATCGACGACGACGTACTTGACGCCTTGACCAATAAACAAGAGATTTCCGACCGAGTTATTTTTAATTGTCTTGACCGGGAAATGTAATTTTTGTTTGATGCAATTCTACTAAGGGGGAACCATGGAACATACGATTGAGCCGCAGCAAGCGGACAACTTATCAGTTAAAAAATTCCAAGACGTTATTGATTCTTGGATTCAAGTGCGTGAAAAAATTGATGCGCTTGAGGAAGAAATAAAACCGTTGCAAACTACTCGTCGGGAATATGAAGGGCAAATGCTTTTGATGTTAGAGGCTACAGGGCTCGACAAATTCCAAGGTCGTTTGGGCGGAATTGAAAAGCGCACCGTTGACTATGTAAATCAACCGCCGGACGATGAGCGCGATAAGTTCCTCGAATATTTAATTGATAAGGGTGAACTTTCAAACGTAGTCACGTTTCATCAAGGCAGACTAACGAGTTGGTATAAGCACAAGAAAGAAGAAATTGGAATGGAGTTTAAGGCCCCAGGCCTAGGCGAAATGAAACAAAGATTTGAACTAAGAAGAAAAAAATAAACCAAGGGGAACACAATGTCTAAGCAGATAGCAAAAAAAGAAAAAGCAGAAATAGCAGAGTTAGAAGTTAGTCAGGAATTTTTTGATGATTTACCGAGCGCGGATTCATCGGACTACAAAACTCCGAATATAGTTATAGTACAACCGACTTCCAAACTTGCTGCGAATGCTGGGGAAATGGTTGATCTAAACACCAAACAAGTTTTGGCCAAAAACGGGGGGTCATTAAATTTTGTACCGCTTTGGTTTTTCAAGTCTTGGGAAATTTTCACTGAGGATAAACAAGGCAACCGTGAATATGTTGGCAAGGAAGTTTTCGGGCCACGCAATGCTATGTGGAAGTGGGAAGAAGAAACTGCGACCGGAAAAATTCGACGCTACCTTAACACAAATGTTTATATGGTTTTGGAAAAGGATTTAGAATCCCCGATGCCACAACTTTATATGTTTCGTTTCCGAGGGAAAAGTACAAACGAGGGGAAGAAACTTTTGACGTTTTGGACTAACGCCAAGAACTATAAGCAACTCCCATTCAGTTATGTTTTCGCAATCACTCCCCAAATGGTTACAGACCAAAAGGGAAAATACTTTATTGCGACCTTGGCGAATGTTATGGACGGGGAAAAGTATCGACAAATTACTGGGGACGCGCTTAAGGTTGCTCATGGTTGGGTCACAATGATAAAGACAAACCTAGCGGCTATGACTTCGGCGTCTCTAACAGTTGAGGATACTGACGACGGTGAAACAGTGGTAGCCGCGCCGATGCCTGATAAAGTTGACGTTGGCCAAACACTTAGTTTCTAATGGCTTATGACATATTAGTGACCGATGAAATCTTGGGAAAGGTCTTAGTTGAACTTTCCCGGGACGAGGAACTTTCGACCGATACCGAGACAACCGGATTCGATTCATTCCTAGAGTGTGAGTTGTTTTCAATTATTGTTTCCAATGCTACTAAGAATTTTTATTTTAATTTTAATTGGTATGCCGAGCCGGGCCTTGAGCAATACCATTTGAAAGACAAGCTTAAACTTAAACCTTTGTTTGATACTCCCCGGCTATGGATATTTCAAAACGCAAAATTTGATTTACATTTTTTGAAGAAAGCCGGGTTACTTCCAGTTGGGGAATACTACGATACACAAGTGGGCGGTCGGATTCTATACAATATTCACGACCACTATTCACTAGATGCCATGAGTGAGCGGGACCTTGGGGAACGCAAAGACGATGCGGTTATGAAATGGCTTGAGGAAAATAAGTGTTATCAAATGGTTCCGGTCCCAGGGCGCAAGAAAGCTTTCAAGAATTATTTCTTCAACCAAGTTCCCTTTGAAATTATATCTACTTATGGTTGCAAGGACGGACGCCTGACTTATGACTTGAAGCAATTCCAATGCAAGGAATATCTCGAGACGGATATGCCAGTTGTGAAAAGTGAAATGCGGCTCATTGAAACTTTGTATGACATGGAACAAGTGGGCGTAAAGATTGACCGGGAATATGTTGTTGCAGCTTCGACCGATGCACACAACAAAGTAGAGTTGGCCCTAGCTGAGTGGAAAGAATTGATCGGCACTGACCTTGTAGATTCCGGGGAATACTTAAAGCCGATCTTTGAAGGCTTTGGATTTCCTATTGGTTGGACGCCGAAAATGGAACCAAATGTTGACGGATATGCGATACAAGAAATCGACCATGAGTCGGCCCGTCTTGTGGAACGCTGCCGAGACGCCGAGAAAAGATACACGACTCTTATGGGTTTACTAACTTCGGCGGACAAGAATGATGTTGTACATACTAACTTCAAACAGTCTGGAACCGTGACGGGAAGAATGTCATCATTTTCGCCGAACCTACAAAACTTAAGTTCCGATGATTCGGGGGACTATCCGATACGTCGATCATTTGTTCCCAGGGAAGGGTTCTTTTTTGTGGCCATTGACTATCAGCAAATGGAATTCCGGTTGCTATTAGACTATGCGAATGAACAAGAATTGATCGGGAAAATTATGGAAGGTCATGACCCCCATGATGCAACGGCGGAAACTACTGGCCTGACAAGGAAGGCCGCCAAGACCTTGAACTTTGGTTTGGTTTACGGCATGGGTATTAAGAAGTTGGGGAAAGCTATTGGCGTTGACGACGCCGAGGCTAAGGCTTTCAAATGGCGGTACTTTGATGCGCTTCCCGGGGTAAAGGTATTTTTATGGAATGCGGCCAAGCGACAAGAACAACGTGGATTCACTTGGAATTGGTTTGGTCGTAGGTTTCAACTTAGGGAAAGACGGGTTAGCTACCGAGCCCCGAACTCTATTATCCAAGGCGGTTGTGCGGACGTTTGCAAAATCGCAATGAACCATATTCATGAATACCTTAAGGGCAAGGTATCCCGAATGATTCTACAGGTTCACGATGAAATTCTGTTTGAAGTTTCATTCGATGAAATTGAGTTGGTTTGGTTGTTTAAGGAAGCTATGGAAAAGGCCTATCCCTACAAGAATATACCCTTGACTTGCTCGGTAGAGATAAGCCTAAAATCTTTTCATGACATGGAAAGTATTAAAACTCCCGGGGAATTACTGAATGCCCTTGGAAAAAACATTTCAACTAAAGGTTCGGCGGCAGTTAAAGACGTTGCCGAATCTATGGTTTTTCAAAGCTAGTGAAAGAAGTTTGGCGGGAATACCTGACTTTATCATTTGCGTTAGTGGAATTTTTGTGGCAATGGAATTGAAACGTGATACAAAGTCTAAGGCTTCACGGCTTCAAGAACATACGCTTGGTTTGATAAATAATGCCGGGGGTTTTGGGGTTATTGTTAATCCCGATAACTGGACAAAAATGTTTGGTGTAATTAAAACGCTATCCGAAGGGGGCAAGTATGATAGAAATGACTTGGGGACAAATTAGGGAACCCGATTTTAGTTCGGCTTTGAATAAGCTGATACGTCAGGAAGTGGACTATTCCACGGCTTTGAAACTTTTGACCTTGGTTAAGGGTCTAGAAGTTGAACAACAAAAGGCCGCTGATATGTACAAGATAATGTTTGAAAAACATTTCAAGAAAGAAAGCGATAGCGAGACGGCGGAATACAAGGTCATAGATCAAGTTGAAGCCGATAAGGAATTTAAGAAATTTTCAGAAACTAAATGCAAATTTAGAATTCCTAAAGTTAAGCCCAATGAACTAGGTAAAACTAAGCTATCGGCTATTGAAGCTTTGCGTATTGAGCCGATCATGGAAGTCGAAACCGATAAAGATGATTCCTATATTAAAGCTGTAACTGAGAATAACGAAACTCGTCAGATAGGGCCCGAGGCGTTTCTAGACGCCTAAGTTTCGTCGGACAATTCTTTCAGTCTTTTGTTGGCGGTTTCTTTGAGACCGTCAATTCCCTTAGAAGAATCTACTGTTTTTGAATCAAGCTTATCTATTGCGGCTTTTCGATCTGCAATCATTGGTGCAATTTTTTGCATCATTTTAGAATCAGCTTTAATGCCCTCGGCTTTAAGAAGTGTATCAACCGCAGATTCACAAGCGTAGGTGCTATATTTATCATCGTCTATTTCTTCCATTACTTGTCTCCCATTTTTGTCCAAGGGGATTCTTGAACTTTCTTTTGCGGTTTCTTTTGTGGCCGCTTAGTCACGTACTTTTGATTGAGCATATTTCCATTGGTTCTAGTCGTACTCATTTTTGTTTGTATTCCTTATTCATATTTATCCATGGAGTTATGTAACCTTGCTGGGGAATTCTTGAGATTGCGGCCCCTGGAACCATGAGTTTTTCAGCGGCCTTGACTGTTTGGTATCCAAGACCTGGGCCGTATTTACGCCCTTGTCTCAAAGCAAGTCCGCCAACAAGACCTTTTGTCATAGCGGTCATGGGGTCTTTTCCCTGGGCAATTTCACTTGCGGCGTATCCGGTCCCTGCAATCGTTTCCAAAAGTCCGACGTTTGCTTTCGCGGCTTCCGCTGCGGCCTTATCTGCGGCCATGTTTTGAACGGTCCTTGCGGTTCCATACTCGGCGTTTAGATTCTTAAGCTTAGACAAGTTCCCCATATCTTTTATTCCGGCGGCCTTTGCAATCCTATCAATTTCATCAATGCGTCCGTCGAGTTTATTCTTAATTACTCGGCGGGCAATTTTCAGGGCCTTTTGTCCCCCCGTTGATTCATTGAAAGTTTTGTTCCACTTGGCCACGTCGTCTAATGACTCACGATATTTCAAAAGGGATTTGAATGGCGTCTCGGGTATTTTTGTAGTTTTAATTGTCATTGGTTCCGTGACTCTTTTACCCGTCATGTAGTCGATCTTTTGAGATTTAGAAGTTGGTACTTGAATAGTTCTAGTTGTAGTGCGCCGCCCGTCTAGTGCTGATAGATTTTTCATTTCTGAGCGTAGTTGTCCCAGGGCTTGCTTTCCCCCGGCAGTTCCACGCAATTCTTTTCGCGCAGTTTTCAAAACATCGGCGGCCATATCCCGAGCCGTTAATTGATTCTTCTTAAAAAATGCCCGAATGACCGGGTGATCTTTGGCAGCAACCCCCAACACGTCGGCAACCTCGTCGTGAATTTGACCGATCTTTTCCCCTGTACTTTTAACAACGGCGTTTGTTCTTTCAAGAACGTGTTCATAAGTTTTCCCGGGAGTTAGTAAACCATGCTTATCCATAAAGGCCTCAATCTTAGGGCCCGTCTTAAACTTATCAATATCTTTGAAGTGCATTTTTCTGGCACCCGCAAGCTTAAGGGCTAATTCTTGGCGACCCTTTGCAAGCGCGTTCTTAGCTTTACTAAGTGCGCCGCCTAAACCTTGTGCGGCCCCACCCATCAAGGCCCCGGTCTTAGCATTGTCAAAACGCTCGGCCAGTTGTAGGTCGCCCGACTGACCCTCAATGTCCCCGGGATTTGCAATTCCGCCAAGTACGGCCCCGGTTCCTGCGGCCTTAGCAATACGCCCCAAGGCAGTTACACCCTTGGCCGCCCCCATTCCTGGGAGTAGTAAAGCCCCCGCAACATTGCCGCCCAGGTATGCACCCGGGTCCTCGGTTGCTATGGCTTGATTTCGCTTGAGCCAAGAATCCTTGGCTTGTTGATATGTCAAATCTTGTTGGCCGCCCATAGATTCGGGTAGAACCTTGTTAGCTAGGACCTCGGCCCCGGCTTGTAGTTGTGGTAAATACCCAAAGGAAATACCTTGGCCTAAACCCTCTAGCCCGGATTCAGCGGCGGAATAATTATCAGTTTCAACGGGGGGAGTTGCAGCTTGCGCGGGGCCTTGAGTTTCCCAGGGAGCCGAACCCGCCTGGAATCCTTGTGCGGGAACGTCAGCTTGTGAGCCGTCAACTTCCCAGGGAGCTTCACCTTTCTTAAATGCCTGTCCCATTACTCTACAACCTCAACCCAAGTGTCACCTTGAAGTTCATAAGTTTTTCCCTGCCACGTTTTTCGCTGCGGTCCCGGCGGCGGTTTCCCTGCCCCCGGCTCGGGAAAGAAATCCTCGGAAGTCATTCCGCCTTGGGTTCTATAAAGATTGCGAACTTCCGGCTTATATGCGGCCTCATGTTGGCGCATTCGTTTCCTCAATATGTTCTTATAGCGTTGCATTGCGTCAATCATTTTTTCCTCGGTATTAAATTTTCCCGAGGCAAATTCACCCTTCAATCTTTGCAGTTCTTGATCTGTGACCGCTGCGCCCGATCTTTCTTTCAAAGTAGTGTTGAAGATATTTGCCATAGCAACGTGTAGTCTTTCGCCCTGGCTTCCAGGCGCGAACACTCTACCTATTCCGGGAACGCTTTTCCCAGGCAAATCAATTTTCATTCCGTTTATAGTTCCAGTCTTTGGGTCGTATTGTTCAAGCGAACCGCCGAGTATTTCCTCGACAACTTGTAGATTTTCCACAAGCGGAACTGCGTCGATTGCCTTTTGTTCATATTTTTGAAGTTGGCTTTCAAGACGTGCCGCTTCCTTGTCTGCTATTCCGCGCCCTTGTCTTTCATCGGCCCGCCGTTGTGAAACGTCTTTGTTAAGTTTCGCGGCATCTAATTGTTGCTGGGCAATTCTTTCCTTAGACTTAATGCCTTCCTGATAAGCCTCGGTTCTAATTTTTTCTTGTTCCATTTTCTGCGAGTTAAGTTCTTGCGCTTGTCTATTCTTTTCCGCTAACAATACTTGTTGTTGTGCATATTGGTCCGAGGCAAGTTGTTGTTTCAAACCCGCTTGCATTGCGGTTAGTTGGCGACCGCTCATTGCGCCTTTTCTTTGCTGTAACATATCTTGAAGCTTAATGAGTTTTTCCTCACGGGCTTCCTTGCTTTCGGGACGCATGAGTTTTGCAACTTCCAATGTATTCCCGGGCTTTCTAGTTAGGGAATCGGCCCATGCCGCAAGCGGCGTGAAGTCTGTCCCTTGAGGTTTGTCCCTATAGTCATTCAAGTATTGTTGCAGTTGCCCGACCCCGGCTTCCTCGTCGGAAGATGATTTATCTGCCAAGGATAAATACTTTTGAAGCGCAGCTTTAGATTGCGGACCCATAGGCCCGCCCGCTTGTTGTTGCTGCGCTTGTTGTTGCTGGGCAAGTGCCATGTATTCCTCGAGGGACGCAGGGGTGGAATTTAATTCCTCGTCCACGGGATTCAAATACTGATTTATTCCGTTGGCCATTTTAACTCCCTATCTTCCGCCCATCATAGAACGTGGTCGAGGCGGCCCGTATGCTTTACCTTCCGCAATATCTAAGTCCGCCATTGTTGGACCTGTTTGTGCTGGGGGCCCACCCATTTTCTGTCCAAA
>Ga0307377_10006888_pt1 | contig 11817 bp, 11 predicted proteins | sample TR3MG_FD_202535 | JGI IMG/M metagenome (GOLD analysis project Ga0307377, IMG submission 202535) | Soil microbial communities from Risofladan, Vaasa, Finland - TR-3 | ecosystem: Environmental > Terrestrial > Soil > Coastal area > Acid sulfate soil | place: Finland: Risofladan, Vaasa | collected...
AATTATACATTACATCGCCTTTGTTCCATGAATTAATGATCTTTCCCTTATCATCAAACTCTTCCTTGTATTTTTTATGTTTGGATAACATCCATTTAGGAATTGTATTATCGTCTATCAGTTCCAGCCCGGTAACATCACTTATTATGCCGGAGCCTTTAATGGCATGGATAGCAGCAAGATCATCCTTGGTATCCAAGTGATAAAAATCAGCTACATCATGCCAGTCATCGGCGTAGGCATCATCCCAGGCATTAGTAGCTAATCCAAAATCCCATTCTTTATCTTCGTAGGGAAATACAGCAGGCCCTGCAGTGGCTGTATGGGATATATAACAAGTCTTGGTAGTACCATCATATTTACACTGAAATGATGCGCTGACTCCTCCAACTGTTGTATTTAATGTTTGTAGTATTTTATTTTCAATTCCAGCATAATCATGCCATGTTGCTTCCATTCTTATATTATCCAACGAAAGAAGCTGTATTTCTTGCGCTTGTTCCGCTGAACCCCACGGAGCAGCCCCACCGATAATTATCTTGGTTACATCATTCGTTTCGGGTGCGATGTAAAATTCCGAACCAGTCGCATTACAACCACATTTCACATCATAAGAACTTCCTTCAAAAAATATATTCCCCGGATCAGCATCACTACCGATCAGTCTTATGTCTGCCCCTGTTAAAATTATCACATTCCCGCATAGAGTTAATCCGTCTATCGGATCATATTTTAGGTATTTATTGGTTTCTCCGATTGCAATACCATATAAATCGCTCTCATATCCCAGAAAGCCGTTGAGGTTGCCGATCCGAAGCCTGGTCGTGATGGTATCCCAGGGACTGCCCGCATGGGTTATGACGCCTATATATGGGGCATTTGTCTCCGATGCGGTGAGGTATATAGCGCCGTCCCCAGACTGGCCGTAATTAACTACGGTGGCCCCTTTCTTCCAGGCCGGGTTGGCATCCACGCCGTATTGAGCTCCTTTGTCCCTGGTTACTTCGTAGGTGGGTGCATTGGTGATATCCGTGACTTCCATCCATTCATCGTCATTGCTATCTTTTATTCGGAGCATATCACCCAGTGCAAATGATACATTGCCTCCTATTCTTATTGTGCCCGGGCTTGACACACCACCATAAACAGCAGTGCCATACAAGCCTGTCCCATAGGCGCTTGTGCCGCTGCCCCCGGACGCGCTCATATTACCATCGAGCACATCAGCGCCCTTTGCAATGAAAACATTACCCCCGATGGCGCTTATGACATCCTTCTGAAATACAGCCGTTCTAAATATGCCACGGCAGGCGATGTTACCCACTTCAAGCAGATCCGATTTCAGGAGAAACCCGGCCCCTGCCATGCCTGACACATAATTGGAACTGCGGATGGCAGGCTCTCCAGAATAATCACCATCAACACACAGGTAATTGTTGCTGGTAGGACCGAGTCGAATCAGAGTATTTGATCGGTCAATTAAAACCTTTGCATCGGCCTCCGTGAAATTATCGGCTATCCCATTGGGGGATATTATCCAGTCTCCTATGGTCAAACGGCTTGTAGATGGGTTCCATTTTAAACTCTGAGTTCCTCCTGCCCTTAAATTCCCAGTGCCATCAACAAAAAAACCCGATTGAGTCCCGGTAAAAGTAATTGCATCGGCTGAAGTGCCCAAGGCTATCTTCGGGGTTCCGTTTAAATTGCCAATCACTATAGTCGTCGCGGCATTGCCTTTAGCGGCGTTTCCTCCCCAGAAATCATACGGACCTACATAAAAACTACCCAGCCTGATGACACTACTCAGGACTATGCTCTTGGAAGTCATATCTGTCACGGAACCTTTTACGCCGCTTTCTGATACGGATAAAAGCCTGACATACAGCGTAGCTCCCGGCTGAAACATAGCGCCCGTTGTCTCGATGGTAAACCCAGCCCCGGATGCCGTAATACCGTAAAAAGTAAAAAGCACGTTATCTGTAGAAATCCACACCTCCACATGCGACCAAAAAGAATCGGTTGTGGGTTGCACGAATGTAACATTGACCGCAGGGCTCCAGTGGAATGTCTGAGATGTTGCCTCGGTGAGAGTTATATCTCCAACAGCTATCTCATAAGGAATAGCAAATGGATTAGGTAAGTTCGGTCCATAGCCCGGTTGTGTTCCTGTTTCAGCGTCGTCATAGACCCCTGAATAATAAGCATCGAGGACAAATTGCATCCTACCATATTGATCCTCCCCTTTTTGTGTTACCAGGAATTGCTTAGCTGTCCATCCCGGGAGCGTATGTGTAACTGTTACCAAATCATAAACTTCAAGATCGCCTGCGCCCGAGAGGGCGGAAAGGCTGGCCACGTAGTCGGTATATTTGAATTTATTAAATTTGCCCTGTGCTCGTCTACGGGCAAGTTCTGGGCGTGTAATAAACCAACAGGTGTCTTCATATAGTATTTCGCCATTAATATTGATATCACGCTCATCTTTTACTTCAACGCTGGTGTTCTCGTATTTAAAATCCGTCCCATCCCGATAATGAATACGGACAATGTTGGGCCGTTCTGGTTGGTGCCATGTCAGAGAATCTTTAACTATGTTATCCTCTGTGAAGGCATGGCAAACGGTCTTAGCTGTCAGACCCCCTGACCCATTTTCCATTTGACCGGAATCCCATACAGCCTTCAGTTTTCCCTGGCTCATGATCACGCGGCCATTGAAGGATTGCCATATGATTTTTTTAGCATCATTGATGGTAATATCGGTATCAAAATTATAATCAAATTCATAGCGAGGCGTTGTGCCTCCGGTGGGAATCTGAGCACACAGAAGCTCAAGCGATTTGAATGAGTTAAGATTAATATCACCGGCAGAATATCCCTCGACATTTGTATACCAATCATAGAGTATGACTGCATTATTATTTGTGTATTCTTTGGCCCCTCCTGCAAGCGGCGCACATAATAACCCATACACAACTGCTGTCAAGTGAGGGTCGCTTCCTATTTGGGAACTTTCTTTTGGAAGTGTAACGGCCAAATAAGCCATGCCACGATAGGCAGATGCTTCGTTTGTAAATCTGGCGTCTGGGGTCTGTGTGCGTGTGCCTACATATTCTGATTTGGAAGGGGTGCCTATAAGTGGTGTGTCCCATTCAATATCGTTCATCCAACATTTATCAATACTGAGAATTTGCCCTACACAAAGCCCAAAAATCATCCTCAAATCCGTTGCGTCCGGATCATTGAAACGGATTTTATTAGCCCCAATTTTACATCTTCCATAACAGCGGGCAACAGGAATCCCCTCCGAAATAGTATTAGCAATCTGCCCGCTTTTATTGCCATATGTAGGAGATTTATCATACTCAGGGATGTCAGGGATGTCAAAATCAGGGGTAAGTTGATCCATCCCCCATTCCAGGGGTTTGATAAAGAATTGATGGAAGCCGGACTTGGCAGTCTCTGTTAACCAATTAATCACACCGCCCATTAGAGACTCCACCCCCCCAGAATACCCACCTGCTCTGCACCGTACTTTTCAAAAACTGCGATATCCTGACAAATAAATCTTATGGCTTTCGCTCCTTTTGCCCGAGCCCAATCATTCAGCATACCCCGTATTTCCATATTAACATCCAGGGCTCCATCCGAATAAAAAAACAGGATATGCACCTGCACACTCAGGGGCAGCCGCACACCATCCAATGCCACCAGATAGCTTTTTATTTCACCGCCTATGACACTTCCAATAATCAATATTTCAGGATTCTCTACATTTGATATCAGCCACTGTACCCATTCCCCTTTATCGCAGGGAAATGATTTCATGAAATTATCCTTTAATTGCAAAATCCCAACTATTTCCTCGACTTCTAATTTTTTAATCATTGACTCACCGCCTGAAATAGTGGTATTGTATTTTCAATTCTGTCTTGTGATATTTTGAAATACTCAGGGTCTTTTTCTATACCTATGAAATTACGGTTTAGGTTCTTACACGCAATCCCTGTTGTGCCACTTCCCATAAAGGGGTCAAGTACCGTCCCGCCGTCGGGCATCATGGTCAGCTTGCAGAGGTATTCCATAAGAGCAAGTGGTTTCACAGTGGGATGGTTATTGCCTTTTGTGTTTGTATTTTCAACCCTGCTAAGCATATTGCCGTGTTTAAATTGCGGGCCTGGATCTGTAAGCCCTGCGTTTCGCTCAGCCCGTGACGCTTTCGCACAATAGAAAAAGCGGGCTGCAGAGCCGGAGTCGTCGTGCCCTCGTTCCCCTGCCCCAGCGTTCCCGTGAAAAATGCTTCTGCTCTGTGTGGATGGGTTCTTGCGATATCCGTTCTCTGTCACCGGGAACAGCCCCACCACTTCGTCGCTGCCATCGTGGATGATGTTGGCGGGCCAACGGCCTTGACTTTTAATGATTGGTAAACCCTTTTGAACCTGTGGCGATTTGTCAAAACCGGAATAAGTAGCATTTCGTGTTTTTGGATTTGTTTTTGTAATGCCTTCAACCCTCCCCCCATCAATCCAAAGTCCACCAACCCCCCACTTCAAGGCATTTTGTGCGAAAGTTCCGTCAAGCGGTTTCATGGCAAGGACAATTGGTTCATAAGACGGTTTTAAGGCCGTGCCGTAACCTTCCCATTCTGTTGAGCCTTTGGTTAAATCTTCTTCACCATATCCAAATATTTTTTCATTATTTCTATTCGCTGGGTCTTGGGCATAAAGGTTATCTTTGAAATCTTTTTTAGCATGTTGTTTTTTACCAATAACTTTTCTTTTATTCCCTTGCAATTTATCAATTACTTTGCCAATATTCAAAGACTTAGGAAACCCTGATCCATAAACCCACATCACACAATCCCGAATCTGCCATCCGGCATCCTCAATCGAACAAGTCAGGCGATGATATGTCCGGGTGCCTCCAAAAGCTATCAACATTGCCCCAGGTTTTGCGATTCTCAAACACTCTCGCCATATCTCAATACCCGGAAGTACCTTATCCCAACCCTTACCCATAAACTCTAAGGCATACGGTGGGTCGGTGATGATTGTGTCAATACTGCAATCAGGAATATCTGGCATAATTTTTAAGCAGGCACCTTGATAAATCATCATTTTTATCCGCTATCCGCCTTTTTACTCTGTTAAACTATTTCCACAGAATGGGCAAAATTTCATGTCTGGAATAAGACAGTATTCTTCACAGGGTCCAAGAATAGTCCATGTTCCATCATATTCTTGTTCAAAATGGCCATCTGGGTTTTGATGTTCGTGAATTTCTTTTCTAAATTCATCACAACAAAATTCCATAATCATTTTCCTTTCCCAATTTCACTATGTATTTATTATCCGCTATCAGCCTTCTTACTAATATGAATGCAACCGCCGAAGTTGGCTTTATTGTCCCCGCTGGGTCCCCAGGGAAGGATTGCCCTGCATGTATTCCACGTTTGATCACAACCCTTGTAAACGACATAAGTACAGGTGTCATCTATTGTGAAGGGCATCTCTACATCAAGGGTAATAGTATTCCCCACTGACATAAAATCCTTGACCTTTCTGTAATATGTGACTCCTGCCTTCGTGATTTCAATCTCTCCATGATTCCAATAGTCAGTAACTTGCGTAAGAGCATCGTCCCTAAGTTGTGTAGTATTGCCAACGTCTGCTGTGCCCGATGCAGTCAGAACGGCTTTATTTGCAAGGCCGTCCGTATTGCAATCCGAGCCTCCGAATATCCACGGGCACATCTTTTGGTATTGAAAGGGTAGTGCTTTCCTATTCAATGGTTTTCCAATGGAACAGGGAACTGTCAACCAATATCGGGTTATCTCCGAGGGTCGTTCCATGTGACCGTTAAAAATCTCGTTGTAATTTGTAGCAGAACCGATCGCGTCCAGGTAGATCCGTTTTATGATTAAAGACTTACCCCTGAAATCTTCATGATGGGCATAGGCGGCCATGTCTTTTTTGACATTATCAAACTTTACATTTCCCCTCTGAATCTGCCCCTCCAAAGACTGGCTGACATTGCCAATTTCAATAGCCTTTGCCGTGTACGTAATTCCGCCTGTGGGAAAGACCACATTGGTTTTGTATGCCGCAAATGACACAGTGGAAGACAGCCCCAGTTCAAACAGAAGAACAGGCCGCTTTTGAGTTGCGTCCATTTGAGCTATTACCGCAGCTTCGAGTGCCTTTGGCATTTACGTGCCTTTCTCAATTATCACAGAGCAGGTCCATCTTTTATATCCAATTGGAGTAATTGATAGACTTCCAGTTACCCATCTGCCTGTAATATTAGCCCCAGATTCGATATAACTTGGAACAGATTTCCATGTAAATGAATGAAATTCGCCATAATTGGCTTTAAAATGTGTTAATAGAGTATCTTTATTAGCAGTGGTCAAAACATTGAATGTTATTTTATATTTTTGTAGAGCCGTTGCCGAAAGATTTAAATATTCCTTTTTCATGCTTTCTGTAGGTGTTATTATGTTATTATATTCCGGCTCAAGTTCAACCACTTCACTTGGGGCCATTGTAAAATCTTCGCCCGCAGCCATTATCTTCCCCCCCTAATCATAGACCGGATCGGATGATCATTATTCCAATCATTAATTACTACCTGAGTAGCATACTTCCGCACATTTATTGCAGCTATATTATTCATGGCCTGCATCATCGTGTCCTGGTCTAAAAAGGTTGATCCGGTCATATCAATGTATTGAATGTTTTGGGTTCCCCCACCGCCGCTAACCCTGACCGGGACTTTCCCGCTTTTCAATGGGATATGGGCCTCAGAGATATTGCCGGTTTGATATACCCCTTTGCCGGTGGTTACAGTGCCCTGGTCATAGGAAGGTGGTTTGGCCGATGCAATCATGCCTATCTGTACTGCGCCCATTGCCCCAATTGCTATAGCTAAAGGAATGCCCCACACTCCTAATTGCCCCAGAGTCTTAGTGATAGCCAGAGCTGTCCCAATTCCTGCCTCTACCATTGCAAAACCCTGATACATTTTAAATGCTTTTTTGCTTTGCTTGCCCCCGGCCTGTGCTATCTGTAAAAATGTATTAGCTATTTTACCGGCGGCCTGCTGAAACGATTCAAGCCGGGCAGTATTTTCTGCCATAGTAACAGCTTTAAGTTTTGCAGCCGTCCATTCGGCTATCTGAATTTTCTTTTCAGCATCATCACGGAATGCGTCAAGGTATGTTTTGGACGCGTTTCTAATATTTTCACGTTCTAAGTCATATTGGGTTTTTCCGAGAGCATTATATTTGTCATTAAATTCGAGAAGTAGGGAGATTCTTTCATCTTGCATAAGTATCTCTAATGCTAAAACTTGATCATGAAAACCCTGGTTTAGTATTAAGTTAGCATTATTCATTCCTGTGTCCGTTTCTAATCTGGTTCGCCTCATTGCAATCAATGCATTTTCTTTTTCATTCGCAAGAAATAATTCAAGTTTGGTATATTTTTGTAGTGACTCTAAAGCTATAGCACTTTGTTTTTCTGCCTCTCCTTCAGCTTTTAAAAGGTCTGCACTTGGTTCAGAAATTATAGACTTTTTATTCCTGGCAACTTCTGCTAACCTTTTTATTTCGTCTGCCTCCTTTTGGGCGGCGGCCTTGGCCTTTCCTACTGGTGTAATAGAAGCCTCTAAAGACACATATCTATTGGCAAGTTCTTGTAATTCTTTTTCGGTCTTTAAATATCTTGCTTCATATTCCATATTAGCTTTAGCCGCGGCTTCAAATCTTTTTGTACTACTCTCAATCCCAAGTGCAGCCCCTGGACCATATAACAACATTTTCGCCCAAGTAAGAGTCTCTCCTACTTTATCAATAAACATAGCGAAACGCATGAACTCCGCTTGGATATCTATCAGTACAAGCCTGAATCCAACTCCCCAATCTTTTGCTTTTTCCAAATTCTTTTCAAGATTTTCATTTATGTTCTTAATCCCACCTGTAATGATTAATATGATTTCTGAGAAAGCAGGAAGAAATGCTGTTCCAAGCAATACTTTTAAATTATCAAAATATCTCGTTAATGATAATGACTGTTTTCCTGCTGTCTCCATTGCAGCTTCATAGGTTCCTGCAATTACTTCCCCGGCTTCTAATGCTGCGTTCATTCTAATATTAGCTTTTTCAAGTTCGGTAAAAGAGGTTGTAGTCACTCCCAACTGTTTAGCGACTTTCTTATATGAATCTTCAAAGCTGACATTGATGCCTATAGTTCTCAATACTCGAACATTGGCAGATTGAATGCCATAGACTAATTGATTAAAAGCATCAGATGAATTCATCATTCCTATGACAGCGGCATCCTGAGCCACCCTTGCTAATTGAGTGGATTTTGAAAGGTCAAGTTGAGCTTGATTCATTCTTGATAGACTCTGCCTTGCTTCTGTCATTGAGATACCTGTTGATTCTAATCCTTTAGCAAATGCATGCATCTGTGCTGCTGAATATCCAGCATTATGGCCTATGGTTTCCATCACAATGCCGAGAGTTTCATATCGTGCAGATTCCATTATAACACTGCCCACGGCTTTGACAGCCCTTGAAATGGCATACCAAGCTGCTATAATCGCTGCCGATGCAGCTACCCAGTTCTTTTTTAGTTTGGTCAGCATTGATTCCTGATGACCGAATTGTTGATCATGTAATTGTTTTATTTGTTCATTCTTGGCTTTCTCAGCTCTGACAATATCATTTGCGGTTGCCTGCGATGAATTTTTGATCATGTTAAAGGAGTTCGTAATTTTCATCCGCATAAGATCCATTTCTGCAGAAGATTTAATACCGAGCTTCCTGAAATTATCCTCGATTCGCAGGCTTGTGCTGGTGGCATCCTTGAGTAGTTTGCGTTGAGCCCCTGCCCATCGATCCCTGTCGATATCCATTTCTACAAATATTGTGCCTAACTTTGCAGCCACGTTACATTACCCCTGTTTTAATTGCTCTTAATGCTTTGCGCTTTGCTGCCATAAAGGTCGGCCTTAGATAAGGGTGAGCGGCCGTTTTCGATGTGCCACGTTCAACCATAAAAGCCCAGTATATTTTCGTATTACCGGCATAAACCCGGATGTTACCACTAACGTTATCATGTAAATTCACTCTCCGAATGCTATCCCTTAAATTACCCGGCTCTCTCCCCATCCATCTTTTTGCTCTAAATTCCACAAGCCGCCCTTTACTTCTGCCTTTTCCGGGAGTAAAGGATACAGAAACATTTCCTGACCATTTACCTTCTCTGGTTATAGTTCCAACTCGGCATCTGGCCTTTGCGTCCCTGACAACTGTATCCATGAATGCATTGCCATTTTCCAGTGCCTGTTTGTAAATATCGCCGAATACTTTATTTGCGTTCCATTTACTGATTTTCATTTTTGGTTCAATCTTTCAATCCACTTAGCGCCCATTATAAGAACCTTTTCAAAACATGCTCTGCGGTTCTCAACATCATATAGCTTCATGGCTTCGTGTATGGCCTGGTGATTAATGTCTATTGCCACTTCATTAGCCATAATCAATTGATTCCTGACACAAAAGAATATCTTGACTGCATCTGCGTTTTCCTCAAAATACGCTGGCCTGCAAGTATCGCAGGGCGGTTCTCCCGGCGGTATTCTCTCACCGTAGAGCTGTTTACACCCCTCGCAGGTGGGAGCATAAACATCATGCCAGTCTACGGTGTCGATGAGTTTTTTTCAGCGCCCTGGGTACGATCTTCCTCGTCTTTGCTCAATGCTTCTAACGAGCTTGTGATAAACTTTAAAAATTGAGAAGAACGGGTCATCAAGAGAATCTTGTTTTCCTTATTGCATGGGATTGCCTTTTCTTTAGAATCAAAGAGGTTCTCCCATGCAACAATACAATGATCCCAGAATAGTTCATTCTTTAGATCCTCATCGACGTCTTCATATTCAAAACGTCCAGGCGTCCCCTCGACTTTCTTGAAAGTGACCTGCTTCCGGGTACTCTGTTTCGTGATCCGTTTCAAGGAATCGTAAGTGAGGGTTCTCAATTGAACCCTCCCCCCGCCATCCATTTCAAACCACGCGCCAGAGGTCTCTTCCATATTGAGAATTGTTCCCTGTTCCATGCTACCTCCTTAAATAAGGACCATGTGTCCGCCTGACGGGACGGCTGTAAAGTCAACAGTACCCATCGCTGATTTCTCCATTGTTATTGAGTGACATTTCGTTACCAGAATTGTGTAGCCTGTATCGACGGTCCAATATGATGTGTTGTCGATATAGAATTTCAGATCCCCACCGGTAAACGCACTTGAATTCAGAGATGCCGAATTAAGTAAATCCTGACCAGTGGCATCACTGGCATCATAGAGTCCTGAAAAGGTAAGTTCTCCTGCATCGCCTACACCAAAATGTTTCTTCTTGATATCGAGATCCCAAGAATCCTCTTCAATTACTTCTCTGGAAAATCCACCATAACTCCATGTCCCAAGCCCTGCGACCTTATAAGTACCAAGTCGTACACTTGCGATCCTTCCTGATTTAGTTGCCATTACGTACCTCCTGTCTTTTCGTTAAAGATTTATAAAGTAAATATGTGTCCTCTGTGATCTCCATTGTCGATAGATGACCACATTTGATAGATGTATCTACAAAAATCTTATGTCCTATTTTCCTAAGATCAGAACAACACCCAAAATCCTCGCCAACCGTCCCCGACCTTTCAGGATCAGGATTCGGCCTGAACCTGAACCACGGCGGGGGAAGTTCAAAAAATATTTTCATATCAAACATCAAGCACCCGGTCCCGGTTGCATCTACTTCTATAAGCTCCCCCTCTTCCCATTCAGCAATATGCTGGTAGGTATTTATATCTCCCTTGAATATTAATGGATCGAAAGGCGGGTATCTTCTATGCACCAAACATCCAACGACCGGGAGATTATGTGACAGCAATTTTGTTATTGCGTCCACTGGATACGTCTGATCTATATCCATCATTATCAAATGACTCGCTCCAGCATTTATGGCATCCACTACGATCTTGTTCCTCAGCCCATCTACCGGCCCGTTACATGCGATAATTGGGGTAAATTCCGGCCTTTCCATCTGAATAAATGATTGAAAGAACGGAAATGGAACATGACTCCATGTGCATGGAAACCCTATACATAATTTAAAATTAGTAATTTTAAGCGCCATTCCTGTCAACTCTCTGAGACGAATAATCATCGCCCCATTTATCTTTTAAATGTTTTTCGCTCTTCTCTACAATATCCCGGTATGGATGTTTGGAATTTATATCCTTAAAGGTCACCGATCCAATATGGTGAACGTAAACATCGTGGGCAATGCCTACCCTATACCCTGCATTCTTTGCTTTCAGGCAAAAGTCTATTTCCTCCCCACTGGACGGCCAGACTGATTCATCAAAAATCCCAAGTTGTTCATAGAGGGATTTCTTGAAAGCCATACAAAAACCAATAACCCAATTCACATCATCGGCCTTGCCTTTGTGCATTTCGCCCCATTTCTCAGCCTCAACATTAAGCCCCTGAATGTCATGATAAATTCCAAATGCCCTAATCCTTTGATATCCCGCGCTATAATTCGTGCAAGGGCCTATGATATCATATTCATCCAGCCATTTAATGAGCCTATCAGCCCACCTGGGAGTTACAATCACATCATTATTTAAGAGAATGATATTTTCACCCTTCGCCGCCCGGATACCTTGATTGACTGCTACAGGGAAGCCAAAGTTTTCTTCGTAACGGATATAAGTATGAGGACATTCAGGAAGGTTTATTATTTCATATGGTGGAT
>Ga0307377_10006889_pt1 | contig 11816 bp, 9 predicted proteins | sample TR3MG_FD_202535 | JGI IMG/M metagenome (GOLD analysis project Ga0307377, IMG submission 202535) | Soil microbial communities from Risofladan, Vaasa, Finland - TR-3 | ecosystem: Environmental > Terrestrial > Soil > Coastal area > Acid sulfate soil | place: Finland: Risofladan, Vaasa | collected...
CCCAGTTGATCTACCTGATCTGGATCAAGGATCTGCTGAACGGTGATGGTAGCACCCGTAAAAGGAGCGCCCTCGTTCCAGATGAAGATGCCGTAGCTGAGCGTCCCGCCTAGCGTCACCGCTCCAACAACTTCCTTGAGGGCTGACCGATCGATGTCGATCGTGTCTGTCCGCTCAAGAGTGTTGATACCTTTCAACCGACCCTGCAGCTTTACCGTGTACGTGTGGATGATGTCGGCCGGGAGGTCTTTGCTGATGTCCCACACAAAACGGTGGTGAGGTGGAGTAATGAAAGCATTAGGCAAGAACTCCAGATCGACGATTCCGTCCATAAGGGAATGGTCAAAGTCTGGAGTCATCTGCTTGGTGTCAGTGAAGGCGCCGTTGAAGCTGTACTGGAACTTGACCAGTTCGCCGTTGAACCCGTCGTTAGGCGGGGCGATCTTCTTCAAGGAGTACTCAATCACAACCCTGGTAGCTTCACCCAGTCCAACCTGGTAGATGTTGGTGATCTCCAGATCGGGAACCGGAGGACTCGGTGCTGCGTAATTGGTCACCGCTACGACCAGGTCTACTGCCGGCGCGGAGACTTCTCCGCTTGTGTCCTCGGCGTAGCAGACGATGACGTATGTGCGATTCTGTGCAAGTCCGACGATCGTAAACGTCGGGTCGGCGGCCGGATCAATGGTTTGAACGATGGCGCCAGTGATGAAGTCGTAGACCAGCGCGATTGAGTGGTCGTAAGTGACGTCAATAGGCGGCACCAACGCGACAGTGATCGTGTCGATGGTGGCTGAAACAAACGCTACTGTAGGCGGCGAGATCATATTGACGTCGGCTTGAAGACCTTGGGAACAACAGGTAGAGCTGAGATATCAACCTCCGCCAAGGTCGGAACGGAGAGCTCGGCCATCCAAATGGCTTTCTGAATCATCACCTCTACAACGGCATCTTGCAACAAGTACATGCCCCACTTGCCATAATGGTTGGCGTGGGCACGAAGTGATCGCACATAAACCATCCTGCCCTGAGTGTAGGGGGGAAGTTCCAGCTGACGGAGGACTGAATTCTTGACCCCGCGCAGCTTGTATCTGATCTCAACTGGCCATTCGCGGTCGGCAATCGAACTCACCTGAACTACAGTGCCTGTGACCAGACAAAGGCGAGCAGAGGTGCGCCATCGGGATACGATCCCGGCACCGCTAGGTTGGCCCTGAGATTTTACCTCAACGTCGTAGTTTACCTTTGCCGCAATGTCTTCATCGGCGTACGAAGTCGAGTCGATGAAAGTGTGGACCTCTGATGTGCCGATCGAGGCTCTTGTGCCTCCAGAAGGCGTTGCGTACCAGGTGTACTCGGTTGCGTCTCTTTGAGCGTCACAGATCAAAACCGTCTTTGGTGTAGCGTCCCAACCTGACTCCAGGAGCGTGAGGTTAGCCCCAGATGCAAAATCGGTCGACCCGACGTCGTATGTGGTGGCGGTGATGATGTACGGTGCTGTGGGGGAAACTCCGGGGCCCAGGACAGCAGTTGGCGTGGTCAGACCAGGGTATGTTGCCACGACCAGCATGGTGGTTGGGTCGATGAGTGTGATTGTGGTGGTCGCTGAAGGATATAAAGGGTCTTGGGAGAACGTAATGGTAATCGTCCCGGTCACGGGATCAGCGGACACGAGGGTCATCACCGGTGGTTCCACTACTCGTCCTCTACCGTTTCTTCTTCGTCTTTCACGACCCGAAAGTTCCGGTCAAAGAGGTAGTCGATGGGATCACCCTCATTGTCGTAGATGAGAATCCTACCGTTGCCTCTGTTTTCAACCCCGTAGTGCTTGTCCGGGCACATCTTAGTCCAGCGTTTGATGTTCCCTGTACGGTAGTAGTGCTGCCACTCTAAGGCTAGACCACAGTACGGACACTTACCCCGAAAAGTACGGTAAAGCCGACGAATGCGGAGAATACGCAGCTTGAAGGTTCCAAAGATACCCATTTATTGACCGTGGTGAGTGCCATCAAGATGCGTCCCGCGCTACTTTCGCTGTGTTCTTTCTCACCTGCTCCTGCAGACCCCGAGTGAGGCTAAGAGTCTTGTCAAACTCTTTGTCCATCTTTACCTGTTCTGCAGCCAACTGGGCCAAAGAAGAATCGATGGACGCCTTACTCGCTTCATAGCGAGCACGTACAGTCTCCGGATCAGGAGAGTCGTCAACCCCTGAGATCAGGGCTGGAACCGCCACCGTGGTTGCCGTGGATGATCCCTTGGATAATCCCAAGCGAGACATGAAGGTTTTGCTGGCTTTTACGAATGTCTTCCAGAGTGCCATTTTGTGCCTCCAGTATCTTTGTTATTGCGCCTAACAAGACGTTGAGCTGCTCCAGTGTTTTCCGGACTCCTGCTACGGACTCCAGCTGCTTCTGGAATAGCACGTCCCCTTCCTTGTTCACCGTGATCAGCATTTCCATCTGGGACTTGTGGGCAGAGTCAACATCGCCATCGCGCTTCTCGACCTTCTTCCACAACTTCCAGCTTACAATACAGAGTATGACTAGAGCGCCCCCGCTACCGGTTACAATCGGAACCCAAGTGTCGAACGGCACGGCCTGCAGTAGTGTCATCATTAGATCGCCGCCTGAGGAGCCACCGAGATTCCTCCCGTGCCACCTGTTGTATCTACCGGGGTGTAGGTTCCGAGACCTCCGGTATCTCTATACATGTTCGTGCCAACACTAATCAAACTATTGGCGTGACCACTCTGCAGATCGAAGATCTTGGCTGCAGCTCCAAGATCCCCCTCGATCCAGTTGTCCGAAATCCTAACCCCGGCGCCTGTGGCTGTACTGAAGATTACAGCCTTCTGCGCGTTGTTGGCCAAGCCTGTGAAAAGAATGTCGTTCTCGAACAGGGTCAACGTGAAGGCAGACGATGAGACACGAGCAACTTCGTCGGCGATCTCGATTGTACTTTCCCGGACATACCCGATGCCGTCAGGAAACAGGTCGTACTGATCGATCTCGATGATCGAGTTCACGATCTCAAGTGACGTGGAAGCTTTCATCGGCCGTACGCCGGCACCCATACCGACACCAAAAATCTGATCGAGATCCCTGATCTCCCACGGCGTTCCGGGCGTATGAGCTGTTCCCGTCGTGTTATCGATGAGATGGAACCGATGCTTCGGGTTGGACGCAAACAGGAAGAATTCCCTGGTTCCACCGTTCGTGACGTTGCCGCTGATGTAGTACGGATTTGCTGCCGTGACTTCAGGCGGGATTATCAACCACCTCTTAGTGGCTACGTCGCCCCACACCGCGTTCAAAGCCGCCGTGTCTGTGACTCCTGTGGTATCACCGCTGGGGACAGGAAGCACAGTGAACGGGTTCACAGCTCCCGTCAGCAGGGAGTCAATCAACGTCAGTGCTGACCGTACTGAGTTACCCGCGGCCAAGCCGGCATTGGTCAGCAGCGGAGACTGGACTTCACCGGCATCGTGTAAGAACTGAAGCTTCTGTAGGTAAGTAGCTTCACCAGAGCCCGCATCACGACTACGGTGGAAGTGCTTCATCAACTCGTAGCGGTTGACCTGGTCGCCGTCTCCGAAGATACGGGTAACCAGTGCATTGATCTTGTCTTCCATCAGGTAAGCCGTCGCCTGCTTATAGGCGCCGGGCTGTACCAAGAGACTGAGGGCAGAAGAAGCAAGAACCGTAGGGTTAGCGTCCGTGGCCTCAAAGACCAAATTCGTGTGCGTCTGCGGCGCCCCTACCGGAGTGCCGGTAATTTCACCTGCCGCGGAGAGGCTAAGACCGCCTGGTAGAGGGTCACTTGAGCCGTCCAGTGCCCACACGTACGGCTCTAGGCCATCGGCGACGTCCAGACGAGCGTAGTAAGCTTCGCCAACAGTAGCTGGAGGCAGTGATTGCGTGATGATCTTCATGGGCAGATGGTCACCTCAAGCCTGGACTACTAACCAGTTTAGAGCTTGATGGCTGCAGAGTCTGCCGCCATAGATGGCTAAATCTTCTCGATGACCAACACTTTGAAGTTCAGCGGGTCCATCTTGGCTGGGAGTACGGTGTGGTAGTGATTAGCTCCAAGCACGTACGCCCCGTCCGCTTTCGGATTGTCTCTGGCATCAGCTGTCCCGGTCACCGCCCGGTGGTTGTGCTCGACCTCTCCGCCGAACTGGCTGGCTGTCATTCCGTCTACCTGGGCGTCGCCTGCTGTGTGGAAAAGGATTCTGCCATCTTCCTCACAAAGCGTCTTGTATCCAGGAGGGGCGGGAAAGCCCCAGTAGAAAGCACACTCGCCTCTGGGACGGCCTTTTTCTGACAGGTCCTCAACAAACAGGACCTGGGAGAGATTCCCCAGGTAAAGACCAAACTGTCCCAAGTAAGCTGACGAGCTGATCTGGCCGGTCATCCGTACACGAACCACGAACTGAGTAGCGTCGTAGGGCGGGGTCACCTTCATCTTCAGGTAGCCACCGCGGGGGTACCCAGAGGACGGAGCGATGTTGCTCTTCACAACCTCGGTACCGAAATCCACTTCGATGGTCATATCGACGGACTTGGAGTCCTTTCGGAGAAACCCGAACAAGGTGATCGGCCGGTCAAGCATGTGAGCAAAGCTGTCGATCGGCTGAGCGAATACGACCTCCCCGGACTCAACGAAAGCAAGCCTGATCGGATCTGGTCCGGTGAAGGCTGTGGTACGTTCGCCGGTGACGCTGTCACGAGGGTAGAGAGTGATCTGTCCGCGGGCACCACTAACGTACCAGTTGGCCAGCAGACTTTCCTGTGGAGCATCTCCGCCGACGTCGAGCACGATGGGAACAAACTTGTCGTACAGACCGGCGCCGCCATCGGCGGTCACCTTGAAGCTGTAGGTGGAGTAAGGTTGGTCAACGATCGGGGCGTCGTCGTAGGTGTCCCAAACCACACCACGGAACATGCGGTTCATTCCGCCGTTCAGGAGCCAGTTGATTCCATGGCTCTGTGATGCGTTTCCAGGTGATCCACCAGGCATTAGAGCTTCTCACAGATTATGAACTTACGGTACTGCGGGATTGTATCATCCTCGTACATCTGGTGCCCGTGCGACCCTCGGGCTGTATTACTGTTGGCACCGCCGGCCTCCAACGTACGCTCTTCAAGATTCGCCTGCTGTGCGTAATGCGTGTGGTTACCGGACGCCTTTTCAACGATGTAACGATTAGCTGGATCGACTGTGTACGGACCAATGTTGGTGGTGCCGCCTCCTATATCGACAACCGTTACCTCGCCTTCGGCAAGATCAACCAGGGTGACGCGATAAACAGGTCCTTGGCCAAAGAAGGGAGCTAAAGGGTCGCCGTCTTCATCAACAAAGGTGATGATGTCGTTCACCGCTACACCATCGGTGTCAATCTCCATGATGGTGGAAGAGGTGCCTTCAATGGCGCCGAACCCCTCTTTGGTTGGTTTCCTGAAATCACCTGCGTTGGCCGCCGGAGTAGCCAACAACGGAGCTGTGGCCACCACAAACACAGCGTCACCTGACCGAGGACTGAGGTCCCCAGGAGCTGAAAACACAGCGCTCTTGACCGTCCTGAACTGGGTGGTGGTAGTGGCTGTGTTCAGTTCAACCCAAGTAGCACCTGTGACGGTCTCCCCCAACAGTCCAAAGTCTGTGAGCAGATCTGCGTCATTTGTGTACGCGGCGTTTGTAACGACTTGAACCACAGCTCCCGAGGCAGAAGCTGTCATTATCGGACCAAGGTTGACATCGGTATTTATAGCGATAGCTAAAGACTCGGCTACTGTTGTTCCGGCTGTGGGTATCCCCGCTCCGAATTCTGTCCCTTCTGTAAGAGTGACAGGGAACGGAGGTGATCCACCGGTGTTGAAGATTACCGTTTCAGTACCAAGGATACCTGTGAGGTCGATCTGGGCTCCGCCGACAAAATTGAAGGCGATGTCTGACATCCTCACTGACACGTCAAGCGGTCCCGGCTTAGCCGGAGCTGCAGGTGCTGCGTCGGTGAACACGATCTCGTAGGTGCCGGAAAGCTCGTCTGCGGGAACAGCCCAACCAGGTATCGTCACCTCAGAGGTGTCCGATCCAGCGTCGTACGTGATTGTTACTGCTGAGACGCGTTGGAAGGCCAGCTCTTCTTTCAGTTTCTTGTAACCCTCAGGAGCGGTACTTCCAGCCCTCATCAGGATCAGGTCACCCTTGCCGGTCAACAGGTGAATATGATCTGGACCTGGGATCAACGGAGTGACGACGTTGCCGCGAGCCGCCGGACTTACAGTGGACACCGGAAGATGGTAGTTCCCTACATAGAGACCTACGTCGGCGATGTCGGATGTGCTCCCAATGGTGTTCTCCAACGACAGTCGGAGGCCTCTCGGTGACCGAATAAACTCGATGTTAGTCAGGCGGCAAACGATCTGCTTCGCTACGGCGCCAGCTGACAACGTCACCTCGTCGTATTCAACAGGTGCGCCGGTGACAATCGTGACCGGAGGGATGTCTGTCTCCGGCATCGGCAACTCACGAATGATGTGAGCCACAGGTTCAATGTCGTCGGCAGTCTGCGCAGTTGGAACAGAGAACACGACAGTGAGATCTACCAGGAACACGTCAAGCTTCCTGAGGATACGTACCGAGTTAGCTATTCCGAAGGTAGCCGGGTCTGTTCCGGCCTTGGCTACGATATCGACAGACGTCGAGCTGTTGTAAGCCACTACCCTATAAGTACCCGACGAGGCCGGGGCCGAGATGTTCACCAGCTGGATCTCGTCCCCAGGTTGGGTACGTACTACCGGGGGAGTCGTTCCTGGTGACGGTGACGGCTCAGACACTTCAAAAGCAGCGGCGGACATGGAGATGGTGATGATCTTGGTCGCACCGACGGTTACGCCTGTGCTGGTTCCTGTGAACTCCCTAAGAGACGGCTTCACGAAGAACGACTGATCGATCACGTCCTGCTCGATTGTGTCAGATTTAGCGATGCGTAAGAACCGGTGAGGATCGTCCGGTACAATCACCGTAGCTGGAATCACGGTGGTGGTGTTCGACAGAGACCGCCAATGCGCTGTTAGAAGCGGAAACACGACAGAACCTGATCCCGCAGGTGACGTGGTTGCGTCTACGTAATGGCTGAAATCTCCGTTACGGAGAAGGTTCAGTTGAGAGATGATCTGTGGGATGTTCGGCATACTTACAGTTTGATGCAGAGGAACGCTGACCTGGACGAGGGAGCATTCAAAGCCTCGGTCACCTCGTGCTTATCAGCGTGCTCTCCTGTTTTAGCGCCAGCGTCACCGGTGCCTGGTTTACGTTTCTTGTAGGTAGTGCCCTTGGTTCCGGACAGTTCGTGAGTGTGTGTTTCTGTTCCGCCGGTCTTCAGCGGAGTTGGGTCTGCGGATGTCATCACCGGGAACCGAAACTCCTGAGTCGTCCCGATCGCGTCTGACAGCGGCCGGAACCCTGGAGGCGGTGTAGGGCCAAAAGTGGGACGGATGATGTTCCTGGGGTCCAACAGGTAGCTCAGATCGCCATTGTACGGGATACCCTGTGGATCGGTGTACGATCCGTGGACAACAGCCACGGCCGACACGTAGATTACGAAGGCGCTGTTCTCCGACACCCTGGTCAACCTAATACCGAGACCCTTGAGCAGATCGGTTATAAGGACCGGATCAGCAGTACCTGGGTACACCTGCACACCGTCGGCAGCAGCAAACCGGAACACCTTACCTACACGCTTCCAGGCAGGGGTCATGGAAGCGTTGTTGACTAGGACCTTGCCGGCCGTTGGCGCCAACGGATCGGGACCGAATTCATAGAGTCCTGGGGCGCCACCAGTGAGGTTCTCGTTCTCGGCAAAGAGCTCGATGTTCCCGACCCCTGACTCCACAAAATAAGACAGGGAGACCGTGACCAGGCGATCGTCCAGATCCACAGAGGAGTTCACTTTGCCGGTCCGGCCAGGCAGTCCTCGGTACTGGTTGAAGAAGTCATACGCCGTGTTGGTGGCGTAGTCGTAGTACGCTGGAGCCGGAGGGGTGTCTCTGGCTATTGTTGACGCCAGCCTGGTGTCGTACAGATCGTAGAACATCACCACCGGGTCGAGAACCGAGTTCACCACCATCCTCAAGAATGTCCTGTAGCCAGGGTACCGCTGAGGTTGAGTAATCCGTGTCCACAGGTTTGACTGCTCCGACCCAGCTGAAAGTGAGCTGAGGTTGTTCGGGCAAGAATCATCTGCTGACAACGTGATTGATGATGTGCCCCGAGCATTACGAATAGCCCAACAGACGGGATCGTACCCGTCCGGTGTTTGCTCCTCAAACCCGCCGTTCACCAGCAGGTTCGGGATCGAGTCGTCCGTAAGTGAGTGCATTTACTTAGGTCGAACCAGTAGATTGCCACCATCGGCTACAGTCAGAAGGTACACGATACCGCCAGGAGAAACGAACTCAATGCCGTCGTTCGCTCCCTTGAGCTGAATGGCTACGTCGTCCGTCTGGTTGTCGACCACGATACGGTCCTGGGAAATGCCAGGAATCGAAGTGTGCGGAACCCAGACTTCGATGATCTCGGTCGTCATTGGGTTGCCAGCCGGGGTAGTCTGGTTGACCTCAATCTGGTTCTTGGTGATCTCTCGATAGACGTACGCTCCAGCCGCTGTCAAAGCGGTGTTGACATCTACAGCTGTAACTGCAGCGTTATACTCATCCTCATTGACAATCGGCGTCTTGAAGCCGGTCACCGGATCGATCAGAAACACAGCCAACTGCTGTTTGCCGACAAAGTACTCAAACGGCAGGGTCACTTCGCCGACACCGCCGGTGATACTCAAAGCTGAAGAGTTGGGCGGATTACCGAACTGCGCGATGAACCGGTACCCAGTCGTAGCAGCCAAGAACCGGAACTTCTCATTCGGAGTCTTGTCGCGAGTGTACGAGAGGCGTGTAGAGCCTGGAGTTGCGTATACCCAGCTCATTAGGTGGCCTCCTCATAGATCACTTCGGAAATAACGCCGGCATCGACGATGTAAGGCCCGGCATTGCCGGAGACCGCTGTGAAAGTCAGTGTCCGCTCTTCTGTTGTGTACGCCGAGTTGGACAGATTTGACAGTGTCGGAGCCAACCCTGTAGCGGTGATAGCTGTTACCCGCAGGGTCCCGAGAGACTTGTGCTTGCGGATCTGGGACTGAGTGAAGCCCACCGACATCTGGTCGGACGCGTAGCCGAAGTTGCTCAACTGCGCACGTTCAACATATCCAGCCGTCTGGTCCAGGATGTTGTTTGACCGAACGAACGGCAGGTCCGTCGGGAAGGCTCCTGATGTCGCCATTGGGAAGGTCAACCTGATCGTTGCAGGCACCGCCTGCCCAATCAAATTGATCCGGAAGCCTATCGCATAGGTGTCATCGGTCGTGTTCCAGTTGCCGTCTGATGTCAACGTGAGCCGCTCACTGGTGACGTTGTTGACCGTCACCACCGGGGCGAACTCCTGGGTCAGATTACCGGCGCCTGTGAAGTTCTTCTTGTAGGGGATGATCGATATCTGAACCGATCCCACCGGGCCGTCTACGTCTACAGCGAAGGAGTACGGCTTATCCCTGGCGATCTCGTGCCACGGGATGCGGAACTCCAACGGCAACACGTCGCCGGGGTCAGCTGTAAGGTCCACTTCCAGGGCGTACACGGCCACGTCACTGGGGCTGCCGCCCACAGGTACACGCCGTACCAGGGGAGCCCCGCTGAAGGCTGGAGTAGTCCACATCGCCTGCCAACCGTCCGGACCGAACTGATTGACCTTGTTGGTGATGTCGTCAGCTGTAATGCTGATCGGCAGCTCAAAGTCCGTGTTTTCGTCCATCTCGGCAAAGTTGCCGGCGGAGTCCGGCCGCGACCAGATCTGGAACGGATTGACGATAGCGTTCTTCAGCGCCTGTCTGAACGCCTCCGTGCTGTCTTCGATGACCACGCCGACCTGAGAGGTTTCGGGGTCGGTATTCACCATCAGACCGAGGCTGGAAATCTTGTAGGTCGCTGGCGTTCCAAACAGGAACAGACCGGCGGGCAGAACAAGCTTCACATGGAAAGCTGAGATCGCGATGCGTACCACTTCCACCGTTGAAAGGATGTTCTTACTCAGGTCCCGGTTTGTGCCTGAGAACCCGGCGATTGCGCTGGTGAAGCTTCGGTCGTACTGAAGCACCTGCGCCAAAAGGGTTGTGTCGATATCGTGTCGGGCTACAAGAGCGAAATCAGTGAAGTCCGAGAACCCTGCGCCGGTCAGCATGTCCGGAGTAGCAACAGTGACATCGGAGCCGGCCGCCACCGAACCATCATACTCAAACGTCAGAGACGAGTCTGTGGCGTCGAGGTAGACGCTAAGACCGGCACCAATACCTCCGTCTGCCAACGTCGTAAGATCGATATCGCCGTCGTCGGTGAACAGTGTCGGAATAAGGTTCAGGAACGTCGAGTCGCCGAGCATATCCTTCAGCTCGTCAATCTCTTCGGATTCAGAGCTGTTACGGATCAGGCCGGATCGCAAGTCACGTACGCGGCTGATTAGCGACGTGCCGGCCGGGTTGGTCACCTCGACCACTACGAGAGGAATCGACTCACCAACCAGCGGCGGGTTGGTCTCGTAGGTGGATACCGTGCCGCCGTTGACTACCTCTGTTCCGTCGTTGAGCAGGAAGTATTGGTAGTTCGTGCTGCCCATGCCGACAGGAGTAATTGCCTCCGAATAGGCACCAGGGAAGCTGATGAGCTGTGTACCGTCCTTGGAATAGAACTGCCCGCCGTAGACAAAAAGACGGCTGGTGTCGGTCGGGTCTACGACCGCTTTAGATGACCCAACCTCTGATGGCGCGATCAGGTCCTGTCCACGTACCAGCGGAAACAAGTCGGTCTGTGTCAGGACGATAGAACCGCCTGGACGGATCTTCACCAGGGCGATGGGCACCTGGTAGATGTTCTGCACTTCCGGAACGGGTACCGGGTCGTTCACCGACGCCTGGAACGTACCGGTCACCACCTTGTAGATCATGCTTGTGGCGGTGTTGTTGGTGAACTGATACTCGCCGACGATCAGATCAAACCTGGTCAGCGTGGCGCTTGGAGCAGCCGTGCACTGTACTGCGGCGAGGAGATTGACGTCCTCGATGATCTTGACGCCTTCACTGGTGACGAGCTCTGACTGGGCATCGTTACCCAGGAGCAAGTCGACCTTGGAAGGTACGCCAGCATTCACCCGCGGGAAGTAGCCGGCATAGACGCCAACGTCAGCAACCTTCGAGATCTTCGAATTATGCTTCCGCGCCGTCTCCGGGGAGTGAAATTGAAAGAGCTTGCTTTGGGTCACGGGCTGATCCTCTACTTAGCAGTGTATCGATGCTCTTCTGGTATCTGGACGGACACCTTACCGTTCTTCCACTCGATAGACCACCAGAACCCTTCATCACGCTTGTCGTCGATGATCCTACCCTGGGTCTCATGCTTCTTCTGGTAGTCCTTGTTGAAGTTCTCTTTGATCGTTGTCTTGACCGACCCATCCCTGTTTTCAGGAAGATGACCGAAGTTCTTTTCCCAATCGACACCTTCTACGTTAGCTGGGTACAGGAACATCCGTCGGTTGTAGACACCAAAGAAAGCGTTCTCGAACTCCACGCTGTGGTGGTCGTAGCGGCAAGTCAACTGCTGCCCGTTTTCCATCCGGAACACTTCAACCAGTGTTGTTCCATTGGGCAGGAATATCTCTTGCACCAGGAACTCGTAGTCCTCTTCCCACTCGTAAAAGTTGATACTTAC
>Ga0307377_10006890_pt1 | contig 11814 bp, 5 predicted proteins | sample TR3MG_FD_202535 | JGI IMG/M metagenome (GOLD analysis project Ga0307377, IMG submission 202535) | Soil microbial communities from Risofladan, Vaasa, Finland - TR-3 | ecosystem: Environmental > Terrestrial > Soil > Coastal area > Acid sulfate soil | place: Finland: Risofladan, Vaasa | collected...
TTAAGTTTACGTCCACGCGCATTTTGAAAGATTGCGATAGTGAACTTAAACAGATCAATAAGGGGTTCAGGGCCGCTTGCACGGCCACCGAACGTTTTTAGCCTTTCGCCTGCTGGGCGTACTTTCGATACGTCCCAACGAGGAATCAAGCCATTATAGAGAAAAGAAACTAGCTGACGGAAAGATGAGGCCCAGCCAATTTTACTGTCGCGAACGACAATGACAGAATCTGTGTCGTGAAACTCTTCGGCAATTTCTGGAAGTTTGTTAATGAACTGACGTTCGACGCTAAAGCCTACACCAGTCCCGCACATTAGAATGTAAAGGATCTCGTCAAATACGCGCGGGTGATCAACAGCAACATATGAACAGTTATAGCCTGCTACTGCGTCACGGTCAAGTGCCACACCAGCAGTCATAAGTGCTCGCATACTAGGCATGATCTCGTGTGCTAAAATTGCTTCTCGCAATTCTTCCCACGGTACTTCATTTAGTTGTTTTTTGCTTGCTCGTGCTTGAAAGTATTTGATGTATCGATCGATTGTTTCTTCGTGTGTTTCGCGACGGCCTTCTCCTTGTACGAATCTGGCGTAGCGTGATGCGTGTATGTAACTTCTATAGTTATCCATTTCTGTTCCCTGTGTCTGTTATTATTCTTATTATACAAGAGTACGAATTTCTTCGTTGCGAAAAAATTCAATTACTTGTACTTGCGGAAATTCTTCAATACTACTTATCTCACCTAGCACGTAATTTAAAATATACTTTTTGTCCACTAATGGGACTAAAAATCTATCTTTGTCGTCCTCTATAAGTATCATTTCTATTCTGTCCCCATCAAGTTTAAGCAACAGAGTATAATATATTAAGAGGCTAACGGTGTTAGCACAAAATAGCTTATCGTAGAGTATTTCCCATGGTGTTGGCCAGCTTGCGGGTGTGTAATAATCTATGTATCGCGAACCGACCGGCATGTCAGCAAAAAACTGCGCAACGTTATTTAGCAACTCTTCTTCTTCGACCTCTGATATTCCGTCTCTAAAATTTTTCCATTTAGAAAGACGTTCCTCAGGGGTTGAACAGTTCCATTCCGACATCTAGTTATTATACTACGTCAAGCATTATTTGTCAACAAGTTCTTGTGCCAGCGAACTGCTCTGTCCAGTAGTTTCCAGTCGTATCCTTCGGGCAAGTTGCCTGTCATTAAGTACTCTGTTTTATGTGTGCTAGTAGATACATTTTCGGCTTGCCATTTATGCACAAAACTGTCAATCTTGCAGGGTGCGTCTGCATTTACAAACTTAAATAGTGCAATAGCATGTTCGTGTCGTTTGCTCTCAGGGCAATTTATGTTGAACACAAAATGATCTACCTCTTTTATCTTATTAAGCATCGTGTTCCATTCTGCCGCAGCATCTTCTATAGGCGTCTTTGCATTAGTTTTTATATAACGAATAGCACATAGATAAGGATCTCTTGCTGTGACAATAATTTTCCGCAATTTGATTTTGCTCCACTGTTCACTAACAATCGAATCTGTCCAGTGCGCATCAGGAATATAAGCAGTTGAGTGCTGCAATAATGCTTTTGTGAAAGTCGTTCCTGTAAATGGAACAGTCAACAAAATAGCATGTGGGACTTGGCTACTAAACATAGTCGTTTGTCGGTAATGACTTGTACCACGCCACTGCGGTGTCTAGTTTGCCCCAATCATATCCATCGGGTAGTTTGCCTGTTTCCAAGTATTCAGTCCTGAAGTGCTTTCTGGATTGATCGCCTGCATATTTTTCACTAGTGTTTGCTGGTTTCCATTCGTCAGCATAGCTAACTAGTGCATCAGTGTATGCACGGTAATCTACCTCACAAAAATCTAGTGCCGCGCATAAATGATTGAATCTATCTTCCTCACGACAGCCAACATCTAACACAAAATGGTCTACAAAATCTTTACATTCTAAAAATGTATTCCATATGCTACATGCACTCTCAAATGGCTCGCCGCTATATAGAAATCGTATTGCCGATAAGTAAGGATCTCGCGCGGTTACGAGAACACGGGGTTCACTAGGCAGCGTTAACGAATTCATTTTCCAATGCCATTGCTTAACTGCGTTACCAGTTTGTCCTACTGTGCGTAACATGCCTTCAGCAAACACTGTGCCTGTGTGTGGAACAGTTGCTAGTATGTAATTGTTCATGTGTTACGTTAGATTATCGCGTTTCGTAATTGTCCAGTTACCTGTAATAGTATCGCCTGCCTGTGCAGTATTAAACCACAGTAAGCCAGTATATGCCTGAACAGTTACTTCGCCTGCTGCTGGTGGAGTATAGCCCTCAGCGTTGTATACAAACTCAACAGGTCCACTACCACTATCATAGTATAGTCGCATCATGTCTGTACCACCAACTAGACCCGACAGCGCACGGAAGTTAGGATCCAATGTGCCTGTTGTTGTGCTGTTACCTACGCGCAAGAAACGACCGTTCAGTTCATGGTCGATTTCACCGTCATATATATTTACGTAACCAGTATTATCACCGTGGAAACATAGTCCCATATCTGTTGCTGTATGAAGTGCTCCTGGATACCTAAAGAATTCAACACCGTTTAGATTCCAGCGCGTATTCCCTGCTGCTGTGCCAACGCGAACTAGTTCAAATTCATCATTGGCAACAGTTGATACTGCTTCGTTTGCAGTACCTAGTATTAGTGCAAAGTCCGTGCCGCTGCCTGTAGAACTTGTTTGAACAAGTCCGCTACTAAATGTTGTCGGATTTTCCGAAGCATTGGTCGTTAGTGTCTCTGCTACCGTAATTATATTATCAGCAACATCAGTAATAGTATAGTGTCCGTCATTGTTAGTCGAACCATCAACAATCAACTTCATGCCGACCAAAAATCCATCTACTATAAATCCAGAGCCGCCTGTTCGTGTGATTGTATTTGCACCAGTAAGAAACGCTAATGATGTAAATGTACCCGCAACAGACGCTTCTGTTCGACCAGTTGATCGTAAACTACTTGACGTAATATCAAATAGTGTAACATCACCGTTACCATCAACGCCGCCAGTAGGCACCGTAACTGTTGTTCCGTCATTTAATGTAATAACATTACCTACTGCGTGTGTTGTGCCACCAGCACCGTCACCACCAATAAACGTACCATTGCTGCCAGCACCATCAAAGTCTGTTTCGTCTTGTGCTGCTATTGTAACAACACGATCTGCGCTATATACTAATTGGTCGGCACCGTTACCTGTGTTCTTAACACGAACGGTATATTCTGCCAACGTTGGGAAATTTATGTCATGCTCAACTTTAATATTCTCATCAAGTTCACCAATCGTAATGTTGTCTGACCCGTCTGCTATAGTTGCCCACGGAACAACACCGAAGTGTGCGTCGTGCGCGTTTTGCGAGTTAACAAGGGCACTAGCCACTTTAAAACGTACGGCAAAATCAGTGCTTGCATCAAGCTTATGGCTGAATACAATACCTTCTGTAGCTGCCGTTATATATCCTGCCACACCAGGTTCAACAAATCCTACGTGGGTAGTGGTGGTTGTACTGCCAGGATAGTATAGTGCTGTTAGTGGTCTATTTGTGACAGCACCTGTATCTGCTGCTGGTATAGTTGTCGTTGTTGATGGACTATCAACTGCTGTTGCAAAATCAGTTCCAGTAGCATCCGCATTCCATGCAAAATATCCATCAACCGAAAAGCTCGTAGCGTTGTCTTTAAGTACACCATCGTATACGTGCGTGTCGTAGTATTCGCCAACAACCAACGCATTTGCACCACTACTGTCATCAAACGATACGGCTAGTCCATCAATAAGTGCATGATCGCCAACTATTACGGCACCTGTATCAGGCGGGGAAGATGAATCAATTGCAGGTAGCTTATCTGGTGTTACTGTTAATGTTGTGCCCGATAGTGATTCAATAACATAGCTTCCGTCGTTAGTAGGATCGTCTGAATTACTAATTGTAATAATATCACCAATTAAAAATCCATCTGTTGCCCAATCTGTAAAGCCTGCGCCAACAATCGTGCCACTTGCCGCAGTTATTGTTACACCTGTGCCACTGAAGCTTACTTGTGCATGTGTAGTTTTTGCACTAGCATTACCTAACACCCAATCATTGCCGTCCCAGCCGAATTCTTCCCAGAAGCCGTATGGTAGTTGATCTTCACTAGCTAGTGTTCCTGTGCCGTTGCAACCATACACATACGCACCACTTGTTTCGCCTGAGGACGGTGCACTATCCGCTTCGAAGCCGAGCATAGTTCCTTTTCCTAAATAGCCAATTGCGTAACCGTCCCTAGATAAGTTGACGGGCCGCCAATCTTTGTCGTCTTGTGCGCCGAAATCATATAATAGAATAGAATCAGACGATGCACCGTTACTCATATCTGCTACAACATCACACGTTCTAAACTCCTGACTATTAGCATTGCCTTTACATATAACACTAATATTAAACGAGCCAGTTGTTCGTAGCGGCATATATGTGCGGCTAACTCCGAGTGTGCGGCTGGTAACAGCCGTTGCACTACCCCAAGTTGCATAACCAGTATCAAGATAAGACTTGCCATTGCAAACCCAATGGTCGGCTGTGCTTAACGGACCAACAGTTAGTGGTCCGAATTGTTCAATACATGCGGCTCGATTATCAGTACTATTTGCAACACGAACACTGTCAGTTGTGCCTGCAGATGTTGTTCCTGTGCTGTTAGCAAACGACCACCAATCCCAACCAGCAGTACCCGAAGTAGTATCTAGTGTACCGTCATTAGGAATTTTTGTAGTTGGCGTTACCATCAAGAACCTATCATCTGCGTGTTCAGGATCCATAACAAGACCTATAAATCCCTCACCCTCTGTCGCGTTAGCAGTATAATTTGCAATTGTAAAATCTGTTAGTGCTGCGAGGGTTCCTGCTACTGTTTCGACAGCGAGCGTGTCTTGCGAATCGACGGTAATGGTTGTCGCTGTTACATCTGCAATGGTATACGTGCCATTATTAGATGCTGTTCCGCTAATAACAATTTCCATCCCTTCTCTAAATCCCTGCGTCAAGAAACTTGTACCATCACCAACAATTGTGTCAGGATTTGCATCGGCAAATGTTAGACTTGAACTATCATCAGTGATAGTCTCTGTCATTATCTCCCACTTCTCGCCAAACAATTGTGCTTGTGTATCTGTTGCGTTAGTTGTAAGATTTTCAGAAACAGTAATAACAGTAGACAAAACTGCTGTTATGGTAAACGTACCTGTGTTACCTGCATCCTCTGCTGTTCTAATAATTAATCGCTGTCCAGGACGGAAGCCATCAGTTAGGAAGTCACCACCTGTACGAGTAATTGTGTCGCCAGTAGTGTCAAAGTTCATGTTTGTGTCACCACTAGTTGTTACGTGCGTCATGTGCGCAAGATATACTGCATCTGTTGCAACGTCGTTAAACAATGCCCAGATGTCACCACCAGCACCAATTACTGGCTCTAAGCTTGCGCCTACGCCGCCAGTTGTGCTAGAGATGTACGTCTGTAAATAATCCTCAATGTAACCACTGCCTTGCGCTGTAACAGTTATGGATGTAATCGAACCATCTGCGTCTACTGCGCCAACCTCTGCTGTTGCACCAGAGCCGTTAACACCACTAAATGTAACTGTGTCACCAACAGCATAATTACTACCACCACGCACTACACGAATAGCAACAACCTTGCCTGGGTGTCCATTAATACTGCCACCCTTAGCAAATACACCTCTGCATGATGTTGCATCAGTAATGCCTGGTGGAGATAGCTGCGTAATTGTAAAGTTTGATGCATTGAAGTCACCAAACTCGCGTTCAATTTTAAATAGGCCTGTATCTGCATCAGCAACATAAATGTCTGATCCGTCTGTTGCAATCTGTAGCACTTCTGTTACAGCTAGTGCAGGCGTTGTATCTGCATCAACGTTAGTCCACTCGACGTTAACACTATTGATTGTAATGCCAGTATAGTCAAACGTAATAAATTCAGGATACTTATACCTAACTGGCATATATTGCGCCCAGACTTGCGGAGAATTCATAACGGGGTCCCGAGTAGATGAATCTGGCTGGCTCGCGTCGAATATTGTTTGTCCGTGTCGTACTGTAGTAGCTGTTGTTTTATCTACGTGTGGCATCTCACCACTACTAACTCTAGCTTCCATCATAGGAAGTGGTATGCCTGCTGGATACCAACGTACATTATTATCCTGCCAACGGAACATCTTTCTACGTCTAACTTTATATGTCGCCGTTCCAACTATTCCGCCTGTTTCCATTGTGATTCTGTATAGGTACGGCATGGTATAACTATCATCTATATGCTCTACCCAATCACCCTTATCAACTAAGTTGACTACTGCGGCTGACGTTGCAATTATGCTAGATTCTAGAAATGGTGGACGGGCGGCAGCGTCATCTGCTGTTCTGCCGAATGTATTTTGTACAGAGGAATCTGTGCCTTTGCTTATAGAAGCCATCGACCATACACCTATGTAACTACCATCGAGACTACCAATCAACATTCCTTTTATTGGATAGCCGCACCATAGCGATTCGTTAGTTGAAATACCACCATTACCAAAAAAGCCATTCATAGTGACATCATGGATTCTGTGTTTTGATAAAGTTTCTCCAGCTTGGCCTTCTACTCTAGGTGTTATGCCAGAATTTACTTCAGACAAGCTTAGATTACCATAGTGCCCTGTGTTGTTTAGTTTTAAGCCTGTACCCCATCTATCTCTATCACACGATGCAAGAAAGCCCCATTGCCCGAAAAATGCACCAGAGTTGGCGCTGGCAAACATATTAGAAAACATGTGACTTATTCCGAACGATGCGCGAGAGCCTTCTGCTTCTAGTGTTGCAAGGTCTAGTGTAAGTTTATACGTAATTTGTAGAATTTCTGTAGTGGTTTGCGGACACGGCGTAGACAGTGCAACAATACTAAATACATCATCAGTCGCTCCACCATATGCATCAGTAAGGTATACTGTGCGAATTTGTCTTGTGCTAACACCTGGTGGATTGAACGTACAATCGAATGTCCAAAATGCATCGTCCATGCCAGCAGCGGGAGTATACGTTGCGGCAGTTTGCAAAGCTCCTCTAATGCTGTAAAGAGTGTCGAAACCTTCCATCATTCTTGCGCCCACAAATGAATGTTCACTGACTCCGATAATTAGATTCGTAGGGGTCCGGTTCTGGGTGTAATCTATGCTGAACTCTTGTATTGCGAGTTGTGGAGTAATAATGTTTTCTTCTTCAATGACATCTATTAGTTCACCAGGAATCCACTCGCCATCAACAAGTTCCGCTTTGTACTTCTTTATTGTGTATAAACCTTTCATTTAATGTCCCTTAATAACTATGTATTTATCATTATCCGATACTTGACCCATTTACTCTCGTCACAATTAAGTTGTCACTGTAGCTTGCTGATCCCGCACCACCAATCGTCCCAGTATCTTGCGTAGGCTTCTGTATCGGAGTTACACGCAATAGTGTAGTATTCCCGCTTTGTGTTGCTTCTGCACCACCGCCGTTGACGGTCGTTAGCTCATTTTCTGTTTTTGCAATTTTGCGCGGGTTCGCTATTGTAATAGAAAAATTAGTAGATGAAGCTGCGCTGCCATTTACTATCGTATAGGAATCAGTTCCGTATATTCCATAACGATCCGATGTGTTTTGCGATATAAACAAACGATCATCTGTTACACCAACTTCTTTTACTGCGGTATACAGACTTGGAAATCTGCGAAGCTCAAAGCTTGTGTTGTAATAAACGTCCCACACCGCTGTTATTCTATGCGGGGTGTCGGGCGTCATTAGTGCGGCATTACGTTCTGGTGGAATAAATCGAGGCAAGCTCCAGCCACCAGCAACACGCTGTTCAACAATCGCACCCTTATAAATATATGCTGGTGGATTAGCAATATTGTTGCCACTGTACGTAGGAATACCCCATTGTACCATCCATTGATCGTCACAGAAGCCACCTATGCGAATATTATTGTTTGTATCAAATTGTAGCGTGGCAAAAGATGGTGGCGTGAATTCATTTGCTGTTGCTGGTGGGGTGAACCCTCCAGTGGCGTATCGAGCGGTACCTACAGTGATACGGAAGTCATCGATCCATACGCCGTTGCTTGATGTTCCCCAAGCGCCACCCCGAAGCATCGCATATGAACCAGTGCCTTTGTATATGTGATCTGCGCCGACTGCAAATGTCGAACCAATCTGCACGCCGCCGCTGAATGCACGGATGCCTGTTGTATTACGTTGAATGACAACGTGGTGCCATAGGTCTTTTGCCCCTATGCTCGCGAACGAAGCGAATTTGTTTTCGCCGGTGTCAGTAGCGTTACTGGCGTACTGAAAGACCAACGAGTTGGCGTTAATCGCCACACGTTGTCCGATCGGCCCTCCGAAGGTGTAGTTGGCGAATATGTCGTTGCCGCCGGTTAGCGACGTCGCTTCGTGATATATCCAGAATTCAATTGTCCAGTCGCCGGTGCCGAATTCAGAAAGCGCGGACTCATCGATGTCGGCGTAATCCACATCCGATGTAGTGCCAGTGCCACGAGTGAAGGACGTGGTCCCATATTTGACTTTACCGTTATCGAGCTTTGCGGCACCGTGGAATGTCCAGACGTTGCTGGTCTCGTCAGTGTACGTGGTGTCTTCGTCAGTACCATTAAAATCAGCAAAGATCGACACACCATCATAGAATGGATCACCAGAAATACTATCAGCATCCCAGATGTTAACAAAATCCCAGCCAGTATATGGTGCACCTATAAGACTACTGACTTCTGTCCCGCCAGGCGCACCAGTGCCAACTACACTTGCTGTCTTTGTTGTGTTACCATAGTTTTCTACATACGTCGGTGTGCCACTAAATGTGCCAGCCCATCCACCAGTATCAGTGCCGCCGCCAGTAACAGTAACATCAGCATATGTGTTTTCAAATGTGCTACCTGCGTTCGCACCTGTGTGGCCTATCAAGCCACCAGCCAAGTCACCATCGCTATCTATTGTGCCTTCTACGTAACTGTTGCGTACTGTTACTGCACCGCCATCGTCTGTGGTTGGGCCTTGTGCGCTACCAGCAAGTATGCCTTTGTATAGCGAACTTGAAACACCACTTATGTTTGCGTTTGTAACACCAACATTTTCGATTAGCGCGTCATTACCAATGCTAGAGAATAGTCCAGCATTTTTTTGAACATCATTTGGAAATGACGTAGGTGGGGCAAATCCCGTTATAGGATATCGTGCTGATTTTGTAAGCCTAAAATTATCAATGTAGCCGCCGAAGTGCGTAAGACTGCCTGGCCTGCGCCCAATATACAAATCGACCGTCGGTGTTACTCCACCATTGTATGCCGTTTCGCCTGGAGAAAGTGTACCTACATCACTGTCTACCAACACCCCATTTGCAAACAAATAAAGTCCTACACCGTTACGCATAAATGTAATATGTGTCCACACAAGTTCATTTATAGTATTGATTGATGATTCCAGAACAATATCGGCACCGCCAGAACGAGAAAGCAATCCGCGTATCGTGTTATTGACTCCCATTTGAAGATACCAGGAGCTATTGTTTGCTCCAGAATGCAGCGAGCATATCCATTGGCTACTATCATCAGTGTCAGGCCGCGCCCAAAACTCAATTGTAAAGTCTCCTGAGCCAAACAATCCTGGGCCGTTAGCAGTATAAACACGATCACCAGTTCCGTCTAAGTATAATGACGTATTGCCTGTGTATGCTTGGTCGCTACTAATTTTAGCTTGATTATCGAATGTCCACACATCACCAAGCGGGCCAGTATAAAATTGATCTTCGTCAGTGCCTTCCCAATCATTGTTCATCGACACATTGCCAAACAATATATCGCCACCAGCAACGGCAACTGGTGTATCAGTAATGGTCATATTCTCAATCTTGAAGCCGTTACCCTGTAGCTCACCGCTAAATGGTTTTGTCGCAGTTCCAATAGGATCCCAATTATCGTAGTCGCTTAGATCAATGTCGTTCATTAACCAATACGCGCCTTTAACATTCTTACGAACCCGATCTAAGTCAGATGCTTTAAAGATTGGACTATATTTGGCTTCTGGTGGATTTGAATATGAATATCCATAAACAGCAGGATTCAATACTCGAAGTCCTTTATCTGTAGCGACAACATTGGTGCTTGCTAAATTTGATTGTGTAACTGCACCTGTTCCGCCAAGCCCTTTCGTACCCTGTTCTCCAAAGAATGTCACAGCATCTTGCGGTCCTCTAGAGATAAACACAGTGTCAGAATCTTCATACGGAGTATTACGATCTATATATAACGTAATTTCGATGTCAGATACTTGCGGATTAACAAATGAAGGAGTTAATGTGTTGGGATTGATTAGCGTTATTGGTGTACCAAACGTTTGCTCCCACTCAAATGTGTGGTTTGCAATATCGTCGCCGGTGATTGATCCTTGCAGTTGTACAACGGACGCACAAAGAACAGACTGATCGTTACCTGCAAACGCTAGGGCAGCGATTGCATCCGATACTATTATGTTGTGTACATTAACATTAACTAATGGCATTATACATCTAGCGCACCAGTAAGTGTAATCGCTACCTCATCAAGTGTGCCATCGGGCGCCGCGGGCCCAAACACCTCAAGTCGATCACCAGCATTAAATGTTGTGCTTGAGCCAATAGTAACTGTGCCGACATTTGCACCTATGCCAAATGTAACCGATCCAAACGATATTCCATTCTTTTGCAAATCGTATACCTGGCTTGCAGTGGCAGGAATATTTGTATATGCGCGGGAATTTGCACCAGACGCAAATACAACAGTTTGCGTAAACAAAAACATAGATTTTTGATCATTTGCTGTTAACACAATACCTTCGAAATAGTAGCCTAGTTCGTAAGGTATGGTTGTCGCTCCGGCGTTAGTACCGCCTGTCATCTCGATGTTAAGATCGGTGTGCGCAATACCTGTAACTTCGCCTGGCGTGTCACCATTGACACGATTCATTAGCGTAGCAAGATTTGCTGCTTCTGTTTGATTGTCAACGCTCAGTACGCCTGTGCCTGTGTCTATTGTGCCGGGGTATGCGCCCGACGAGACTAGCATCGCTGCTACTGCGGGCGTAACATTTGTTAGTGCTGTGCCGATGTTTGCAACCGTGTTGTTTGCATTGACATTGCTACGCGCGGCAATTAGCACCGTTGTGCCGTGAATGTCGCCGTCGTATACTTGTAAGTCTGCGCCGGCGCCGCCTGCTACTGTAAAGGACGTATTTGCTACTGTATAATTCTGTCCGCCGTTAGTAATTGTAATACCTGTAATGCCGTTGCCACCATCAACAGTAGCAACCTCACCGACGAAGCCCGAGCCGGAAGAACTAATTGCAGTGATTGCATCGCCGGGAGTATAGCCTGCGCCACCAGCATCAATTGTAATGGATAGGATCTCGCCGCGGAAGGTGTCGTCATATTTGATGTCGCCCGCTACCAAGGTAAGCGACGGCACTGGGCTAGTTGTAAGGTCCGTTACAAGCGTTGCGAATTCTGTAGCTCCAAACTGCCCATCGAAAATTGCTTCTACAATGCCCGTGTCGAGAATAGTCTGTGCATTACTTATGTTTTTGTCTTGATAAACACGAACGGCAGGTACTGCTAAGTCGCCGTCACCGCCTATCCACGCTTGCTCTGTGTCAGACGTTAATGCTAACTCACCAGGAAGTAAAGGCTGC
>Ga0307377_10006891_pt1 | contig 11814 bp, 8 predicted proteins | sample TR3MG_FD_202535 | JGI IMG/M metagenome (GOLD analysis project Ga0307377, IMG submission 202535) | Soil microbial communities from Risofladan, Vaasa, Finland - TR-3 | ecosystem: Environmental > Terrestrial > Soil > Coastal area > Acid sulfate soil | place: Finland: Risofladan, Vaasa | collected...
CCGCCGCCGAGGCGCCGGCCGGGCCGGTCACTGTTCGGGCGATCGCCTTGGCCAGAGCCGCCGGAGCCTTGGCGCGCTGCTTCTTCGCGGCGGCCGGCGCCTTCCCGGCACTGGCGATCGCCTCGGCCCAGGAGAGCAGCCCGGGACCGACGAGGCCGGCGAGCGCGGCGTACAGCTCCTTGAGCGCCACATCCTGCAGGGCCGCCGAGAGATCGGGCGTGCCGGCTCCGCCGAGCGCGTCGTAGACCTGCCGGTAGAGGCGCTCCTCGTCGTCCTCGACCTCGAAAATATCGAGGAAGACCTGGGACTGGTAGCCGTCGAGCATGACGTGGAGGCCCGACTCGGCGAGTTCGGAGGAGCGGCGCAGGAACCACAGGCCCGAGCGCTGCTCGCGCATCGCGGCGAAACGCTCCCTCCCGCGGCCATCGCCTCCGCCGTGGAGGCCGAAGGCCTCGGCGAGTGAGCGCCGCGCGCCGCGCTTGGAAGCGCCGGGAAGCTTCTCGGCGAAGGAGCAGGACTCGCGGATCCGGCCCTCGGCGCGGGCGAAGGCGTTGTTGTACAGGACCAGCGCCCGCTCGCTCCCGGAGCCGTTCGAGTAGGCGAAGACGTTCTCGTTCACCGAGCCGTCGAAGGCGACGAGATCGAAAAGCAGGAAATGCTCGACGCCGGAAAAGAGGTGGCGCTTCTTGAGCAGCGGGAAGATCTCGCGCCCGTGGCGCTCGATCAGGGCCCGGTCGGGAATCTCGTCGCGGTAGGCGCGGCGGTACTCCATGCCGTACTTCTCCTCGAAGCCTTCGAGCTGGCCGTGGCCGAACATGGGCAGCCCCGGCATCGTCGCCATCATCGTGCAGGCGCCGAAGTACTTGTCGCCACGGCCGAACTGCGCGACCGCGGTCTCCTCGTCGGGATTGTTCATGAAGTTGACGAAGCGCTTCAGGATGTCCTTGTCGAACTCCTGGGTGTTCTTGATCGTGTCGCGGTACTTGGAGTTCTCCTCGCGCTTCAGCATGTTCATGAAGGCCGAGTTGTAGACCCGGTGCATGCCCAGGGTCCGCACGAAGTAGCCCTCCATCATCCAGAAGGCCTCGGCCAGGAGGAGCGTGTCGGGCGCCTGGGCGGCGCAGAGGTCCACCACCTCCCGCCAGAACTCCTCGGGCATGGCGGCGTCGAAGTCCTGGGCGGAGATCGCGCGGTCGGCGCGCGAGGGGATATCCCCGCCGTGGCCGGGCTCCGGGTACCAGAGGCGCCGGAAGTGGCGCTTGGCCAGGATCATGGCCGCGTCGAAGCGGATGATCGGGAAGTTTCGCGCAACGTGCAGAATGCGCTCCTTCACCGCCTCCCTGGCCTCGCTCTTCAGGAAATCAATCTGCGCCGTGTCGCTCCAGGGCAGCCCCGTGCCGTCGTTGCCGTGGTAGATGTAGCTCACCTTGCCCGTGCTCCGGTCCAGACGCTTGAACACGACCGCGGCGTCGCTGCGCTCGTAGTAGTGGTCTTCGAGCCAGATGCCCACGCGGCCGTCGCCCGAGAGGTCGCCGCCGTTGAAGCGGTAGCTGGGGAAGGGGCAGTCGTCCGACTGGACGAAGAGCTCCGGGCGCTCGCGCACCCAGGCCGAGTCGATGCCCGAATGATTGGGCACCATGTCCGCGGCGAGCCGCAAGCCCCGCCAGGCGCATTTTTCGCGCAACTTCTCCAGGGCCGGCCAGCCGCCGAGCTCTTCGGCTATCTCGTAGTCGAAGAGAGAGTAGGCGCTGGCCGCCGCCTCGGGATTGCCGCAGCGCCGCTTGATCTCCGCGCTCGCCCGGCTCCGCTCCCAGAGGCCGATGAGCCAGAGCGCGTTGAAGCCCCGGGTGGCGAGGGTGTCGAGCTCCTCGTCCGGGATGGCGTCGAGGGTGCGTATCTCGCGCTCGTACCAGGTGGAGAGCTGGTGGAGCCACACGAGGGCGCTCTTGGCCATCATGACGACATTGGGCATCCAGTCGCGGTCTTCGGTGAAGCGCTCGTACTCGTGCTCCATGCCCGAATAGACGTAGGCGCGGCTCGGGCCCGGACCGGGGAAGCGCGGCTTCTCCTCCTCGCGTATCAGGTCGAGGGCGCCCAGGAGGCGCAGGAGGATGTCGCCCAGGATGAGGCCCCAGCGGCTCCGGATGTAGTCGAGCTGGCCGGGCAGGGAGTAGGGCGCGACCGCCGCCGGACTTCGCAGCATCGTGAAGAGGTCCTGCTTATCGGGGCCGAAGGCGGGCATGGCGGCGAAGCCGCGCTCCATGGCCTTGACCGCGGCTTCGTAGTCGGCCGCGAGATCCGAGCCGGGCGAGGCGAGAAGGGTCTCGTCGAAGAGGAAGCGGAAAGGCTCGAAGGCGGGATTTTCGTTGGCCAGGCGGAGGAGCAGGAGCTCCTCGACGGCCAGCTCCCGGTTGGCGACCCTGCGCCCCGCGGCCGCCGTTCCCGCTGCGGCGGAGCCGGCCATGGTCGAGGCCGAGCCCGCTCGAGCGTTCCCGGCGAGCCAGGCCGCGGCCGTCGTCGTTCCGGCGTAGACCTCCTGCGGCGGGTAGAGCTCGACGAAGTTCAAAAGGAGCCGGTCGAGCCGCTCGCGGCCCAGCTCCGCCTCCATCGCGGCGAGCAGCTTGGGAAGGGCCTCGGGTTCGGCTCGCTCGCGGAAAAGCCTGGCCACGTCGTGGAGGATCTCGTCGATCAGGGCCATGGCGTTGAGTCTGCCCGCGCGTACGGCCCGCTCGGGCAGGATGGCCGCATCGACTTTCTCGTTGATCTGCCGGGCGAGCAGCCTCGCCGCGCGGAAGTCGGGGAGAATGAGATTGCCCGTGGAACGGAACAGGGAGCCGTCCATTCCCAGCCTCCGCCTGGCCTCCAGGGAGACGTGGAACTCCATAACCCGGTCGCCCGGCCGCGGAGTCAGTGGACCCGGGCCCTCGAGGGCCTCAAGCCGGATGACGAGAGCCGTGCGGACAGCGATCATGGAACCTCCCCTTGGGCGCAGACGGCGCCTGACAGGCTGTTGAAATGCCTTAAGCACTTCAAAGGCCCGCTGAAACGATACTAGCTTGGCGGAAGGGCCGCCGCAAGCCTGACGTAGTGTTCCGAAGATCGTGGATGGGCATTCCCGGCCGAGGGGCGTCGCCGTCGGCGTCGCCGGCGGGCATCGCCGACAGGCACCGCCGACGGCCGGCCACTCGCCGGATACCGCCGTCCTCGCCGGCCGGAGTTCGTCGTCCCGGCCTCGCCGAGCGCTTCCCGAAGGCCCTTGCCTTCTATATAATTACACTGCGACGGAGGTGGTAAAGTTGTCAATCACGATCGAGCACGAAAAGCGCAAGCGGGAAATTCTCGAAAAGGCGCTCGACGTCTTCGTCGACGAGGGCTACGAGGACACGACCTTCCAGAAGATAGCCGAGCGTTGCGGCATCACGCGCACCATCCTCTACATCTACTTCAAGAACAAGCGCGAGATTTTCTCGTTCAGCATCAAGCTTTTCACCGAGAAGCTCGAAGGCGAGTTGCGGAGCATCGCGGCCGAATCGGGGAAGAGCCAGACCGAGAAGCTCGCCGCCGTGGTCTCCCTGGTCATAGAGGTCTGCGCGCGCAATGCGCGGCTCCTGGGCGTGGTGATGGACTACCTCGGCCACCTCAAGGCCTCGGGCGGCAATCCCGACGAGCGGGTGCGCCGTCGGACCATCCGCATGCGTCACATCCTCTCCGGCATGATCATCGAGGGGCAGGGCTCGGGCGAGTTCGCCTCCTTCCCGGTCAAGACGGCCGGCGACCTTCTGTATGCGATGATCGAGTCGGCCATCTTCCGCATCGCGGTGCTCGGCAAGACCGACGCCGGCAACCTGGCCCAGGCCGTGGGCTTCCTCGCTTCGAGATTCGAGGCGGCGGCCGAGCGTCCCGGCATCAGGGCCGCCGAAGCCTCCGAGGAGGGTGAAGAGACCTCCGCGGCCCTCCAGGCCCCCCGCACCGCGGCTTTGCGGCGTTCCTCCAGGGCGGCTCGGCGAGTCGGCCAGGGCGAGCTCGCGCGCGAGGCCGATCGGGAAAGGAGCGCTCGGCCATGAAGGACGGCTCGATGCAGCAGGGGCGCAAGCCCGATTGGCTCAAGGTCAGGATACCCGCCGGCGAGAACTGGCGGCAGGTGTCGCGGCTGCTGGCCGCCCGGGGCCTCGCCACGGTCTGCGATTCGGCGAAATGCCCCAACAAGGCCGAGTGCTGGGGCGCCTCGACCGCGACTTTCATGGTGCTGGGCTCGGTATGCACGCGGGCCTGCCGCTTCTGCGCGGTGAGCCACGCCGCGGCCGGAGAGAGCCTGCGAGCCGAGGAGCCCCGGCAGCTCGCCGAGGCGGTGGCGGAGCTCTCGCTCAAGTACGCGGTGGTCACGAGCGTCGACCGCGACGACCTGGGCGACCGCGGAGCCGCGCATTTCGGCGAGTGCGTCCGCGCGATCAAGTCCAGGAATCCCGGGGTCAGGGTGGAAGTGCTCATCCCCGACTACCGCGAGGGCGAGATCGAGCTGATCCTCGCGTCCCGCCCCGATGTCGTGGCGCACAACCTCGAGACGGTCCGGCGCCTCCAAGGCGTCCGCGACCGCCGCGCCTCCTACGACGCGAGCCTACGGACGCTCAGGCTGGCCGCCTCGGCCGGAAGCCGCGCTCCCGTGGTCAAGTCGAGTCTCCTCCTCGGCCTGGGCGAGAGCCGCGAGGAAGTCTTCGCCGCGATGGACGACCTGGTCGCCGCCGGCTGCACGAGCCTCGTGATGGGGCAGTACCTGCGCCCCACTTCCGCCCAGATCCCGGTCGCATCCTACCTCAGCCCGGAGACCTTCGCGGAGTACGCGGCGGAGGCCCGGTCTCGCGGCTTCGTCTCGGTCGTGGCTTCTCCTCTGGCTCGCACGAGCTACCACGCTCGCGCCTCGTTCGAGGAGGGAAAAGTGGAAAAGCGCATAGATTACAAGGTACCGGGCGGCAAACTCATCAGGGTGGCTGTGGAGATCGACTCGGGCCTGGTGCGCCGCGTCAAGGTGGCGGGCGATTTCTTCGCCCATCCCGAGAACCTTTTCGAGGAGGCCGAGGCGAGCCTCGTCGCCCTGCCTCCGGAGCGCTTGCCCGCCGCCGCCGCGGCCGCCTTCTCCCGCGAAGGGCTCGTCATCTTCGGCGCCTCGGCATCCGACATCGCCGAGGCCCTCGGCCGCGCGGTCGGCCTCGGCGATGCCGAAGGCTCAGGAGGCTCACTATGACTTTCAGGCTTCTGGACACCGGCGCCTCGACCGGCGGCCTCAACATGGGCATCGACCAGGCGGTCCTGCAGTCCGTGGCCGCCGACCTCGCTCCGCCGACCCTGCGCTTCTACAGCTGGAAGCCCGAGTGCGTCACCGTCGGCTACTTCCAGTCCATGGCGGACGAGGTCGATCTCGCGGCCTGCCGCGCCGCGGGGGTCGACGCCGTGCGCCGTCTCACCGGAGGCGGGGCCGTGTTCCACTCGGCCGAGATCACCTACTCGGTCGTCGTGCCCGAGGGGCATTATCTCGCTCCGCCCGACATCCTCGAATCCTACAAAAGGGTGTGCGCGGGCCTGCTGGCCGGATTGGCGGCTCTCGGCCTCGACGCCGTGTTCGCTCCGATCAACGATATAGCCCTCGGACGGGACGCCGACGCCCGCAAGATCTCGGGCAACGCCCAGACGAGGAAAATGGGTTGTCTGCTCCAGCACGGCACCATCCTGCTCGACGTGGATCCGGAGCGGATGTTCGGCCTGCTCAAGGTGCCTTCGGAGAAGCTGAAGGGCAAGCTGATCGACGACGTGAAAAAGCGGGTCGTGGGGCTGCGCGAGGCCCTGGGAAGGGCGATCGGCTACGACGAAGGCGTCCGCGCCCTCGAAGACGGCTTTCAAAGGGCCTGGGGCGAGTCCTGCGGCGCCCGTCTGGAGCCCGCCGAGCTGAGCGCGGAAGAGCTCGAAGCGGGTCGTGCGGCCGCGACGAGCACCTTCGGCTCGGAAGCCTGGAACCTCAAGCGCTGATTCGCGAATCCAGATCCGTGTCGAGGCTTCGTGCGGAGCGCGCGAAGCGGCCTCGGCTTCATGCTCCTATCGTATCTGGCCGAGAGCCAGGCTGAGCGAGAGGTCCGCGGCGGGTGCGAAGGCTTCCGAGCTTGCCGTGGGCTTGGGATGAGCGGCGACTTCGGCGCGAGAGGCGACCTTGACCTCGAAGAGCGTGCGGATATTGTCCTCGTACTTCATGATGCGCGACACGTAATCGAGGGTCCTGCGGGGAGTCACGCCCCTGTCCACGCTGGTCCGTCCCGCGTTGTACATGGCGAGCGCCGCCACTTCGTTGCCGCTGGCCGCGAGGCAGTAGTGCAGGTGGGCCAGGCCGTAGCGCGCGTTGATCTCGGGATCGTAGAAATCGGCGATCTTGAGTTCGGGAAAGCTGCGTGAATTGAGCTGAAAGAGGCCGCGGTCGATGGAGCCGCCGTTGTGGTTGATCGCGTCGGCCTGGAAGTGGCTTTCCTCGAACGCGAGGGCGAAGGCCAGGGAGGCGGGCACCTGGAAGCGCAAGGCGTTGTCCAGGATCGCCTTGGCTATCGACGTCGAGCCGGAGAGGGCGGAGAAGAAGTCCAGGCAGCTTTCCTGCATGGTTGCGTCGCGGTACAGAGGGGCGACGGGGTCGATCGTGTCGAGGGAAACCATGTAGCTGGGCAGTTCGTCCGTGTGAATCGCCGTACCGATCGAGGCGATGAGCCGATTGGAATTCCCGAGGGATTGGAACGAAAGCCGCGAACAGGACAGCAAGAGCGATGCAAGTACTGATGCGATAAAGAAATTGGTTGAGCTTCTACGGAACCTATGCTTCATGCGTTAAAATCGCTCCTTTTGTTAAAGAAATCCTGAAATCTGCCGATAGAGCGGCTATTGTATTCGGATCGACGAAAGCGTCAAGCCCTGAGCCCGCCGTTTCTTCCAGCTTGCCCAAAGGCCGGAAGAGGGTGCATACTCGCGCCATGGACTCCACTGCCATCCGCGTCATCGTTACCGGCGGAACCTTCGACAAGCACTACGACGAGATCCGCGGGGAACTCACCTTCAAGGAAAGCCATATCGCTGAGATATTGAGCCTGACTCGCGTCACGGTGAACGTCGAGGTCGAGCTCAACCAGCTCATAGACAGCCTCCAGATGCAGGACGCGAACCGCCGGAGCGTGCTCGAGGCCTGCGGCAAGGCGGCCGAGAGGCGCATCCTCATCACCCACGGCACCGATACCATGGCCGAGACCGCCCGGCTCCTGGGGCCCGCCGCCCTCGACAAGACAATCGTCCTCACGGGCGCCATGATCCCGTACAAAGTGCAGGGTTCCGATGCGCTGTTCAATTTCGGCACCGCCTTCATGGCCGCCCAGCTCCTGGAACGGGGAGTGTACATCGTCATGAACGGTCGGGTCTTCGCCTGGGACAAGGTCCGCAAGAACCGCGAAAAAGGCGTCTTCGAGAGCGCCTGACCGCGATGGCCCGCGAGAAGGATGGGGCGAAACGCCAGGCCATCCTCGGCGCGGCCAAGCGGCTCTTCGCCGAACGGGGCTTCAACGGCGCATCCATGGCCGAACTCGCCCTTCGAGTCGGACTTCCCGTCGGCTCCATCTACACCTACTTCGACAACAAAGACTCTCTCGCCCGCGCGGTGATCGAAGAAGGCTGGGAAGCTTTCTTCGATCAGCTCAGCACGGCGATCGCCTCGGCGGCCGGTCCGGAGCGGGGACTGGCCCTCATCGTCTGCAAATTCCTCCCCGGACTCTTCCAGGACCTCGACCTCATAGCCCTCATCGTCTCCGAAGCCTGGCGGCTGCCCGGGGGCTACGAATCGGTGGGGCTCGCGGATAAGCCCGAACGCCTGGTCTCGCTCGTCGTGGAACTCCTCGCGAAGCTCGCGCAGGACGAGGGGCTCGCCTTCGAATTCCCGCCCCGCCGGGCCATGGCCGCCCTCTCGCTCGGCTTCGATCAAAGCGACGTGGTCGACTTCATCGCTTTTTCGATAGAGAACACCTTCGGCCTGCGCATCGACCCCGCCGCCCTGGCGCCCGGACTCGGCTTCCTCCCGGGCGGCGGCGGCGAAGGCGCGGAAATATGCGTAAACCCCTATCCGTTCGGCTGTCCACAAGCTTCGGAACACTGCACATAGCCTGCGGTTCATCCGCGGCGGCCGCTTCAGCGATACTTCACCTTGACCACCGAGGAGCGGATATTCCCGGTCAGCACGATGCGATTGCCGCCGTAGCCGCGGCCCTTGGGCTTGTTCCGCACGGCGCTGCTCACGCGCTCGGAGAAGCGATCCTCGACCTCGAAATTCTTGGGAACGGTGAGACTGATGACGCTCGAGGCGGCGTCCACGTCCAGGAGGAGGCGGAAACCCGTGGCGTCCGCGTATTCGCGCAGGTCGAGACTGATCGAAGAGGATTTGAGCTTGAGGCGATAGTTGCCCGATGCGACCCAGTCGCCGCTCTTGCGGATGCTGGCGCTCACGCAGTTCATCTCGATCGCATCGCCGGTTGCCGCGAAGGCCGCAGGGCCGCCTGCCCGCAGCTCCGCCGGAGGCAGGGTCAATCCCAGCGTACTTGCCTCGGCCGCGAGGTCGCCGGGCTCGCCGCAGGCGTGGATCCTCGCGACCGCATTCTCGAAAGCGGCCATTTCCATGTCGCCTCGCACATAGACATCGGTGATCACTCGGATGAGAGCATCTTTCTCCGTTTCGAATGTCGTATCCGTCATGAGGCACTCCCTGTCTCGCGTCGCACGCATTGGATAGTGTTGCGAAGCCTGTTAACGCTGATCACGCATTGCCGTGCGCAATCTCTTCGTGTAGGCTATACTACTACCGTCAGTTTGTGAACGGATATGGAGCAGCGATGTCGATCAATGGAAGCGGACGCGATTATCGGGACCTCGTATTCACGATAGATTCCGAGCTGAGCAAGATTCAGGATGCGGACATTCTCCTGGAGCGGATCCTGCTCGAGGCCAGGCATGTGGTAAACGCCGATGCGGGGACCATTTACGAGAAGGATGGCGATCAGCTCGTGTTCAAGTACAGCCAGAATGCCACCCTCGAGAAGCGGCTGCCGCCCGGCGAGAAGCTTCCGTATTCGAATCAGAGAATTCCGATCGACGAGTCCCGGGTGGCCGGCTACTCGGCCGCGAACATGGTCGTCGTGCGGATCGACGACGCCTACGCCATTCCGGCCGACAGGCCCTACAAGTTCAGCCCCTCCTTCGACAAGGCCAACGACTACAAGACCACCTCGATCCTGGCGGTGCCGCTGGTCGCGAGCTCGGGCAGCCTCCTCGGCGTCATTCAGGTCATCAACGCGGTGGGGGAAGACGGGAGGGTAGTGCCCTTCACAAAGGAAGACGAGGCCATCGTGGGCCATTTCGCCTCCAGCGCCACCAACGCCCTCATGCGCGCCTACATGACCCGCGCCCTCGTCCTCAGGATGATCCAGACCGCGGAGCTGCGCGACTCGCACGAGACGGCCGCCCACGTCTACCGCGTCTCGGGCTACGCGGCCGAGATCTACGACCGCTGGGCCTTCCGTCACGGCATCGGCGAGAAGGAGCGCGACCGAACCAAGGACACCCTCAAGATGGCGGCCATGCTCCACGATATCGGCAAGGTGGCGATTTCCGACCTCATCCTCAAGAAGGCGGCGCGCTTCACCCCCCAGGAATACCAGGTCATGCAGGCCCACACCTACTGCGGCGCCAGGCTCTTCAAGAATCCCGAGTCGGACTTCGATCGCATGGCCGCCGAGATCACGCTCACGCACCACGAGAACTGGGACGGCTCCGGCTATCCGGGCAGGGTCGACTACGCCCTGGCCAAGCCCGAGGTCCGCACCATCGCGGTGGAGGGCGTCTCGCGCGACGTCGAGGTCTGGGACGCCCCTTCTCTCGAGGAGGAGGCCGAGGGCAGGCCGCGGAGGCTCAAGGGCCTGGAGATACCCCTGGCCGGCCGCATCGTCGCGGTGGCCGACGTCTTCGACGCCCTCGTCTCCAAGCGCGTGTACAAAGAGGCCTGGAGCCAAGACAAGGTCTACGACGAGATCCGCGCGGCGAGCGGCACGAAGTTCGACCCCGAGGTCGTGTCGGCTTTTTTCGAAATCCTGCCGCGCATCGAGGAGATCAGGGCGAACCACCCGGACGCGGAATAGCCACTCGTCCTTGACGCCCTTCGGCGAGCTCCTTTACACTCGCCGCCATGATCACGATCCACGAGCTGCGCAGAAAATACATTGAGTTCTTCGTCTCCAAGGGCCACGTCGAGATCTCGGGCAAGTCCCTCATCCCCGAGAACGATCCCACGGTCCTCTTCACGACGGCGGGCATGCACCCCCTCGTGCCCTACCTTCTCGGCGAGGCCCACCCGGCGGGCAAGCGGCTCACCGACTACCAGAAGTGCATCCGCACGGGCGACATCGAGGCGGTCGGCGACCCGAGCCATCTCACCTTCTTCGAGATGCTCGGCAACTGGTCCCTGGGCGACTATTTTAAGGAAGAGGCCCTCGCCTGGTCCTTCGAGTTTCTCACCGACCCCGGATACCTCGGCATACCGGTCGACAAGCTCTCCGTGACGGTCTTCGGCGGCGAGGAGGGCATTCCCCGCGACGAGGACTCGGCCCGCATCTGGAAGAAGCTCGGCATCCCCGAGGAGCGCATCTACTTCCTGCCGCGCGAGGACAACTGGTGGGGGCCGGCCGGCGAGACCGGCCCCTGCGGCCCCGACTCGGAGATGTTCGTCGACACGGGCAAGCCGAAGTGCGGCCCCGACTGCCGGCCGGGCTGCCGCTGCGGCAAGTACTTCGAGGTCTGGAACGACGTCTTCATGCAGTACAACAAGACGAGCGAGGGCCGGTACGTGCCGCTCGCGCACCCCTGCGTCGACACGGGCATGGGCATCGAGCGCACGGTGGCCATGCTCCAGGGCAAGGCCTCGGTCTACGACACCGAAGCCTTCGCGACCGTACTCGCCGCGATCTCCGCGGCCACGGCCACGAGCGGCGAACCGAAGACCTACGAGGCCGAGGGCGAGCTCGGCAAGTCCTTCAGGATCGTCGCCGACCACGTCCGCACCGCGACCTTCATCCTCGGCGACCCCAAGGCGGTCATGCCCTCGAACATCGGCGCCGGCTACGTACTCCGCCGCATCATCCGCCGCGCCGTGCGCCACGGCCGCAAGCTCGGTATCGAAGGCAGCTTCCTCTCCGCCATCGCCGAAAAGGTCATCGAGAACTACGCCGCACCCTATCCCGAGCTCGCCCTGAACCGCGCCAGGATCGTGGAGGAGCTCGCCAAGGAGGAGTCCAAGTTCCTGGAGACCCTCCAGAAGGGCGAGCACGAGTTCGAGAAGATGCTCCCGAACCTCCTCAAGAACCCGCAGAAGGTCATGTCGGGCCGCCTCGCCTTCAAGCTCTACGATACCTACGGTTTTCCCATCGAGCTCACCGAGGAGCTCGCCGCGGAGAGCGGCATGACCGTGAACCGAAGCGAGTTCGACGAGGCCTACAAGAAGCACCAGGAGCTCTCGCGCGCGGGCAGCGAGCAGGTCTTCAAGGGCGGCCTGGCCGACCACGGCGAGATCGCCACGCGCTACCACACGGCGACCCACCTCCTCCACAAGGCCCTGCGCAGCGTGCTCGGCGAGCATGTCGGCCAGAAGGGCTCGAACATCACGGCCGAGCGCCTGCGCTTCGACTTCTCCCACGGGGCGCCGATGACGCCTGAGGAGCTTGCGAAGGTCGAGGAGATCGTCAACGAGCAGATCCGCCGCGA
>Ga0307377_10006892_pt1 | contig 11813 bp, 6 predicted proteins | sample TR3MG_FD_202535 | JGI IMG/M metagenome (GOLD analysis project Ga0307377, IMG submission 202535) | Soil microbial communities from Risofladan, Vaasa, Finland - TR-3 | ecosystem: Environmental > Terrestrial > Soil > Coastal area > Acid sulfate soil | place: Finland: Risofladan, Vaasa | collected...
AATCGACTCTTCCGTTTCTGGTTTTTACATCGATATTATTTTTCAGCATAGCCTGATAATGAAGGTATTCATGTGCTGTCATATTCTCATAACTGCCAAATTCCTGTGGCAGATAACCAATAAGCCCCTGTAGCTCCTCCCTCATTTTTTGGGTGTCGAGTCCGTTGATCCAAACTTTGCCATAACTCTGCTCGAGGATTCCGCAAATTATTCTCATGAGTGTTGTTTTTCCTGCTCCGTTTGGCCCAAGTAATCCGAACATCCCGTTTCCAATTTTAAGAGATACACAACTTAGTGCTTTGAATGGTTTCTTCTTTTTTCCGATCAGAGGTACTGATGCCACAATTTTATATATTGTCTTCCTAATTATTTTGAACTTGCCTTCAAGCCGGTAGATGTCAATATTATCTTTTGTAAGTTTTTGGCCTGTCTTGTAAATAAAAAGGCCTGATAACCAGATAATTCCGAGGAGAATGACTATAACAAGGTTATCCCATTTAAGTTGGAACCAGATCAGGTTCAGGAGTGGGATGATCCAAAAAACAATAAAATCACAGATCTCTGAAACTCTTTTAAGCCATCTTTTACCATTGTTCTTTGTCAGGTTTTGAAAGAGTTCATTAAAGTTTATCCAAACACCAGATAAAAAGAACCAGGTTCCCATACTGAAAATGAAGATCCAAAATCCTTTATCGAGGAAGAAATAGGTAAAATAGATGATGAAGCCCAACAATGGTATCTGCCAGGTAATTTGGTTCATATCTTTCCATGAACTATGAACTTTCTCAAGGCCCAACCGTTTCCTGATCCTGGCGCCTGCTTTCCATTCTCTGGACCAGCGGCTTTCTCTCTCATAGATTTTTACCAGACTCTGAATATAGATATTGATACTTTCATCAGGTGAGATGACTGTTTCTCTGGCCTTTCTGAGACTATTAATTACAAACCAGGAACCAGCCGGGATCAAAATCAATATTAATATAGATGTGATAAGCTTCCATAAGAACAGATCTATATAACTGTAAATAAGAAATATGGAGATTGTTAATAGAAGGAGTTGTATTGTTTTATTCTTCCATCCCAATGAATATATCCAATTTAACGCAGATTCGAGGCCTATATAAAAAGTTGGTATAAAAACCAAAGTAAGAAGGGTGCTGAGAACTAATCCGCCTATAACTGTAATAGCGAATGAGGCTCCTATTACAGATACATACTCAGCCTGTCCCATAGCCAGTGGTAACATTGCTATTATGGTTGTTGAGGCAGTAATGAGAACAGGGCGTAACCTTGCCACTCCGGCAGTCATTAGTGCTCTATGAACTCTGTATCCTCTTTTTCGGAGGATATTGGTATAGTCAATTAATATTATTCCATTATTCACAACTACACCAAGAAGAATCAGAAAACCTGTAAGAGTATTTGCATTTAAAAGAGAATTGTTGGTGAGTATCAATGCCACCAGAGAGCCTAATGCAGCCAGAGGTATGCTGAACATAAGGACAACTGGTGTGACCAGCGATTCGAAAACAGCAGCAAGGATCATGTATATGAGTAAAACTGCAATTCCGATAAGGTAATAGAAATCTTCAAGCTGGTTCTCTTCGTGGACAATCTCAACAGCAATCCCTGTTGGGATATTCAGTTTTGAGACAATTGATTCAATCTCCATCCTGGCACCTGCAAGCAGGTCTTTGGAATTTTTAATATCATCGTTGAAATTATAGGTAACAGTCACTCTTTTTTCCTGGTTTTCTCTATGGATGTTACCCATCCCGGATGAGAAAACAATATTGGAAAGCTCTCCCATTTCCATCACCGATTCACTACCGCTAACTTCCAGATGTTTGAGATCATCAATTGTTTTATCCTTATTGTCTTCAGTTATGCCAGCTTTTTCAGCATACTTTATTATAATATCATAATTTTCAGTTCCTTGTTTAAAAGTAGCTCCTGAAGAGTATTCGCCGCCAAACGTGGAGAGTGCGGCTGACAGATTGTTAAGGGTGAAGTTGTTCCTTCCGATATAATCCATATCAAAAAGCAAATGGACTTCCGGTTTATTATCCTGGACATTTATATTCGAGTTGCTGATAGTTGAAAGATCATCGACAAATAAATTAATATCATCTGCCAGATTCTTCATCTGTTCGAAATTTTGTCCTTTGATAATTATGCTTTCTCTTTTTGAACCGATTCCCAGTATGTTCATAAAATCTGCACCCGGATTTGATGTTTCACCGCCACCCCCTGCATTAGCAAACCCTCCACTTGTCGATAGTTCATCCATACTTATTTCAGCCAATGAAATATTTTTTGTTTTTTCTGAAATGTCATTTTGAATATCAGGCAGAGTCCGTTTACTGGTTTTATCCCACTCTTTTGAGAGATTTATTGTGATTGTTGCCTGTTCCTCCTCAATCCTGGAAACGATATCTTCTTTTTCCGGAAGTGATGATAACCTTGACTCAATCTCTGCAACTACAATATCTGTTTTGTCCAGTGTTGATCCTGCAGGCATGGTAACAGTTAGTCTGAAGTTTGGTGTTTCGACCTCCTGCGTCGTATTAATACTTAATGTAAGACTTATGAGGAGTACTGCAAAAAATAGAACAAGTGTACCAATGATGGTAGTTGCCGGATTTCTCATACATGTCTTCAATACAAGGTGGTAGGCTTGAATGAGCCTATTGTGTATAGAGAGTTTTTTAAATATGGACGAATTGCTGTTCGATGATCGGGTGAGGAGAAAGTAGGTTGCCATTGGTATTAGGAGCAAAGCAACTAAGAGAGAAACCAGAAGAGTTGAAATAATGGAAACGCCAATATTTTTGCCAATCATTTTCACCATGAAATTGTTTGAGAAAATAAATGGCAGGAATACGATTAAAGTTGTAAGAGTCGCTGCAAATATTGATCTCCATACTTCTCTGGTACCTTGCTTAACGGCTATTTCAGGGCTGTTTCCCTGACCGGCCAATCGATAGGTATTCTCAAGAACCACCACAGAATTATCGACGAGCATACCAATTGCAAGGGCCATACCTACAAGGGTAAGGCTATTAATAGATACATCGAAAGCATAGAAAAAATTAAATGCTGCATATACTGAAACCGGAACTGAAACTGCAATTATGATTACCAGGCGAATGTTTCTAAGAAAAAACCAGAGTATTAGTACAGCCATCAGACCGCCTGTAAGGGCAAGATTAATAATCTGAAGGATATTCTTTTCCATTATCTCTGCGTTATTGTTCTGGATAACAACCTCGACTCCTGATGACGCCAGATTTTTATTCAGATCATTTACCAGATCAATAGCCTCATGAGAGAGGTCTATAAGATTTGCCTGATTGTCATTAACGAGAGTTATTGTTACAGCATTCAGTCCATTTACTCTGCTATAAGAGTTCTGTTCTTTTACACCGAAGAAGATCTCTGCAACATCCTGTAATAATATGGGGCCGTCAGCCTTAACTATGATATTGCCAATTTCATGCACATCGGTATATTCAGAGGTGACATTTACAAAAAGTTCATTATTACCCTCAACAATCTGCCCGACAAATGTCTTACTGGAACTATTATTATTGAGTAAATTTCTGACCATCCCCATTGAAATGTTGTTTGCCTTGCAGGCTCTTTCGTTAAGTCGTATCTCAATAGAGTTTTCCTGCCCACCGTAAACCTGAACTCCTGCTATCCCATCTATGTTCTCAAATTCCGGTTTAATTTCCCTGTCAGCTATATTTCTGATCCTGTCAATACCTCCTTCACCTCTCACCTGTAATTCCATGAATTGGTTAGTCAGTTGCTCCAGATCAATCTTGATCACATTAATAATAAAATCCGCGGGAATTGTTTTTTTGACGATATTAATCTTTTCCTGGAGTTTAAGATTAGCATATTTGAGGTTTGCATTTTGATTATAGTAGATGAGTATGGTTCCTCTCCTGGAAGAAATGTTTGATTCTATTTTTTCAATGCCTTCCAGAGTCCCGATCGCACCCTCAATTGGTATAATTGCCTGTGTCTCAATATGCAAAGGGTCCATCTCAAGAGGTGTAACTACCTGTACTATCAGTGTAGGAAGTTGTGCATTAGGAAACAGCTCAACAGATAGCTTATTGTATGAAACATAGCCAAGCATGGTAAGTGCCAGAAAGAGCATGCTTATAAAAATTCTTCTTTTTAAAATAAAGGCCATCTTAAGTTTAATAAGAATATTATCTGGGCAATACAGTTACTTTATTTGAGCCTGTCAGCCATAAACTTAAACTATCGAAAACCCAGTAAACACAGGGAATAACTATAAGTGTGAGAAGTGTGGAAGAGACCAGTCCACCAATAACAGCCAGGGCCATTGGAGATCTTAGTGAGGCACTTTCTCCAATTCCGATTGTAAGAGGAAGAAGGGCAAGGATAGTTGTCAAACTGGTCATCAATATTGGCCTGATTCTCTGTGTGCCGGCAAGGACTATTGCCTCCTTCTTTTGCATTCCATTCTCTCTCAGTTGATTAATTCGATCGATAAGAATGATTGCATTGTTAACAGCTATTCCCCCAAGCATTATTATACCGATATAGGCCATCATATTCAGTGTCTTTCCAAACAAAAAGAAAGTAAGAACAGTGCCTACACCTGCTAATGGAATAGTTAACATTATTACGAATGGTTGGATAATGGACTCAAATTGTGCTGCCATTACCATAAAGACAAGGATCAGTGAAAGCATAAGGGCGAACGAAAGATTCGACATAGACTCTTTACGTTTTAGTTCCTCTCCTGTAAACTCTATCTTATAATCAACCGGTAGAATTACCGGCTTCAGCGACAATCCGGCTTCTTTTACAATCTTGTCGAAGGCTATATTTTCGTTAACCATCGCATAGATATAACATGTTCTTGCCTGGTTTCTTCTTGTAATCTCCCTCGGACTTATTATTGTTCTGACGACTGCAATTTCACTTAGAGGGACTTTTACATTACCCGCTGTAATTAATAAATCCTGAAGTTGGTGAAGTGACAGATCTCCAAGCTTGATGGTAATATCTTTCAATTCACCATCTTTTTCAAAACTTCCGGCTGAAGCACCTGACAGATAGCTCTTTATCTGGCTTATGACATTTTCAACCGTAACACCATAATAACTGGTTTTAAACCTGTCGATGGCTACTTCGATTTCCGGAGTACCTTCATCCAGAGAGGTAGTAATGTTGTAAAGGCCATTGTTATTTATCAGTATTGATTTAGATTCATTAACTATTCTTTCCAGTTCATTGTAGTCATCGCCGGATATTTCGAGTGAAAAAGGAGCTTCAGTTGTTCCGAGAGATGATTGAAGAGCAGTCTCTTCTCTTGTAAAACTGATCTCAATGTCAGGGATGGTTTTCATGTAATTGCCAATAATCATTATTGCTTCTTCAGTTCTTGAGACAAAATCATCGGCCAGTATTACCTTAAGGGAGGCATTGTTTTCTCCTCTTGTCAGTGATGTTTGGTTCAACGAAAATGTATTATCAGCACCTGCCTGGCTATATATCATTTTAATCTTATCATCACCCAGTAACTCTCTGATAATACTTTCAGTTTTAGCTGCTGTACTCTCCGTACGCAATAGTGTTGTGCCTTCAGATAATTTAAGATTTACTGTAAATTCAGCGGATTCCGATTTAGGCATGAATTCACTTCCCAGCATAGGTAAGATCAGACCTGTGGCTCCCATCAGGAGGATTGATAGTATTATGACAAGAGTTCTTTTTTCAATTGTTTTTTCGAGGAATCGTTTATACCATTTGAAATGAACCGGAGGGGTCATAACAACATTCCTTTTTTTATCAGAGAACATTGTTGATACCAACATTGGGATAACGAGCATAGCAACTACCAACGAGGATATCAGGGAAAAAGCTACAGTCCAGGCCTGATCTTTAAACATCTCTCCTGAAGCGCCATGCAGATATACTATTGGAAGGAATACCACAATCGTAGTAACTGTTGATGCAGTTATTGCTCCTCCAACCTCTCCTGTACCCCTGATAACAGCCTCTTTTAAAGGTTTGCCTTCTTCACGGTTGCGGGTAATATTTTCAAGAACAACTATGGCATTATCTATAAGCATCCCTGCACCCAGTGCAAGTCCCCCAAGAGTCATTATGTTAATGGTAAGATGATTAAAATACATCAGGTTGAAAGTGGCAATGATTGAAACAGGAATTGCAACACTGATCACCAGGGTTGTTCCTATTCTCCTAAGGAAAATGTATAGTACGAAAACGGCCAGGAGAATTCCGAGTATTGCAGTATTCTTTACTTCTCCGATGGCATTGTGAATATAGCTGCCCTGGTCTTGTACCCTTATGAATTCATAACCTGGCAGAGCTTTTTCAAGTCCGGCAATTGCCTCTTCAAGACTTTTTACAGCTTCTACAGTATTGAATTTGGGCTCTTTATAGATTGACAAACCAATGCAACGCTCTCCATTTATGGTTACAATATTTTCAGGATCTTTATTAGCAAATTTTATTATACCTACGTCTCTCAGGTAAACAGGAACTCTTCCGGAAGTTGATTGTTTAAACCCCACTATTATATTTTCCAGGTCTTCAATATTTTCGAGAACACTTACTCCCTTAACAACATATTTAAGACCCATATCCACGATTGACCCTCCGGATACATTTTTGTTATAATTATTGATCTGGGCCGCGATAGCATCTGATGTGAGACCAAACGATTCCAGTAAATATTTGCTTGTTTCAATGACTACTTCACTCTCCTCTATTCCTGTAAGTTTAACATCAGCTACTCCTTCAATACGAACTAACTCGTTTCTAATGTAATTTTCGGCAATTTTCCTGAGTTCGTCCATGTTAGATATGCTCTCATTCTTTAAGCCTACTATCATTACAGGATCAGAATTAGGATCGTATTGAGAAATAGTAAAATCTTCAAGGTCAGAGTTCTGTGTGAAGGAGTTCATCTCTTTCTGAAGATCAAGGAAGGCTTCGTCCATATCCTTGTTCCAGTTATATTCAACTGTAATTAGCGCTGAACCGACCTGCGCCACTGATGATACCTCAACAACATCACTTTGCCGCATTGAAAGTGATTCGATTTGATCTACATAGTTTTTTTCAATCTCCTCAGGTGGTTTTTCACCTGCTTTAAGCTCGATATAGATCTTTGGATTGTTAAGATCAGGGAAAAGATCGGTTCCCAGTTTACCAAATGAGATAAACCCCAGAAGAATTATTCCGAGTACAAACATTAAGACTGTAACAGGGTATTTTACAGCAAATCGGGCAATCCTGTTCATATCAGTTATTTAATAATTTTTACCTTCGACCTGTTACTTAGGGTTTCAAACCCACCATTTACAACACGTTCATTTTTTGTCAGTCCACTGGTAATTTCAATATCAGTAATATTCTCAAGACCTGTCTCAATAATTCTTTCAACAGCAACTCCCCGGTCGATTATAAAAACAGTTTTTCCTCTCTGGCGTGATAGAATTATGCTTTTGGGAATGACTATTACAGAATCTTTATGGTTTGTAACAATATCGGCCTTTACAAACATCCCGGGCCTGAGAAGATACTTTGGATTGTTGATTGATATATTACCTTTAAATGTGCGTGTGTCTGCATTAATTGCTGGTGATAGTTGACTTATAAAACCAATTATTGTATCCTCTGGAATAGTATAGTTAGTTAGTTTTACAATCTGTCCTTTTTTAATTACAGAGATGTATTTTTCAGGAAGTTGAACATCCATGTACATTAATTGATAATCCATAATTTTAACAATAATCGATCCTGTCTCAATCTGGGTGCTTTGTGTATAGTAGGGTAAATCAACGATTACACCATCAATGGGAGCAACTATTCTGGTTTTATCGAGCTGAAGCTTTGCATTCTCAACCGTTGTCTTTGCATTTTCATAGTTGATACCTGCCGTCTTGAGATCTTTGAGAGTCACTCCGCCTTTCTCATAGAGCGACTCTTGTTTCCTGAGTTCACTTTCACTTAGTTCAAGATTCAGTTCATTAGTCTCCAGCTTAACGGAGTTTACATATTCCCTGTCTTCAAGACGTGCAATTAATGATCCTTCTCTTACTTTATCTCCAAGCTGCCATGCTTTATTTGTTTGTGGGTTTTTTTCAAGATAGTATGAGGCAGTTATCTTCGACTTCATCTCTGTCTCACCCTTTGGGAAAGTGGTTCCTGTTGTATTCACGAATTCTTCTATCGATTTGAGCCTGATGTCTTCGACAGAAACCGGAATTTCAACATCTGCATTAAGATTCTGGTCCTGATTCTTACAGCTGATAATTAATGTAAATGCAACTGCAATAAGGAAAATGCTTTTTTTCATGATTAATTAAATATGAGAACTTAATAAATTAGTGCGAAACATTCGTAAATTAAATTTCAGGTATCGTTCGGCGAAAGCTGGTCTCAACTATTTATTTCCCGAAGCAGTGTCAAAGGAAAAGAGTCTTGCTTTCTGTGGTTATATATTCACCTTGTCATAATGTTTTTAGTACGTAATTTAAGGCATCTTCTCCGGATACTGTTATATCAGGTTCAATACCAATCTTATTCAGGCTTTTACCCTCGCAGGTATAATAATCGGAATCCGGTAAAATGAGGTCATATTCATTTTCGATTTTCCAAAATGACTGGGAAAAACAACTTATTGATTGTAATACAAAAATGGTCAAAAACAGAACTCTATGCATAATACCTAAATTTCTAATTTTTAATATGCATCTGTCGGATAAGATGCTTATCTTTAGAGTGTTATAACTAAAAAACACTCACCCAACAGATGTAGGACAAAAGTAATCAAACCATAGAATTTAGGGCAGGGAAAGCCGATAAAAGTTTCACAGAGGAACGATTAACGAGTTTCACGGGGTGAAAAGGAGTCTGTTTGTGAATTTGAGTACTTTTGTTATTGCTCTAATCTGAACGATAAGGATGGTAAGGCATTGCATGAGTTATACAAGAAGCAAGAGTATTAATAATCGAATCATTCTATTCATAATAAGCAGTTTTTATTTTTGAAACAAAACCATAGCCGGGACACCTTGTTTTTCAATATCAGGACCAGAATATTGCACACGGAGATACAATCCTCCACCTGCCTGAAAATAGTTCAGCCTTAAAGGATGGATACCTTTCGATAGTTTTATTTTGCCTTTTTTTTCAATATCGGCTCCATGTGGACCATCATGATCTATTACAAGTTCATTATTTATGAATAAGCGGCTTCCATCGTTAGATTGGATGTAGAATTCATAGATCCCGTCATTTTTTATTTGTATCATTCCATCAAATGACAGTGCAAACTCATCCCTGGTTGGAATGATTTTGTCCAGACCAAACTCATAAACAGTTCCCGATTTTACAACAGGAAGTTTTGAAAATTCAGGAAGTTTAGTCCAGATACCTTCGTAATACTTATAAGTTAAACCATTGACTTCGGGATTGATAAAATCGATATAATTGGTTTTTGTGAAGCTGGATTCATAACCGGTTAAAAAAACTCTCGCTCTTATTACGGTCGGTTGCGACACGTAAAACGGATTTTTAAACAACAGCGAGTTGCTGTCTGGTTCAGAATTGTTGGTAGTATAATAAATCTTCGCTTCAGCAACATCGGAAGTTATATTTACCAATACGGAGTCGTGTACCTGTGCTAACGTATCACACGGATGAATGATCGGATTTGATAGGATTATGTTTGTAAGAATATTTTTCGAACCCCTGGAAAAAACTGATAATCTCCTGATTCGACTTCGTAAACAGCAAATTTCCCTTCGTTTTTCAAATATTGCACATATGGATTTTTAGATATGGATTTGCCACTCTCTGTAACCTTTCCCTCATTTTCGGCCAGAACAAAAACTGTTGCAGAGGTATTGGCAGGCAATGTCACATTCAGCAGATAATCTTCCCCCACAAATTTCCATTGTGTTTTTATTTCACCGTACATTGATTGGTATGAAGCATTTGCAAAAGACAGACTGATAACAGGAGATGGTTTGATAATAGCATGTTTAAATCCGGGATTATTCTGATCAGGAGAAATTCCGCCAAGATTTTGATAAAACCACTGACAAACACTGCCGAACATCGGGTGGCTGTGTGAAACATCACCCTGGAATGTTTCCCATATAGTGGTGGCTCCCTTTTCAATCATATAACCAAAACCGGGAAAATCGCGTTGGTTCATGAGGGTATATGCAAGGTCAGCCCTGTCCATTTCAGTCAAGACTTCGAGTAGAAGCGGTGTGCCAAGTATTCCGGTATCAAAATGCACCTTATTTTGATCAATAATATTCTTTAGCAGATTGTTAAATACAGCATTAACGTTTTGATTTTCTGCAATCTCGAATCCCAGCGGGAAGATATTTGCCCCCTGCCTTCCAACAGAGTAACTTGAGTTCTCAGCATTGAAATAGACTTCATTGATATCTTTCCGTGCCTTTGCGGCCAATTGCGTGTAATATTCCTTATCAGCATCATTCTCAAGAACACTTGAAATTTTTGCCATTATTTGGCAGCAGTAGTAATAATAACAGGTATTAACAAAGTCCGGTTCGATTTCAACAATATCAGGCGGGACCCACTCTCCAAGCCCCTGGTTAATCAGAATTCCATCCTTATTCAGTTCATCCTTCAGATATTCTACCCAGTGCTTCATTCCGTTATAATGCTGTTGGAGAAGACGTTTGTCCCCATAATACTGGTACATGTACCAGGGAATGATGATATATGCAGAACCCCACGCTGTTCCTCCTCCTCCATCCTGGTAAGGAGTTGTGTTGGGGACATACCCGGTTTTGTGATTTTGTGCATCCCCGATATCATCTAACCATTTTGTATAAAACTGTGACATGTCGAAGTTATAAATCGCCGCTCTGGCTGAGATCTGACCATCACCCGTGTACCCCCGACGCTCACGATGCGGGCAGTCGCTTGGGATACCACCATGGACGTTACCAAGTTGTGTCCATTGGTAGTTTTCCAGGATTTGATTCAGCAATTTATTTGAACATTCAAAACTTCCATCTTCATATTCAATCACGAACTGAGCAATAAGGCGTGGAGTGTCATACCAGAGTGAAGTATCCAATGGACGATCAGACTATATACCAACCATTTCCGAGGATAATACCAAAGGCATTTCCTCCGGATATCAGAGATGAAGTAATATCAAATGTTTCATATAGTACCGAAGTGGTCATGTTCCCGATTCTTGGTTCACTCCATTTCTCAACTTTCTGCCGATCATAGTTGGTTTGATTAGGAGACAGAACATGATCTCCGATTTTTTCCCCGTTGATGTATAGTTCGTAATATCCGAGTCCGCTGATGTAAGCTCGTGCCTTTTTGATTTTCCCGGAAATATTAACCACTTTTCGAAAAAGAGGAGAAGAAAGTTTCCACTCCCCTGATGCCAATGATTCTGGTGCGCCAATCCATTTAGCCTGCCATTCACCTTCATTTAACAGCCCCATTTCCCAATTAGCAATTGTGCTCCAGGAAGAGACATTGTTTTCTTCGTCCCATATCTGAACTTTCCAACTGACTTTCATTCCGGATTGTAATGGTTTACCATTATCATAGATTATCACGGAAAACAACTATACGTCTTTTATGAATAGGAAGCGCCTATATATTCCACTTTAAGATTGTTTAACCAGTCATAAATTTTTGAGTTGAATTTGGACATAACTTCAAGAATAATTGGCAAGGTTCTTTTCTTTTTGAGTGAGATACTAATCTTTTCTTCGTCTATT
>Ga0307377_10006893_pt1 | contig 11811 bp, 14 predicted proteins | sample TR3MG_FD_202535 | JGI IMG/M metagenome (GOLD analysis project Ga0307377, IMG submission 202535) | Soil microbial communities from Risofladan, Vaasa, Finland - TR-3 | ecosystem: Environmental > Terrestrial > Soil > Coastal area > Acid sulfate soil | place: Finland: Risofladan, Vaasa | collected...
TACGCTTGAGGGGTGACTTGTACGGTTTTATATGTAACCTGCGCTAACGATTGCGATCCGCCCCCAAAAAAAATATTTTTTTCTAAAGATAGTCCGTCAGTATAATCATATACTTTTATATCGCCAGAATTGTTTATTGAGCCTGAAATTAAATTGTTTATTTTTAACGAGCCACTTGATCCTGCTTGAAGAGTTATCGTACTTCCTTCATATCTATCTATTTCAAGATCAATATATGCTGGTGAGTATATTCCAAGGTCAGTATTTCCCACATAAGAAATTTTTGCAATTAACTTGCCAATATTTGAAGATATATTTCCACCAGCTCCATTATTATAAATTTTTTCACAGTATAAATAAGACGTATTATCATTAACAACTTTAGAAACAATAACAGCACTAGAATTTCCAGTAATTTCTTTAAATGTAAAAGAGGCCTTTGCTCTAATTGACAAGGTTGTTCCAGTCAAGGCTGTTCGATGCAATAAGGCATTTGGTGCATAAATATGAATATAATCTGTTGTTGCTGAAATCAACTCATCATATATTCCAGAATCTATACAGTGAATGACAATTTGATTTGAAGATGTTGGGGTAAGCGCAATTGCCGCTGCGTAAGCCGCTCCAAACGTTAAAAATCTTTGCTCTATTCTTTTCCCAGCATTTAAGTCGCTTCCACCTTTTCCAACATATAAAATTTGCACTTCATCAGTTGGAGAGACTGTATTAAAAATTTCATTAATAGAGCCAACTATTGTTTTGTTAATAGTGTCTAAAGAAGTATTTCCAACATCTCCAAGCAAAATAGGCACTGTTACGTTATTATCCTTCAATCCATTTGCCTGCAGATTTATATTTCTTGGATTTACTGTCTTAACATCTGTTCCGTCATCAAAAAATATAACGTCAGACCCCAATAGAGTCCAGTTTGTATCATTCCAAATAATCTCATCTCCAGCCAAAAAGGTTTGTCCGGTATTTGTTTTTGTTGCATCGTTATCCGTTACTCCTGTCAATACTAAATATATATTTCCAAGCCTAACATCAATAAGCAAAGGGAAATCTTCCGGAAGATTAATAAATCCAGCAATAATCGGCTTTTTATTTGTTGCAATCATTGATTGTATTAATGTTCTTTGCATTTATTTTACCTCATTAAACAGCGTGTAAAGTTGGATGAACTATAATATCGCTTGTTTGAACAACAGGGTTGCCGCTTGCGTCAACCGTTTTAATTTTTAAACTATACGCAGACATAAAATCAAGGGCATAAATTTGAACGTTTCGAGGCAATGCGGTAGGATTGATTATTTCGTAATCATCCCCGTTGACATCAGACGCCAATTCAAATGCCCCAGATTGAGGATAAGTTTCGGTTAAAAATTTTAATTTTGCACCTAAAAGACCAGTTGGAAGGGCTAATTGAACAAGTGTTTTTGCCACCATTACAATTGAATTACTTTCGCTTTGTCCAATTAAAATTGTAAAGGATTCTATCCCTTCTTTTTGCCCCTCTCTTGCTTGTGATCTATATTTTGTTACTCCACTCATTTTAAAATCTCCTAATTTTTGTTGCTATAATAAAGCTATCTCTTGATTTATAGATATTATTTCAGCTTCAATATCTGCCATAAGCAATGGCAAAATCTCATCATCAAGATTTTGCTCAATTAATTGTTGTAATTTATCTTTTTTTAAATAAAGCTCTATTGCATTTAAAACTAATTTTTTATATTTTAAAATTCTTATGCTTTCAGTTTTTACCACCTTTTCTTCTTCTGTTTTTTCAATAAGCTCATCTTTTTCTCCGTCCCAAAGATACTCTGTAATTTCTTTATCCGGAAAATTTGAAATATTTTTTTTTGTTTGACCGTTTTTCAATTCAAGACAATCTTTTTCTGAAATAGAATAAATGCTTTTATCGCTATTTATAATTACAGTTTTCATTTATAATTTTCTCCTTTTATTTCCACGCCAAAACATTATAATAACCGCTTGAATATCCACCTGCTTTTGGGTACGTTCCAAGGTTAGTGTCATAGACTGAAGGCGGTGCAATTAGTGTTGTAGTGGTTATTTTAATATTTGTAACGTCTGAAATACATGTTGCGCCATAAGGCCCAGAAGGTCCGTTGCCATCGTTTGAAGTTGCAATTGTTGCCTCCCAAGTATCAGATAAAGCTCCTTTTAATCGTATTATATAAAAAGCAGGTTTGATTCCAAGACTATGCGGCAATATATATTCCGTAGTTGAAGCAACAGAAAAATATCCACTTTCATATCCGGGAGTTGGAAAAACCCCAGAGCCAGCCAGCAAAGAAACAAGTCCGTTTGTAACAGAAAAGTTAGCAGGATCAAAAGAAGCAAGCCCAACCGAAGTCGTTGTTGCTAGTGATTCGCCAGACCCTCCAAGCCTAAAATTTACTCCATCATAAAAAATTCTTAATAAGCTTCCCGCTACAATTTCGCCTCCGGCCAAAGGACTAACGCCGTCTCTTTGTAATATAGCTTTTGCCCCAAGCCCTGAAATATTTACAGTTGAAGCACCTGTGTTTGTATTTGTTGGCAAGAAATATGCTTCAAAACCATCAAAATATAAAACAACAGGAATTCTCGTAACAGGAGCAACGCTCAATACATAAGAATTTGCCGCACCTCCATCCGTATAGTAAGCGCCCGCTGCGCTATAAACGGCAATAGCTTGCGCTAATTGTATTATAGAGCCAGTTGTAAACGTCTGTCCAATGCTTGACACTACAGTTTTAAGCTCCGATGCTAAATTATTATATTCTGCCGCAGGTTCAACAGACACTCCGTCAACTTTTACTGGAAAATCTTGCATAATTTATGTCCTTTATTTTAAAGAATATATCTAAAAATAACCTTAACATTCGCTGGAACTAATCTATTAAATACACATTCAATAATATTATCATTTTCCGAACAAAAAGGAAAAGGAAATTTTGTTACTTCAAATGGGAAAACGCATAGTCCAAGTTCTTTTGGCAAATCAACAACAAGTAAAAATTTTGCTATTTTTGGGCTTGCAAAAATCCATGGAAACTCAAGAGGAAACTTACAAGCATCAAAGCCGGCCCTTATCCTTATATTTCCAATGTATCCAAACTTTGCAGCAAGGTCAATAAAATCTTGTATTGATACAACGCCATTCATACCTATTTTTATTAAAATATTTTTTCGTCTTGTCTCAAGATCAGGCGCAATACCTAAACACTGATCTGGAATCCCATATTCTTTTTCCCATCTTGAAATTAAATCCTCTGTAGTTTCAGGGTTCATTTCTAATAACAAAGCCTCTGCATCATCAGCAAATAATACAAAATTAAGAGCAATGGCATCTAAGAATTTATAGGAATTTTTGGATGGAACAAGTTTTGCCTGAAGAGCCTTGCCATCCGGCAAATATCCTGCGACAGCTTTATTTTTATTTGATTTTTTCCATCCATAAGAAAATTTTGTTTGCACGATTAAACATCCTTATAAAAAAATGTGGGAAGAGATGGATTCGAACCATCGAAGAAATCTCCTACAGATGTACAGTCTGTCCCAGTTGGCCACTTTGGTATCTTCCCACAAAAAATGGAGCTGACAATAAGACTTGAACTTATAACCTGCTGATTACAAATCAGCTGCTCTACCAATTGAGCTACGCCAGCTTATTTATTATACGTCTAAATATATTTATAAAAAATTCAACCAATCCAACAAATAAATCTTTCCATTGTTTTACAAAAATATCATCAATTATTGTAAGAAATTCTTTCATCAATTATTATGCAAAGGTAACGTTCCCAAGCACTCCTATTTCATTTGAAGCCACTATAATATCACCGGTTGGCGTTGTTAATGTAAAATCGTCTAAAATATCGCCTGTTGCCGTGTCTATTGTTGATAAAATAGCGCACTCATATTGTTTCTCAGAAATATCAAACCCTGGCATTGTTCTACTATTAAAAAATTCTATTAATTTATTTTGAATTGATGTTTTCATTGTTGCTGTATTTGGTGTAATGCTTGAAAAAGCGAAGTCAACAATTAAAGGCGTTGGTGCTAAAATAAAAACATCATCAATTGAAGTATTGGCAGGCAAGATTGACTTTTCTTCTGATGAGCCATATTGTATGTAATCCTTTGCTTGCTGTAGTTCTGAACCTGTTGGCAATACATTATTTTCTTTTAATATATAAATTGTAACCTGGCCAACGTCAGGAGTTATTCTATAAACAAAAACTCTTTCAACAAAAGCCAGCTCTTTTAACGTAACACTAATTTGAACAGGATTAAACAATGTTACTGGATTTTGTTGCTTTTCAATTAATCTTTCGCGTCCACTTTCCTCATCTTCAACATCAGAACCTCCAGATACTTCATCGTATGTTACTTTTGTAATATTATTTATACCAATAATTGGAGATAAAAGAGTCAGCTCTTCGTTTAGACTTAAATTTGTTTCAGCTCCTGCAACATCGCTTTCAATAGTTACAATAGCTCTATTTATAGTAAGCTCTATAGTTCCGGTTGCTGTTCCTGAACCAATGGTTTCAGTACTATATTGAAATGTTTGAGCGTCTATAATCGCAGTTATATTTTTTGATCCATTTAGCTCTGAGGGTGTTGCCCCTGCCACAACTATTGCGTCATCTAACACTAAATCGTGATTAGCAGTTGTGATAGCCGTTGCAATTCCAGACGCATAGGCTAAGGACGTAATAGAAAGATTATCTTCAATTATTGTTTTCTCTGTTAATGTTGAATATTGAATGCTGTTTGTATTTCCCGTTAATAATGTTCCTGCTGGAACAGCTATCCCAACAGTTCCATTTAAAGAAAGCTCTCCTTTAGCAGGCCTTGCTGGCAAAAGAAAGATTCCATTATTAGCCATTTTTCTAATTAGATAAATTCCATAGGTTGTGTCTGAAAAATAAGTATCAATAGATGCTGTTAATTGAAAATACATATCCCAAAAAGCCTCTGTAAATCCAGATAATAATGCTCTTATCCAACTTTGTTTTTTTTGAGGATTGCTTGTTGGCAAATTAGTCTTAACGTCCGCTAATAATTTATCATAAATTTGTTTTCTATTTGCAGGCGGTCTATACATTTATTATAACCTTTCTATTATTTCAACAACTCCATTTTGCCATAATTTAATATTATATTCTTTGACTGCATTATCTTCCACTATAAAATTTATATCAAGGTTTATTCCGTTTAGATGCAAGTCTCCTGTTATATCTATATTTTTTACTAAATTATCTTTTACAAACCATGCTAAACCATCTCTTGAAAAATCAATGGTATTATTTAATTGTTTTGTTGTATTTCTTCCATTCACAAGCCAGAGTTTACTTCCTGAAAATTCATCTGGTTCATTTTCAAACAAAAGCAAATCGCCAACAAAACCACGCCTACGCAATGGTTCTGAAACTTCACTTTCATCAGCTAGAGCATCAACGAACAATGACATAATTATATTGATATCAAAAGTATCGTCAACCTCAAAATCTCCGTCAGGCGTAATATGAATATCAAATATATTATCATCATCTTGCCTTAACTTTATGTCATGCGAATAATTCATAATTTTACTTTCATAATTTTTATTTTTATGTTATTATTAGTTTTCCCTTTTTGGTTGTGGTTTAGATAGGTTACCTGACTATTCGTAGCATCGTAACCTATCTTTTATTTTTATACAACAGGCCCTCCAGTGTCACTTCCGCCAGCAGTAACTCCGCTATGAACATGCGTCTTTAAGCTCACAGTATCTGCCACAATATCGCCTGTTGTATCGATCGAACCATTTACATGTATGTTTCCCACAATATTTATATTTCCGCCCTTAGCGGTTATGTTTATATCTTTATTTGACGTTATTGTTATATTTCCTTCTTTATCAAAATTTATTATAGAGCCAATTACAAAATTTCCGCATTCAAATTCTGTTTCTTTTAAATTTCTTGTTCTTGTCGCTGCCGATAATGGTATTATCATTCTATTTGCTTCATCATTATTTATCGTAAACATAAGCCCTATAGTGTCATTAGGTGGGCTTGCATGTATTCCATAAGGCTCACAAACGGCGACGTCTGCGAGCCTCTCAAGATACGTGACTCTTACGAGAGGATAGGCCTTGTCATCTTGTTGTTCTTGAACTGTTTTTGCTAATTTTATATTATCTTTCATTTTGTTAATCCTATTATTCTTTCTATGATAGCTTTTGCAGGAGTTTCTGCAACAATTTTTGTCATATCTTTTCCAAATTTATTATATAACTCCTCGTTATGCTCCGGGGAGGGTTCTAGCGTGTAAGCATCTCTTGCCACAAGGACAAGAGTTACTTGAATTCCATTTTCTATTGAAACTGAAAAATCAACGCTTTTTATTAACAAAATAGAATCTATATTCCAAAAATCATCTTTTACATACAATGCGATATTTGGCGCATAAAGAACATTTTCTTCTCCATCAACAAACATTCTATTTGTCGTGCATCTGTAAACCTTAGAGCGCGCTCTTCTTATATTTGCTTCCCATTTTGCGCGATCTTTATTAGTTGTTGATTCAGAAGAAGTCTCATTAGCAAATTCTAAATATCTTGTATTTCTAATTTCACTATCAATAGCCTCGCCAATTGTTGACTCCATTTCAACAAGTCCAGCTCCATCATCTTCTGTTAAAGCAGAAACACTTGGATTACCTTGCGATTTGCAAATATATCTATAAAATCTTTCGGAATTATCATAACTTATATTTGCACTTATAATGTTATTCTTTTTCCCATTTATTTCATTTAATAATACTCCATCTAAATATTTCATTCCAGCCCTAATTATAACTATATCACCGTATCCATCGGTTGTTATTAAAACTCCTTTTTTTCTACAATATTTTTCTATAAATTCAAACATATTTTCGCCAACCTTTGCGGATACAGACTCATTCAATGGAAGAATCGGATCGTCAATTATTCCTGCCGCTTTTTTTTCTAAAGCAATATCTTTTTCTTTTTTATCTTTTTGACGATCTAATTCCGCTAATTTTTTAAGAAACTCTGCGCTAACTTTTGGTTTTTTTTTATTACTTGCGACCTCTTCAATTATAAGTTTTCGGCCTGATAAATTAAATACATTAATAAATCCTAAATTTCCTTCTGCAAGAACATTTCCAATTAAATCAACTAATTTAATTGGAGTTTTAAAGTCTATGTTTCCCTGTATTGTACTATCAATAATATCACATGTTCTATCTCTCCCAGAAACAGAAATTGAATGATTATCAATAGAATGAGAGCCATTCATGGCTTCAATATATCCGGTTAATAATGGCACATTTTTAACTATGACTTGACATTCATCATTAACTTTAAATGGAACTCTTCGATCTTTACTAGTACTCATTGAAAATGAAAATGTTCCACATAAATCTTCAATTGATTTGCTATAATATATGTCTGTAAAACCTTGATACAATTCTCCGTTAACTTTTAAATAAATATCCTTAATCATTAGTTAGAACCTTTATGTTACCTTCATAAATCACAGGGGAAATATTATTATTTAAATTATAGAGCTTTTTATAATCCTCTGTGGTTCCATAAAGTTGATAACAAATTTGCGCTAAATGATTTGCTGGTGTTTCTTTTTCTATAACGCGCCTAACCTCTTGAGCCTCAAAAAACTTTGTTATTTCACTTCTTAACACATTGATTTGAGATATTATCTCAGAAGGCATATTTGGAGCTACAAATTTATATTGAGCCTCTAATTTTTGTTCATAAAATTTTAATTCTATATCTGTTTCAAAATTAACTAAGATGATACTATTGTATGATAAGCCGAGTGCAATAATATTTATATAATTAGAAATTAATCTATAATTAGAATTAATAATTTTTGACTCAACGCTTAGCTCAGGTTTTATAACCTGCTGTCCTCCGAAAAGATACAAAGATGCGTATAAAGTGATCGAATCAATGGGGTCATCCGCTAAATTATCTAAATTAGAAATAACATTATCAAGATTATCTGCAAGAGTTTGTCCGTCAGAGCTACTTGCTACAATATTTTCAGCAAATTGCTCAAGGCCATAATCATAAACAGACTCTAATTTTTTACTCAAAGAAACTAACGTTTTAATATTTTCAAAGTTTTGGTTTAATGATTGCAAAGTTCCTATTGTTGCCTTGAATGAATCCGGCAAAAAAGAAACAAAGTTAAAATTTCCAGAAATAATATTTTTATATGACTCTTTTAATTGTGAAAACAAATTATTAATTTTTGAAAGATTATTTAATGAAGCAACAGGATATAAATATGAAGACATCTTTTGAAAAGTAACAGAAAAAGACGCAATACCAAGCTTAGTGTCATTTTCTGTCAGCGTAACCTTATCGACAACAGAGCATTGTATGCGCCCATCGTATGGATGAATTAAAATTCCAGAACCTTCTGAGTTTAGTGTATTTTTTAATGAATTTCTCTTTTGAATATAATCAGAGTCAACGCTATGAATATAAATATCTAATGAAAAAACATCTTCCGCCTGACCTAAAAATTCAACTTCTGTTCTGCCACTATTAGGATATTGATGTGTTATTGTTTTTTGTCCAAATGAAATAGAAGAGTTTTTAACTAAAAATTCAACTCCTTTAAAAGAAGCTTTTTGTAGGTTGTCTAATAAACTCATTTTAATATTCCGCCATATTAGTGCCTAGCCTAAAGCCATGTCCCTTTTTCGTAGTTACAATTTTTTTGACAACCCCTTTCGCTGCATTTATATTTATATCCATTGCTCCTTCAAATTTATTCTCAGATAACGATTTAACTTTACCTCCAAATAATCCTTTTAATTTATCAACTCCAGATGTAACTAGTTTTAATGGGCTTTTTGCCAAAGATTGTACCTTTAGGATTGAATCCTCTACTTTTTTTAACGTATTAAGAATATATCTAAATGGTGATGTAATTATTGATTGTAATTTTAATATAATATCAATTACATTTTTAATCCATGAATATGCAGTTAGAAAACCACTCTTAACTGCCAATCCAAATCCAACCATTGTCGCCCATGCGTCATTAAAACCACTCTTTAAAGCATCAAAATATTTTATTATATTAAAAATAGCAAGCCCAAGAGCAACAATCACACCCCCCAAAGCTAAAAATAACGGAAGGCCAACCGTTCCTATAACGCCAACAAGCATTCCAAAGCCTGAAATCAACAGTCCAACCATAACAATTAGTGGGCCCATTACAGCTACAGAGGTCGCAATAATAACAGCCCATTTTTTTTGGACAGGAGATAATTTATTAAGCCATTTAATCATTTCTCCTAAGTTTTTAATAAAAGGAACAAGTCCTTGATAAATTATATCTCCAATTGATTCTAGCATGTCCATAAAATCATTTTTTAACTGTGTGAGCCCACCAGTCCCAACAGAAGCCGCCGCTGCTGCTGATCCTCCGTATTGGGTTTCTAATTCTTTTAAAATCATACGTTGAGATTCTAAAGCATGCCCATGTTTCCATAAAGTTTTTATTTGTTCCGATTGTTCTTCACTGAATTGAATTCCAGCGCGTCCCAAAGCTCCAAGATTAGCAACTGGGTCGTTTAGAGCTTTGCCTAGCATGATTGATGTTGACGTTAAATCCGCAACTCCCCCACTGGCGGCCGCCAGTCTTGTGGACACATCTAAAACAACTTGTTGCGTTCTATCAAAAGCTTCTCCTGCTATATTAGTAAATGTCAACAGCTGAGCAGTTACGCCTCCAAGAATGGTTTCATCTCCAAAAAGAGTTTCTGTTTGCATTTTTTTTGCCGCTACAGTTAATTGCTCTAGTGTTCTTGCTGCAGCTCCGCCTGTACTTTCAAGCCCAACGCGAACCTGCTCAACAGCTAAGGCTTGTTGATTAAAATTTCGCAAGGCTAATACCCCCATGGCTGTTAATGGAGCAGTTAGATAAAGAGACATTCCACGCCCCACTTTTCTAAACTTTTCACCCATTTTTTTTGTGCTTTCACCAATAGCTTTTAACTTCTTATTGAATTTATCCATTGAGGACATTGATTTTTTCATAGCTGATGCCATTTTATTAAAGGCGGGGCTAAATTTATCTATAATTGTAAATATATATTCAATAGAATTATTTGACATTATTAAATTACCCCTCTTCCTCTTCGCTAAGCCTTACGGCTACATCATATATTTCTAAAATCTCAGGTATTGATAATCTTTCCGCATATTCAAAAGACATTCCTCCTTTAAAAAAACGACATAGCGTTCCTACAATATAATTATAGCTATGTCTCTGTTCTGTTAAACATCCTGGGAAGAAGCAATAAAATTTAAGATATAGTTTATTAATATTTTTTTTAAATCAACATAAGGAATATCATCAAACATTTTACCTGTTAATGATTCTGTGTCGTCAATTTTACAAGTCGCTAGATGGGGATGCAAAGTAAATATTTTTTTCAAGGCTTCGAAACATTTACTTATGTCTCCGTTTGAAATAATATACCACACACTATTTTCTTTTTCAATTTGTGTTGTCACTTTCTCAATTTTTTCTCTTTCTGGATCCCTTTCTTTGTTAGCAAAAATAGGAACACAAATATTTGTACCAACGCTATATTCTTTTTCAAGAACCGCAATAAATTGCCTGTGAATTCCGCAAGGAGCTTTTATTGTAATCTTTTTTGCGACAGCAGGCTCTCCTCCCTTAGTGTTAATATACGACCATTCCAATTTAAATTCATATTCAAAAAAGCTTACCACATTAGCCTCATTAGTTTCATTCATAAAATTCTCCTTTTAAGTTGTTTTTTTTTAGATTGACAATAAATAATCTTATCTTTCTTTAGAAATGAGTTACTTAGATAAATAATTTTATAATAATTATTAGCAAAGGTTGCAGAAACAAAATGCGAATCTTCATTAGCCTCATTAGTTCCATTCATAAAACTCTCCTTTTAAGTTGTTATTTTTTTATATTGACAATAAATAATCTTATCTTTCTTTAGAAATGAGTTACTTAGATAAATAATTTTATAATAATTATTAGCAAAGGTTGCAGAAACAAAATGCGAATCTTCATTATTACATTTGTTTATATAAATCATTGAATTGGACGACCTTTAAATTCAAGGTTAGCCTGTCCATCATTCCCAAAGGAAAGCTCAGGGTCATTTACTAGCGCAACGTCTAAAATAACAATATTTTTATCTGCCGAGTTAATTGTTACAACGTTATTAGCATGATTGTCTTTTGCTTCCAAAATTTTATCGATATTTTCTGCTGTTGTAAATACAGCGCATTTAAATTGTGCGACTTTTTCCTCTACATTTTCAGAATAAACCATTTCGACAGCGCCATTACCTACTGACTGAGCATTGAGATTAGACGAGCCCCTGCCTGGCATCAAATTTACAGAATTGCCCACCACTTTAAGAATGGTATTGTTAAGTTCTATTGTTGGCGCATAAATTATATTTCTTGCCATTTTTAATTTCTCCTGTTTTTTATGTTATTGAAAAGGTTGTTCTTAATTTAACAAGAATATTTCGCAACTGAACAACAATTGGAAAGCTTTCTGTTGCTGTTATTTTTCCTTCAATCATATTAATTGCTACGATTAAATTTTTAGTAACAAAGTCAACAGCCTCTTTTCCAGCGGGAACAAGGGCAAAATCAGAAAGATCAATATAATATTTTACTAATCTTCCTTTAAAAATGACATCATTTGTCATTGTGAATGTTCCGTTAACATTACCTTGTGTTAGTCT
>Ga0307377_10006894_pt1 | contig 11809 bp, 6 predicted proteins | sample TR3MG_FD_202535 | JGI IMG/M metagenome (GOLD analysis project Ga0307377, IMG submission 202535) | Soil microbial communities from Risofladan, Vaasa, Finland - TR-3 | ecosystem: Environmental > Terrestrial > Soil > Coastal area > Acid sulfate soil | place: Finland: Risofladan, Vaasa | collected...
GGGGCGGAGGTGCCGGCATTCTGGTATGCGGAGGTCGGGAATACGCTGCTGGTGCTGGAGCGGGCCAAGAAGCTTACCGAACAGGATGCGGCACGTTACCTTTCCGATCTTGCTCTGCTCCAGATTGTGCAGGATGAGGCTCCGGGGGCAGAGCGGCAGGGTCGGGTTCTGGATTTGAGCCGCCGTTACGAACTGAGCGCCTATCAGGCTACCTATCTTGAGTTGGCGATGAGGCGGTCTGGCGTGCTGGCGACGTTCGACAAGAAGCTGGCGGATGCGGCGCGGAGGGCGGGGGTACGGGTGTTTGGGGATTTGGGGTAGTTGAATTGAAGTGAGTCGAATCGGCTTCGATTGATACTCGAAAATTCCGCGTAGGCGGTCGTTTGTTTTTGCATTCTCTGGCATCGGGCATGCGCGGTATGATTCGTTGATGCTTCCTCGCAGGTCTGGGCGCTTGCTCCTATTCGCTGTTCTGTTGGCCTGTTCGTCAGGGTTGTTGTGTGCTGCGCAGCAAGCGCCAACGACCGCGATCGTCCGCTACCACTTTGGCGACGACCCCGACGGCAGCAAGGGCTGGGCCAAGGCGAACTTTGACGACAGTGCGTGGCCCGTAGCGCAGGACGGGCGGTGGCCGGGACCGGCGTTCCAATCGAATGGATTTGTCTGGGTCCGTTTCCATGTGCCGGTCCGCAGCGATACCGTGGAGCCTCTTGCGATTCGAGTGTTCGCCCCACAATTCGCGCTTGCGGCGGACGAGGTTTTCGTAAATGGCAGATTGGTGGGGAGATTCGGCAGGACGCCACCGGACGAGGAGGTGGAAAGCCTGCCGAGAGCGAAGGTCTTTGACGTTCCAGCCGGACTGACGGCACCCGGAGAGATTGCGGATGTAACGCTGCGCATCTGGTACCCGCCGTTTGCACGGCGAGCCGACGCATTTGGTTCTGCGGGTTTCGCATTCGACCAGAGGCGGACACTGCATGTCGAAGAGGAAGCGGTGCGGTGGCGGGCGCTGCTGCTGAACCTGCCCGCGATGACGCTCAATGTGTTGATCCTGCTCATTGGATTTACTGTTCTGCTGCTGGCGCGGTCATCGCGCAGCCGGGATCTGCTGCTTTACGGCGCGCTGCTTTCTTCTGCTCCGTTGGTCACCCTGTTCCTTGAGTTGGTCGATTCCAGACTTCTTGTGCTCTCGGTGCGGGAGTTTTATCTGGGCGAGGTGTTGTCGCAGCTTCCAGCCATGATCGTCACAGTGGAGTTCATCTGGAGAATTTTCGACCTCAAAGGCCTTGTTTTCAAACGCCTGACATATGTATCGATGGCACTTTTCAATATCGGCACGCTCGTGGCTTTCCTTCCCGCGCAGCCGTTCGGCATCGTACCTTTGGCGCAAGCCTTTTTCCCCGTCAGTTTGCAGGCGTTCGACGTGCTGACCCTCGGCGCCAATCTTTGGGTGCTTTTCGTCAAGAAACGTTACCGATTGATCGCCGTTCCCATGTCGTTTGTTCCCGCTGCCTCATTGCTCTCAGGTTTCAGGGATACGATTCACGTCGGGGCTGATCTTTTTGATTCAGCGTTTTTTCTCTCAGGTATTTGCCTTGCGACCGCGCTGGCGCTGCAGGCCTGGAGAGAGTGGCGGACGCGGGATGAGCTGCGCGCCGAGTTTGAAGCGGCGCGTGAGGTGCAGGAGCGCCTGGTGGCTCCGGCGGTGGATGTGCCGGGGTTCAGGATCGAGAGTGTGTACGCGCCGGCCAAGCAGGTGGGTGGGGATTTCTTTCGCGTGCTGCCGGGGAACGATGGTTCGGTTCTGGTGGTGGTGGGGGATGTGAGCGGCAAAGGGCTGAAGGCGGCGATGACGGTGAGCGCGGTGATGGGAGCATTGCCTGGATGCGCTTCGCGCATGCCGGCGGCGGTTCTGGCGCATTTGAATCAGGCGCTGTTTGGGCAGGTGGATGGGTTTGCGACTTGCTGCGCGGCGCTGATTGAAAAAGACGGCCGAATGACGCTGGCGAATGCTGGGAATCCTGCGCCGTATTTGAATGGCGAGGAGATGGCGGTGGAGGCGGGATTGCCGCTGGGGATTCTTGCTGGAGCGACCTACGCGGAGACGCAGAGCGAGCTCGCCGCGGGCGACCGGCTGACGTTTGTGTCTGACGGCGTGGTGGAGGCGACGAATGCGACGGGCGAGCTTTATGGATTTGAGCGGACGCAGGCGATTTCCGGGGAGTCCGCGGGCGAGATTGCGAAGGCGGCGGAGTTGTTTGGGCAGGTGGACGATATTACGGTTCTGTCTGTGATTCGGACTGCGGGGCTGGCGATCGCATGAACGGCAAAGGCTTTCTGATTGTTTGTCGTTTGGCAGCGCCCCTACGGGGCTTTGTGGCACATTACGGCCCCGCAACCCCACGCTGAAGCGCGGGGCTAATGAACATTGCGCCTTCGGCGCGGGAAAAACGCCCAGTCGCGGAGTTGGTAGGTCTTTATCGATCCATTCAGGAGGTTTCTCCTGGTGGTGTAGAGGAGGATCTTGCCTCAGGGGCAAAAGCCCCGCTCCTGTTGCGGCAGTTGCGGCACGGCTGAAGCCGTGCCCTTTCAATGCCGCTCTCAGCGAGCTAGAAACCAAGACTCAAAAGTATATGTATCGATGAGGCCTAGTGTGCGCCGGGGGGGGGAGCGAGGTGGTGGGTCGGTTTTTTGAAGAGCCAGACTGCACCGGCGCAGAAGAAGGCCAGGACTGCGGTCCAGCGGAAGATGTCGATGTAGGCGAGTTGGGCGGATTGCTGGAGCATTTGGCCGTAGATGGTTCCGTAGGCGCCGGGGCGGGCGACGGCGGGGCCGAGGTTGCGGCCGAGATAGGCGGCGAGTGCGGCTGAGTTTTGCTGGAGGGCTGGGGAGGATGGGGCGAGGTGCGCGGCGAGGTTGGTCTGGTGGAGGTCTGCGCGGCGGATGAGGGCGGTGGTAGCCATGGCGATGCCGACGGAGCCGCCGATGTTGCGGAGCATGTTGAAGAGTCCGGTGGCGTTGCCCATGTCGTTGCGTGAGATGGTTGCGGTGGTCATGGTGGCGAGGGGGACAAAGACAAAGCTGAGGGCAAAGCCAGTGAGGGTGATGGGGATGAGCAGGGTATAGGGGCCGATGCCGAGGTCGACGGAGCCGAAGATGAACGAGCAGATGCCGAAGCCGATGAAGCCTGCGCATAGGAGCTTGCGGGGGTCGATGCGGGAGCCGAGGATGCCGATGACGGGTGAGCCGACAAAGGAGCCGATGCCGCGCGGGCCGACGACCAGGCCGGCGGCGAAAGCGGTGTAGCCGAGCACCTCCTGATAATAGAGGGGCAGGATGGCGATGGTGATGTAGATGCACATGCCGAGCAGGGCGATGAGGAAGCAGCCGGTGCGGAAGTTATGGTCCTTGAGGACATGGAGGTCGACGAGGCCGTTGGGTGTGACCCATGAGCGCCAGATCCAGCCGATGAGGGCGATGATGAGCGCGGCGACGGCCCAGCGCACCCACGTGGCGCCGAACCAGTCGTCTTCCTGGCCCTTGTCGAGGACGATCTGGAGGCAGCCAGTCCAGACGATGAGGAGGCCGAAGCCGATGTTGTCGAATGCGCCGACTTTGGCGTTTTTGATGTAGGGCGGGTCGTGGACGAAGCGGGTGATCATGATGACGGCGAGGATGCCGACGGGGATATTGATGTAGAAGGCGTAACGCCAACTGAAAGTGTCCGTGAGCCAGCCGCCGAGCGTTGGGCCTAGCACCGGGGCGACCACGATGCCGAGGCCATAGGCGGCCATGGCCATGGATCGCTTTTGGACGGGGAAGCTTTCAAGCAGGATGGATTGCGAGAGGGGCTGGAGCGCGCCTCCGCCGGCGCCTTGCAGGACGCGGGCGAGCAGGATGATGCCGAGCGAGGGAGCCGCTCCGCAGAAGAAGGAGGCGATGGTGAAGATGGTGACGCAGATGAGAAGAAACCGCTTGCGGCCGAAGCGGCGGGCAAACCAGTTGGAGGCGGGCAGGATGACAGCGTTGGCGACGAGGTAGCTGGTGAGGACCCAGGTGGCTTCGGAGTTGGAGGCCGAGAGCGAGCCGGCGATGTAGGGCAGGGCCACCGAGGCAATGGCGGTGTCGAGCACCTCCATAAAGGTGGGGAGCATGACGGAGAGGGTTACGAGCCACGGGTTGACGCCCTGGGTGAGCGGGTAGCGGGCTTGGGCGGCGTCGTTGGTCATTTGGAAGGAACGATTTTGAGGGTAAACGATTTGGGGGGTGGTTGCCAGTGATGGGGGTGAACCAGCGCATTGCTGCCAGCTTTTGGCTGTAGGCTTTGGGGCTGCGTGGGAGGGCGGCTCAGGAGCTGGGTCCATCGGCGGGTGACCTTCGTCCATATCGATATAAACCACAAGCTGCCTCGGGGCGGAGTTGGGGATGAACCCTGGAAGTCCCGGAATGGAGGTATGCTTGCGCGCGTTAAGGGCGAATTTGGAAAGGAAGTTTCCATTGACTAAATCGACTTTTTGCATCGCACTAATTCTGGGGTTGATTCCATCCGTTGGTTTGGCGCAGAGTGGCGGCGGCCACGCGGCGGCGCAGGCGCGTGCCAAGGCGATTGTGAGCCGGATGACGCTGGACGAGAAGATCTCCCAGATGCATGGCATTCGCGATGGCGACAAGTTTCGCCTGATCGGAGCGCTTCCGCGGCTCAATATTCCGGAGTTTCACATTACAAACGGACCGGCGGGTGTGAGCCTGGGTTCAGGCGGTCCCCAGAAACCGGCCACCGCGCTGCCCTCGCCAACGGCGCTGGCGGCCACATGGGATCCCGCGCTTGCGCACCTCTACGGATCTGTCGGCGGAACTGAGACGCTGGCGCTGGGTTCACAGTTGCTTGAAGGCCCTGACGTCAACATCATTCGCGTGCCTCAGAACGGCCGGGCATTCGAGAACTACAGCGAAGACCCTTATCTGAACAGCCGCATTGCCGTGGCCGATATTGAGGGAATTCAGAGCGCGGGCGCGATGGCCAATGTGAAGCATTTTCTGGCGAACAACCAGGAGACCAACCGCAATTCGATCGACGAGATTATTGGTGAGCGGGCGTTGCGTGAAATTTACCTGCCGGCTTTTGAAGCTTCAGTGAAGGAAGGGCATGTTGCTTCGCTGATGTGTGCCTATCCGCGCATTAACGGCGACTTTGCCTGCGAGAACAAGGCATACCTGAACGACATTTTGCGGAAAGAGTGGAAGTTTGACGGATTTGTGATCTCCGACTTTGGCGCCACCCACAGCACGGTCAAGAGCATGGAGGCGGGACTGGACGCGGAGTTCCCGATGGGCCGCTACTATGCGGAGCCGCTGAAACAGGCGGTCGAGTCCGGACAAGTTTCAAAGGCCGAGCTGGATGAGGCGTTGGTGCGCCGTTACACGAAGATGATCGAGTTTGGCATGATTGGGGCGCAAAAGACGGTTCCGGCGCTGGATGTTCTGAAGGATGGGCTCGCGGCACGGAAGATTGCCGAAGAGGGCATGGTGTTGCTGAAGAACGATGGCGGTGTGCTTCCGCTGGACCGCACCAAGCTCAGGATGGTGGCAGTGATTGGTCCTTATGCTGTGCGGACGTTGACGGGTGGCGGAGGCAGCGCCGATGTGCTGCCCTTGTACACGATTGAGCCCTTCAACGGCATCCGGGCAGAGATGCTGCCCCATGGGTTTCGGGGCGGAGCTGTGGTGATCGACGGACACGACCTTGGCGAGGCGGCGAAGCTTGCCAAGGCAAGTGACGTGGCGATTGTAATGGTGGGTGCGAACGAGGGCGAGGGTGCCGACCACCCGATCGATCTGTCGCCGGATCAGAACAAACTGATCGAGACGGTTGCGGCAGCCAATCCCAAGACTGTTGTTGTGCTGAAGACCGGGAGCGCCGTGCTGATGCCGTGGCTCGACAAAGTGGCTGCCGTGCTGGAAGCGTGGTATCCCGGCGAGGAGGACGGCAATGTGGTGGCACGGGTGCTGTTCGGAGATGTGAATCCTTCGGGCAAGTTGCCGGTGAGCTTTCCGAAATCGGCCGAGGACACGCTGGCGCGCAATCCGGAGCAGTACCCGGGGAATGGCAAAGAGGTGCATTACAGCGAAGGCATCGAGGTGGGGTATCGCTGGTTCCAGACGAACGGGATCAAGCCGCTCTTTCCGTTTGGATACGGGCTTTCGTACACGACGTTCGGCTACTCCAACCCCAGTGTCAGAGCGCTGCCCGGGCACAAGGGTGTGACCGTGACGTTTGAGATTCAGAATACGGGGAAGGTGGCCGGCGCGGAAGTGGCGCAGGTTTATCTAGGATTTCCGCCGATTGAGGAAGGCAACGAACCGCCAAGACAGCTCAAAGGCTTCCAGAAGGTCTTTCTTGAACCGGGAGCGACGAAGACGGTCACAATCACGCTTAATCCTCGGGCTTTTTCCTATTGGTCCACCGCAAAGCATGACTGGGCGATCGCGCCGGGCTCGTACAAGATCATGATCGGCGCCTCGTCGGAAGACATTCGCGTGGAGACGGCAACAGAGGCGCCATAAGGCTGGAGAGCAGGCCGGCCGATCGAGATGTTAGCATAAGTCATTTTATTTCAATTAAGTAACGGCCTGGAAAGCCAGTGAGCAGGAGCCGCGGTCAGGTTGGCCGAGCGGGGTCGCGATGGAAGCAGAGAGAGAACTTGCCTCGTTCGGGTGGTTTATGGCTAGTTAGTCAAATAAAGTTGACACTAAGTCACTCAATGGTGCATCTTATAGAAGTCAGAATTTAATAAAAGAGGCGGTAGAGCAACCATGGCAAAGATTATCGGCATTGACCTTGGCACGACGAACTCGTGCGTCGCAGTATTGGAGGGCGGAGAGCCCAAAGTCATTCCAAATGAGGAGGGTGCGCGGACTACGCCCTCGATTGTGGCGTTCTCAAAGAGCGGGGAGCGGCTGGTGGGCCAGGTGGCCAAGCGGCAGGCGATTACGAACCCTGAGAACACGATTTTCTCGATCAAGCGGTTCATGGGCCGGCGCTACAACGAAGTGAACGACGAGATGAAGATGGTGCCGTTCAAGGTGGTGCAACAGGGCGACCACGTGGGCGTGCTGGCGCAGGGCAAGGAGTACACTCCGCCGGAGATTTCGGCGATGATTCTGCAGAAGTTGAAGACCTCCGCGGAGGCTTACCTGGGCGAGACGGTAACGGAGGCCGTGATTACGGTTCCGGCGTACTTTAATGACGCGCAGCGGCAGGCGACCAAGGACGCGGGCAAGATTGCGGGCCTCGACGTGAAGCGGATTGTGAACGAGCCGACGGCGGCTGCGCTGGCTTACGGGTTGGACAAGAAAAAGGACGAGACGATTGCCGTTTACGACTTTGGCGGCGGCACGTTCGACATTTCCATTCTGGAAGTGGGCGAAGGTGTGATTGAAGTGAAGTCGACCAATGGCGATACGCACCTGGGCGGCGACAATCTTGACCAGCGGATTGTGGACTGGCTGATCAGCGAGTTCAAGCAGGAGTCGGGTCTGGACCTGGGCTCGAAGGGCAACGAGATGGCGCTGCAGCGGCTGAAGGATGCCGCGGAGAAGGCGAAGATTGAGTTGTCGACGACGATCGAGACGGAGATCAATTTGCCGTTTGTGACTGCGGACGCGAGCGGGCCGAAGCACCTGGTGCGGAAGCTGACGCGCGCCAAGCTGGAACAGCTTGTGGAAGATTTGCTGAACCGGTCTCTTGAGCCGTGCAAGAAGGCGATTGCCGATGCGGGCGTGAAGTTCAGCGACATTGACGAGGTTGTGCTGGTGGGCGGACAGACGCGCATGCCCAAGATTCAGGACCTTGTGAAGACTCTGTTCGGCAAAGAGCCGCATCGGGGCGTGAACCCGGATGAGGTGGTTGCGATTGGCGCGGCGGTGCAGGCGGGCGTGCTGGCTGGCGAGGTGAAGGACCTTCTGCTGCTGGACGTGACGCCACTGACGTTGTCGATTGAGACGCTGGGCGGCGTGGCGACTTCGATGATTCCGCGGAACACGACGATTCCGACGAAAAAGACGGAGACGTTTTCGACGGCGGCGGACTCGCAGACGGAAGTTGAGGTCCACGTGCTTCAGGGCGAGCGTCCGCTGGCGGCGCAGAACCGCACGCTGGGTAAGTTCAAGCTGGCGGGGCTTCCTCCGGCGCCGCGTGGCGTGCCGCAGATCGAGGTGACGTTTGACATTGACGCGAACGGCATTTTGAACGTGACGGCGAAGGACAACGCGACGGGCAAGGACACGCGCATCACGATCACGTCCAGTTCCGGTCTCTCGAAGGAAGAGGTCGAGAAGATGGCCAAGGAAGCCGAGGCGCATTCGAGCGAGGACAAGGAGAAGCGCGAGGAGATTGACGCGCGCAACTCTCTGGATGGGCTGGTCTACAACATCGAGAAGATGTTGAAGGAGGGCGGCGACAAGATCCAGGGTCCGGAAAAGGGCGAGGTGGAGACGGCGCTTGCCGGGGCAAAGAAGACTCTGGAAGGCACGCCGACATCGACCGAGCTGAAGGAGCAGCACGAAAAGCTGACGCACGCGAGCCACAAGCTGGCCGAGGTACTGTACAAGGCCAACGCGGAGACTGCGGCTGGGGGGGCTGCGCCCGGTGGGGCAGCTGGAGGACCGGCGGCTGAGGAGAAGAAAGACGAAGGCGTGATCGACGCTGAGTATGTGGACGTGGACGAGAAGAAGTAGGACTGGCCGTCCAGGCAGGGCCGCCGTTCCGGCGGAAAACTTCGGGGTGGGCGACTTTTGTTGTCCACCCCGCGCTGTTCATTGCCAAACAACATGAGCCTTTCCCGAGGAATGGCTCCTGGATGCGGCAGGCGTCGTGCGCTAGAAGACGTGAAGAATCCAGTAGGATGTACTGAGATAAGAAAACACATATGCCGACGACACAAAACAAGGATCATTACGCGACGCTTGGGGTGAAGAAGACTGCCACGGCGGATGAGATTCGCAAGGCGTTCCGGAAGGCTGCGCGGAAGTATCACCCGGACGTGAACCCGAACGATAAGCGGGCTGAGGAGAAGTTCAAAGAGATCTCCGAGGCCAACGATATATTGAGCGACGAGAAGAAGCGGAAGGTGTATGACCAGTTAGGTTTCTACTCCGACCAGATTGACCCAGCGCAGGCCGAGGCTTATGCGCGGCAGCAACATGCAGGGGGCGGCGGGCGGACGAATGTGAACTTTGACGGCTTTGACTTTTCGGGGTTCCAGGGTGGATTTGGCGCGCCGGGACAGCAGCATCCGCAGCAGGGTGGCCCGGGATGGGGCAGCTTCAAGGATATTTTCTCGGGCATCTTCTCGGGAGCGCAGCAGGGGCAGCCACCACGTGGACCGCAGCCTGGAACCGACCTGGAATACCAGGCGACGGTGGACTTCTGGACGGCGATTCGCGGGGGACAGGCGCGGCTGCAGGTGAACCGGCAGGAGACGTGCCCGACCTGCCACGGTCATGCGCACACAGGCGGCGCGATGCAGTGCCCGGAGTGCAACGGCACTGGCCAGGTGACGCAGATGGGCGGGCGGATGAAGTTCAACATACCTTGCCCGCGGTGCAATGGGACAGGGCGCACCTCGAATATGTGCGCGACGTGTCACGGCGAGGGGACGGTGAGCCGGTCGGAGTCGGTTGATTTCCGCATCAAGCCGGGAACGCGCGACGGGCAGCGGATCCGGCTGCAGGGCAAGGGCAATGCGGGTGTAAACGGTGGAGCGGCCGGGGATCTTTTCCTGATTGTGCGGACGGGGACGCATCCGGTGTTTACGCGCGTGGGCGACGATATTCAGTTGAAGGTTCCGGTGACGGTGGCCGAGGCCTCGCTGGGGGCGAAGGTTGATGTTCCGACGATTGACGGGCGGGCGCAGTTGAAGATTCCGCCGGGGACGCAGAGCGGGCAGAAGCTGCGCATGCGGGAACGGGGCGTGGAGAGCGCGCAGCAGCCGGGCCAGCGCGGCGACCAGATTGTGACGATCGAGGTGGTGGTGCCGCACCTGCAGGACGAGCGCAGCCGCGAAATTATGCGCGAGCTGGCCAAGCTGAACAATCAGGATCCGCGGGTGGGGCTGTTTGACAAGATGGGGTAAAGACGGAGACGAGGGACCAGCATTACCGCTGGGCACTGATTTGGTGAGGCGATTCAGATGAGCTGGGTGCGGATAAATTTCTATGGCAGCGAAACGTAAATCGAAGGGCGTGTACATGATCTCGGCGGTGGCCGAGATGTACGAGATTCATCCGCAGACGCTGCGCCTGTATGAGCGTGAGGGTCTGCTGAAGCCTTCGCGCACTGAGGGCAATACTCGCTACTACACTGACGAGGATCTGGAGCGGCTGGAGTTCATTTTGAATCTGGCGCGGGACCTGGGCGTGAATATGGCCGGGATCGCCATCATTCTGCAGATGCGGGAGCGGATGGAAGAGATGAACCGGCAGATGCAGAGTTTTGTTGAGTATGTGCGGACCGAGATGCTGACACGGTTCCAGCAGGCGGCGCCTTCATCGGGCGCGGCGATTGTGCCTCTGCGCAGGCCGGTTGTGGCGGCGAAGACGGTTGTATCGAAGCCGGCGGGGAAGAAGGGGTAGGTCCCCGAGATTCCACCACGGCAGCAAAAATCTGCCGCGGCAGAGGGCGGGCGTGGGGCACTTGGCGCATTTCCTGAGTCGGCGGCTCGTTTGCTTCCATCAAGCCTCATCCCATTATTCCTTCGATTACAGGTATTCTTAATCCTGCATGTCGTACGTTCTGTTTGGCCTGGCTTGCTTCGGTGTGGTGACGTCTTCGGTGTTTGCGGGGATGGTGCTTTGGGCTGTTCCGCGCTTTCTTGGGGAGCGGCGGGCGGCACTGGCGCAGCTCAGAGAGCGGCCGGGATTTGCGCCGCCGCTGACGCTGCTGAAGCCGGTGCATGGAGCCGAGCCAGGGCTTGAGGCGCATCTCGCCACTTTCTTCGAGCAGGATTATCCGGAGTACGAGATTCTGTTTTGCGCGCGGACGGCGGACGATGCGGGACTGGAAACGGCGCGGCGGGTGGCGCAGCGATATCCGCAGATTGCGGCGCGATTTTTTTCGACGGGTGGAGAGCCGGACTACATCAATGCCAAGGTTGCTTCGATGGAGTTGATGGAGGCCGCGGCGGCGTACGACATTCTTGTGATCAGCGACAGCGATGTGCGCGTGACACCGGATTATTTGCGGGCGGTGGCGCTGCCGTTTGCGGATGAAAAGGTCGGTGCGATGTGCTGCGCTTATCGCGGGGTGGCGGCGGAAGGCGGGTTGTGGGCGCGGCTTGAAGCTGTGGGCATGTCTGTCGAAATGACGGCGGGCGTGCTGGTGGCGCGGATGATGGAGGGGATGCAGTTTGTGCTGGGGCCGACGATGGCGTTTCGGCGCGCTGCGATCCGGGGGATGGGGGGCTTCAAGGTAACGGCGGATTATTGCGCGGACGATTTTGTGCTTGGGAACGAAACTTTCAAGCTGGGGCAGACGGTGGCGTTGAGCACACACGCGATCGATCATATGGTGATCAATTCGAGCTTCTGGTCGTCGATGAAGCACCAGGTGCGGTGGATGAAGTCGACGCGGTTTTCGCGGCCCAAGGGACACTTTGGAACGGCGCTGACGTTTAGCGTTCCGTTCGGTGTGCTGGGGCTGGCGGCGGCGGCTTGGATGGGGCATCCCGCGTGGGGTGTGGGGCTGTTGGCGTGGAGCGTGGCGACGCGGCTGGCAATGGCGGTTGCGGTGGGTGGGCTTGTGGTGCAGGAT
>Ga0307377_10006896_pt1 | contig 11808 bp, 11 predicted proteins | sample TR3MG_FD_202535 | JGI IMG/M metagenome (GOLD analysis project Ga0307377, IMG submission 202535) | Soil microbial communities from Risofladan, Vaasa, Finland - TR-3 | ecosystem: Environmental > Terrestrial > Soil > Coastal area > Acid sulfate soil | place: Finland: Risofladan, Vaasa | collected...
CATCCTCCGGGACGTCCTGCGTGAACCAGCGCTGGCCGATCAGAAGGTCGTCGTCGACGATGAAGCAGGCGTCGTCGAGGGTCTCGAGCATCTCCAGCGGCGGCTGCTCGCAAAAGCCGCCGACGAATACCACGCGCGGCTTGTCCTGCGCCGCGACATGGCGCTGGCGGATGGCGGGGAGCGCCTGCTCGAGCAGTTCGATGTGCTCCTCGCAGGTGATCCTGGTGCCGGCGCGGACCAGCATGTAGGATTCGGAGCAGCTCAACTTCCAGGGTTCGTCGCGCCGGATCTGATAGAGATCGCGGATCAGGCGGCGCTTCTTGTTGTAGAGGCGGATGCTCGAACGGATCGCGGCGTCGCTGATCGGGTGACCGACCTTGTGCGCCAATTCGGCGCGCAGCCGCTGGTATTCGGCGGCGACGTAGCGGGCCGCGCCAGGCGAGTTCGGGTTCTGCGGCAGGTAGAGGATCTCCGCCATTTGATCGGGCAGGTTGCGCGACCAGATGCCGGCTAAGTGCTTGGCAGCATCGCAGATCGGGTGGGTGACGAAACCGGTGAGCCCGGCCAGCGTGCCGTTCAGGCCCAGCTCGGTGGTCGAGCGGCAGATCGAGCAAACGAAGGAGCCCATCCGGGCGTCGGCGTGCTTCATCTCGAGCTTGTTGCCGCCGCCGAGAATGTTTACGGGCAGCAGTCCTGCGGCGTGGGCGATCTCGTCGGGGAAATAGACGGGAAAGCTGCCGAGCATGCCGGTGAAACCTTCCGGCAGCTCGCCCGCATCCGGGATACGAGCATCGAGGCTGGCTGCGTGACACTGATCGAGGATCGCATTCAATTGGGCTTCGTGATCTGGGACGGTATAGGCTGACACGGCGCACCTCCTTCTGTTGGCTACTAAGAACTATAGTTCCAATGCTAATAAAAACAAGAAATATATAACTTGATTTGAAGCAAGAAAAACGCAATTTCCTAAAAATTAGGAAATATCATGCTATACGCCACTTACTATGTGTTTTATATTGCATTTACCGGTCGTTGCGACCCGATGGCCTCGGAAAATTCCGCTGCGCCGCTATGCGTCTCGGGTGTTCAACGCGTCAGGAGCGCGTAGAGCAGGGGCAGCCGGGCGGGCAGTTCCGACGGTTTGCGGATGATGATGAAGCTGCTCTTGCCGAAAATGTGCGGCAGGTATTCGTGGGCCTCCTGGTCCACGGTCACGCAGAAGGGCCGCAGCCCCCGCTGCCTCGCGGCGATCAAGGCCTTGCGCGTGTCCTCGATGCCATAACGGCCTTCGTAGTGGTCGGCATCGTTGGGCTTGCCGTCTGTGAGCAGCAGCAGCAGGCGTTCGCGCGCCTTCTGGCGCCCGAGAATCCCGGTGGCGTGGCGGATGGCCGCGCCCATGCGGGTGTAGTAGGCGGGAGCGATGCCGCCGATGCGGCCGCGCACGGCGTCACCATAGGGTTCATCGAAGGCCTTCAGGGTGTGAAAGCGCACGTCGCTGCGTTGCCGGGAACTGAAACCGTACAGGGCGAAGCGGTCGCGGGTGACCGACAGCGCCTCGGAAAAAAGCAACAGACTGTCGCGGATGACATCGATGACGCGCCGCCCTTCGCCCACCCAGGCTTCGGTGGATAAGGACAGGTCGGCCAGCAGCAGGCAAGCCAGGTCGCGCTGGCGCTGGCGCTGATCCGTATAGAGCCCGGATGCGGCGCCGCTGCGCTGGGCGACGTGGCGGATGTAGGAATCGATATCGATCTCGCCGCCCTCGGGCTGAGCCTTGAGGCGCAGACGCAGGGGTTGCAAGGCGGCGAACTGCCGCCGCAGACGCTGCCGGTCGCGCGCGAGGTGCCCGGGCAGTGCGCAGGGCAGCGCATCGCCCAGGGGAATCGCGTTGATCCGGCATTGATCCGGTTTCAGGAACTGCGTCCGGTAGTCCCACTCGGGCAGCATCCCGTCGCCCTCCAGAGGGGCGCCATCGCCCTGTGCCGCTGCCAGATCCAGACTCATGCGCAGCTTCTTGGCGACGCTCTTCTTGTCCTGCGCGATCGCGATGACGTCGAGGTCGTCCGCCGCCCGGGCGAGATCCTGGTCCTCGTTCTCCTGGGTCTCGTGCTCGATCTTCGCGTATTCGGTCCAGCTGAATATCGATTCCGGCCGGAACAGCATCAGGCCAGCCTTGCGCTCGGGCATTTCTGCGTGCTCGGCGATCCGGCGCTTCTTGTCCGACTGGAGCGCGCTGGCCGCCTGGGCCGCCGCTTCAGGCGCTGCGGCGGCATGCGCCCTGCCCGTCGCTGGCGGCTCCGGGCGCAGCCAGAGCAGGACCGGTTGGGGTGGCAGCCTGGCTGCGGGCAGCGCCGCGACGCTGCCCGGGCCGGTGAGCGCTGCCCGGATCGCCTGCTCCTGCCGCGCCTCGTCCGGCGCGAGCTTGCCAAGTTGCGGACGGCGCGCAATTTCCACCGCCACCAACCGGCGGTAGCCCGCCGCCAGTCCGGGGAAAGCGGCGGTGACGGCCAGTGCCGCGGCCTGGTTCCGGGTCAGCCAGGGCAGATCCGGCCTCGGATCGACGGCGCAAAGTGCCGCCAGCCAGAAATACAGATCGCGGTTCAGGCTCGCTTCGGGATAAACATCGATGACCGGCGGCAGCCGCAGCGCCTGGCCATCTACCCAGGCGAGATCCGCCTTGCGTTCGCTGCCGGCCAGCCTTTCCAGCCAACTGCGCCGGGCGCCGTGGCGCGTTTGCGCCCCCGCCTGCAGCGCCACGCCGTGATCGCCACCCAAGGCACGAAACAGCAGCGCGGCATCGCGACTGACGCTCGCCAGTTCGACCGCCGCGGCGGGATGGCGCCGCGAGGCGAGGCGATTGACCAGCCGGTGCCAGGCGATGCCGACCTGCTCTTCCATGCGCCGCCTCAGCGACCGAAAATCGCCGCGACGACCACCATCAAGGCGCGGCAGATCTCCGGCTCGTCGGACAGGCATTCGACGATCGCGGCGCGGCAGGCCACCTGCGGGTCGCAGCCGTCGGCGATCAGCTTCGCGGCGTCGACGATCAGGCGCGTGCCCGGCGCTTCCTCCAGATCGTGATCGGCGGTGCTGCGCAAGGCGTTGGCGAGGGTGACCAGACGCTTGGCGGTCTCGCGATCGACCCCGGACTCCGTCGCCACGATTTCGGTCTCGCCGGCGGCCCCCGGATGATCGAAGGCGAGGGACACGAAGCGCTGGCGGGTGCTGGGCTTCAGCCCCTTGAGCAGATGCTGGTAGCCGGGATTGTAGGAGACGACCAGCATGAATTCCGGCGGCGCCTCCAGAATCTCGCCGGTGCGGTCGATCGGCAAGATCCGGCGATCGTCGGACAGCGCGTGCAGCACCACCGTGGTGTCCTTGCGCGCTTCCACCACCTCGTCCAAGTAGCAGATGCCGCCGTGACGCACCGCCTGGGTGAGCGGACCGTCGGTCCAGTAGGTGCCCGAAGCGTCGATCAGGTGGCGGCCGACCAGATCGGCGGCGGACAGGTCGTCGTGGCAGGAGACGGTGTACAAGGGCAGGCCGAGCCGGGCCGCCATGTGCTCGACGAAGCGCGTCTTGCCGCAGCCGGTCGGCCCCTTGATCAGCACCGGCAGACGATTCCGGTGAGCGAGTTCGAACACCGCGATCTCGTCTCCGGTCGCGGTATAGGGCGGGATGAGCTTGGGCACTCTGAGGGCCCGGGCGATGGAGGTGACGGTCATGTGTAGCCTCTCGGTCAAGTGATGGAATAGGCGAGTGCGATGACGCCGCCGACGGCGGCCAGATAGGCGGCCATGGCGATCCGCCAGCGGAGCCGCACGCGGCGCAGGCCCATGAAGTGGCTCACCACCAGGTGGCCCTTGATCAGCGTCAGCGCCAGCACCGCCGCCGTCAGCGCCCGCCCGGGAGCACCAGCACCCAGCTCGAAGCTGATCGTGGTGAGCGCGAGCAGGACGACCCAGGAGACGGTGCAGGCTGTGAACGCCGGCGCGGCTGGCGATTTCATAGGGCGGGCCTCAGTGAATGACATAGACCAGCGCGAACAGGATGATCCAGACCAGATCGACCATGTGCCAGTAGGAGGCCCCGGTCTCGACGCCGGTATGGTCCGCGACGCTGTAGCGCCCCGCGTAGGCCTTGTGCGCAACCACGGCGAGAATCGCCATGCCCATCACCACGTGCATGAAGTGAAAGAAGGTGAGGGACAGGTAGAACATGTCGAACAGGTTGGCGGACAGGCTGATGCCCTGGGCTAAATCCTGGTGGAACTCCGCGAGCTTCACGGCCAGAAAGCATCCGCCCAAGCCGAGCGCGCCCACCAGCCAGTGGCCGCAGGCGGTGCTGCGCCCGGCCTTGATCGACTGGGTCGCGCGCACCACGAAATAGCTGCTGGTCACCAGGATCAGGGTATTGGCAAGGCCATAGACGCGGTTGAGACCGAGCTGTGCGGCGTTGAACAAGTCCGCGTGGGCGCTGCGGGCGAAGGCATAGGCGGCGAAGAGCACGCCGAAGACCGTGAGCTCGGCGAAGATGAAGATCCAGATCGCGAAATCCCCGGGCAGGGGTTGCGTACGGATAACGCTGGCTTCGGCATTCACGATGGATCGCTCTCGGCAGGAGCGGGACCGGGGTCCCGCTCCGCTTGGCTCAGGCAGCCAGGGCCCGCTTCATTTCTCCGGCATACTCGTATTCGCCGGAAATGAAGAAGCTCCTCAGATAGACCAGCAGGCCGACGAAGAAGCCGACGCCTGCCAATTCGCGCAGCCAGAAGAACACGCGCTCCTTGTCCTGCACCTGCATGAAGGGCATCGGATCGGCCGCGGCGCGTTGCAGGACGACCGTGACGATGCCGGCACCGGTGAGCGCGAGGGCGATGCCCAGCATGCTCAGCACCATGATCCAGAAGCCGGCCATCTCCCAGCGCTGGGCGGCATCGCTGTTGGCGATACGCCCGCGCAGCAGGGGCATGGCGTAGGAGATGATGGCCAGGGAGACCATCGCATAGGCGCCGAAGAAGGCCAGATGCCCGTGGGCCGCGGTGAAGTTGGTCCCGTGCATGTAGTACTGGGCCGGCGCCAGGGTGATCATGAAGCCCCACAGGCCGGCGCCGAGAAAGGCCATGATCGGCGTGCCCAGCGCCCACAGCATGGCGGCCTTGTTGGGATGTTCGCGGCGGCGCGCCAGCAGCATCTTGAAGGAGAAGGCGATGAGCAGCATGAACGGCAGGGGTTCGAGGGCGGAGAAGATCGAGCCGAGCCAGATCCAGTACGAGGGCGCGCCGGTGTAGTAGTAGTGGTGGCCGATGCCGACGAGGCCGGAGACCAGGGTCATGGCGACGATGATGTAGATCCACTTTTCCACGATCTCGCGATCCACCCCGGTCATCTTGATCAGAATGAAGCCGAGCAGCGCGCCCAGGATCAACTCCCAGTCCCCCTCCACCCAGCCATGCACGATCCACCACCAGCCGAAGCTGGCCTTGACGGTGTCCTGCGGGAAGTAGAAGGCGGGCAGGAACAGTAATGCCAGGCCCCACAGGCTGCCGACGAGAATCAGGTTGATCGAGGTCTTGCGTCCCTTGATCAGGGTCATGGTCACGTTGAACAGCAAGGAGAGCGCCACCAGGACGATGCCGATCTTGATCGGCAGCGGCTGCTCCAGGTAGCCGCGGCCCATGGTCGGCAATGCCGCGTTGCCGGTGATCGCCGCCAGGTGGGCATAGGGCACGAACAGATAGGCGGCGATGGTCAGCGCTCCGGCGGTGAGGAACACCCAGAAGGTGACCAGCGCCAGCTTGGGGCTATAGAGCTCGGTCTGCGCCTCCTCCGGGACGATGAAGTAGGCGGCACCCATGAAGGCCATCAGCAGCCAGACGATCAGCAGATTGGTGTGGCTCATGTGCGCGACGTCGAATGGCAGTTCCGGAAACAGGAAGGTGCCGTACAGATACTGCAATCCGGCGATCAGGCCGAACACGATCTGGCCGACGAACAGGGCCAAGGCCGCTATGAAATAGGGCTTCGCCACCGCTTGAGACTGGTATTTCATGATTTTTCCTTTGCGTGAGTAGGGAGTCCGATCAACCTTGGATATTGGGCGGCCAGTTGTTGGTGTCTATGTTGGAGAGCCATTGCAGATAGGCCACCAGATCGTTCAACTGATCCGGGGTGAGGTGAAAGTTGGGCATCTGCCTTCTTCCCGGCACACCCGTGGGCTGCGACTGTATCCACGCCTTGATGAAATCGGGGCCCCTGCGCTTATAGACATTGCCCAGTTCCGGCGCGAAATAGGCGCCCTCGCCGTTGATCGTGTGGCAGCCGATGCAATCGTTGGTGTCGAGCAAGTACTTGCCGCGAAGCACGGCCGGAGTCATCTGATCGGCGTGATCCCGGATCGGGATCCGCTGCCAGGTGTCATAGGTGAGCGCCAGATAAATGGCGAGAAAAAATACCGCGCCACCGAGAAAAATATTGCGGGCCATCGCTTTGGTGAAGACTTGCTGCATGTTCGGCTCCTTGGGCTTTGATTTAAGATGTGCGGCTGAAGTTGTACGCAAAATACTGCTTAAATTCCTTGACCGAAATCAAGCGGCGGGACAGCGTCAACGCGCGGCGGCATGCGAAACCTGAGCGACGAAGCCCGAATCGGGCGCACCGACCTCGCCGGTTCTGGCTGCGATGCGGCCATCGGCATCGAGCAGAACGATCGCGATGTTGTGGCTGAAGTCGCCATTGGGACGCATCCGATAGGACACGCCGAGCGTAGCGGCGAAGGCGCGCACATCGCCCTGCTCCGGTCTGGCCAAGCGCCAGGTAGGCGCCTCGACGCGATGCATCGAAGCCATCATGGCCAGCGCGCCGACGGTGTCGCGGACGGGGTCGAAGCTCACCAGCACCACCGGCGGTGCGGCTCGTCCGGTGCGATCCTCGACCGCGGTTCGGATACGCTTGATCGCCTCGACCGTCATCGGACAAGCATCCTTGCAGGAAGCGTAGATCATGCTCACGAGCAGCGGATGCCCGCGCAGCGATTCCAGCGTGAAGGGAAGTCCGGTCTGGTCGCGCAGGGTGAGCGCGGTGCGGTAGACCGAATCGGCGGGCAGTGCCGCGGGACCGGCCTGCACCGTCCCGGTCCAGGCGCTGATCAACAACAGGGCCAACAGTGTCAAACGGCGGATCACGGCGTCTCTCCTCGGTTCGTGTCGCGCACGCAGCGGAAGCCTAAGTTGCCGGATACGTCCGCCGGCTTCATCGCGGCCAGCGCCGCCACGCGCATCATCAATGGATATGCGGCGCGGTTCGCGAATGCCAGCGCGGAGCCGCCGCAGAGTTTGAGCAGGTTTCCCTGACCTGGATCGCGGGCGTCGGCATTGACGAACATCGCCGCATAGTCATCCACCCACTCCCAGACCAGCGTGTTCATGTCGTGCAGCCCATAGCGGTTGGCGCTGCCCTCGCCCACCGCTGCCGGCGCGCGACCCGTGCGTTCCAGCAACTTCTGCAGAATCCGCGTCTGCCTTGCGGGATCACCCCGTGCGTCGCGCCGGCTGGCATCCGCGGCGGCGGCGTATTCCCACTGATACCAGGTGGGCAGCCGCGCCGCTTCGCCGGCGCAAAACGCCCGCGCGGCAAACCAGCTGACCTCGGTGACCGGTTGCTGCGGATCGATGGCGGGCCCGGGTAGCAGCGGCCCCGCCCAGGAAGCGAGATAGCCGCCGCCGGCGTACATGCCCGGCACGCGATCGCGCCGCCACTCGGGATGTGCGCGGACGAAGGCGAGATACTGGGCCACGGTGACCGGCGTCGAACGCATCGCGAAGCCGGCGACGGGCACCGGCACGCGCGCGCCGTCCAGACTCAGGGCGCTGACGAACGAGCCGCCCGCCACCTGACGATAATTCGCGTCCGCAAAGACCTGGCCGCACCAGGCCAGGGTCAGCACCAGCGTGAGAACGCATGCGCGCACAGCCCCAGCCCCGCTCGGCCGCTAGCGACCCTTTGCTCCGCCGGCACGGACGGCCTTGACCTCGTCCGGCGCGACGTTACCGCCCTTATTGTTGAAGCTGTTCAGCACATAGGTCAGCACATGCGCGATCTCGTCGTCGTTCAGCTGCGGACCGAAGGCCGGCATCGCCGACTCGTAGCCCGTATGGTCGACGGTGATCTTGCCGCTCAGACCGTGCAGCACGATGCCGATGGCGCGCTTGGGGTCGGCGTTGAGAAAGTCCGACATCGCCAGGGGCGGGAACGCGCCCGGCAATCCCTTGCCGTCCGCCTGGTGGCAGGCAATGCAAATCTGCCCGAACACCCGTTTGCCGTCAGCCATCGCATCGTTCACCGCGGGCATCGCCATGGGCGTCGCGGCGGTCGCCGCCGCGGCCGTCACCGGTCCGTCCGGCAGCTTTTTATAGAGGTCAGGTGCCAGAGGCCCCTTGACCACCAGTTGGCCCAGCGCGCCTTGCATGAAGGCGCGCGTGATCGAGTGATCCACCAGCAGGTAGGTGCCGGGCACCTGGGTATGCATCTCGACCATCGCCGCGCCGCCGGCCGGAATCAGCGTGGTCTGGACGTTGTGGTTGACCAGGGTGCCGCCTTCGACATTGACGCTGTCGAAGATCTGGCCGATGACATGAAAGCTGGATACCAGGTTGGGGCCGCCGTCGCCGACGAACAGGCGCACGGTGTCGCCCACCTTAGAGGTCAGCGCGTTGACGCCGGTCAGCGAACCTTCGCGGCCGTTGAACAGCACATAGGTCGGCTGTTCCAGCAGCAGCTTCTTCATGTCGAACGATTGCAGACCGGGGGTATGGTAGCCGTTGGTCGTGTAGAAATCGCCCTGCACCACATAGTATTCGTGGTCCGCCTTCGGCAGTCCCTGCGGCGGCTCGACCAGGATCAGCCCATACATGCCGTTGGCGATGTGCATCGGCACCGGCGGCGTGGCGCAGTGATAGATGTACAGCCCGGCACGCATCGCCTTGAACTCGAACACGCTCTCGTGTCCGGGCGCCGTCACCGACACCGCCGCGCCGCCGCCCGGCCCCATGACCGCGTGCATGTCGATGTTGTGCGCCATGTGCGAATGGGGGTCGTTCTTCAGATGCATCTCGACCGTATCGCCCTGGCGCACCCGGATCAACGGTCCAGGCACCGAACCGTTGAAGGTCCAGAAGTCGTAGCGCACGCCATCGGCGATCTCCTTGACGATTTCCTTGGTCTCCAGCCGCACGATCACCCGTGCCGGATGATCGCGATGGATCGGTGGCGGAACATTGGGCGGCGGAACCAGCACCTCCTCTATCAGCGCGTTCGCAAAGACGGGCGCGGACGATGCGCCCAACAAGACAGCGCCAATGGCCAGCGCAATGATTACCGTGTGCTTCATGCTGTTTCCCTCCCCGTTTCCGACATATAAAAGACGTATGCCGCCATCAGCGCGGGTGGTTTTACACGCTCTGTCGTGACGGCCTGCTCGGGACTCGCCGGACGCGCAGTCCTGAATTCCCTTGTTCCGTCAAGGCTGACATTCTCGTTCTCGGGTTTCCTTGATTCGCATCAATTCGGTTCCCGGAATTCGCCCTTAGAGTTCGCGGCGTTTATCGGTTGCTTACCTGCCAGCACAGATGAAGACTCTCCTTGCCTCACTGACCCGCCAACTGAAAACGCTGAGGGGTTTCTTTTTCCTGGCTTCGCTGGCCACCGCCGCGCTGATCTTCCTCGGCGCCTCACTGACTTCCTCCCCGCTTTACGAAAGGCTGGTCGCCGAACAAACGCTGGAGGTATCCCAAGGCGTCGCCAGGCAGTCATTCAACAGCCTCTATCAGGATCTGCGCAGCGGCGGCACGCGCCAGCTTCTGAATGCCGCCATCGCCGCCGACATGGCCGCCTTTCCCAAGGCGCAACACCGGATAAGGGTATATCGCAGCGCCGCCGTCGAAAAACCTTCGGATCGCACCCGGCAGACGCTCATGCCCGAAGAGGTGCGACGGGCTTTTGCCAACGGCAAGGAGGAGATCGAGCGCAGCCCATACCAGATCCGCTATTTCTATCCGCTCGCGGCCGAGGCGTCCTGCCTTCAGTGCCATCGGAACGTCCGGCAGGGGGAGGTCCTGGGGGTCGTGGCCATCGAGCACACGCTGCGGCCGATTTCGGCCAAGGTGAGGCTCTATTTCATCGGCCTGTTCCTGGTCATCAGCTCTCTGGTGCTGCTCGCCGGTGGCGGGGTCTACCTCTTTGCCATGAAGCGCTTCAGATCTTCGAGGGACTTGTTCCGGACCAAGATCGAGTCGGTCGGCACGATGAAGGACTTGAACCAGCTCGACGTCAGCCGGACCAATCTGGGCTTCGAGGAGTTCAATGAAATATTCCGCTACATCAACCTGCTGGTCGAGCGTCTGAAAAACATCGCGGTCGACAAGGACATCCTGCCCTTCGAAATCAAGACAGGCTCGCGTGGCCCGTGAAATATCGCCAGAGCCTCATTGGCGTAGCGATTCACCCGCACCCGAGCTTTGACGTAGCGGCAGCGATGCCGATCCGCAGGAATTTGTAGGCTCAAGCCCTCGAAGCGCACACAGTTGTCGGCCCCGACCATCCGCTCATGTTGTTCGCACAGGATGTCGTCCAGACTGCCGCCGATCCACGGTACGAAGGCAGTCCCTGCCGCCATTGCCGGCAGGGCGAACTCGGCGTTGAAGGCCGGCAAATAAACCTGGACGAGATACTGGTCGGCTTGGGCCATGCTCGTGATACCGGCCAACGCCAACTCCTGCGGCAAGCGCCTCTGATGCGCTCCAAAGGCCCGCTCCGAGCGCCCCCGCGCCTCGGGCGAGTAAGCGGCGATCATGTCGATGCCCAGTTGCTTCATAGCCCGACCAAACTGGGTCGGGTTCTCGCGGTAGACTTTGCCGCCGGCTTCCGGCGTGTGCCAGTAGTGGCTGCCCCGGTCGCTGTAGAACGAACTGAACAAACCGTGAGCGCTGACCACATCCCGCACGCCCCGGAAGCTGCTGGCCGTGCCTTCCTCTTCGACGAAGAACATTGAGTAGTGCTCACTGGTTGCATCGTCCATGGTGACGATCAGATCCCACATCTGCCCGGCTACCCACTCGTGGGTGCTGCCGTCCTGGTGGATCATCATGCCCGGCAACGGCGATCGCTCCCGTCGTTTCCGATGCGCGCCACGCTTCTCGGCTTTGGCAAACAGCTTCGCTTCTTGCAGGCGCTTTTTTGCCCCAGGTGTAGCTGCGTTCGCCGCCGCATCGCCGGTACCAGCTATGGAAGTGCTTGACGTTCCAGCCGCTGTGCCGGCTTCGGTACTGCTCGGTCAGTGCCATCACCTCATCCACCGGCGCACGACGGCTCGAGACTTGCTCCAGCCGTCGGTCGATCAGCCCTTCCAGCCCTTCCGCCTCGTATCTCGTCAGATATCGGCGGAAGGTGCGCTCACATATCCCCACCGCAGCCGCTTGTGCCAGCAGGCCAGCGTTCCCCTTCGTAAGCCTCTTCGAATCGCATCTTCCGGATCCCCTGTAGCAGTTCCGTTCGTCTCATCTCGTGCCCCCTTCGGGACACTATGACGACCGGACACTTGGCGTGCTACAAAACCGGACAGATCATGAACTCGCAACACTGCCGCACCTCAATACTTGACAAGGTTTGTCAAGTATAGGATGCTTATGCCGTTTCTGCCAATTGCGTCGCCCTTTCAACCCGACAGAGGAGGCCAGGCATGAATATCTTGCGAAGGTTCAATCGCCCGAGGTACCTGGGCACGCTTGCCGCAGTGGTCATTTCGCTTGCGGCG
>Ga0307377_10006899_pt1 | contig 11806 bp, 32 predicted proteins | sample TR3MG_FD_202535 | JGI IMG/M metagenome (GOLD analysis project Ga0307377, IMG submission 202535) | Soil microbial communities from Risofladan, Vaasa, Finland - TR-3 | ecosystem: Environmental > Terrestrial > Soil > Coastal area > Acid sulfate soil | place: Finland: Risofladan, Vaasa | collected...
AAGCGGTCCTAGACTGCGGCGGAACCTTCCACTCGTACGCCAACGCGGGAGAGCGGTGCTCCTTGGGGGCATGCTGGCGGTTCGAGTCCGTCCGAGTGGTCCAGGTGGTCGGTTGTGTAACCTGGAGATTGCGGCGAGACTCAGGGTCATGAGCGCAATGAACAGAGCGTCCGCCGAGCGAGTTGGGCAGATCCGCGAGCGAGTGAACGAGGCGAAGGGTTCCAGGGCGGGACTCGACACCACAGCGATGCTCGCCGACATGGAGTTCCTGCTCGCGATGATCGAGGAGCCCGAGGAGCCCCAGGTGCAGGGAGTTGACCTCGACCGCCCGCGGGTCTGGCTCGGCCCCCAGGCGATGGCCTTGTCGTTGCATTGGTGGTGGGACCCACAGGAATGCCACTGGAATCAGGGGAGGTGCGAGAGGCTGAGGGACGGCGACATTTTCGTGGCGGGTTGCCAGCGCAGGCCCAGTGTTGCGCCTGGGCCGGTGAGTGGGCTGGAGATTTGCTACGAGGTGGACTGGGTGATGGGCCCGGTTGTGTAACCTCAAGGTTGCGTGATAGCGTCCGGGGATGAGTGCGGACGACGCGAGCGACATTCAGGCTAGGCGGGTCGAGATTGCGAGAGGGATTTGTGAGGCGAAGGCGAGCGACAAGCCGCTGGACGCCCAGAAGTTGCTGGACGATCTCACGTGGCTGCTCAACGTGACCGAGCCGCCAGACCAACCAGACCCGCGCTCGGTCCCACGTGTCTGGGCTGGCCCGACCATCGGTTACAAACATTGGTGGTGGAACTGGGGCCAATGGAATGACTCGCGACTTATCGGGGATCTGCGCCCTGGGGACATTTTCGTGCCCAGGATGTTCCCAAAACCCACCGACCCACCGGGCCCCATTCATTTGCTCGATCAGTGCTCCGAGGCGGATTGGTTGCCGGCCACAACCACGTGAATGAGCCCTTCGCAGTCTGAACGGGACTCCAGTATCGGCGCGAGGCTGACCATGGCGGCATTGACGGCAAAGCAGCGAGCAGTCATGGCTGAGCTCGAAGCGTTCGCGACGATCCTTGAGGGCCAAACGCTGTCGCGCAACGAGTTCGGGGCCAAGATGCGCGAACGGTCAGCGGCCCTGGTGGTCAACCCAGCGGAGCGCCCGCAGTTGATCGACCGGACGACTCCAGAAGCTCAGGCGGCGGGGGAAATGGCGTTCGTGGTGCGTTGGCCGAATCGGCGGGGCGGCATCGACCTGGACTGACCGTTGGGCAGCTTGCCGTAACCAATGGATCACGGTAGTATCGCCGGGTGATCAACGGACATTTCAGCGAACATTGGCGAACCGCCGGCATTCCGGCTGGTGGTGTGAGTAGCGGGCGTGGCTTCACGATCTCGTGGCAAAACGGGCCACTGGGTGTGGGCACACAGCGGCGTGAGCCCAACGGTGCATTCGTCGAGGATGTGATCCAGGCAGTGATCAGCCGGATCAACGAGTACCAAGACTCGTGTTTTTCGTGCGACGAGAATGCACTAGCGCTCTACCACCTCCGGCTGGCAGCGGAGGCATTGGACAGCCGAACGACGCGCAGGCAGGCGGAGGCCGTCGAGGGCACACATCGGGTGGGAAAATGAAGCGCGAAAAGCTGAGAATCGAGAGCGATGGGACGGGCATGGGCACAAATCTCATTGTGGGCGACACCCAGATTGACGGGGTGAAGTCACTGAGATTCGAGATTTCGGGGCGCAGCGGGGTTGCCAGGGTGACCATGGAAATCGAGGCGGGCCTCTGGCTGGACGCCGAAGTCGTGCGGCACGGCGAGCTGCCAGCCAAAGATCTGGATGATGATGATGAGGGGTGTGACGCGCAATGAGTGCAATCAGCCTGCTGTCTGGGTTCATCTTCGCAGCGCTCACTGCCCTGCTCGCTCACAAGGTGCTCATGGTCGTCTTTGAGCGGATGACCATGTGGCTCTATTTGCTCTTTGTGCTCTCTGGGACCGCTGTAGGATTCTTCGGCGGCGCACAGCTTGCCACGGAAATCCTGACAAGATTCCCGGCGAGCTCACCGTGAAGGCCGGTGACATTCTGTGGTTCGTCGGAATCGACAGCGAAGATGACAAGGAACCTGCGCAGTTCGCCACATGCACGGGCCGCAAGTTCAGCGGGTACGTGTGCGCCACATTGGCGTCGGGCCGACACGTCGTGCGGCCACAGAGCTGCTTTCGCAACTTCGAAATCGATGCCCAGGGCTCGAACACTGGAGACAAACGATGACCATCGACAACCGAGATGTTGACCCGGACAAAGTGTTGGCGGCACTCGGGGCCGAAGGCGCGCTTGAGGTCGGAGACCCGTCCAAGCCCGTGACCTTCATCGAATGCTTCCGGCTCAAAGAGAAGCTTGGCCGCCTCACGCGTGACGCGATGATCATCGGAATCCTGTGGAACGAGAACATGAGCCTGCGGATCAAGCTCAAGGAACAAGGCAAGGCATGATCAACTACCAAGAAGAAAGGATCGAGCGGATTCGAGCTGGATTGGCTGAGGCCAGAACGTCCACAAAGCCACTCGACACCACATTGATGATCATCGACATGCAGTGGATGCTGGATCTGTTGACTCAGACCGACAGTTCGCCATCGATCATCGCCAAGCCCATCATTGAGCCCAGGGTCTGGGTTGGCGCGCCGCTCGTGACGAAGCATTGGTCGTGGAATTGGGAGCAGAGAGGCCGGTGGATCTTCATGGGCATGAGCCCGCTGAATCCGAATGACATTTTCGTGCCCCCCGGGGCTCCACAGCCCAAGCAACCCCCCGGGCCACCGGACACGCTCAAATCATGCAAAACAGTCGACTGGCGATGCGAAACAGTAGACTGGCGTTGGAGACGATGACCGACGACCGAACCGTGGAACCGCTGAGCACCGAGCTGATCGACGCCTGCGTGCAGGAAGGGCTGGCAATCCTGAGCCGTGATTCGATATTCACCGAGGTCCGCCGGCACTGGCAGGCGCAGCTGCTCGGTGTGCTCGTGGCCCGTGGCGAGCAGGTGCATGACCGACACGAACTCGCCAGGTTGCGGTGCGAGTGCGCCGAGATGGCAACCGAGTGCGACGCGCTCAAGGGCCAGCTAGCCATCGCGACAAGCAACCTGGAGCTGATGGCCAACGTCAACAGGCAGCTGATGCTCGAAATCGCCGACGCGCGCATTGAGAAGAGCCAGGAACGGCAAGCCGTCATGGCCGCGCAACGAGAGCCCGACCGCGAGTTCGATGTAGCCGACTTCGCGGCCCGAGCGGTCACGGAGTGGACCGACGACTTGTCGCCGGCGTCCAATCTGAGCAGGCACGATGTGACAGCCCTGGAGACGATCATTGCTGTGGGCATCGACACGGCCCGTGGCCGGCTCTGACGGCTTGTGGTAGGGTCGTGACAAGGTCGAGGCCCAGAGAAACCTGTCCGGGCGGGGCGGATGAACTGGGTCGAGGTCTCGGGGCCGTAAGCGGGTAAAGCCGCTGCGGCTTCGCCAATTCTGCGTGGTTGATGGAGAGCTTGATCCCGCGGTAGGGTAGCAGGATGACCCCGCCGACAACCCTGAAGGTGGCTTCAGCCACGCCGAATGAGCAGACGGTGGCGACGCTCAAGCGATGGCTCGCGGACGCTGAATCTGGTGAATTGCGCGGTATTCTCCTGATCGGCCAGGTGACCGGCAGTCGGGTCCGCCGTGCCTACGCCGGCGAGTACACCTTCCCGGAGCTGACCCACGCCTGTGAGCTGGCCAAGCACGACTTGCTCCATGCGGCGATGGAATTCGACGAGGAGCTGGATCAGCAATAGGCGGGGCACCGAGTCCCGGCCTGCCTCACGCTGCGGGTGTGGCGTCGCCCGAGGATTGAGGTGTCATCGAGCCTTGTCGGACGCGGGTTTTTTCGGTGGTGGATGACGCGCACTTTGGGGCGTCTGGTAGCAACGTGGGATGAGACAAGCGAGACGAAGGTACCGATGCCCCCATTTTGGCTGTGCGGTCGCAGCGAGCTCACGGTGGCACCTGTGGAAACATGTGAATGGCGGCTCACAGTTCGGGGGCCATGATGGAGCATCGCCGATCGATGGGACGCCGTGCGCCGTGGACAACTCAGTGGTTGACTCACCCCGTAACCGGTGGGTAACGTGCAGTGATGCAGAGCGATGACGCCGACCGGGCGCGAATCCAGGAGATTGGTCGCTATTTGGCCGAGAGCCGCGGGCACGACAGCCGGATTGACATTGCGAAAATGCGAGCCGACTTCGAGTGGTTGGTGAGCTACTCCCAGCGGATGCTTGGTGACCAGCCGGCCGAGACCGACAGTTTGGCCGCGCCCATGATCAACCCGGGGCATGTGCCGAAGCCAGTGGGTGTATCGCAAAATGATGCTTGCACTCTCCCAAGGCGTTGGCTCGGAGATCCCAGCCCGGCGGTCTTGCATTGGCGGTGGCTTGGCACCGGAAAGTGGGTGCTGAAATCTTCCAGGATCTATGATGGCGATGTGTATGTGCCAGGGCCAGCACCGTCGCCGAAGGATACCACTCTCAGCCGTGTAAATGCGCCACTGTGCAGCGAGATTCATTGGGACACATCGCAGCTGTCGCATGTCGTATCGACGGAGATGGCTGTCGATCCTCGCGACCGCCCAAGGGTCTGGAGGGGTGCACGGAGCGCGAAGGTGTCGCATTGGGTGTGGGGCTGGGCCTCGAGCGATAGGGTGTGGATAGACCATCGCAGTATGCGGCAGCGTCTCGGATTTGACGACATCTTCGTCCGGGGCACGGCCCCCAAGCCGACCGAACCGCCAGATTTCACCAGCGGGCTGCCAAGTTGCAAGGAGATTGACTGGTGAGGCAGATGACGGGCATTTTGTACATTCGCGCCGAGGCGGAGATGGTCACGAAGCTGCGAGCCATGCGGGAGCGTCACGGCGACAAGTCTGTGTCCGCGTTGATTCGCCGGCTGTTGCGTGAGCATGTTGAGCGGGCGCTGAAGGAAATCGACGGATGAGAGGCAGTCCGGAGGAGCCATGTACGTGCACCAACATGCAGCCCGGCGGGGAGTGTGTGGCGTGCGAGGTGTGGGTGTGCAAAGTCTGCCTGAAGCAATGGGGCTGGCACGAGAGTGGGTCCGATGACGACGGTGGAGTGTGTGACGAGTGTTTTGGTCGTGACGAGGGCGCGCGCAGGCGCACCGAAGCTCTGAGGGACCGGGTGCGCGCGCTGAGGCGGATAACGCTGGGGGCTGGGCGATGAGTACCCTGTCAAACGAAGGCAGCCACCAGGTAACCGCGCTGCCCACCTGTCCAGCACCGCAATGGGCGTTGACGGAGACGCATGATGATGACCCCCGCTGGATATATCGACTGTGGATCTGCGATTGCTGTGGCGAGCGGTGTGGCGCTGGGGAGGCACACGACGGCCATAACCGTGAGATTTGCCGATATGGCTGGGATGAGGATGCGGTTTATGCGGCCGTCAAGCAGAGCATCCCAGCAGTGGCGAGCGATGGTCCACAAGCGTTCCGTGTGACGATCGATGTCGTGTACCGCAGAATGTCGTCGCCCGTGACCGCGACCGAGATTCAGGCGCACATCGCCGAAGAGTTTTCGGCGGCCGGATTCCCCGGGATTGTGCTTGGGCACTCGCTGGCGGTCGTCCAACTGGGTCAGCGCGAAGCCGAGGCGCTCGAAGCCCAGATGGTGGCGTCGGAGCCGGGATTTCCGACTGACAACTTGCCGTAAGCTGCGGGTTGCGAGTAGAGTCGATGGGATGCACGAACAACCCATCACTCCGCCGAGCACCGAACCCCTCCACCCAGTGTTTGCGCCCTCACGCCGCTCGACGTCGGTACCCAAGTCGATGCCCAAGTGGTCGCGGCGAAAGGTGCCGGCATGAACGGCACTGCGGCACCAACCAGCAAGACGTGGATGAGCATGGTTGCCGATGGCATGGCCTACACTCTCGGCGCGCTCATCGTGCTGTCGCTGTGGACCGTCGCTACGACCTTCGTGGTCGTCTCGATGGGCATCAGCAAACTCACCGAGAGCAGTGGGCGCAGCGAGAGCAGCTACCTCGACAGTTTGACGCCCGAACGACGGGCGTTCATCGAAGAGCTCGGCCCAAGCATGGCGGATCCGTGAGCGTGATGACCAAGCCACCTGACCCGAGCCCAGCTCTGGCCCGCTTGCTGGAACGGGCAGTCGCCAGTGGGGATGCTGTGATGATCGCGGATGTGGGTGCGGTCTGGGCCGCGATGGCGTACGCAGTATCGCTGGCGCTCCAGGCCCAGGGGGCCACAGAGGCAGTCGCGTCCATATCAACGCTGGAGAACAACTCATGAGCCGCAGTGGGTACAGCTGCGACTGCGAGAACATCGGTTTGTGGCGTCAAGCTGTTGAGCGCGCTGTGAAGGGCAGACGCGGGCAAAAGGCGCTCGCACTGATAACCAAAGCCCTCGACGCGATGCCCGACAAGCAACTCGCGGCAAACTCATTCCAGTCAGATTGCGGCCCGTGCACATTTGGGGCCCTGGCTCAGCTTCTGGGGATCGACACGAGCGACCTGGAAGCCAAACCCGGACTCGATGAGGATTACGTCGATCGTGATGAAGTCGGAAGGCGCTTCGACGTTGCGCCGTCGATGGCCGCCGAGATCATGTTCCTCAACGACGAAGGCTGTGTGTACAGCGAATCACCGGCGCAGCGTTGGCAACGGATGCGCAGGGTGATCGACGATATGATGGAAGGAAGATGGCACGCATGAATGCAATTGACTTTTGTTTTTGGCTTCAGGGATTTTACGAAATCTCCGGGAAAACGATACTCACACCAGAGCAGTCGGAAATTGTGCAACAGCATCTCAACCTGGTGTTCAAGCACGAGATCGACCCACTGCGAGAGAGTCAAACCAAGACTCCGGCGTCGCAGTTGAACCAAGCGCACCATGGATCTGGCAACGACACCTTGGTGCGGTGCTGATGATTGACAAAAACAAACTGGAGCGGTGGCGTATGCAAGCAGAAAATGACGCGCAGGCCGTTTGCGAGAACGCCTGTGAGTCAGTGCCAGCGCTGATCGATGAGCTTGATAGGCTCGAACATGCACTCTCTGACGCGATGGGGCTCACCGAGGGCCTGCAAATAGCGTGTGACGCTCTTAGGACGGAGCGCAACGCCGCACGAGCCATCGCTCGCGTGCTCGCGCACGCATACTCGACAGGCAATGCGCCACCGCAACGGATGGTCGGTGATGCTCTTGGGTTTGATGTTGACCAGAGAGTAGAGAAATCATGAACATTGAAATGTGCTTTATTTGCGATGAAGCAACTGGCAATGCTGGCGTGCATGATGGGTCGCTATTCGGCGAAGATGGCCGCGGGCCATATTGCGAGGGCTGCTGGGATGGGCGTGCTGATATTGCAGAATCCCGCATCGCCGAACTCGAAGCCGAAGTCGAGCGCCTGCGAGACACGAGCCTGGTCCGGACGATGGGCGATGCTCCAACGGACGGGACTGAATTTATTATCCTCATCCGTGCCGGGAAAAACGCGCATTTCCGTGACGGAGGGGGTGGCGGAGATGAGGTCACTTGTGAGGGATGGGCGATTGGCTGGCTTCCGATGCCAGGGAGCGATGCGAAATCATGACCACTAGACGAATGCAGGTGGAGTACATCGTCGACAAAATCGTGAGCTATGCTGGCGACATGGTTATGGACGTTCCCGACGACGTTCTATCCGACAATGGCGCGATCAGTATCAACTGGGTGCGCGAGAACCTCCCGTTCGAGCTCATGGAGATTGCAGACGTGGATATCCGAGATGAGGGCGCTGGCGGATACGAGGATGCCATGGCAACACCGGTCGCAGATGACGAGCCGCTCACCAAAATTCCACTCACTGACTACCAGCGCATTGCCAAGTTGCGCAAGCAAGTCCGAAAATGGAAGCGCAGGGCAAAATTGGCCACGAGCCCGAGGCCGATGTCAGGCGCCCCACGAGATGGTAGGCGCATATTGGCCGAGAACCGCGACGGGGATTGGCACGACTGGCGGTGGGATGATCGCGCCGAAAAGTGGGTCCACGGCAGAGAGCCGACGCGGTCATGGGTCCGCGATGGTGGGCTCAGACACTGGATATGGCCACCGCTGGAGGAAAAATCATGAATTATGTGTTTTCAGCATTGGCCATGATTGGAGCATTCGTCTTTCTCATGGAGGCGGTGACAGATCACCGCAACGTGATGGTGAACAGGCTGATGTGCTTTTTGTTTTTCATCGTGTCGATTATTTGTGGTGGTGGGCTTTCGCCGCTGGTGTGCACATGATCAGGTCTAAAAAATGGCCAGATCGCGTGCCGATGAGGCATGAAGTGATCGAGTTCGAGGACGATGGGCAGTGGCGCTCGGGGACGTTCGACGATGGCCCGGCATGGCCATCGCCAGTGTGGCGCGTAGAGTTGACATCAGGCCAAGAGTGGCTTCCATGTTGGGCGGCCCCGGTCTGGCGGCGGCTCGCGCCAAAACTCACGGATGACGAGTTCCAAGGGCACGTCCGTCGCATTGAGGCGCTGGAGCGGGAAAACCGGCAGCTCAAAGTCGCGCTCGCGGCAGCGGTCAAGGATCTGATGGGCAGCACCAAAACGCTGCCAGATGACGCGAGCCGATAGGCGCGGCGGCCCGACGGCTTGGACTCTCCGCTTGCCGCAACCCAGTAATTGCAGGTAGGTTTGGTCGTGGCGAGCAACGAGATTGAACGAGTCAACAGGATGGCTAGGCGGCTGCGTGAGCTCGCTGAGCCCGTGAAGTACCCGCCGGCCAGCTGGACCACGGGTGGCACGTACCGATGCGCTGGCGACCACGTGAGCGCCGGCTGCACGAAGCTCATGAACTGCGTTCGCGAGGGATGTGGCGAAGCTGCGATGTGGACGTTCCCCGAGGACGCGGACGGCCCACTGGGGGTGCAGCGGTGAGATTCCACGGCAACATTGATTATGAGACAGGCACTGTCTCGTTCGGCGGCGTCGGGCTCGACTTCAAGGAGTTTTCTGACGCCTTTGCATGGCTGTCGCGAGTGCACCGTTGGATGGTTGAGGCCGACATCGAGGCCAGGGGCGGCAACCGGTGGGAGTTCGCGCCAGCAGTTGATGGCGCGCTGCCGATAGCGACATTGATGCGCGGCGGGACATTGGTGGCGTCACTGCACATCGTCCGAATCACGCCGCGCAGACACAGCCGGTGCGCATCATGCGGGATGGTGCTTGAGCCAGGCGTCTCGTGTTGGAAGCAAGGCCCGGGGCAGCACAGCGGGCACTCGGCCGATCGTTTCTGCGAGAGATGCGTCGAAGACGGGTGTGCTCGCAGGGCGCCAAAACTTCAGCTTGTCATGGGAGGTGTAGAATAAAATGGGCATCGGAGGAGATTCATTTCATGTGCTTGTGCAACTTGCTGAAGGTCTCGGCCTGCCTGGCCAGTTCGAGGAGGCGTTTGATGTCGGCAATGCAGTCAAGCGCGAGATCAACCGTCTGCGCCGACTTGCTGGTGAGCCTGAGCCGTTCAAGGTCGATGAGGATGACGAATAATGCCGCCACGAATGTCCAACTATGACGAGCGTGATGACCAGCGCGTTCGCGATGAGTTTGGCGCAAAGCTGCGCGAGCTCCGGACAGCCCACGGCATGTCGCAGCAGGAGATGTCAGCCTTCGTTGGGATTTCGCGCTCACTGGTCGAGGCCGTCGAAACTGGGCGCAAAAACGTGACTGTTGTGACCGCGTATCGCATGGCTGATGCGCTTGGCATCTATCCGTTGGATCTGTGGCCGAAATGACCCCTCCTGATCGAAAATTACATGCGCGCATCGAGGCTGCCCTGCACGAGCTACTCAAGCCGGAGATTGGTGGGATGCTGACCGACGCCAGGCGGGCCGAGTTCAAGGCGCGTGCCGTCGGATTCTTGGATTGGTATGCGCAGGAACACCGACTGAATTCCGTGCCAGGAGTTGTCGACGCGACTACCGATGAAGATGTGCGGCGCGGCGTCATTCGCCTGGACCTCGTGTACCCGGATTGTGTCGCGCAACTTGTCGATGGCCTTGGGCCCGCGCCAGAGTGCGAAGTCTGTGGTCTACACGAGGAGTGGTGGCCTGATTGGAATACCTGGATTTGCACCTGCCTTGCCAACCCAGGGCCATGCCTCGAAAGTGAAGCAATGAACAAGTCGCCATCAAGCATCCCCCGTCCGCCATATACCTGCCCGCAACAAGTCCCGACTGAAGAATCAGGGGATGATGATGGGGATATTTTGGTCCTGAATGCGCATGAGCAATCTTTCCGCTGGGTTCGTCTGCGAATTGTACAGAAGCTGCCAGACGGGACGGTCTGGGTGCCAGGGTGCGCCAAGTTCTTCAACGATTGGTTCATTTGTGATCGTCGACTAGGGACCGCCGAGAAACGAAAACTGGCAAATGCGATGATGCTGAAAGACCCATGATCGAGCCATGCCGACCGTGTTGTTCCAAGCCGGATATTGTGCTCGACTACGACAAAATCGGGTGCGGCCATCTGGCCTCGCGGGATTGGTCGGTGCAGGCCACGACGTGGCGTTGTCGCGGGTGCGGGCGGACCAAGGCGGTGGAGGGCCGGTGGAAACGTGGGCCGGAGACGATGTTGGTGTAGACTGCCCTCGATGGGCGACTTCGACATCGTCTACGCCGATCCGCCATGGGGCGGCTACACGTCATTTGGGACGGCCAAGATCGACTACAAGACGATGTCGACTGAGGAGCTGCTTGCCCTCCCGGTGCGTCAGTGGATGGGCAAACGCTGTCTCATGTTCGTCTGGGTGACTGCGCCACTGCTGTTTGGGCAGCAGGCGACCGTGATCCAGGGCTGGTGTGAGCAGCACAAGCTGACCTACCAGGGCATGCCCTACGTCTGGATCAAGACGACCAAGAACGGCAAGCCCATCGGCGCCTCGGGGCCAAGGCCACGCCTGGTGAAGCCGGTGACTGAGTTCGTGGTGGCGCTGAGCACTGTGAAGAGCGGGCGCACGTTTCCGCTGCTCACCGAGAGCCAGAAGCAGTGCGTATTCGCGCCGAAGCCCAGGACGCACTCGCGCAAGCCACACCGTGTGCGCGAACTCATCGTCGAGCTGCTCGGGGACCGGCCGCGGATCGAATTGTTCGCGCGTGAGAAGATCGAGGGCTGGTCGGGCTGGGGCGACGAGTATCCGGCGGGTCACCTGGGTGAACGGTGGGATGGCGACCAACGCGTGATTGTTGGGGATCACGAGGTTGTGTAACCCAGCGATTGCGTGTAAGTCGTGTACATGGGGGCCATCAACATGTACTGGCCATACGTCAGGAGCCGGACGAAGGTTGGCGCATCCACTGATCTGTAGCGATGCGCGATGAAGCGCCAAGCCTTGTCCGCTGTCACCATGGGCGCCCACGATCGCTTCGGTGCACTTAGTGTCAGCTCGAAGACGAGAATGTGCGCTTCAGCGTGCAGATGGCGTTTGGCGCCCGGGTCCGAAGCCTCCGAGAGTCTGCCGACCTGACTGAGCGCGAAGTTGCCAACGCGATCGGCATCTCGCTGTCAAAGTTTTGCGCGCTCGAAGCTGGGCGCGAGAATGTGCGACTCTGGGACATCTACCGACTCGCCAGGGCGCTGGGGTGCCAGCCGAGCGGATTGATGCCATAATGGACTTCGGAGGCGAGTCGTTGCCAGTCTCCACACCCTTTGAGCGACCACCGTGGGTCCACGGACATTGGGTGAAATCAACGGGCTGACACAC
>Ga0307377_10006901_pt1 | contig 11804 bp, 13 predicted proteins | sample TR3MG_FD_202535 | JGI IMG/M metagenome (GOLD analysis project Ga0307377, IMG submission 202535) | Soil microbial communities from Risofladan, Vaasa, Finland - TR-3 | ecosystem: Environmental > Terrestrial > Soil > Coastal area > Acid sulfate soil | place: Finland: Risofladan, Vaasa | collected...
GGTACCGACGCTCATCATCGTTAGTAACCCGCAGGTTAGTTCGGGCTTTCTTTTTCGGCTTCTTCGTTTCGATCACTTTCGCATGGATCAGTTTCGGCTTCGCTCCCAGATTTGTCCTTTCCAGAATCACCACACCCAACGCTGAGAAGCCCGGGTCCACCCCCATCACTATCTGGTGATCCGATTGCGTCCACTTCTTCCGCACCAACTTCACTTCCCGGCTCACTGGCGTTCGCTTTGGCTTGTCCATAGATCTCCCTCATCAATGAATTCACTTCTCCCGGACGCACAGATACCGACCGCAAAAAGTGGATGTTGTTGGTTACCAGGATAACAGGCTTTCCCATCTCCTTTTCCAGTTGCTCCATCAACATGACAGAAGCCGCCTCAGTCATCATCAAAGGGACACTGACAATCACATGCTTATCGATTTCCCCCTGAATAACGAACCCCGGATCTTCCCCAACATCACCGTTTAATTGGGGTACGTCTGGGTCTCTGGGTTTCAGGGGGACTAAATGATAAATCTTCCCCACTGGTGTCTTCCGCCGGGACTTCGTTTTCTTGACCATTATCAACCTCCACAATCGAACTACGTTTATTCTCTTTACGGACTACTATCCGATGTTCAAAAGCTGCCTGGAACTCGGTGTCGTGCTCCACAACAAACATCGAACTCTTCTCTTTCGACAACGTGATCAGCATATCCATTACCGCTTCTTTTCCCGCCTGATCCAGATGCCTAAACACCTCATCCAGAATGAGCAGATCATATGACTGCTTTGCCCTGGAAGCGATAAGTCTGGAAAGTCCGAAGTCGATGGCAAATGATATGCGCTGCTTCTCACCACCCGACCACGAACGGAAATTCCGCTCTGTTATTGTTCCGTCCGGATTCCACCGGCACACCCGAACGTCCGGGCTATTGATGATCTTCTTGGATTGCGTCTGCTTCACCGCCTCAAACTGAACCCAGATGGTCCCGCCGGTTAACAGCCGCACCCACTGGTTCGCTGCATCGGTCAACTCCTGAAGTCTGGAATCCAGGATGTATGACTTGAGACCCTTGGGACCAAACGCCTCCACCCAGAAATCCAGGTAAGCCGTCTCCCCTTGAGCCGCACCCAACCGCGCCTCAACCTCCTTCAGCTCCACCCGCCGCCGGTCCAACCGATCCCTGTGCTGTGTCTCCTGCTCCACATAGGGATTCGCCTCCACAACTTTTCGATCCACCATCGCTTGCACGCGCACCAATTCAGTCTCTGCGGACGTGATCTGTTGTTGCACCCCAGAAGCCGCAGAAGCCTCCCGCTTCAACAAATTGACTTCCGCAATCTTACCGCTGCGTAAAGTCTGGAACTCCGCCTCCCGCATCCGCAGGCCCGCTTCATGGGACTCCCTGGTTGCCCGGCACTGATCGAAAACCGTATGGGCCTCCTGTGCCTTCAAATCGACTTCATTCTTCTTTGCGATCAGCTTCGCCAACACGCCCTGCAAATGCTCCCCAGTTACCACCTGATAACACTCCGGGCACTCACCCGCCTGCTTACTCTGGGCATCATAAATCGACCGCTGCATCATCGCCACATGAGAATCAACCACACTCATCTTTTTGGCAGCCTCCTGCTCAATGCTATAGACGTGATCCAGCGCAGTCCGGTCTGGAGGGACCATACCCGCCAACACACGCTCAATCTCTTCCCATTGAGCCTGTAGGTTACCCACGGGGACAAAGGACTTCTGGAGCCCGTCCAGCCGCTCTGAACACGCCTGAAGTGAAGCATGCAATCCCAGAACCTCCTGATTCCGGTTCATCTCCCACTCACTAATCTTACCTGAGAAATCGGTTCGTTCCAGCTGATCCACCAACTCCCGCATTGAATGGGCTTTGGCCTCATCCTGTGCCCGCACTTGCTCCCCCGCTTTGCGCTTCTCCTTCACCTGATCCAAATAGACATCGATCTCATCCAACTGCAAAATCTTGGTAAGAATCTTCATCCGCTCCACATCGGTGCTCTCCGCATAAGTGACCAAATCCGTCTGCCCAAAAAGAACAGCCGCATGGAACACATCACGGTCCAGACCCAGAAAGTCTTCCACCATCCGCTGGGTCTCTTTCATGTCCAGAGCAGAACAGTCTGACCCATCCAGGATGAACTTGAGCGATCCAGACTTTTCGCGCTCACGAATAACCTGCCCGGCCTTCCCGTCATCGGCAGTCACAAAAGTATGAACCCGACACAACTTCGATTCCTCATTGCGCACCGAATCGGCCTTGTCATCCCGGGGAACCTTCCCGAACAAACACCAATCCAGTGCATCGAAAATGGAACTCTTACCCGCACCGTTACTGTTCATTCGGGGCTCATCCTGGTTGTCACCCATCACCAATGTGAGCCCACGATCTGAAAAAGAGAAGGTATGCTCGCCATAGAACGGGCCATAACCCTCAATGCTTATTGACTCAATCTTCATAGGTCTCCCCAGTTCTGGCTCTGCGCCTTGCGATCTTCAGCAATACGAAATACCCGGTCAAATCTTCTTCCGGATCTTCCCCCGCATTATTACCCCGCGCCAACCTGGATAACTTGTCATCGATGCGGACCTTCAATTGCTCAATAACATCGGCCTTACTCAAAATACGAACTGGGTTCAAAGCCGAATCCCCATATGCCTGATTCTTTGAAATCAGCATCGCCTCAACTTCTTCCAGCACTATCCGCAAATCTTTTCTGAATTGATCAGTCATGCCGCCCTCAAACTATCGAAAATTTCCATTAACTTTTTCTTGTCCAGACTTCCCGAAAGCTGGTCCACGTATTTCTGGACGTAATCGTAAAAGGTAGCTCCCGACTGCATACCCAGCCGCTGGGCACTAGACTCCACCTGCGGGGTTATGATGCAATTCGCCCCCGTCTGAGAGAACAACCGATTGAGATCGCCCGCATCCATGTCTGGAGCCGCTATCCCACGGACCTCATCGCCGGGCTGTATGTCCGGCAATGCTCTGTTTCCAGAATTTGTATCGATGACTCCCAGATTGTGATAGCACTTGCCCCATCGCGTTTGTATCCACCCGGACTCCTGGGTTTCGTTGTCCCAAAGCATGTAACCCTTCTCCTGCCCGGCCTCATCCGCTTTGGTCTGGTAAGGCGAGCCCACATAGAATATCCCGCCAACCATCTGCGTCTTGTGATAGTGCCCACTGAAGACCCGCCAATCGACAAACAAATCCGGATCAATCCCGTCTTTGTTGACCGCGTGGTTGTTCATGAGCGCACCCTTCGCAGCCAGATGAGCCCACACAACTTTCGGACTGTTCTCTATCCCGGGAATCCCGAACGCAGCCCCCACATCCGCGTCATACTTCCGATACGGGATCCACAAACCAAACTCATTGCAAGTTGGTTCTGTGAACACCTGAACTCCGGATATTTTACCCAGAGCCTCCAACGCATTCTCACCGCTCACGTTGATCTGATCGTGATTGCCTGGAAGTAGTAGGGCTCGACCGTGGTTGTGCGTGAACTCTTCCAGAAAATTAAGGAGCCGATTCTGCAACCGAACGCTCACCGCATACCGCAGATGATAAATGTCACCCAGGCAGGCAAGCGTGAAGTCGCGCTCTTTCAAAGCCAAAGCCGCCAACGATGGCAGCACCTCATTGAAAACTGTGTCTTCACTCTCATCCCGCAAATGTAAATCCGAAAAAACGATCATTCCTCACCTTCCTCAAATGGTGCAAACGAATACCCCATCGGCAATTCCTTTGGTGGAGTGAAAAGTATCTCATCGATCTCCGCCCCCTCATCTGGAAACAAAGCCGGTCCCGTGAACGTCCCCCGCCTGCCATCCTTCATCACTATAATCACTGACTGAAAATGTGAAGCCTTTTCCAACCTACGATCAGCACGCCCGCAGTACACACACTCCTTGAGCACTGCGTTTCTGGGGTTGCCGCAAAACTCGCACACGACTTGCTCATCCCCCATCGACATCTTTATTCCCAACGAAATACCGTAGAACCACTTGGTTCTGGCAGTAAATAAAAGAGAGCGACTTCTACCCCGGACCTTCGACCGAATGATCCAGCCTTTGCGCTCAATATTGCGCAGATGATCCATCACCGCATTTGTAGAGATGCCACCGAACTTTTTACCGATGTCTCTATACGCGGGCATGATTTCGTTTTCCTTGTGGTAGTCCACAATAAAATCCAGAATCGACCGCTGCCGTGGGGTTAGCCCTTTCAACTGGTTTTGTCCTCCCGCGCCTTAATCGCTTTCCGCAACTGATCAGCTAAAACAGGAGGAAGCTTTTTCAAAAGATGAGTTATCGCCTCAGGAGGTAACTTATCCAAAAGATCTTCCGGATCATCCCCGATACTGACAGTTGCATCCGATAACATCTCCAACCCATCAAGCAATGCACGCTTCATTGTATCCCGGGCATCCAGGGACCGAATGATCTCCAGAGCGGAAGCAAGCTCCGCCCGGATCGGGATTAAACCAAACTCACCCGTACCCAAGGCATGAAAAACAGAAAAGAAGCAATTGGCGAACGCGGCAATCTCCCCATCATCCCCATCTACAGCCTTCTGCCTGACTGCTTCCACCTTCATTGCGATCTCCTTAAAAACTTTACGATACTCCCCACAATCTTCGCAATCACACCCATTAACAATACTGGTTATCCCTGGCATCAATCCCACCCTTTCTTTCGCGCAAACCACTCCGACACCACAAGATCCCCCTTCTGACCATTTTTCCAGACTTCAGATTCCGCCTGAACCTGGGACTGGGGGATCCATGTATCCTCATCCAGATTTTCAGACTTAACCAGAATCGCATCTTGCGTTTCGTGGATCACCTCCACATCCTCAATTATATGACCACTCATTTCTTCTCCAATTTCGCAGCTTTCCCCCAGTGTCCATCAACCTTCCGTCCGCCCCTAAGTATCGCGCCGGGACGGAACGCTGGCTTCCCTATCACCGGGGCATCCACGCCCCGATTCATGCGCTCTCCACACTTCCCGCACACAATCACTTTGGTATCCCGCTCCTTTATCCGAACAATGTACTCTTCTTCTTCGCCACACTCACATTTGTAGGTATAAATAGGCATTACGGTAAACTCCCATAGACCGAAACCAACCGGGGGAACAGCGTCTCATCTTCTTGGCATTTCCCGGCAAGCCCGTTCCATCCCTGGAACTTGATAATCTCCCCGTCCAGATTTAACGCAGACCACCCACCTGAAATAATGATAAGCCCCGCGCTTGCGAACTTGGTATAAATCGACCAGATGTTGTCAATTCCGATTCCAGACAATAGGGCAACCCTCGCTTCCGCGTATGGATTACCCAGTCTGTTCTTTGCCAGCTTCACGCCAATTTCACGACCCAGCACAACACCATCGCTGCGCTTCACCAGGCTGGATGGATAGAGCTGAAGACGAATACTCGACAGGAGGCGAACCGCAGACCCACCATAGGTTTCCGTCTTCGTGCCGAATCCCCTGGTGTCAATTTTCTGATACTCATGATTGCAGATTACCAACGCAATTTTCGTATTGCCCAACCGGTCTGGGATGAGGCGGCATGCTTCGTGTAGAATCTTTGCCGCACCCGCAATCCTGCTCTCCGCTTTCTTTTCTTCACCCGTCTTCTTGTCCGTGGTAATCGCCAACTCTTTAGCCACCTCATCCCGTGTGGCTGTTCCCCCCAGCGCATCCCAACCAATGACCACGGGAACATCCGGGTAGTTGGTTGCCCAATAATCGATGGTCCGATAGAAGGACATCAACACGTTCTCAACGTGCATCTCACCCCGCTTAAACTGGAGGTAATGCAGCTTTGAGGGATCAACGCCAATCGCCTGGGTGTACCGAATATCCCGGGCTCCTTCCGTATCGGCAAGAACCGCCTGCCCGCCCATCCGCTGTACTTGCGCAAACAGATGATCCAGCAACGTGGACTTGCCGATATGAGGCGGCCCATAGATCTCAGTGGTCCTACCGCAAGGAACACCCTGCCCGTTAAGAAGCCGATCCAATTCCAGACTTTGCGTGGAAATGTGGAGTTTAACATTGGCCAAACAGTCATCATCGGCCAAATTCAGAACCTCAACCGCGCCCCGGGCGGCCTTCTTAATGACCTCCTGGTACTCCTTTACAGGATCCTTCCGAATCTTCGTACCTTTGGTTCGGGACTTGGCTTTGGTCGGCTTCTTACTTGTCCGCCTCACCGGGGCTCTTTTCGGTTTAGCTTTGGGCATCACTTACTCGCTAACTGGCTTTGCAACTGCTCCATGGTTTGTGCCGGGGCACCGGTTTGCTGGGGGCTAACCACACTGGCGACTTGCTGGCACTGACCCAGTATTTCCGGGGGACACTCCCGACAAAGGTTGTCTTCACCGTTGAACTTCCCAAAACATCGCTCACGCCCACCAGGGAGCCCCTGTACTGCCGGTTGCGTGCCCGGTTGGACCACCGGGGGAGCCGGGGCAGGGGGAGCCGCCTGTGGGCCTCCTGTTACCGGCTGGCGTAACGGCTGGTTATACGGAGCTGGATACGTCGAAGGTGGTGGCATCATCTGTGGTGAGGATGCCCCCACGGGAGCACCTGTTTGAATGTTGGGTGCCCCCATGGGGGTTGGTGGGTTGTAGACCGGAACCTGTTGAGAAGGCTGCGGTTGATACGCATTTTGTGTCGGGTTGCTGCTCACCGGGGGAGGCATCACTGGATCAACCTGCATCCCGGGGGGAGGCATGTACACCGGAGAACTGGGGGTGCCCACCTGTGCCGGGGGTCGGTACGGGTTGGGATAAGCAGGTTGCGCACCCACAAGCGGAACGCCTGCGGGAATCGGGAAACCCATCTCATTCACCGCCCGGACCATATCCTCATGGGTGGCCACCTTATCCAGTGTATCCAGATCATACAGATTCTGAAGTACCGGGTAAAACTCCACCGGTAAGGGCATCGGATCCATATCCAACGCGCTGTACTCGACATCCATATTTTCCGGGCCGGTCTTCCGCCGTTTCAAACGCAACGGTCTCCCCCGCCAAGGATCAACAATGTTCACCGCTCCACCCCGTCCCTCAACCAGATCACCGATGGCCTTGTGCAACTGTGACCCGGCACCCAGGATGAACGGACGCATCACACCGGCACCATCGAAGTGACCCGGGAAGTTGTCCATGAGCACCACGTTGTACAGGAATTGCTTGCGCACCCGACCGATGGTCTTTGCCCGCTCCTTCATCGCACCATCCGTGCCGTTGAAAGCCGCATCTCGGGCCTGGCACACCAAACATACTGCCGGTCCACCGCAACCGATACTGATCCCCCTGGGACTGGCTGTGCTTTTCCAGAAATGGCTCAACGACGGTTTGAAAATATTCTTACCAGGAGCCCACGGGGGAGCAATGTACACGGTCAGGGTGCTCTCGAAACCGATAGGTGTTCCAGAACCCCAATCACTTCCTCCCGGACCCGGGAACTTTAGAAAATTAATTCCGCCCGACTTCATCCGGTTCATCGCATCTTTGTGTTGCTGGTACGATTCCTCAACAACCGTCTCATCGACCGCATTGTAAGCCGGGATCGTACCCGGCTGGGCCTGGGGAACCTGCGGTTGCATCTGACCCTGTGGGTAACCCTGTGGGTAACCCTGTGGGTAACCCTGTGGGGGTGCCCCCGGCTGCATCTGCGGCGGCATGCCCGGCTGCGCAAATTGCTGCGGCTGCGGTTGCGGTTGCATTGCCGGTTGCTGAAATTGCTGGGGTTGCCCTTGCTGCGTGGGCTGACCCGGTTGCTGATATTGCTGGGGCTGCCCTGGTGTCTCATAATTGGGCTGACCCTGCGGATACCCGCCTTGAGGCGGCCAATTCGGATTCTGGTTCATAATGTTACCTCCATATATAACATTGCTTTTTTTGAAAAAATGGGGACTTTTATCTTGAATTTTCTAATCGCTGAATCATCGAAGTCTCCAGCATATCCTTCTTTGCACGCCAACCGTTGAGCACCAACATGGCGGCATTGTACGCTTCTTCCGCACGCTCCTGCCTTACATACCACTGTCTATAATCAGGATCTGTCCGGATGGTCGCATCAATTAATTTTTCCGATGGTTTCTTTTCCCCCTCAGGAGGTGTTGACAACACCACAAAACGACCGTCTCTCCAAATACGATAATTTCTTTCCTCAATCTCCCAGACCCTCTTACACTGGGCTACCATCCGCCCCCAGTGCATGATCTGTCCAGCCACCGTCTGCGCTTCCTCCAGAACCGTGTGCTCCCTGATAACCAGTTCTGGAACGATGCTTGCGCCCACAACTTCATACCAAGGCTCCACCTCACCGGTATCCAGAATCTTGTAAATGTTGAACGATTGAATACTCTGGATTCTGGAAATAATCCGATCTAATTCGTTTGACATATCTTCTCCCTACGCCACTGCGGGCAACTTCGCTTTGTCTGCCCAACTTTTCGTAGTGTACTCCCCATCGACAACAACCGGAATCGGGGAAAACTCTGGAAAGTCTTCCATGAGCCGCTTCACCCCGATACACACCGGCACCATCGCCTCAATGTGGCAGTCCAGCTGGATCTCATCGTGCACCGTGCTGACCAGATACGCTGGTAAATCGTTCTCTTTTAAAAACCTGGAAATCCGGACCATGCTCTCTTTCGTTAACTCCGAAGCAGTCCCCTGGATCAGCGTAGCAATCGCACGACGCTCCGCACGCTCCCGCTCCCAGTCCGTGGGGCTCATGATGTCCGGGAGAAACCGGCCACGTCCAAACAGATTCTGGAACCGACCCCCATTGCTCCGAACCTCATTCCAGAAATTCTGCCGAAACGATTTCAGCCCCGCATACCGGTTGTAAAAAATATCCAGATACTTCTCCGCATCCTCCATGGCCATCTTCGCCTGTCGGGACAGCCCCATCGCAGTCATCCCATATGAGATCCCAAAATTGATCACCTTTGACGGTCTTCTCCAGACTTTCTCTATGCTACCAAAAACCTCAAGGCTGGTACGCTCATGGATGTCCCCGCCCTTCAGGTAGTTGTCCACCATAACGGGATCCTGGGAGTAGAAAGCGATAACGCGCAACTCAATCTGGCTGTAATCGAAAAACAACCGGACCCACCCCGGTCCCCGGTTGATATAGGCTCTGCGAATCGACCACGGATCTACGCCACCGAACTCTAACTTCTTCCCGCTGTACTCGACCGCCCGGCCATCATTATCCGATGGTTGATTCTGGAAATTCGGCTGGCGACAACTAAGCCTCCCAGTGAACGTCCCGACTTGCTGAAAATCCGTATGCAGAATGTTCTCATGATCCAACCTGGAGAGAATCGACTTCGTGTACGTTGAATGCAGTTTATCCGCTTCTCTCCATTTTATGATGTGCTTCAAAACCGGATGCGAATCCGCAAAACTGTCCAGCACTTCCCGGTCAACCGACAACTGCTTATTCTTTGTCAGAGCAGTTAGATGCAAACCCAGTCTATGCTGGAGGAAATTGCGCATCTCATCATCCGAACCCAACTTGAACATATAACCACCAAGTTGGTGCTCAATCTCTTTTTCCAGACTGAAGCTGACCCCCTCCAAGGCATCACGCAAAGTACCCAGGTAATCCACATCAATCGGCAACCCCGTGCGCTCCATCTGGCAGAGAACCCCGGTCAGCTCCATCTCAGTTTCCCATATTCTGGAATACTTCGTGGGCACCCCAGCCGCATTGTAGTGCTGGTACAACCCACCCGTGAAGTCGATGTCAAAACAACCGTATGTCCCGCACAACGAAATCTCCACCTGGCTGTATCCGTACCGATCTCGATATTCCTTCACCGGTAACCGATTCTGCTTCGCCAACCGGTAAACTTCTGCCTCAACTTTCGTGGACAGATGATCCGCGTCCGTTCTTTTCAAATCATGGCTTGCGCGGAACTTGAGCCCCATCGGAATATTCTCATTGTGGAGCCGGGCAGCAATCATCGTATCGAACCGTGGACCCAGAACTTCCCAGCCCTCCCTATTGGCCATGTGCTCATCGAATTTTATGTTGTGGGCGATCTTAACCGACCGGGGATCTTCCAGTAATTTCTGGAACGCTGGTCCGATGACATTGATGTCCAGTTGGGGCTCACCCGTCTGGTGTCTGAACGGAACATAGAAACTCTGTATCTGTCCGTTCGCATCCCAAGCCCCCAAGCCCAGCCCGCAAGCGCACGCATGCTTAAACCACTCCAGCCCGCTGGTTTCAAAGTCCCAAATCAAAAACGGGGATGGTTCCAGAAAATTCATCATTCGCTGAAACGCATCCCCATCCATGATTAGATGCTTGTTGGGATAACCCGTTTCGTAATTATGAAACGCTTTTAATTGGATAGGCACTAATCAATTTTCCATGAATCAAAAACCACCTCAACGTACCCCTGCTTCTCCATATCACTGGGTTTCGGAACCAACGCTTTCCAGGCAAACCCATCCCAGAAATGAACCTGAACTACAAGATGGGTATCCGTCTCAAACAACGTAGGATACCCGGGCCAATTAACCGACTGCAACGACTGGGAAGTCGTGTTTAGGATTACTTGCCCTTTCTCCATTTCGGCTTCTTCTTCTGGAACAGCCACGCCAGTCGGAAGAATTTCGCTGCGCTCCAATTGGTCAGGTGCCGTGTTCCGTCCGGTCTCGACCCGTCCGCTCTCTTCTGGCACTGGGCTTCGTGTGTTCCCGTTACCAACTTGGTTATGCTGTACAGGGTCGGGTACTTCTTTTCTTGAAATTGGTAGTACCCCTTGCGCACAATCACCACTATGTCCTCCCCCTTCCAATCCCGGGTCAACTTCATTCCCGGAGTTAGCTGCGCTATCAGGGGACTGCGCTTCCGCTCCCGCTCCCACCGATTCTTGTCGTGCTGATCTCCCCAGTCTTTTGATCCCTGTGCCTTCACAACGCCCGCAGAAGTCTGCCCCTTCTTCTCTACTGCTTTGACCGGTTCCTTGGCAGCTTTCGCAGGAGCGGTCATCTTGGGGTTTGCAATCTCCGCTTTCTTCTTTGAGGCAGCCTTTTTCTTTGCCGGGGGTCGCTTCTTTTTTTTCGCTGGTTCTTTTTTCGCTGGTTCCTTATTTGCTGCATCCGGAGAAGGTGGATCCACCACCTTCTCATCCTTCGCAGGAGGCGGAACATCGAAGGGATCAAACCCCTGCTCCTTCTGGTAGTTAATCGCCAAAAGAATCGCCTCAGGCTTCACCTGTGCGGCCTCAGACAGCTTCTGCGCAGTTGCCTTTGGTCCCAACGTCTTCTGGTATTCAACTAACTTGCCCGTGGCGAAACTCGCAAGGCAACCATCGATTTCTTTGCACGTCCCATCCGCAAAACACTCAGATCCGGGAACGCCTTCCCAATACTCACCATAACAACCTGGTCTATCCATATCGCTCTCCTTTTCCAGAAACCTCTATAGGCTATATTGCTCAAAAAATGAAAATGGGGACTTTTCAACCCATATTTTTAATTATTTTCTGGACCGTGCACCTCAAACGACGGACCTTTCGATAAAATCCGGAACGTGTTTTAGGCTCCCCCAGTGCGACCCAAGCCCCGCGTGCACTGCATTTGTGCTCCGCATAGACAATGAGCAAGGCCCACTCATCCGGAGCCACCAGGTACTGAATCCGACGCAGCACATCACGACTGATAATGGAATCCTCCATGCAAACTGGGTGGATGCCAAAATCAGCATCGATGTTGGATACGGTCGGGATGGATC